>Ga0228674_1000145_pt1 | contig 55495 bp, 43 predicted proteins | sample 1D_rmetaG_FD_189054 | JGI IMG/M metagenome (GOLD analysis project Ga0228674, IMG submission 189054) | Seawater microbial communities from Monterey Bay, California, United States - 1D_r | ecosystem: Environmental > Aquatic > Marine > Coastal | place: USA: California | collected 2016-09-26
TTAAATTCGTAAGTCTTTTTAGACTCGTTTAGTAATGTTTTAAATGATCTCATTGCGCATTGATCCTGTTCTATATTATTATTTATCTTTATCTATACCTTTGAGCTTCTCTAATAGACTATTTCTGTCAGTAACCACGTATCCGGCGCCATTAACCATGTCTCCGTCGCCTGTACCTGTACTGTCTTTATCCATTTTTTCTTTTTTAAGTTGCAGCTCAATCATCTTTAGTTTTTTATCTAATTTTGCAACTTTAGCATCTAGGCTAGTTTTAAGCATTCCACCGGCAGTTTCAAATACTCTACCACTATAACGACTTTCAACATTCATGCCCAAATCCATAAGATCATCATATGCTTGCATGGCTTTATCAGCAACTTCATTTAGTTCCTTATCAGCCATATCGCCTAAACCTTTTACAGCCGGTAATGCTGAAGATATTTTATCAAATTCTTCAATATCACGAAATGTTTCTGCTTGAGTAATTTCGTACTTAGACTGTTGTTCTTCTTGAGCTTCTGCTTGTTCTATTATTTCTTTAGAATCAGGTAAGTTCAATAAGTCTTCTAATTTTTTGGTCATTAATCCATTCCATTATATGCTACTATTATTTATCTTCTGCGACCTGTATGGAAAATATCATCTTCAGTAACAATACGGAATAATATACCTTTTTGTTTGCACCAAGCTCTAGCTGCTTCCCACTTAGCTTGATTAACTACATAATGTGCTTGATTATGTTTGCTTTGGCCTAGCCGTTCTCGCATTGCTTGATTAGCAGGTTTAACTTCAATTAGTTCTACACGTTTTTTAGTACTTTTATCTGCATATGCAATAAAGAAGTCAGGTACATATATAGTTTGTTTGCCAGTTAATGGATTTCGATAAGGTATACGTACAGCTTCGCTTGCCCATTGTTCTATTGCTGGATGTTCGTCACAAAACTTCATAAAAGTAAATTCCCATCCGCTGCGATATGTAGGTGTTTTGTTTCCTATATATTTTTGTGGATTTTTTAGATTGAATTTACCTTGCGCAAAACGACCCATATCATATTACAACGTTTCTTTGATCAAATAGTTGTGAGTTAGATATGTCTTCACGAAACCCTAATACGCTAGTTTTAGATCTGTTAAAATTAAGTATTTGAGCGACAATTAAACTTAGTTGCACATCTGTTACACCTTTTAATGTATCTAAAAGTTGCTGCACATTTAATTCGTCTATTTTGGCTTGCTGTAATAATACACTTGCTGTATTAATAGCAGATACTTTGCCAAATCCTCTTTTTAAGAAATAACCAATAACTGCATCAACTTCACTTGCGTTATAGCTAATCTCTATATCATAAAAATTATTAAAAAACTCTGGTGTTAATTCTGTAGTTGACATATTAAGTTCCGCCTATATTATTAATTGCATTAGATGCAACTTGTGCTAATTTTTGGTTGCCTCCAGCAATACTATCTGTTACTTGTTTATTGTATGCAGATTTTTGTGATGCATTAGCACTATTGTAAGCATTAATACTTACATTGTTTAATGCTCCACTATTAACTAAAGCTGGCATAACTTGACTTGCAACACTAGGATTTGCAAGGCTTTGTACAATCTGTGTAGAACTAAGTATTCTACTATTGTTTGATGTTGAAGTTGTAGTTTCTACTCTATTCTGACTATCTGGTACAGACAAGTTATTTTTTGATAATACATTAGTTACTAGTCCGCCGATAAGTCCTGTGCCAACTTGTTTTAAAATATTTTTACTTGGACTATTACTATTACCAAATGCTTTATTCAATAATGCACTTGTACCTAATCCTATTAATGCAGGTAATAAACCTTTTTCACCACCGTTTGGAATCATAGCATTATCTAGATAACCTAATGGACTTGGTTCTACATCATAACCGACTGATGCATCTGCAAAGCCTGCTGGAGTATCATTACCAACATTTCCACTAGTATACTGCACACTTTCGTATGCAACAGTTATTGTATTCTCGTTAAATCCGCCATCGCTGGCATCAACACCACCGTGGTCCCAGGCACTTAGTAATGGATTAACTAATGTGTATGCTACCCATTCTCTACGTGCCAATTGGTAAATTGTAATGTATTTAAAGAATGGATTTTTCTTACGATTGTCTAAACCATATGAAGGTACTCTAGCAAAATATTTGTCACGAGGGCCATATGCTGCCTCTGCACCTGTGGTATTCTTATTAGCATCAACAAAGTAATATCTGTAATATTCTTCTAATAATGCTCTAGTTACACCAGTGTTATCATCATGAAAAGTAATTCTGCAATCTTGATAATCTACTCTAGTTTGTACATTCTTTTTACGATTGTATTGTTGCTTGTTTTCTACACTTGCTCTAAAACTAGGCAAGTCTGCACTTTTAACAAGTACACCTAGTTCTTTTTGAAATTGGAATACATTTGATGTTGCGCTATTGCCAACTTCATCATTAGGCTCGAACCTAACATGATACATGTATTTAGATTTAGGAGCAAACGCAAAATTACTTTGTGTATAGATTTGGTTCGCATGACGAGCATCACGTAAATGTGTTTCTGACTGTAAATTGAATAGGAATGCATCTTTTAAACTCATACTAATATTTATCCTTGTGAATTATCCGTGCATATAAAGAAAAAACGAAGACCGCGCTAACAACCTTCGTTTTTCTTTTAAAACACCAACCTATAACTAAGCGTATTAGCCAGTAACAGTTGTTCCACCTGTTGCCGCTGCTACTGCTCTTGCAGTTGCTTCGCCAATACCTTCGAATGATTCATCTGCACCAAACTGTATAGCATTATCATAACGTATAGTTAATGATGTTGTTACTGCTTCGTTTGTTGCATATGCTAACGTATTGTAGTTAGCTGATTCAATGTAGCAACCTACTAATTGGAAGCGATCAATTACTGCTGCTCCATTAGCACCGTTACCACCGTCTAGAACTTCAATTCTAGTTTGGAATTTGTATGTTCCACTTGACACTGCACTAGATTGCTCAAAGAAGTCGAACTGTCTTTGTAGCTGCTGTCCAACAACTTTTTGTACGTTGTTGTTTGCATCTTCGCGTAGTGTTAGCGTAATTGGTTCCCATGTGTGCTTACCTGCAAGATATGTTCTTGAGTTATAAGCGTCAATAGTCATTTGTTCAAAACTAACGTTTGGACGACTTACGTCTACTACTTGTCTTGAAATTTCTCTTGTACCATCTGGTCCTCCAGTAGTACCAAAATTGTCTAGTAATACTCTAAAACGATACTGTAGTTTAGGCATCAATAATGATGAGTTACTTCCAGCGCCTTCAGTAGGTACACTAATATTTTGTAAAGTTGTGATTGGCATTATGTTCTCCTATACAGTATTTATGCCTCAATGAACGGAGTATTACCTCCGTTCATTATGTGCGCATATTAACCTAGTGCTGCAATTTCGCCTGTGTTTTTAATACGCAATGGAATGTAAATAAATTCAATTGCTTTAACTGGTTCAATTGCTATATCTAAGTATAGCTCGTTTCTATCAATTCTAGCTGGTGTGTTGTTTGATTCATCACACACTACTAAGAAATCATACAATGCACGTAACGCTACTAATTCTAGTAACAATGCATCTGCTGCTGCTTTAACTTGATCTCTTGTGATCTTGTCATTTGGCTCAAACAAGTATGGTTTCGCTAGTAGCTCTAGCTGTCCACGTAAGTAAACAGTTAAACGTGCTACGTTAACTCTATCCAATGCACTTGCGTTTCTTGCACGAGTCTTTTGACCAAATACAACAAGTCCTGCACCACTAATAAATGTGATCGGGTTAATTGCATTTGAATAAAGTGTATCACGCTGTCCAGTGTTTAATGCTACACTTACAAATTCGCCTTCGCTATTAATATAGCCTGAACTTGTAGCGTTGCTTACACCACCACGTCTTGTACCTGCTGGAGCAAACCAGGGGAACGCAACTTGGTCGTTTAGTATGATAGTGCGTAGTGCCATATGACTTGCTGGAACAACAATATTGTTTCCTGCATTATCACTTGTAAAGCCTGAACCGTAATACATAGCCATGTACTCATCGTAACTAACTGCACCATTGTCATTATCTTCTAATGCTAGTTTAACGTTAGTTGCCCATTCATTTAATGAAGTTGCATCTGGTGTTAAACGGAATGGTGTATCACCAACAACAAATGCTGTTAAGCGTCTGTCATAGTTTAGTGTGATCATTTCACCAATTAGCTCTGGATACCCTGGAGTAGCTAACAAGTTAAACTGACGACTTTCTTCGTCACGTATTTCTTGGTTGCTATTAACAGTTGCTTGTAACGCTTGTACAACACTCTTACGCTGTGCATGACGTCCAAAGCTACCTGAACCATCTGCTTGGTTACCTGAGTCTGTTACCCATCTGTGTGGGTAGTAAGCTGCCATTGACGCTCCTGCATCAACTCCGCCTTGGCGAACGTTTTTAGCAGTTAAGTCTACATAGCTACGCTCAAAACGCTTAACGTTAAATCCGCTCTTACGTAAGTTCCATAACAACATACCTTTTGGATATAGTGATGGATCTGGAGCATCTACGTCTACAAAGTCACTTACAAGCAATTCTGCAATAGATGCACTTGGTGCATCGTCTGCTGTTCCGCCTGTGTCACCTTGACGTGCATCTGCAAATAGTATGCCGTTTTCAGTTGTTTGATCTGATTTATCAAGTAAGATCCACTTGCTAAGTGTAGCATTGTATCTATAAACTGCTGGATAATTTTCAACATCTGCTGTGCTTACCCAAATATCACCTTCTACTAGTGCAGTACCATCTGATTGTACAGTTGGCTCTGTTGCTGCAACTTGTGGTCCATCTGCGTCTGTTCCACTGTATGGACTTGAATCAGCTGATAAACCAGTTCCGCCTACATAGTTAAGACCAACAAATGCATCGCCATTATGTACTAGGATGTCTACTTCGTCAACAACACTGTTGTACCATAGTTGACCATCTGCTGCTAAACTTAATGGAACATTGCCTGATGCTGTGTAAGTTAGTGGCTTCCAGTTTGAAGCTACTAAACCAGTTGCATTTGGACCAACATATAAGTTAGCTGTTGTTGCTGCTGCAAAACCAAATCCTGATAAACCACTATCTGTGTCAACTAATTTAATTTCTCCACCTAGTTTATGCTGAATTACAACTTTATTTGTTCCATCTACTAATGCTACAACATTTACTAGACCTTTAGCATTAATTGCTGCTGCTAATAAATCAGCATCGCCACTTGCGCCTAATGTTGTTACACTTACTGTTGTAGGAGCAGTCATTGCTGCTGTATTAGCTCTTGATTCACTAATTGTAAATGTGTAAGTTGCTGCTGTAACTCCACTTGTTCCAATTACTGTGCCAGAAATGCTAGTTGCGCCTGCTGCTACTCTTGAATGAACTTTGTAATTACCAATTGGGTTACCTAGCTCATCTACGTTAACTTTTGCATATAATGCTCCAGCTAGTAAGTTTGCGCCACCGCCTGATTTATCAAGACCGTAAATTGCACTTTGTGCTGTAGTATAAATTGGTGTTGTTACAGTTGACCATAGCTGTGTCGCTGTGCTGTACTGTTTAACACTTAATTTTGCTCCACCATTTGGAGTAGTTGTTTTAATCCAAACACTACCACTTGGTGCTGGTGTTGTATCGCCTGATTTAAATGCAGGTACTGCTGTGTGCGGTGCTGCTTCTAATCTTGGTGAACTAGATGTTCCTGCTGTTAGACCTAAGTCTGTTAACAAGTCACCTGTTCCTGCTGCTAATGTAATTTTGCCATCTGCTACTGAACCGTTTGATTCACTTAATGAGTTTGCAAATAATTCAATTGAACCATCAACTAATGCTGCTGTTACACCTGCAACGCCTGCTGCATTAATGAGTGTAACTAAAGCGGCAATGTCTGTGCCTGATGTTAATGGAACATCTTGAGTGTTAATACTAATTGAATCACTTTGAGTTAATGTTGGATTAGTTGCTGTGCCGCGTACCGCTGCCCAACTTGCTTTCCAAGCATCACTACCTAATTCTACCCAAGTACCTACGTTTGCAGTTCTTTGAGCTGCTGTACCGTAACCTGGAGTTTTGTAGTATACTCTGTTCATTGTGTCGTTAGCATCTACTGCATAATCGCCTAATTGGCCAATTGATGCTTTTGGTGCTGAGCCTTGTCCTGATACTAAATCAGTTGTTACTGTAAGTACTGTTGGAGCCTTTGCTGAGAAAGTTTGTCCACCTGTTTGTGTAACTGCTAAGCCGTTCCATTGTAGGATACCGTAGTTGCTAGTTGAAGTGTCAAACCAGTAAGCGCCATTTGCTGGCTCTCCGCCTGGTGCTGATGCACTTGCTGTTAATTCTGCTGAGTCTAAATCAGCTCTTACAACATACACACGATTTGAAACGCCTAATGCAGAGTAAGCAGCTTGTAGGCCGTACTCGTTAAGCTCTCCACCGTGGATCATGTTGCCGTTATTATCGCTATAAAACAGAGGATCGCCAAATGTTTCACCAAGCTCACGCTGAGAAGTGATCAAATAAGGTTTTCCTGCATTTGCTTTTATCGTACCTGCTGCTGTTCCTGTTCCACTGCTTTTAGTTTTATTACTAGCAGTAGCAACAAAGATCATAGGTACCGTTCCAGCGGCAGCTGGGGTGTAGAACGATTCGTCAATTACATTGACTTCTACGCCTGGTGATACTAATGCCATGTTATTTCTCCTGTTGGATGTTAGTGTTCTGTACAGTATTTAGTAGTTTACTGAAATTTCACCTAAGTTATAGTACCGAAAAAGGGATATAAAAGGTGAGCTAAATATATGTATGAGACCTTTATGCAAATGCGGGCATAGACCTGCTGCTATAAACTACAAAAAACAAGGCAAAGTATACTATCGTAAGCTATGCGAAATTTGTTTGCGCCACGGCGAAGGTCATGGTATACCTAAATGGAAACTACGTGGATATGAAAAGAAAAATAATTGTGAAAAATGTGGATTTAAATCAAAGCATACAGAACAGTTTAATGTATTTCATATAGACGGAGATTTAAATAATTGCAGGCCTAATAATTTAAAAACTATTTGTGCTAACTGTCAACGCATTGTACAGAAAGAAGGAGTGCAATGGAGGCAAGGAGATTTAACTCCTGACTTTTAAATGTTCCATAAGTTGATAAGTGTTAAACATTAGACCATTTAGATCACGATTATTATCAATAGTATAATCAGCCATCCATTGTTCTAAACTCATTGAGTCTTTGTTTTCTGGAGGTAAATGCTCACTGCGATCAACCCAGATGGCATAATCAAATACACCAGTATTTTTCATTGCAAAAAATTCACGCTTGTTTCTTAAGCCGCAATATATGTCATGTTCTTTAAATATTTCTCTACCTAGTGTTGCTGCATCTTTTTCATTATAATCACAGATAGCATCATACCATTCTTTTCGGTGTGCATGCCTGTCAGCATAACATTCTTCTTCGTCAGCATAACCATACTTTTCTTTTAGATCATTATATATAAACAGTTTTGAACAAAACCGGCTGCTGCTTTCAAAACTATAGTTGTAATTTTTTTCTAGTATTTCGCAAACAGTATCTTTACCGTGCCGGCCATGGCCAATAACTAATAATTTAGGTAACATTTTAACTCCGCATGATTAATAAGACAACTTATTTCTTATTATATACGAGTTTTGCAGTTATGTCAAGTATTTTTTTAACCTATTGTAAAGCCGTAGCCAGCACCGCCAGCAACTGCCATTGATACTTCAGCATCAAGTTTTTCCATATCAGCTTGTGCTTCTGCTTTAAGAGCATCACCGTTTAGTGTCGATCCGCCTTGTGGGCCAGCTATAGTAGCAAACTTACTTCTTGCTTCGCCTAGCATATATTTACAACCAGCAAGTGTATAATCTTTAATCCATTGTACAGCTAGGTAATCACTAAGCAATTCGCTATCTGGACGATAGTTATAACAATAAAGTAATATCTCTTCTTCTGCTCTTGGACGTTGTAATAATGTAAGTTTCTTAGTTGGGGAGTTCCATTTAAATTCAATAAAAGAACCAAACATACGACCTACTAACTCTTGGTGTTGTGCGAACATATCATATGTTGCTAATCCACCTAATTTTGAGCCTGAAAGCAAATATGTATTAGTGTATGCCATATTAAATGGTTCAAACATACTACCGCCATCTCCGCCACCTGTGCGTGATCCTATTGATCTACGGTATAACTTACGAACTTCAATAACTTCATTTGGCAAAGTATATTCGTTTTGATCTATTACTGTAGTTAAGAACATGTATGATTCTTCAACACTATTATCACTACGCTGTCTAAAACGTGTAAGTGCTTTAGTTAATGCTGTTTGATAGTGTATAGGATCAAGTTCAACATCAATCATGCCTCCACCAAGGAATGTGTTAACATAATCGTATACTTCTTGTTTTTGTGTCGCTAGTGTCATATGAAAGTCTCCATTAGTATTTATCGTAACGATAAATATGTATAACGAATAGGAGAACAGTTATCCCACGTCTTAGCTTATATAAACCGGAACGCGGAAACGATTACCATTTCTTAGACAATCAAATCTTAGAAATGTTTACTATCGGCGGTACAGATATTAATATTCACAAGTTTCTTGGTGCAGAAAACCCCGCGGTTGGTGAAGGTACTGCTGATCAGCCTACGTATGATGCTGTAAAAGAAACTAATATACAAGATCTACTATTTTTAGAAAATAGAGACAGAAAATACGATGCTGATGTTTATAGTATGCGTGGCATTTATAATGTACAAGATATTGACTTTGATTTGTCACAATTTGGACTATTCCTAAGTAATGACACACTAATGTTAACAATACATTTGAATAGTTCAGTTAAGACCTTAGGTAGAAAAATCATGGCAGGCGATGTTGTTGAATTGCCGCATTTGAAGGATGAATATGCTCTTAACGATTATAGTGTTGCACTCAAACGCTTTTATGTTGTAGAAGATGTTAATCGTGCAGCAGAAGGTTTTTCACAAACATGGTATCCGCATTTATATCGTTTAAAATTAAAGCAAATATACGACGGACAGGAATATGCTGAAATACTTGATTTGCCTGCAGAAGAAGGTAGCGATAACACATTGCGTGATTTGCTTTCAACCTATGAAAAAGAAATGCAAATATCAGATGCTGTAGTTGCTCAAGCAGAAGCAGATGCTCCTAAAAGCGGATATGATATTAGTCATTATTATACAGTAAGTACAAATGATGACGGCAGTATAGCATTGCAAACAGCAGATGATACTGATATCGAAGCAAGTAATCTTAACATTAGTGCAGATGAAGTTGCTAATAGACCAGAGCGTGAGGGCTATACTGGTTATCTAGTTGGCTCAGGTGATGCTGCACCAAATGGTGCGCCATTTGGATTTGGTATACAATTTCCATCTACTAATGTAGACGGTGACTACTTTTTACGTACAGACTTTTTACCAAATAGAATGTTCCGTTATGACGGCGCACGTTGGGTCAAAGTACAAGATGATATTAGAATGTCATTAAGTAATACCCTTGAAAGACGCACACAAAAAGCCAGCTTTATTAATAACACAAATCAGTCAACAATTGCCGGCGAAACTGTTCAAGAAAGACAAAGCCTATCAAAGGCATTACGTCCAAAGGCGGATAATACATAATGCAACATTTTTATGACGGACAAATAAGAAGATATATGACGCAGATGATGCGCATACTTGCAAACTTTCCTGTACAAGACGGTAAAGGTGTGCAAAAAGATGTTCCAGTAACATATGGCGATCTAACACGCCAAGTGGCAAATATTATTCGAGAGAATAGTGAAAATAAGATACCTAGTGCGCCTCGTATTGCTGTTTATTTGACTGGTCTTGAATTAGATAAGGATAGACTAACAGATGCAACATATACACGTAAAGTGAATATACGCGAACGTGAATATGACGAAGAAAATAACGAGTACCTAAACACACAAGGTAAAAACTATACTGTCGAAAGACTAATACCAACTCCTTACATGATGCGTATCAATGCAGACATATGGACTACTAACACTGATCAAAAATTACAAATATTAGAACAAATATTAGTATTGTTTAATCCTAGTTTAGAAATGCAAACTACAGATAATTTTGTTGACTGGACTAGTATCACAGTTGTTAATTTAGAAAATGTAACATGGACAAATCGTAGTGTACCAGTTGGTGTTGATAGCGAGATAGATATTGCTACATTAAGTTTTAGTGTTCCTATCTATATTAGTCCACCTACTAAAGTACGTAAGATGGGTGTTATTACAAATATTATTACAAGTATGTTTGACGAATCATTAGGTGATATTGAATCTGGAGTTAGTGCGCCAATATTAAATGCATATGACGATAGTCCAAAAGCAGGTATTACACAGAATGAATTTGGTAGAAAAGCACAAAGTAGTGCTGCAAACGAAATGGCAAATGTTAACTATAATACATATGGTGCATATGTAAGTCAAGATAGTGCGCAACTATTTTCTAATGGAATGGTTGGTAATAAAAATTGGAGAGAAATCTTTGAAGCATTACCTGGAATATATGCTGCCGATGTAAGTCGCATATACTTTACTAGCCAAGACAATGATAAAACTGTAACAGGTACCTTTACTTTAAGCCCGTTTGATGATACTAAAATATTAATTAACTGGGACGCTGACAGTTTTCCAAGTGACACTGTAATTTCAGGACGTACAAGTATTGATTATATTATAGATCCTACTAGCTATAATCCTACTGATATTAAAACGTCTGGTGTAAGATTATTGCTACTAGATAATGTAGGCAATGCAGACGCTACTGAATCGCCAGTAGCTTGGCAAAATGCAGATCAATCAGCAACAGTTGCTAGTGCTAATGATATTATTGAATGGGACGGTTCAAGGTGGAATACTGTATTTGATGCAAGTGCTGCTACTGAAATAACATATACTACTAATCTAAATACAAGTATACAATATAGGTTTAGTAACGACGAATGGTTATTAAGTATTGATGGTGATTATCCAGTTGGTACCTGGAGAATTGAACTTGCTGGCTAACTATATGTATGAGCAATCGTATTACATGTAGTGGTGCATTATTTTACACACTAAAAACAAATAGATTTTTATTCTTACATAGAGCAAACGGTAAACGTGGTAATATGTGGGGACTTGTTGGCGGCACCAACGAAGGAGCAGAAACTCCATTTGAAGGACTTAAAAGAGAAATTGAAGAAGAAATTGGTTTCTTGCCTGATATTACAAAGACATTACCTTTAGAGAGTTTTATTTCACCTGACAGCAAATTTTATTTCCATACTTATTTGTGTGTTATTAATGATGAATTTATTCCTACCTTAAATACTGAACACGACGGATATGCTTGGTGTTCGTTTACTAAATGGCCAAAACCGTTACATCACGGACTTCGCAATACATTACAAAGTAAAGTTAATTTAGCTAAGTTAGATACTGTATTTAAAACAATCAATTTACTTGACAATTAGTCAAAAATAAGGTATAATAACAATATGAAAGTATTAGTTCTTGGTGACGTAATTATCGACAAATACATATATGGGACTAGTAGTCGCATTAGTCCTGAAGCACCAGTGCCGGTAATAACTTATATTGATGAAAAAGAAACAAGAGGCGGCGCAGGTCTTGTATACGAAAACTTAAAAAGTTTAGGCGTTGATGTTGATATGTTTGAAACACAAGGTCAAGTTAGTGTTAAGACTAGAGTAATTTGTGACGGACATTATGTTACACGTATTGATGATGATGCTTCAGCAAGCGGAATGGCTGTACTAAAACAAGTACAAGAAACTGATTTTTCTCAATATGATTATGTTGTGTTAAGTGATTACAACAAAGGCGTATTAGACGAAGCAAAAGATATCATTGCACACATTAACAAGTACGGTTGTAAAGTAATTGTTGATCCAAAAGAAAATGCTTGGTTCTACGAAAATGCCTGGTTAGTAAAACCTAATTACAACGAGTTTCACGACTTAGGGTTTGATGACTGGCAAGGCAATATTATTACAACTAATGCCGGTGAAGAAGTTATTGCAACTATCGATGGTGTGAAATATGAAATACCTGTTGATAATTTAGAAGTGTCAGATGTTACTGGTGCAGGTGATTGTTTCTTAGCAGCATTTGTTTATGGTCTTACAAAAGGCTATGAATATAAAAAATGTTTAAAATTAGCAGTTATAGGTTCTACTGAAAGTGTTAAGCATTCAGGTACATATACGCTTACTATAAACGATATTGAAGAACGTGTAGTATTTACTAACGGAGTCTTTGATATACTACACACGGGTCATTTTGAGCTATTAGCAACGGCGAAATCACTTGGTAATAAACTTATTGTTGCTGTTAATTCAGATGCAAGTGTACAGAGATTAAAAGGCGAAAATAGACCTATCAATGATTTAGGCAAACGTGTAAAACAATTAGAAATGTTACCGTGGGTAGATGAAGTTCACGTTTTTGAACAAGATACTCCTTATGAGTTAATTAAACATATACAGCCTGATTTAATTGTTAAAGGCGGAGATTATATTGTTGAAACTGTTGTAGGACACGATTTAGCAGAAGTGTATATTGTACCTACTGTAGACGGTTATTCAACAACACAGATTATAGAGAAAAGTAAATGAAAATATTAGTTACAGGAAACCAAGGATTTATTGGTAAAAATGTTGCAAGCTATTTGCAACAACAAGGACACGAAGTAGAAGGTTGGGAATGGGAACCAGGTGTGCTTCCGCATACTGAAGGATACGATTGGTGTATACACTTAGGTGCAATTAGTTCAACTACATACACAGATGTAAATCAAATACTAGAACAGAATTTTGAGTTTAGTGTAAGACTAGCGCAAGTATGCGAAAACTTTGGCACTAATTTACAATACGCATCAAGTGCAAGTGTTTACGGACCAACTACACATTTTACAGAAAATGGACCATTATTACCTCAGTCTCCTTATGCATGGTCAAAGTATTTGTTTGACAGATTTCTAAATCAATATATAAATGAATTTGAAATTAAAATACAAGGATTTAGATATTTTAATGTATACGGCGAAGGTGAAGAACACAAAGGTGATCAAGCAAGTCCGTATTCTAAGTTTACAAAGCAAGCTAAAGAAGATGGACTAATTACACTATTTGAAGGCAGTGACAAATATCTTAGAGACTTTGTTTGTATAGATGATATATGTAAACTACATGAAAAAATGTTCGACGTAGATCAATCAGGTGTATTTAATGTAGGTACTAGTAATCCTACAAGTTTTGAAAATGTAGCACAGACTATTGCTAAAAAGCATACTGCCGGTATACATTACATACCAATGCCAGATAACATAAAGTCACAATACCAGGAATATACTTGTGCTGACTTAACTAATTTAAATAGTGTAGTTGACATGCAATGGACAAACATAGAGGATTATATTAATGGAAAATAACGAACCAACTAGACTAAGTGGTGTTGTGCCTAAAGGATGGGGATACGAATTAATTTGGGCTACTAATGAAAAATATTGTGGTAAAATTATGTTCTTTGAAAAAGAAGGGGCAATGTTTTCAATGCACTTTCACAAAGAAAAAGATGAAACTTGGTTTGTAAATAGTGGCAAATTTAAAGTACAATGGATTGACACTGCAACAGCAGGACTTCATGAACAAGAATTAAATGAAGGCGATGTTTGGCACAATCCTCCATTGCAACCACATAGATTAATTTGCATGAAAGCAGACTCAAGTATTACTGAAGTATCAACACCAGACAGTGTTGAAGATAATTATCGTGTTGCACCTGGTGACACGCAACGAACTGCACCTACAGATGGCTAGTGTTTATCAATGGGGACAACCTAAAGCACAGCCTCAAAAAATAACACCTAAAGAAGTAAACATGAAAGAAGGCTATATTGCACCTAAGTGTGTAATAGGTCTTGATCGTGATGGTGTTATTAATGTTGATAGAGGCACTTATACATATCGTCCAGAAGACTTTCAGCCTATTGAAAATAGTTTAAGTGCAATTGCTAAACTACGTATGCTCGGACATAAAATAGCTATAATTACTAATCAAGGCGGAATTGAAAAAGGATTGTTTACACAGTATGATGTTGACAATGTACATAACCATATGTTTAATTTATTAGGAGAAGCGGGATGTCCTAGTATTGATGCAATATATTATAGTATGAGCAGCAGAAAAAATGACGAATGGGCAAAGCCAAATCTTGGAATGTTTAAACGATGTGAAAAAGAACACCCGCACGTTAAGTTTAAAACAGGATACTATGTAGGCGATAAAATGAGCGATCTAAAAGCTGCATTTAAATTAGGTGCAAAACCTGTGTTAGTTCGTACAGGATATGGCAAGCAAACTGAAAAAGAGTTAAACAAGTTTTCTTACCGTGACATAAAGAAAAAGACCATCGTATTTGATGATCTTAATTCTTTTGCAAATTACATGGAAACGCTTTAAGCCTGCGCTTCACCCCATTTAAGTAGTATGTTTGATTTTAGCTGATCGCCACTCACTTTATAAATGTTAATAGCTAACACGTCTGGACCATTTGGGAATGTTCCTCTACCACCTAGTGGAGTGTTTGTAAGTTCTTTCAACTCAGCTAATGATAGTGTTGAACGTTCGCCCGGTACAGCAATGAATGAGAACACTGTCTCACCCGGCTGTGCATATGGTGGTTGACTAAATTCAAAGTTAAACACATCACCTGGGCTAACTGTACCAGTATATGAACTGTTAAAGTTCACTTTATAATACGAAATTTGACTGCCGCCGCTACCAAATAAGTGCGGTCCTTCTACACTTGATACAGCAACGTTTGCAGGGAAACTAACATCACTTTGGTTAGTCGGATTACCGCCTGCATCACTTAACGGTGTACCTGCTTTAGCACCTGTTGCGTTCCATACACTTTCAGTAAAGTATGCAAATGAACCGTTACTAGAATTACCACCTTTTTCAAATGTTTGGTTTACACCATTACCCGAATTTGCATTTGGTCTTTGTGTAAAGTATACTAGATATCTTCCATATTGTGTTTGATCAAAGATACTTTGAATGGCTGTTCCTCCAGGAAAATAATCTCCGCCGCCAGCACCGTCACTAATTAAATCACCAACTTCTAAGTTTGCTAGTTCCCACGAAGCCTGTGTAAAGTATCCATAGTTTCTGTTTGTTCTAAAGTTCCACCATGGCATTAATGTTGCTGTTGTAGTTGCTTTAGGCATAACAGCAGCAGTTGTATACGTAGCAGTGTCACCACTATTCCAACTAATACCACCACCTGATGCAATCTGTGCAAAACTTGGCTGTCCACCTTGAGCAACACCACTTAGTCCGGCCCAGTTAACATCTCCAGGGTTAAGTGGATAGTTTTGAGGGTTAAGAACACCCTCAACAATCACGCCGCCTGTAATTGGAGCGTTTGAGTTATCTGGATCAATACCATCCGAAGTAATCTCAAGTCCTTGTAGTAGTAACTGCGCTCTGTTTAGTAGTTCTCTTTCACCTAAGTCTCCAACAATAGCGTTTGAAACACTAGGTGCTAGTCTAAGCATAAATGCTGTCTGTCTAGTTGTACTAACTGTGATGCCTGTTTCAGCGTAACTAAAGATATAACCGCGATCTTCATCAAAGCCACCGTCTGTAATAAACGCTGAACCCCAGTGTGATATAAGTGGCGTAACTGTATTACTAATTAACACAACACCTGTTGCTGCGGCGTGTGTAGCTGCTACACCGCCATTATATATTCGATCTGCGCCAGCTTGGAAGTTTGTTAATGAAGCTGCTCTAACAACACCTGTTAGTGTGTTTCCTGATCTAGCATCAAACGACATAACTTCGTTATCAATATACACTGTTCCCCAGTCTGGGAAGAACGATGCGTCTTCTAATACTATAGTATTTTGATCTATAGTCATTGCTGATGCTAATTTACCTGGAGGTCCTTCGTTAGTAACTTCGTAACGTACTGGCAAGTTACCTGAGCGCATAAACGCTTCTGTGTTTACGTTTGAGTTACGCATTCTGTGACAGAATACAAAGTTACCATCTGATCCACGTAACATGAAGTCAATAAAACCAGCACCATACCAACTGTACTGAATACCAATCATTTGCATTTTAGCAATATCAATATCGTAACCACTTGGTCCGTTGCCGTCAAGTGTATCTAGGTTAAAGTCTTTTTGTTTTGCTTTTTTATCAACAACTAAATTCATTTTTGCGCCACTAATTGTACCAACGCCTCTCCAGTCAGGAGAAACTGATAATTCAGTTTCACTAATTACATTAGTAATAACGTGTGTCATACCTTTAATAACAACACGGTCGCCTGCTTTAAGTTGTTCTCTAAATCTTGTTCCTACACCAATAACTTCGTTATTGTTAGGTTGCATTGTAATAGTGCCTGAAATTTGCTTAGTTGATGTACGTTGACATACTTGAACATTTGTTCCGTCATATTCCCAATAAATTCCGTTTTGATCATCAAAGATACCTGAGCGTACTGTAGCACCGTGCCAAGAAACAACACTCATTTGTGCGCCAAATCCTAGTACTGCTGTTGTAGAACCTAATCTACGCTGTGATCTTACTTGGAATGATCTTTCGTCAATAACGTCAATAACTTCATAATCAAAGTTTGGTGGAACAGCCGTTTGTGTTCCACTGTTATATCCTGGAGTTTGTACTCCTAACAATCTAACAATGCCGCCAACTTGTACTCCGTGATCGTTATCATCTGTAGTAACTGTAATAGTAGAGCCAACTTCAACACCATCAGCAGTTACATTTGCAAGATCATAACTTGGTGCAAATAACGCACCAGTTGTATACATAATGCCTTTACCTGATTGATATCTAATATACTTTTTACTTTGACGTATTGCCTGTGCGCCGTGTTGTGGTCCACCAGTACCTAGTTGTACACCTCCGTCGTATGGTCTGTGTATAAAGAATGAGTCAGGTCTTGGATAAACAATTCCTGATATAATTTCAGTACTAGCATCAATTGCGCCTGGTGCTCTTGCTGTATATCTTAATTTGTTAATATCTGGTATATCTGTTGCAAAGAATGATCCACTTGCAAGTGCATGGTTATTAGAACCGTCATCTGAAGTAACAGTAGTAATAAACGAATCACCTGGAACAAATCCGTGTGCGTTAGCAAATGTGATTTCTAAAGTAGCAAGTGCAGAGTATGAAATTGCTTCAGTAATTGCTATTGGTGCAGTCGATGCTTGCGACATCAAAATAGTTGATATTAGATCTAAGTTAGAACCTGGTGCACCTGTACCAGTATGTGTGACAGTTTCAATTTCTCCGCCTGCACCGACTGTTGAAACTGTTACATCAATATCGTTTGACGGCGTTGCTCCATCTACTAAGTTACCAGCTACTGTTAATCTATCACCAATTGCGTATCCTGTACCAGCATTTGCTGCACTTACAGTATCGTACACTGCAAAGTTTTTAGCAACAGTAAATGTTGCACTTGATCCAACAGGAACATTGTTAAGGCCCGCTACATCAGTAAATGTGCCGCCCGGTGTAGCTGTTGTACCTGCAGAGTTAATAGTTGTAATTACACCTGTTGTTAGTGCATCAACTGCACTAATTGTAATAGTTAAATCGTTTGCCGGCGTTGCTCCGCCTAAGAATGTACCTAATATTTTTAATTCTTGGTTAGCGTTATAAAGTGTACCAGCATTATTAAGAGCTACAACATAGTTATTAGATACAATAGAAACATCAAAAGTAGCTCCTAAACCTTGTCTATTTGAACCACTTACTGCTAAGGCTTCGCCGTCTGTTGAACCAGTACCTGTTATACTAGCAACTGTAATTTCACCTGTTCCGCTAACATTATCAAATGTGACAGTTGCGTCATTTGCTGGCGATGTGCCACCTAGTTTGTCACCTGTAACAGTAAACGTTTCTGTAGGCAAATAGTTTTGTCCACCATTGTCTACACTAACTGCATAAAAGCCATTACCGTTAGTAATTGTTAATGATGCAAATTCACCTGTGCTACCTGAATATGTAGCATTAGGACCACCTGCTCTAGTTGCATTACCGCCACTTGTATAAGAAGAGTGTGCAGATGAATCATAATTTGTTGATAGTGTTGGGTCTGTAAATATTGAAAATGTTGTACTGTTTATTACATTAACATAAACGCCTTGAGCGTTTATTTCAGTCATTCCAACTACATCACTAATTGTAACAAATTGTCCATTTGTTAATTGCGATGTATCTGCAACAGTAATTACAGCAGGACTAGCCTGTGTAATATTAGTAATTGGTAATTGAACATAGCCTATTTGACTAACATTACCATAATTGTTAATTACACTTGGTGAAGCACCTGCATATGTTAATGAAGTAATGTCGCCAGTGCCGCCTACAGCTACAACACTTACAGATAAGTCGTTTGTTTCGTCGATACCGCCTAATGCCGAACCTAGTACTTTAATTACGTCACCTACTGCATAGCCACTATCAGTTGCTGAACTTGCTATTGCTACACTACTAAAGTTGCCTGCTGTCCAGTTTACATCAAGTAATGCTCCAGTACCTGTTCCGCCTTGCGGTGTAGCAGTTGTATCTGTTATAGATAATGATCCATCCCAATGTACACCTGTATGTGAAAATGTAGAAACTCCACCACCAGCTGTTACGGCTGTAATTGTTATTATTATGTTATTAGTACCAGTTGTACCGCCTGCATTTAAACCATCAATTGTTATTCTGTCACCGTTGGCATATCCTGTACCTGCTGTATTAACTGTAACTGTATAAGATCTTTCAGCGTTTTGGTCAAGTGTAATATCAAATGTTGCACTAGTACCTGTTGGGTTTACATTACTTGCTGCAACACCTGTATATGTCTTTTTATTAGGTACTAATGTACTTGAAAAGTTTCCATCAAAATCAATATAGTTTGCTCCAACAGTGGAAATGTTTATAGCATCTCCATTACCTTTATCAGCTGATAAGTTAGCTAATACACCAGTTACATCATCAAGATATACTCTATTCTCGCCTGGGTTTACAGTTTCAGTTATTGCTGGAGTTATATATGTTCCACCGCCGCCGCTAGTATCAATAATACCAGTTACCTGTGAACCTACAGGAATATTACCATTAGTTAATGGTGAACCAACTTCTGGAGCAGGGCCATCAAATGGAATTATAGTTGCACCTGTTGGAATATTTAATTGTGCGTTCATTACTCCGTTACTACCATTACTTTGAATAGTAAAGTTAGCTGTACCAACGTTAGCACCTGTATAAAAGCCTGCTTTTCTTAATTGTGTATATGTAGTAGTTAATATTTCACCATTTGCTGTACCTACTTTTGCTTTTGCATAAAAGTTAAATGTAGAAGTAGTCGGCGTTGCGTTAATAATAAAGCTACCTTCAGCTCTTGCAGCACCAGTGATTGAATTCTCTAACGCTTTAATAGTTATAGGATCGCCTGCTACAAACCCATGTGGGCCTTGCGTAGTTACTGTAATTAATGATTGACCAACACCTTCTGAGCCTGTGGATGCATCAGTTACAACTAAAGTAACTTCAGTATCAGTACCTGGTATTTCGTATACACTTGGGTATCCGCGCAATGTTCCAATAGCACTCCACTTAGTAGGCTGTAGACCATATTCAAAGTCAGCGTCAAGCATTGATTTTGGTTCAGCAGTTCTACCTCTTTCAATAGCATCTGTACCAAAATCAAATGGTCGTGTTCTAACTTCTCTTTCTTCTACAAAAATTTGTAAATCGTCTGTTGCTGAATGACCAGTAGTAGAATAATTTAATTTAACAGTTGTAACACCGTCTGTAGTTTCTAAGAATTTTAAAAAGTCGGTATCAATTCCGTAATCCTGTATTGATACAACGCCGCCTTGTGTGGCACTACCAAAGTTGTAAATAATTTCGTTTGTAATTGTGTTTGTAATTAATAGCAATTCATTTGACTGCCATTTGCCTTGTATTTTAACATTGCCTACACCGAGATATATCTTTTTAGGTAATCCGCCTAATCCGTTTGTTATTGTATCTACAGTATTAAATGCTAAAGTATTAATTTTTGCATTTGGACCAGCTGTTACGCCGTTTGCTGTAGCAGTATTAAATGTATGTAATGAAGTATCAGATGATACACCAACATTAACAGTAATCGTAGTTGAAGTTACTGCTGTAATTTCAAGTGGCGCATAATAAAAACCGTCTTTGCCAGTAGCATTAGGAACACCTGAAGCTCTTGGATAAGGATGCAGTGTTGCGTTACCGTCCAATGCACATGTAAATGTAACTGCTCCCGGAGCAATAAAGATTTCGTCACCAACAGATAATGTATGTGTACCAATAGTTAGTGACATCACTCCTGTATCTGGTTTATATGTTCCGTTTGTTGGAGTAAATTGCTGCAATGGCTCAGATGCTGTTCCTGAAAGATCCTGAGTTACTTCTGTGTTTACTGCTGAATATGCTACCTGTGGGAAAATATTGTCTTTAATTAAGTTGCCAATCCACGTATGAGTTTGTATTTCAGGCTGTCGATCACCGTCAACTTGTGCAACATCTTGATCCCAATAGTATTTAATGTTGTTTATTACAGTTTCATTACCGCCGTATCTTAAATCAGTTAAGTAAGCATCAATAATATAACCAACATCTCTTTGACATTTTGCTTCGTTGTATGTATAACCTACAAAGCCCGATACGTTTGCTGCTACCTGTGCAGCAATCCATGCAGTTGATTCTTTTTGTATAAATTCTTTGTTTGCACTTAACAAAGCGTAAGCGTTTGGATAACGATTATCGTTTGCTCCAATGCCCGGTTTAAATACATAATTTTTTATCTGTGTTTTTGCCATGTTTTATAATCCAAATGCTATTGCTAGTGATAGTGCCTGACTATCGACGTAATCTTTATTAGTAACACTAGAGCCTACTGTAGGTGCAGTTGCTATTGTAGCCGCTGAAAACGCCGCTGCTGCTGGCGTTGTATTACCTATGACTGTATTGTCTATTGTACTGTTATTTATAGTAACTGCAAGACCTGAAGAATTTAATTCACCAAGTTTTGTGTCTGCTATTTGTAAAATTATTTTGTTTGCTGCGTTAATATCTAAGTTTGTTGTAGAATCTAACTTAGCTATACCAATGCCGGACACATTTAATTGCCCGCCTACATATAAGTCTTCGGCAATGCCTACGCCGCCGGCTACAGTAAGTGCGCCTGTTGTTGTACTAGTTGCTGCTGTAGTTGATGTAATAGCTGCTGAACCAAATAATCCTGTTGGATTTTCAACTGTGATTGTTCCATACACAGTACCATCTGCGTTACCATAATATAATACATCAGGTGCATTTGACGGAATAGAAACATATAAAGTTCCATCGCTTTTGCCCTGTGAGTCAGCAAGTGTTGTGCCATCTGAGTGTCTTAACCCGTTTGTATAAGCAACTGGATTTGCTCCTACAGCACTAAAAATATTCATAGTAATTGTACTAAGCTCTAAGTCAAATGTCTTAGTACCATTTCTATAAAGTGTTATTGGTGGGTTATTTGCTCCACCACCGTCTATTCTAAAGTTTCCGCCGCTTTCAGTTACTGCAAAGTCGGTAACAAATGCATCGTCGTCACTAACTACTTCTAATGTAATTGATCTAGCGGTAATGTTTCCAAGCTCGTCTACTGTAAAGGACGGGCTATCGAATCCATATTCTGACTTAAATGCGTTATTTACAATTGTTGGCATACGTTACTCCTACAAGTATATTTATCAGATAATACTATTAAGGAGTTAGCGGGTTTTGATTGTGGAAGTACTGTGCTGTATAAATTACTTTTACACCAAGATTTGCATCAGCTGGTGATGTAGTAGCTGGATTTAGGATGATATCAACATGACTATCATTTACTACAGCACTTACTGTAAGTAAATCTCTTAATGTATTATTTCTAGCATATACGACCACACTAGCTTTGTCTCTAGTAGCAGTTACTAAAACTTTAATTATCTCTTTATTATTAGAGTCAAGGTCTGCAGATATTGTATATTCAGCTGACGAAAATGATCCCATATGCCATCTATCAAGCAATGTATCTACGTATACTTGTTTCCAGGGTCCGTTATGTGATGTACCTAAATTATTTTTAAATAACAAAGTATTTTGTAAGCCTGCTTTTATATATGCGCCAATATCCATTATATTTTATCCCTAACTGATATAATATTTATCAATTATAGTAGTTTGCCTTTCATGATCCAATTAACACTAATGCGTCTAGGAACTGTGCTAGATATAGGACTATGATTTAGTCTGCAATCAAACATTAAAGCAGAATTTTCTTTATGCACAAATTCAGTATCATCAAATTTAGTTCCGCCATCTGCATCGTTTACATAATATAATAGACTATAATATCCAGGTTCAACCATATCTTGATGCCAACCTGTATTTTGACCAGGTGTATAAAAGTTAATCATACACCTATGTAGATGATCTAATTGGAAGATGTTTTGATTTTCATCTAACCAGCAATCGAGTGCATACATTAATGAATCTGTTCCATTAAAATCAAATGTATTGGTTGCTAAATTAAACGGTTGCTTTGCAAAGCTACTTTTTTCTATATTTGTAGCTAGGCCTCCGAAACTAGGAAAGTGCCAATCAAGTTGCGGACTTAATAGTTGATCTACAACTTTTTTATGTAACCACTCGGGTAAAAATTTGTCAAATGTTTTCATTAGTTACGCACAGTCAATAATTTATTGTACTCAGGCAAGTATAAGTATTCAATTTTACTTTGTGCTAGTGTACGTAATGCATCATCAAGAGTTTCAACTAATGGCTCGCCGCCTAGATTAAAACTTGTATTAAAAATAATTGGAACTCCTGTTTTTTCTTTGAAGTTTTTAATAATTCTATAATATAAAGGATTATCTTCTTCGGTTACTGTTTGTATTCTACATGATCCGTCAACATGAATAATACTAGGAATCTTTTCAGCAATGCCAGGCTGACAAGAAACTGCATACATCATATGCGGACTATCTTCCATACCGCGTAAATCAAACCATTCATGTACATCTTCAGCTAGTATACTTCCAGCAAATGGTCTAAAATATTCTCTATTTTTAATTTGATTAACAAAGTCTTTTCCATCTTCAAATGTTGGATCAAACATTAAACTTCTATTACCTAATGCACGTGGTCCTGCTTCTGATCTACCTTGGAAACATGCAACAATATTTTTACTAGTCATTAATTCAATTGCTGTATTATCATCTGCATCTTGTACAACTGCTCCGTATTTTTCAGCTATTTTATTAATATCGTTGTCACTGTAATCATATGAAAATCCTAAATATATTTCACGATCATTTAACTTTTCACTACTTTGTGTTATTGTATGAAATCCTAGTAGTGCTACACCCATTGCTGTGCCGCCATCATTTGATACTGGTTCAACATATAAATTAATTCCAAGCTCTTTTAATTTAGTAAGGTAGTAATAATTTGCAACACAGTTTAATGCATAGCCGCCGGACAACACTACATTTTTATTGCCGCTTACTTCTACTGCTTTAAGAATAAGATTTAACACTTGATCTTGTGTTTCAGTTTGTACAGCATAAGCAAGATCTCTACGATTCTGCTCTGTTGTAACATCACCTTTAGCACCTAACTTAGTGTTTAGTTCGTCATACAACTGCGCATTTACTAAGGCACCTCTTGGGTAAAACGGAACAATAACATTTGGATCTGATAATTCATAATTACCAACTTTTGTAAATAGTTTTGGTATGTTATCGTTAGGTTTACCATATGGAAATAATCCCATAGTTTTGCCAGCTTCAATTTCTTGAAATCCGCAATATTTTGTAACTGCTTCGTATGTTTTAGTAATGCCTGCATTTCTAGATAGTACGCTATGAAATGTATTACCCTTTTCTCCAAATATATCTTCAGCATCTCGAGTTAGATCTATGGTCGTTAGTATTGCATCTTTTGTTCCAGAGTGCTTGTACAAGTGATTAAATGTACTTGGGTATTTGCAATCAATGTACGATTCGACTTCCCACATTCCAGATCTAATAACGTCTGATTCATTATATTTTGGATCAAAACAAAAGTCTGCTTCCATTACAGATCCTGATCCATCAACAACAACTGCTACAGCATCATCAAACCCTGAACGATAAAATGCACATGCTGCGTGTATTTTATGATGTTGATGACTTAGGTCAATTACTTGTGGATGTTTTGGCAATTCGCCTTGCGGGTCTATTAATCCTAATTTACGTGCTAGTCCTGTATATACATCATCTCCGGTAAAGTCAACTCTTGGTCCACCTTCTAAATCTTGAGTGTGTGATATAAACATATAATCAATTCTATCAGTATAGTCTAATACCTTTACCATAGCAGCAAAAGGACCGCCATCATATTTTTTACGACTTAGTCTTTCTTCTTCAATAGCAAATATAATTTTGCCATTTTTAAGTAGACACGCACCTGCGTTATGTCCTCTAGAAATACCTAATACCCAAAAATCTTGTTTACTCATAATTTTTTAGTTCCTCGATTATATATCGTTTAATATTTTGTTTGCAATTTCTTCTATTTGTTCATCTGTTAAAGTCATTGCTTGTTCATTTTGTCTGTCTGGATATTCATCAACTGTTATACGTATCGGACTATATACTCTGTTGTCTTTATTAAAATCAAATATTGTAAAGTTTTTGTTATCCGGATATGTTACATTTTCAGGATAAGTAGATCCTAGTGCTAAGTAAGTTGGTTTATCGTATATATTTGCAATGTGTTGTCCTATTGAGTCGCACCCAATAAATGCATCACATTCATGCAGTAGTCCAAACCACTTTCGTAAGTTAACATCTTCAACAAAGAACACATCATTTTTAACACCAAAGTTTTTAAATTCTACATTAAATTCGTTCATCATTAATATAGAATACTTATGCTCAATTAATTTTATTAATTTTGCTGCACCTTCAATAGTAAATGATTTACCTGATGTATCAATTGGTCCAGCTGGGCTTTGTATTGCTTGCATTGTAATTCCTCTACCAAACGGCTGAAAAATAAACAATGGTGTTCCACGTTGGCTACGCATATCTTCTATCATACTACGTGCTGTAACTAATTCATCTATACTTAAATTAATAGTTGGTTTCCCTAGATCTTTGTCAAGTTTTCCATTAATTATAATATCAAATGCTTGTGCAATACTACATTTTTGATTATAGTATTCCCACACAGCATATGGTTCTGGTATAACAACATTTCTATCTTTTAATTTGTCTCTAAATAAATGCGGTGAATTTGTCGGATAAGATCTACTATGTAATATAGGATGTCCTGAAAATGCCTCATACTGAAATTCTGAAAATATTATAAAGTCGTCATCTGGATTAAGTTTGCTATACTTTTCTAATGCAGGTATTGCACATATAACTCTTCCGATGCCGCCGTTTATGTAAAATGCTGTACTTCTTTTAGTTTTTGTCATTTAGTCTCTCATAACTGTAATTGATTTAGATTTGCTTCATTACCAAAGTTGCCTTTGACAAATACATTAAATGCCAAACTTATTCTGTTTTGGTTTGATTCATTTGGGCTAACTTCATGCAGTGTTGATGAAGGAAAATATATAATGCTGTTTGTTGGTACTGGAATATTCCAGCTATTTGAATTAGTTATATTATACTCTTTAACATCTATTTTTAACATAGGCAAACTTGTAACATTAGTTTGATTTTGCGAAGAAAATGTTATACTGTTGTCTTCTGTAGTGTCAATATAATATACTCCACTAATAACTGAATTAGAATGATTGTGTCTATGATGACTAGTACCCGGCGGATTAATATTTAACCACGACTGTGTAATATAAAATTCATGCTTGTCTGTATCTATACGCATCACATCGTTGATATATTCGTCTAGACCTTGTAAGATTCTATCTTTAATTACTTTATAAGATTCTAATTCTAAAATGTTAGTTTCTTTAGATGAAAAATTACCTTCTTGATTTTTAACTACCTCTTGTTGTTCGCTATGAGTATTATGTATATCGGCTCCAATATAATCATTAAACAAATAAACCGGTGTTGAAAATAGCAACATAGTATTAGTCATTGCTTTTGGTAGTGACTGTTCCATTTATTTGTTACCTTTCTTTGGCGGACATATTCTAAGGTTGCCTGATACACTTATTCTATAATCATCTGATGTGTAAAATGGATAAACTGCATGGAGCATTTCTGATGGGAACATTACTATAGTTCCTTCATAAGTTTTATCCACAGGAACCATAGCTGGTGTTATTCTCCCCATTGAATTAGTATAATAGAAACAAAATTTCGATGTATATGTATTTCCTTCTACATCATCTTCTACTCCGCACACAGGTGGGAAATAATTAATTTCATCTTCTAATTCATACGGTATTTTAATCCAAATAACAAAACTTAGTGCGCCAGAATGAAAATGTAATGGATTAAATTCATACTTTTTTTGTTTATTATACCACATTGAGTCTAAGTATAACGACCAATCTTTTAATTTTACTGCTTCTTCGTATGCATCAATTAGTCCTGGATTAGCTTCTTGCCATGTACTTGCCATAGCTATTAAAAATTCTTCTAGATGATCTTTTACATGGTTTAAAGAATATTCTTCTTCTATATGTCCAACTAAATTATGGTTATATTTTAAGGCACCGCCTTCTGTAGTTAGTCTTTCTATCTCATTTGATAGCCCTTCAAATAATTCATAAGGTAACTTTGCTTCCAATACACCAATATTAGGAAGCTGCTTATTTCTTGCAGTCAATTCGTTATTTTGCATCTTTTGACTCTCCATCACTATATATATTCTGATATAGCCAGTCGTGTAAGCTAAGTTGGTTCTTAACAGCACTGTTCCATTGATTCATTTTTTCACGCCTTTCGTATAGAAACTCATTTAGTTTATATTGAAGATTTATTTGCTTACCTAATGCTTCTCGCATTGCATCAATTTCGCTATACACATTGTAGTTCATTCCATTTGCAATACAATTAATGCCACCGTTGCCGTAGTGTGCGTTACCGTCAGTTTTTCTAAGATATAAATCATTAAAGCCGCTGATAGTATGTCTTAAGTCGTTATCATACACTCTATCTCTATTTGCTCTCCAATAAGCAGTATCATCTCTTATTGATAGCGCATAATGTAATGCAACAAACTCAGCAAAGTTATTATATATTTTTCTAATACTTGCGTTATATACATCACGATCCCATTGTGTAACTTTGGGCCTGTCTACTTGACTACAAAATTCTAGCATAAATTCATGTACACTAAACAAACCATTGCTTTCTAAAGGTTCAATAAATGCTGCTGATAATCCAATTGCTAGTACATTTTTAACCCATGTGCGTTCGTGTATACCTGTTCTAAAATTAATATGTCTAAAGTTTAATTCATCAGTAACTCTATTAGGATTATAAACTTTCATTTTGTCTGAATTAAGATGATCTTTAAATTCTTGTAGTGCTTCTTCGTCTGTTGTAAATTCGTCTGAATAAACATATCCTGTACCTATTCTTGACCATAACGGAATATTCCAGACCCAGCCATTTCCTAATGCTGTACAGTTTGTATATGTTTCAAGTTCTTTTTCTTTATCAGTATATGGTAATTGTACTGCCCATGCTTTTCTGTTTGGCAATATATCATTGTATGATTTAAACGGTTCTTGAAGTGCTTCGCCTAGTAATAAACTTTTAAATCCTGTACAATCAACATATAATTCTGCACTAAGTTCTTGACCGTCTTCTAATATAATTTTTTCAATACCATCATCATTAGTTAGAATATTATCAACAGTTCCAATTACATGATTTACTCCTCGTGGCTTACAGTAATGATCTTTAAGGTATTGACCAAATAAACTAGCATCAAAATGAAATGCAGTATCGTAATCAAATCTATAATTATCTAGTTTGCCGTCTTCATTTAATGATATTTTATTTTCATTTACTAGAGCCATCTGTGGCCAAAAGTTATCTGCAAAATCACTAGCCGGAGTGTCAGGTTTAAATATTTTTTTAAGAGCCCAGTCGTTAACATTAAACCCACTAGACTCGTAAGCACTACCAAACGGATAATGAAATCCGCCGGAATCTTTGTCATAAAAGTCTGTAAATTTGATACTTAGTTTGTAACTACCATTAGTATGTTTAAGAAAATCTTTGTCATCTAATCCAAGATACGTGGTCCAATTACGTATAAAACCTAATGTACTTTCGCCTACACCAACAGTTGGTATGTCGCTACTTTCTACAAGAGTAATTTTAGTATTTGGAAACTTTTTTACAAGTGTTGATGCTGCCATCCAGCCTGCTGACCCGCCTCCGACGACGAGTATTGATTTAAAAGCCATATTATCTCCTTCGATACTATATTTAATTATAACATCAAAGGAGACTTTGTCAACTGGCTTTTTGCTTTATAATGGCTGATCTACTGGAACGTGTCCGTCTTCGTCTTCTTTTGCTACTACTGGTACTTCCACTCCCGGAGGAAATGGCCAATTAACATCTTCTGATTGACTAATTGTACTATAGTCTAAAGTACCTGGTAAATCTCTAAGAGCCTGTCTATATGTAGCCCAAGCTGCTTTTTCAGCATCTGATAATGGTGAATCTGCAACTTGTGTCCAATCACTTTGGAATAGTAAGTTAATACGTGTACGTTCTACAAATCTTTGTCTTTTTTCCCATTCACTAATTTCAGCATGGTCATATTCTTGTACTAAAAAGCCGTCATCATTTCTAACAATGTCGCCAAATGTAGTTTCAATAACTGATTCACCGTTAGTAAATACTGCGTTTGATTCTAAAACTGGCTCATAACCCTTTGCAGTTATTTCTGCATGTGTAAAATCCCATGACTTATTCATAATATGCCATATGTTTTGAGGATCTATATAACCTGGGTCAGTTACGTCACCATTAGAATCTACTTGAACATAAAATATGCGTGTATGTAATTCTGCGTCGTTTTCAAACATTTATTTTTCCTTGTTTCTAATATATTAATATTATAAGTTATGTGTATTACAGCAAGGCCAGCATCTCTGGTTGCCCCAAATGATTCTTACAACACCTGGTCCGCCCCAGCCGCCGCCATGTGACGTTCCGCCACCGCCGCCACCGCCGCCGAATGTTCCACCACAGCTATAACCGTGTCCACGTCCGTTTGACCATGGTTCACCTGGATTACCACATGTTCCGCCTGAGCCGCCATTGCCGCCTGATCCAGTTTGGTGTGAATAACCTGCGTTACCACAACATCCACAACTAGTTGGGCTTGATGTATAACAGCACATTCCGCATGATCCAGTTCCGCCGCCACCAGCTGTTCCGTATGTTGAACTATGGTGTGATGTGCCTGAGCCACCTCCACCACCGCAACCTTTGCGACTTGATGTGCTTGAGTTTGCAGGTGCTTGTGAACAGTAACCTGCTCCGCCACCACCGCCACCAGCAGTGTTGTTATATGCTATCATTCCATAGCCTCCACAACAGCTTCCTGCGCCGCCGTTAACACTTCCTGGGAAACCAAAACAACCACCGTAACAACCACAACAGCCGCCACATGCGTTCATTCCTGGCCAGCATGAACAACCACCTGTTGAACCACTCCAGCAACCGCCACGTCCAACTTGGATACAATATGAACTACCCGGTGATACTGGGATATTATTTGCCCATACCATGCCGCCGCCGTGTCCACCACAACTTGCCCATGAATAACGACCACCGCCGCCTGCGCCCATTGCCATAACGTGTACTTGTGTTACACCAGTAGGTGCAACCCAATTATACGAACATGTTCCGCCTGCTTGGCCATAAACACCTTGATATTGTTGTTGTCCTGTAACTGATTCAAAGTAAAAGTTTTTACTAAACGAAACTGTTCTAAAGCTGCTTGCTGGCATATCACTACTACGTACACCTAATGTAAAGTTGTAATTTGTATTAGTGTTATCACCAGATTTACCTGGGAATGTCATTAAACCGCTGTTTGATAATGTTACGTTGCCTGGCAAGTTACCTCGTGTAACAATTGACCATTCAACTGGTGAACCACTATAACTAAACTGGTGAGTTTCGCCACCTGATATTGTAATAGTGTTATTACCTTCTGTAATTTTTGGATATGTGTTACCTGTTGATACAATAAATTCTAAATCAACATCGTATGCCCTATTGTATTTTGTATCTGTAACTGTAATGCTTAGTGTTGTTGCTGCTGGCATACTGCCTGCACTGCCGCTTAGTGTACCACTAGATGATAAACTTAAACCGTACTGCGAGCCATCTTTCCAAGCAAATGTATATGTTGAATCTCCAAACGCACCAGTAACTTGAAGTGACTCGTTTAATGATTCGTTTGCGTTAATGAAATCAGGAAGTGGGTCGCGATCTAATGACGCACCGCCAGCTAATACAAAACCAGTTCCGTTACTGGTTAGTATTAATCCAGAGTTTAAAAAGTCTGGATCCTCAATAGCTAGACCACTTCCTCTATTTTTTGATAATCCTATAAATCGTCCCATAGTGTGTTCCTTATTCCTCTCGTTTTATTAAGCTGCTGTTTCTATGCCAACAACTACAGCACTCACTGAAGCTTGTGACGATAAAATAACTATTTTTTGTGTAGCAGCAAGTACAATGCCAGTACGTTCCAAAATATTTTTTGACAACAACCCTGTTTCAAATTCTATGTATTCTCCGTTAACAGGTGTAGCACCATCGGCAATAGCTAGGCTAATGTTTGATGTTTCTGATCCTCTGTTACAGATTGATATTGATGCAACGGTATATGTGTCTGCTGGACATTCATATACTGTTGTTAATGTAGCGCCGCTTATATCACTTGCAGCTAATCTTCCTGTGGCCATTTTATATATTCTCCATTATGATGATAAAAAGTAATTTATTGCAACTGGTGAGCCAGTTATTCCGCCAGTAAAATTAACCTTATTAAGTATATTTATCTGACTTTCATTTGTTGTAGTAATTTCTTGTCCTGACACTTTAACAACACCAGCTGTTACACTGTTGACGTTTAGTTCGCCAGCACCGCCACCAATTTGTGAAGCAATATAAGTTTTAATTGCTTTTTGTGTCGGAACAATATTATCACTGTTAGCAGTAAATGTACCGTCTGTACTAAATTCAGTAATTACTGCTCCTGTTCCACCTAAGCTAACTGCGCCTAGTTGCAACTCATTTAGACCTGTAATGTTAAACGCATCAGCATTAAGTGTTGCTACACCTGTTGACTGTTCAACGTTAAACAATCCGCCAACTCTAAAGTTACCATCTTGGTCTGTGGTTGTGTAGAACACTCGTCCGCCGCCGCCAACAACTGTTTCTTTTGTTGGATCAACTGCATTAACTGGAGTGTTCGGATAGTTAGTATCAGCAAAGTTACCTGTGCCAATGTCTAAGAAGTCGTGTCCTGTTAGACGTACTTGCGAATATCTAATGCGTGTTTCAAACGCAACGTTATCTGCAGGAGCATCTGATATCGAAATATCTGGACTTACTTGGAACTGTGCTGTATATGGTCCTGAACCAAATACATTTCTAATTGTTACAAGTTTAAAGTATTTGTTTGGTATACTTGCAAATGTTATGTTAGCACCTGCTTGTGGCATTGTAGCAATGTCACTTACGTTAACTAGACTTCCAGGTTGGAACATATCAGCATAACCGTCGCCATCGACTGTAGCACTAGCTGTTGCCATTCCTGTTCCTCTATCTGTCCAAGTAGGCTGTGTTAGTACACCGTTGCCAATTCTAACAGTAAACGGAACGTCAGTAGTATTATTTGGATCTGTAACTGTCATTGTTGGAGCACTTGAATAGCCCGAACCTGGGTTCCAAAGTGTAATTCTAGCTATTTTTCCATCTGCTATAACTGCACGACCTGCTGTTGTATCTGCATATAATCCACTTGGTGGAGCAGTAAATGATAATCTAGGTTCAATTGAATACGTTGTTGTTTCGTTAAGTGTTGCTTCAATTGCAGTTCCAATTACGTGATCCCAACCTGCTGTATCGTCGCTACACTTTTTAATTGTAGCAGTCTTTGTACCTGAATTATATGTATCAATATAACCATATTGTCCTGCACCTACGCCTGCTGTAAGGTATATTGCCATTCCAACATATGCAGCGTTAACTCTAGTATCAGTATTTGATATTACTATTTGTGTAGTATTACCTGACTGTGCAACGTTCTGTGCATCAAGATATCCCGCACCACCAAAGTTTGATGGACTTTCTACAGTTTCAGTTAATCGTACTTCATGTACACCTCCGTTAACTGTTTGGACTGCGTTAATTGCTGCGCCATAACCTTCACCAATTGCTGTTATAGTTGTTGCGCCCGGTGTGTAGTTAACACCAGCGTTTAAATATTCTAGTGTAAGAATATCGTCGCCGTTTGTAAGTACGTTTGAAACAATAGCTTCAAGTGCGAAGTTATCAACGTTACCGCCTAATGGTGTTTCTGTACTATCAATACCTTCAGCAACAGTACCAAATGCACCGTATGATGAGTTACCGTTAGTAGCACGAATCTTACCACCGTTCTCTGCTAAGTAACCAATGTGTCCGTAGTATGAGAACACACTAACAAGTTCTGTTCTTCCTAAGTTAGTACACCATACACCAATTCCGTCTGATATAATTTGTGTAAAGTCGTTAGCAACAATTGAATCATTACCGCCATCATGTAAGTCGCCGTCAATTTTACAACCAACACAACCAGTACCAAATGTTGTTACGTTTTGTACATATGGTGATTTGTTAATAATCCATGCATCTGTGTGTGCTGGACCCCAACCTGGATCTAAACTTACAAATGCTCCTGCTGTAGGACGTTTAGTTCCATAAGAGTTAGCACTGCCAAGTGTTCCTGATAATCCTGTTATAGTACAGTTGCGTAAGCCTGTGCCGTTGCGCATATAGAACATGTCTTCTGTTAAACTACCTTGTACTGCGTTAGCATAGTAACGTGCAGCTAATAAGGATCTATAGTTACCTGTCCAAATTAAATCATACTGTACTGAGTCTAAATATGCATTAACATCTCGTTTACATGACTCTACATTGTAAGTATAACTTGGATATGTATCTGCAATATATGCAACTACTTCTGCTACTAAGAATGCTCTGTTAGCTTCAATTGCTTCAACTGCGTATGTATAACCAGTTGTTGCATTAGCTGTATTTGTTCCAGTTGTTACTGGAACTGTTGAGTCACCTGATACTCCGTTTATTTGCCAATCAATGTAATCATAAATTTGCTGTACTAAGTTAGCAGCATCGGTTCCTGCTGTTGCACTACCTGCTGGTGCTGTTGTTACTTGATTTTCAGCGTTACCTGTTGTTTTAGTTACAGAACCGTTAGTAACAATATTACTCATTACTGCTGATAATCTACTAAGTGCATCTAAACTATAAGCAACATCGCCTCCAGCTACTAATGAACTTGCTGGTTTAACTCTTGTTGAACGTAGCTCGTCACCAATAATTGCTGTATTTTCTGGAACAATAATTGGAAGTACTTCTGAAAATTCTCCAGTTTTAACAAATATACTGTGCTGTGGTTTAGTTTCTGCCGGAACACCTGTTGTGTTACCTGCTGTGATTGCTGCTGTTACTACATTAACTAAAGTTTCTAATGTAGATTGTGCATCTGATTCTTCAGATTTAGTTGTATCAATTACTTGATTTAAGCTACCACGTACTGTTGCTGGAGCAACATTAGATAATACTGCATCTGTAACTGTTTTAATATAGTTTAAACCAGCTGCTGTTTCTGCTGCATTATCTGCTAGATATGTAGTTCCATCTGCTGCAAAATATGATTTTGCCGCTTGCACCGAACGTTCGTTGCCACCATGTGATAAATCCCATATAGCAGCATCAAGTACTTGGCCTACATCTCTGCGACAAGTATCTTGTACATATGTTAAACTTGGGTACGTTGCATCAATAAATTCAATAACTTCATCTTGTATAAAGCTTCTATTTCTTTCTAGTAAACTTCTTGCATTGTTACGTATTGCACCGTCTTGTACTTGCTCACATGCATAACGTATTGTTTTCCATGGACGGTCTAATGTAACACCATAATCTGGTGCCGGTGAATCAATACCGTTAACAGTTGAAACATAAAATACATTATTAATTGCGCCAAAGTATGCCCATTCTGGAGCATCGCCTGTACTATTAACTTTAAGACCTTGACCTACTTCGCCAATTGGTAGTCTTGTTCCGCCTGCGCCACCGTAGTAAACAAGGTCGCCTGCTGTAGTTAAGTTTCCTGATTCTGCACCAGCGTTCATTAAGTTCCAGTTAACTCCGCCAGTATCTTGATCTGGTCTGTTAGTTAATGTTACTTGATCTGATGTGTGTGCTAGTATACAAACATAGCTGTTTACACCGTGATATACAGTATCGCCTGCATCATAGTATGTAGCGTTTGCCCATGTATTTTTCCATGCAAAACCTTGGTTTAATCTTGTCCAATATGAAACATTAGGTGGACGCTGTCCTGTATGGTCAGCTGTACATAAGTATGAATATCCGCCTAAGCGTATAACATCACCTACTACATATTCTTCTGCAGAACTATCATCACCCCAGTCGCCTAAGAATCTAAATCCTGTAGTAAACTGTTCCCAATCTGTAGTGTTAACATTTGGTTTAGCTTGATCAATATTATTTGTTTTTGACACATAGCTATAACCACCATAAGTAACAAAGTCACCTGGTTGATAGCGTATTGAATTGTGCCATGAATCTTCAAACTCTAATCCTTCAACAAACTGTGCCCAATTGCCTTCGTCTGCATCTAAGTTTGCACCGCTTGTATGCTGTGTAGTACAAATCCAAATTCCGCCGCCCCATTTAACGATATCATTAATTTTATAGCGTGTGCCGGATGCCCAGTCTGTTTTATATTCTAAACCTTTGTTTAGATAATCCCAATCTGTTTGATTTGCTTCAAGGCCTAATGCGTCTGATGCTGCACTATCATGACCTCTGTTTGCTACGTATAATGTGCCACCATATTTTACAATATCATTTCTTCTGTAACGTGTGCTGTTGGACCAGTCGCCTTGCCACTCAAATCCTGTTGAGAAAATATCCCAGTTATCTTGTGTTGTTGCAACATTAAATGTTAGTACGGCTGCGCCGCCTCCGCCAAGTTCGCTATCAATAATTGAAAGTGTGTCACCTACAAGATACTGTGTACCTGCGTCTGCTATTGTAACTGTGGCTCCACCGCCAACTGCTACAACTACATTAACTTTTGCTGCCTTACCAAATCCACCATTTGCTATAACGTTGTTATATGTACCAGGCGTTCTAGCTGCGTCCGCTGCGCCAACTGAGTCTATTGTTAATATAGCACCGTTGTTAGGTTCAATACCTATTGAATCGCTTGCTGCACTAGTATGCTCTAATGTACAAATATACACAACACCGTTATATTTTGCAATGTCATTAATTTTATAACGTGTGTTAGCTGCCCATGCTGCTTTATAATCGAAGCCTTCAGCAAATAAATCCCATTTGGATTGATCAGCTTCAAGACCTAATGTTAAAGTAGCAGCACTAGTATGTGCTTCATTTGCTACGTACAAGTAACCGCCATATTTTACAATATCGTTTACTTTGTAATAACTGTTTATTCCCCAATCACCTTTCCAGTCTTGACCATCTGTGATCTTATTCCAGTAAGTTGATTCGCTAGTTGTGAACAATGCCGGAGCAGTATGGCCTGCAATACAAACATATGTGTTACCGCCGTTGCGCACAACGTCATCTTTGTAGTAGACTGTACTCGGAGCCCAATCGCTCTTCCATATAAATCTAATTCTACCTAATTTAAACTCTGCCATTTAAAAACTCCGCTCTATTTAATATATTTATCATAACTGTTTCAATTACTTCTTTGATAGGAAGAACTGTTGTGCTAGATAATCTCCGCCAATTCCACCCTTTATGTCTACTTTTACAGGAATGTTTATTTGCAAACCTGCATCGTTTGATATGTTGTTAGATGTTACTCTAATTTGTCCTGCAATCAATGTGTTAGTTACTGCGTCAGCACCACCACCTGATATTCTACTTTCTAAGTAAGACAAAATTGCCTTTTCAGTTGGAACAATGTTATTTGAATTTGCAATGAAAGTATCTTCTTTACTAAACTCTCTAATAACAACTGCACTGCCACCAACTTGTATTGCACCTAAACTAAGTTCTTCAAGTCCTGACAACTCAAAGAAGTCTGCGTTAATTGACACAATACCTGTGTTCTGTTCAACTGCAAATAGTTCACCAACTCTAAAGTTACCGTCTTGGTCAGTACTTGTATAAAATACTCGTCCACCGCCATACTGTGTAACTTCTTGCTCCGGTGCTGGAACTTGTGCTGGATTATATCCTTCTGTATATAGCTCAGGATATCTTGTTGAGTTAATATTTCCTACACCAATATCTAAGAAGTCGTGTCCTGTTAAACGTACTTGTGAATACAATTCACGTACAATAACATCTTCTTCATGTTCTGGTGAATTTTGATTTGTTAACGGTGGACTAATTTCACATGTAATATCAAAGTTTGGTGCTGATCCACTCTGTGAAACAATTTTAGTTAGTCGATAAATTACACCATCAATACTATTAAACACTACGTTAGCGCCAGGTCCTGGTACTATGTCAACATTTTTAAGAATCATTGTTTTACCTGTTTGGTAAATGTCAGCAAGTCCGTTACCTGTTATTGCTGTTGTTGCAGTAACATAACCTGAACCTCTATTAGCAAATGCAGGCTGTGTTAACACACCGTCATTTATTCTTGGAAACTCTAATACGTCAACAGTATTTTCAGGATCTACAAGTAATACTCCAGGAACTGATGTATAGTTACAGCCCGGATCGTACATTATAAAGTCTTTAATTCTACTTGAAACTACATTTACTCTTGCAAGTGCTTTTGCACCTGTTGTATACTTTACAATTGTACTAGAGCCAGTTGGTACTACCCAAAAATCGCCGCCTGCGCTTGATGTTAGTCCAGAGCCGTCTGTTATTGTATATGCAGAACTACCATCGTCAAACCATGTCCATGCCCAACCATCTTTTGATCTTGCTACTGTTTTTGAACCTGCTCCTGCTTGTGGCCATGCAATAAACTCACCGTTATGATAAATGATTCTATTTAAATTAGAATTAGGTAGTAGTCCAAGATTAGTATCATCTCTATACCATGTAATACCATCAAAGCTATATGCTGCTGTAGCTGCACTATTATCTTCGCCAACTGCAACAAATCTGCCGTTGCCATAAACTATATGTCCCCAACTTGCTGTACCACTTATGGCACCTACTGTTTCAGTCCAATTACTTCCGGCGTCTGTTGAATAAGCTGTATCTCCATCACCTGCTAGTACAACCCATATTCCGTTACCATATGCTATACCAGCCGCTGCCGCTCCTCCAGCAATAGAACTAAATGTTCCAGCACTTTGCGTAGTTCCGTCACCGTTTGTTTTTGACCAGCCATTTTGATTACCGTATATTGCAATACTTGTTTCTGTCGCTGGATCTGTAGCTAAGTGAAAGTAATTCGCTGCTTGAGATGGTAATGTAATTGTTGACCAAACTCCGGTACTCTGTGTATATTTCTTTATTACTCCGTCAGCTGGTGATAAAAAATATGCAGCAGTATTACTTGTAGTTGAGGTATAAAATCCTCCTGGAGCATTGCTGCCAACTTGTACGTTAGTGCTTGCTGTAAAGGTTAGTCCGTCAGTACTAGTAGCAGTATCGCCATCGCCATTAATAGCAACATATGTTCCGTTAACATTTTTTATATCTTTAAGACTTGAAGATAACGAGAACGGCCATGTTACAGTTGCAGTATTAGGTATCCAACCTGGATCGTCAATTTCTACTGTAGGTTCAATACTATATCTAGTTGTTGTATCTAGTGTAGTTTCGATAGGACGTCCTGGATATAAATTTTCCCAACCATTAGTATCATTATATTCTTTAGACACTGTAGCATATTTTAATACCTCGTCGTAGGCTGTAATTTTAGCATATTGGCCAATACCCTTACCTGCAACAATTACTATTCTCATACCAACATATTTTGCTGCTGTACCTGAGGTATCAGCTGCTGCTAGTTGTATTCTTGTGTCGTCGCCGCCTTGTGCTGAGTTTAGTAAGTATTGGTAGTTTAATCCACCCGGTGTACTTGAATCTGATGGGTCAAGCACTCTAATTTGTGATATAGCTTTATCTCTAAATTCGTCATAATTTAATGAAGCATTAATACCTGTGCCAGTTACTGTGCCTGTTGCAGTTGAATAACCCTGTCCTGCATGTTCATATCCTAAAGCAACTAATTCATTACCATTAGTATGTGTTATTTTTACTTGTGCTTCAAGTGTTTGGTTATTTACATCAGCAGTAATAGGTGATTCACCTAAACTATAGCCTTCTGATCTACTACCAAATGTACCATATGAGTTGTTACCGTTTGTTGCTCTTAAAATACCACCGTTTGTTGCCCAGTAGCCAATATAACAATAATATGTAAACACACTAACAAGTTCTGATCTACCAGCTTCGTTAGCCCAGTATCCAATACCATCTGATATAACTTGTGTAAAGTCATTTGCAACAACTGATTTATTACCACTGTTGTGCATTGTTCCATCAATTTTCATACCAATACATGCACTACCAAAAGTAGTTACATTTTGTACATATGGTGATTTATTAATAATCCACACACTTGAATCTTCTGGTCCAGTTCCTGGATCAAGTGTTACAAAAGCACCACCTGTTGGAATTCTTGTTCCCCATTCATTACCGTCTAATGGCAATGTTCCTGTTAACCCTTGTAGTGTCATATTTCTAATACCACTACCGTTGTTTACTCTAAACATGTCATAGCCGACTTCGTATCCAGCTGCTGGTTGAACATTAGTACTTCTTAATTCGTCACCTACTAATGCACAATCTCTCGGCACTTTAATTGGAATAATTTCTTGATAAATGCCTGTTTTAATTTGAACAGTTGTATTCTTACGTACAGCACGTTTAAGGGCATAATTATTATCGCTTGTTCCTGGGTCAGTAACAGTATCAGAGTCATAATTAATTGTATCTACAAATGTTTCACCTGAAAACGTTGAAAACAATCTATTTAATTCACCCCATAAATCATCACAGGCTGCTTTAACAGTAGGACTATCTACATCATCTAAACTAGTACCTGCAATATATTTGTTGTAGTATTTTACCCATTGGCGAACGTCAGAAACGCTGCCAGGAACTGCATCATCACCATTAAAATCCCAATATCTGTCGTTTGTTCTAGGATTAGTTGAATTAATAAGAGTTGTAAAATTTGGTGCGGTAGTCTCTATTGCTCCTGGATTTGCAATATATGACATTATACCACGTGCTACATATTGTCCGTTAAATACATCACTAAACTGTGGATTTGATTCAACATATTCACATGCATATTTTATTGTTCTAAATGGCGAGTTAAGTGATTTACCAGCAGTTGGAATATCAACTCCTTCAATTGAAACAAAATAAACTTGATCAGTAACTTCATAGTTCTGCCAGCTTACATTAGCACCTGATCCTTTTATTATATTTCCAGGTGCACCAATTGCTAGTCTTTCAGTTTCTGAAATTCCAAATGTTCTTATGTCCCCAACAGTTGTTAATACGTTACTAGCAGTACCTTGTATTAAGGTAGTCCAGTAATTATCAGCTTCGTTTAATATATCTAAATCTGGACGGTTGTCACTTTCAACTCCTGTATGACGTGCAACACAAGTATATGTCACACCGGCATATGTTACTACATCACCTAGTTCATATCCTTGGTTGTCAATCCATTCTGCTTTCCAATGATGTCCAGTTACTACTCTAGTCCAATGTGTTAGTAAGTCAGGATGTACACCTGTGTTGTTGTCAAATGCAACATATAAAAATCCTGAAACACGTACTACATCACCTGGTAAGTATGCTGTTGCAGCATTATACTCACCTAAATGTTTGTAGCCTGTTTTTAAAAGTTCCCAGTTTCCTGTATCCTGTACAATACCGTTTACACTTGGAATTTGTCCTGTGTTATTTGTTAATGCAGTATATGTATAGCCGCCGTATAATACAATGTCACCTTTGCTGTAAACTGTAGCTGTATTCCATACACCTTCGTAACCGCTGCCTGGCATCCAAACTTGCCAGTTACTATTATCAGCTTCAAAAGAAGCTGTACTACTATGATAGGTAGTACACATGTAAAGTGTAGGCCCGTATTTTACAATATCATTTAACTTGTAACGTGTAGCACTTGCCCAATCTACTTTGTATTCGATACCCGAAACAACAATTTCCCACTTAGCTTGATCTGCTTCTAAACCATTTGTAGGACTGTCACTAGTATGAGCAGTAATACAACGATATACAATACCGCCATATTTTACTATATCTTGTACTTTATATCTTTCTGATGTTCTCCAGTCAGCTGTCCAAAAATCTGATGTTGATACGATTGTCCAATGTGCTTGTTCAGTTTCTAATCCTAGTTCAGGAGTACTTGCAGAATCATGTTTAGCATTACAAATATATGTAATACCATTATATCTAATAACGTCACCTAGATCATAATATGTATTTGGTAGCCATTTGTTTAACCAATTATATGTAGTTGCAACAATAGTCCAATTAGCAATATCAACTGGCAATTGTAAATTAATTAAGAATGTTGATGTATGAGTTGCTGTACACTGATAAACGTAACCTTCAAATTTTACAATATCGCCTATTGTGTAATATGTAGATTCTGTCCAATCGCCTTTCCATGCTTGACCATCAAACATCAGTTCCCATCTGCTTGCTGCGTTTGCTAGGTCAGTAGTTAAATTGTCTGCATTTGCAGTGTGTCCAATTAAACAAACATATGTCTTACCGTTGTAAAGTACTATGTCGTCTTTGGTATAAACTGTAGACCCAACCCAAGTGCCTCTCCATTTAAACCTTATTCTATCTAAATTAAAATTTGCCATTCTCTACTCTCTTATAATCCGTTTGACGATGAATTGTCATCGTATGTGAAACTATGATTTACTCTTGCTACTAATTCGCCATCGCTATCAACATAGTATGAAATATTTCTGCCATCCCATCTAAACTGCTCATAATTTAGATTATCATATACTAAATCATGATTTACATCTCTACCTTCAAGAAAGTCTTGACCTTCTTCAAAACTAGGATAGTTTTGTGCAGGATCGCCGGGGTTGTTAATCATTATTGCATCTGTTGTAGACATTTGATCCATTTTGCCTACAAACAATTCTCCGTTATCAGTTCTACGTAGACCATAAAAGAATCTATCCGGAATAGCTCCATTTATATGATCTGGTGATGTACCTGTGTAATTTGCCATAATGTTTATCCTTTATACAATGTCTACGTAACTAATAACTGCGTCTAGTGACTCATCACCACTAGCAACTAAATATAATTCATTTGACGGAGCAAGTATTAATTTTTCGCCTGCTGCTAGTGCTTTCAAACTACTGTTTGGCGGCACCATAACGTCCTTCATTAAATATCCTTCAACACTTGTATCGTCTTTTACACTTATACTTATGTATGCTATAAAGTCAGTTAAATTAGCTAAATTGAGACCAATAATTGTTGATCGTGTAGCTGCGTCAGTTTCTAGTGCTAGAATAGGAACAGTTCCTACTTCCTTTACTACTTTATTTTTAAATTGCGTTGCCATCGTTTCTTATCCTAATGTTAATACGTATTCAATTGCTAAGTCTTCTGCTGCTGCAAAACTAATTGAGCCTGTTGCACCTGCAACTGAAACCCAGCTAAATCCGTCCCATATTTCTAAATATCTTTGTTCTGTGTTGTAACGCACCATCCCAGTTTCTCTGTATGCCGATGCTGGGCGTTGTGTGTTATCTCCTACTGGTACAACAAAGCCGCCAGTACCTTCAATTTTAAAGTACCCGCTACCTTGCTGTTCAAAATTCATTATTCCATTTACTTCAGTATTTGTAATAGTTGAATCTTTAAATGCAATATTATCAATTACAACTGAACCTGTGCCATTAGCACTTAAAGTTAAATCTGTATTAGTAGTCTCAGTTGTAATAATATTACCATCAATACTTATGTCATCTACTTCAATTCTTGGTGTAGATAATTTATCTGCATCAATAGTAGTTACTACATTATCTTGTATATAAAATCTAATTACGCCGTCATTTGCACCAGGAGTTAATTCTGCTGTAATGCGTGTGTCTAAATCTAAATCATATACACCGTTAAGTGCTATCCAGTTGCCATCATAACCTTCATATAAATTAGTTTCAGTGTTATAACGAATCATACCTGTTGCTGGTGTTGGTCTAGCTGCTGTGTTTCCTTTTGGCAATTGTAGCGCACTTGAAGAATTAATTCTAACTGTGCCGCTATCTGCATCTAAGTTAATGTCGCCACTTAAACTTTCAATAGTGTTTCCACTTAAACGTAAATTGCCTGTATCAATTTTTTCACCGGTAATAGTTGTTTGACTACTGCCTGTAGTAATTGTAATACCACTTGATGTATTAATATTAAATGTCGAACTACTAAAGTCTACAGTACCATCTTCTTGATTTACATAAAATAAATCGCCAACTCTAAAGTCACCTTTGTGATCTACACTACTATATCTTATCTGTGCATTATTTGTTTCAACTACTTCGTTTGCTTGTATTACATTATTATCGTCATTGTCAATCTCTTTGCCTACGCCAATGTATGCTAAGTTTTGACTGATTAGATACATTAGTACACCAGGGCCATCGCCTACTATACCAAAGTTACCATATACACAAGCACTTGCAATTGCACGTACTTCTGCACCAAATTCTGTTTGATCTGCTAGTGTACAGAATGTAGCTGTTGCACCATTACTAAAACGCAAATCTTGTGAGTTAGTAGTATCGTCTGTAATTGTGTTTGCACCATCTGCTGCATTGTTAAAATGTAATAACAGTTTAGTATCAGTGTCACTAACATGTTCTGATAGTGGTGCAGTGAATGCTGCTGTATATCTTGCTAGTCCTTTAGTAACTCTAAATTCGTCTACATAACCATCAAGTTTTTCTGCACCGTTCCATGCTGCTCCAATAATAAGAGGTTTTGCAACATCGTAATCTGCTGGAGAACTAGTCCAAGTTCCTTCTAGTACACCATTTAAAAATAATTTTGTGTCATTACCGCTACGACTAATTGCAATATGATAAAATTGTCCTGTTACTAAAGTTGATCCTGTAATTCTATCTGAACTGTAAGAGTAAAAACGTAATTCACCATCTGAATGTACATAAACTCTTGGTGCAACATCTGTTGCTGCTCCTGCTCTAAAATCAAATAATGTTTGTACAACTGACACACTATCAAAGTAGAACCATCCGTCAACTGTATAATCGCCTGTACCAAAGCCAAAATCATTATTACTTGCAACGCCTAGATAATCAGTTGAACCATTAAGTTCTAAGCTACTTGTACCAAACTTTTTAATAGTTGTATCTGTAGTTGGTGTTCCGTACTTGGTTATTATTTTCCCGCCGCGTTCGCCAGCAGTTTCTAATCCAGTTAGATTACCGTCTATGTAAAACTTGCCATCTGCATCGACACCATTAATAGTACCTGTTGCAAGAACTGTAGTTCCGTCTGTATCGTAATAACTAAATGTGTTTCCGTCTGTAATTGCTCCGCCAGTTAAACCTGTAACTCTAACTGCTGTTTGGCCTGTTCCGCGTAAGCCTGTTGCTCCGTCTAGACCGTAAATACCACGATTAGCAAAGTATGTAAATGAGTTTAACCATTCTACTCTGGCGCCGTTAGTTACTGTAATAGCGTCTACGCCTGGTGTAATAAATGTGGCACTATGGAACAACATAGTTGCTTCCTTGCTTGTAGCGCCTGCTACAGCGCCGTCTATGTACGCTCCTTTACCTGCATCACCCTGCGCAAAACCTCTTGGGTCAGCAGCGGTTGTTACAGTACCTTGTGTTATAACACTAATATTTCTAATGTATGGAGAACGGTTATTTCCTGAAACTACAAAGCCAGGTGCAAACTTAAATGCGTATCCTGTGTTAAATCCTGATATAGTTAAATCTTCAATTGTTGCGCCACCGTTAAGCAAAAACACATCATTACTTGCTGTTGCAACAGTTGGTGTAATATTAACACTACGTATGCTGTGACCTTTAACAGTAACTCCTACAGGTACTGTCATTGGAAATATTTCTTGATAAACACCTGGATAAATGTGAATTGTGTCGCCACTAGTTGCTTGACTTAGCGCATACTTTAATGAACCGTATGGATCATTAGGGTGAGTACCTGTATAGCTATCTAGTCCGTTTTCTGCAACATAAAATATATTGCCTTGACGTAGAGCAATATTCACACCATCAACTGTAATAGAATCAGTAGTAACTGTGTCAGCAAAGAAATTTTGTGTTCTAACGTCTGCCCAAACTTTTCCAGGCTCACCTAAGTTATATGTGTCAGTAGCATCTGGAACGATATCTGAATTAATTTCTGCATTAAATGTAATATTATCAGTATCAGTATCGCCAATAGTAATGTTACCGTCTGCTGTAATATTGCCTGTTGCAGATATATTACCTGTTACATTTGTATCTGCAAATATTTCTACAGTACCAGTACCATTAGGATTTAGTTCAATATTTGTATTAGTATCGTTTGTACTAATAACGTTGTTTTCTAAATCAAAACTATCAATTGTTAATTTGTTTTGGTATATAACATTATCAGCTGCACCTAAAGTTAATGTAGCTTGATTTGTTGATATTGTAGTTCCGGTAATGTTTACATCACCAATATTAGCAAGTGTAGCAACTTCTAATTGTGGAGCTCTAGTAGTTCCGATTACGTCCAGGTCGTATTGGGGGTTTGCGTTGTTAATTCCGACGCGGCTGTTATTTACATCTAGATATAATAGGTCGTTCTCAAAAGCTAGATTTACTCCTTCACGAAGTAAGTTTGCCTTTAAGAGCGGACCACTTATGCGACCAATAGCCATCTCTTCTCCTCAATACGGGGATCCTGTCCCTCTAGCCGAATTCTCATCCTATTAAGGTTCTTTGCTGGCTAACCACAGTTTGACCCTGCAATACAAGGGTCGCTGTACTGCATTAATAGTATTTATCGTTTTCTGTAATTAACCTAGTACAAGTATATATAAATCGGTCAGATCTTTTAATATATCTTCAGTAACTTCGTCACCAGCGCCTGCACTACGTTGCCATTCGCCATCTTGGTTATATGTTTCCATAAATCCTAGGTTTGCGCCCGCTTGTGTATTGTACCTTGTTTCGCCTAATTGCGGTGTTGCAAGGCGTTGAGCATTATTACCGGACGGAACTACAAGTCCTGTTATTCCTGCAAATTTTACAAATCCAGTACCAGTTGTAGCAAGTGTTAACATGTTATCACTTGAATTTGAAAAATTATTTTCTTTTAATTCCATATCAAATATATCAACAACATTTGCTGCTGTAGCCCTGTTAAGTTCTAGATTTGAATTAGATAATGTAGTTGTAATAAGGTTGTTATCAAACAATACATCACCAGTTGATAATCCGTGTAAGTTAGTGCTATTAAAGTCAATATTTCCTACTTGAATACCTGCTGCTGTTAATACAATATGGTTATTAGTATTATGGGCATCAATGCCTTCTTGTCTATCTGAACTATAAATTCCACCAAAACTCAAATTACCACTTGAAAAACCTTCAAATAGATCTGTTTCTACATTATATCTAAAATCAGCAGATTCGTTATTTCTTTGTGCATCTGTGCCTCTACTAACAATTAACGATCCGTTGTTACTAGTATTTAAAATACCAGTTTGTGGACTTAAATTTAAGTCGCCATCTATTGTAGTAACATTATTTCCAGTAAGTCTAACGTTACCAATATCAACACGTTCACCGTCAATAAAAGTTTTTTCTACACCATTATCTACAGTAATATTACCAATACCACTAAAGTCTATAGAGTTTGCATCAATGCTTGTTTCGCCTGTGTCAAAGTCTACAAAGAAGTTATCTCCAACACTAAATTTACCTTTTTGGTCTGTGCTAGTAAAAACAATACTACCTGAATTTAATTCAGTTACTTCTTGACTAGGTATTGTAAGTGTGTTATCATTGCTTACATCGCCGCCTGTGCCAATATAAGCAAAGTTTTGACTAATTAAATACATTAACGTATTAGCGCCGTCTGCTACTGCGCCAAAATTACCATATACACATGCTGATCCAATTGCTCTAACTTCTGCACCATAGCGTGTTGAAGCATCTGGCATTAGTTTACCAGTTGATCCTTGTGTAGCATACAGTCCTCTATTAGCAAAATATGTAAAGCTATTAAGCCACTCTACTCTTACACCATTTGTCATTGTAATACAATCAACTCCAGGTGTAATAAATGTTACACTATGGAATAACATACTTGCTTCTAAACTTGCACTGTCTAATGTTGCGCCATCAATAAGTGCGCCTTTACCTGCATCACCTTGCGCAAACCCTCTTGGATCTGCTGCACTTGTAACACTACCTTTTGTAATAACTGTTACGTTTCTAATATACGGAGAGCGTGTGTTTACTAATCCGCCTGCCGTAAACTGAAATGCGTATCCGGTATAAAAATCTTTAATAGTTAAGTTTTCAATAGTAACATCGTCTTCCATAAAAAATGCACTATTATTTTGTGTTGCTGCTGTTGGTTTAATAATAACATTTCTTATGTCTTCACCAACAATATCTACATGCGACGGAACAGTTAGTGGAAATTCTTCTTCGTACTCTCCAGGAAATACGTGTATTACTGTTGGACCTGCTGTACTACCATCTATTTGGGCAAGTGCATGTTTTAATGTGCGAAATGCGCCGTGTTGATGATCACCTACATTTGAGTTGCTACCTAGTGTACTAACATAGAATGTATTACCTTGGCGTCTTGCTAAACTAGAAGCATCGCTATCGCCGACAATAAGTTCATTAACAGACATTGTTTCAATATTTAACAAGGTACTATACATGTTTAACCACTGTTTTGATACTGATCCTAAATCGCTTGTAGCTGTTTGATCTGGAATAATATCACTAGCAACATCAGCTGCAAATGTTACATTATCCTCGTCATCATTACCAAAAGTAAAATCACCAACTGTTTGTATATCTCCAGTAGCATGTAAACTACCTGTAATATTCCAATCACTATTAATATTAAGTGTGCCGTTGCCGTTTGGACGTAACTCAATATTACTATCAGTAGTTGTTGTACTAATTGTATTAAAATCTATTTTTAGATTATCTGTAGCAATTGCTGTTGCAAAAATATTATTAGCTGCATTAAGATTAATAAATCCATCACCGCCTAATGCTTCAATACGACTATTATCAATTGTAAAGTTTGCAATATTATTATATGTTGAAACTAAGTTTGTTGATCTAATAGGAGTAGTAAGCATAAGTGCATCTGTTGGTGCTGCACTATTAATACCAATTCTTTGTGAGTTGACGTCAAGGTGAAGAAGCGGAATATCACTGCTAGTATTTTTAAAGTTAAGATTAACGCCTTGGCGTTCTAAGTTATCTTTAAGTACTCCGCCGCCTATGCGGCCTGTTTGTGGTTCTGGCATGCCCTACTTCTCCTTTGACAATGTATTTATTTGTCTAAGTTATGAATTACAGTGACCGGCTTGCCTGTTGGAACCGGGCTTGTAAATTTAATCCACCATCCTGATCCAGTTGAAGTATAAGGATGATTAGGTCCTTGTTCTGCGCCGCCTGACGTTATTGCAGCCGTTTGGTGTATAGTGTAGTTTGTTGTTGGTATTTGAACTACATTTTCTACTAATACTATAATGTTGTTAGCTGTTACAGGAACTGGGTAATCTGTATCATTACTTTGTAATTCTCCAAATACTGTTTCATCTGCTGTTACGTTACCAACGCCTAAATTTTGCCAAACAATGCCAGGATCTTGATTAGGTTCTTTAAAACGTACTTCTCTCCACGCACCATTTTGATACGCTTCTAACTGTTGATCAGATGTGTTGTATCTAACTTGTCCAATTGTAGAAGTTGTTTTTACTCCAGACTCTCCTGGACGTTGTGCTAAAGTACCAACTGGTACTTTCATTGCACGGGTACTATCAACAATAACTTGATCGTCAGTATCATATTGGACACCTTTGCCCTGTATACTTCTCAAGTTAGTTGTTTGACGTTTAAGTAATCTCATTTTATACTTCCATATAGCTTATTGTTGCAGCGAGATTAGTGTTTCCTGATCCAATATCGGGTTCAGCAACAAACGATATCTTATCGCCTACTTCTAATATAACTCTTTCTGAATCAAATGTAAATGTTTCACCTGCTGGCAATGTTAGTTGTCTTACTACAGTAGTTTTAGTTAGAGACAACGGCTCACCGCTTGGAATTAGATGCATATCAAATTTTGCATCTTTTGTTGCTGCGTCTGCTGCGTCTGGATCATATGAATTACAAACTAAAATATTTGTAATTGCGTATGTTTTACTTGCAGGAACTGTTAGCAAGTCTAACTGTGTTGTTGTTAATTGTGCGTTTACTATTGCCATTTTTATTCCTTAAAATAACATTCCAAAAAGGAGTGCTCTATTTTTACTTACTAGTTCATCTCGATTGTTTTCTGCGTTTGCAAAGTATATTCCAGTATTACCAATGCTTTGGTTATCAACATATAATTTTATACCTTCAGTTGGAAATGTTGGTACTAATGTATTATCATCTTGACTAGGCACACTGTTAATGTGCAACATATCATCAATGCGTACTGCACCTGTTCCATTTGCTCTTAGAGTTAAATCGTCTGCGCCAGTATCAGTTGTTTCAATTACTGTTCCGGTAATTCTTACTTTATCAAAAGCCCATTCATCATCTGTTGCTGTTGCAATAGTGTTTCCATCAATTTTAAAAGTAATTACACTATCTACACCACTGTTTTCGAAATCATCAATTTCGATACTACTAACTGTTACATCACCATCACCAATTTGGCGTAGGAAAACGTTTGCAAAGTTATATGCAACATAGTCAACTACTGCTTTTGCATTAGGTATTACATCTGCTTTTGCAGAATCATAACCAGTTAAGTTGTTGCCTGCATATGTAAATACTTTAGTTTCGTAATCAACTGTAGGGTTTACACTTATTGTGCTTGACCCTGCATCTAATGTTAATGTTTGGCTTCTTGAATCTATTTTGTTTGTTGCTAATGATATTAATTGACTTGCAGAATCAATAGCTATAAATCCGCTTACATCTTCGTCGAATTTAAAATCTGCATCAGGTAAAGTTCCTCTATTAATAGTCATACCAGACTCACTACCGACAGCACTGATGCCTGCACCAGTTTCGCCACTATTGAGTGTGATCATATTATCTTCAATATCTAATTCAGTTGTGTTTACTGTTGTTTGTGTTCCTTTAACTAATAAGTTACCAGAAATTTCAACAGTTCCAGCTTCAAGACCTGTGTTTAATTCAATCTTGCCGCCTGTTTGAACAGATATTTTATAATCACCGCTTGGTATATCTAAATATTTTGACATTCTTTATTCCTACGTAAAAAGTAGGGGGAATTTAATCCCCCTAATCTAATCTTAGTCAGCTTCGAAATCGTCAGCGCCAGTGAAGTCAGCTGCTGTTCCAGCTTCTTCCATTTCAACTGCGCCATCGTTGTTGGCATTATCAAAAGTCCAAGAAATACTTGCACCTGTGTCAAGTGTTACTTTGCGTCCTGCAATTTTAACTACTTGACGAGCTGTTCCGCCATCGTCTTTTACAGTAATTGTCATTTCGCCTGCTGCTAAAGTACCTTGTGCTTTATCAACGAGTACACAATCCATTGTGTTAGTACCATCGTAGCAACGGAACTTCTTAGATCCTAATTGCTTTGTGATCCAGCCGTTTGCTTCTGTTTCGCCTGTAGCACGAAAACGTACTTTGATTTCGTTGCCATCTGCTGTTGGCTCTCCGAAAAATCTTTTATTAATTGGTCTTCCCATTTGTTTTCTCCTTTAAAAAGTAGTCCTATGCCCGTTCTATGGGCTACGCTGTGGTGCAGCATAAGTCCGCCTTGCGGCACACTATCTGACATTAGTATTTATCAATTACTCTACGTATCGTCTTATACCTAAGGCTCTGTCAGATCTATATAATTTTATAGAAACTTTGTTATCTTGATTGCCGCCCAAAATTGAATAATATTCGATACCATTTACATTTACTGTTTTAAGGTAAAATCCTACATGTCCGTTGAATACGTTTGGTCCTCTTGGAAATACTACAATATCTCCTACTTCCGGAACATCTACATTAGTACCCCAATGTAAAAAACTACGTGCAGCTAAAGGATATGGATGGGCTTCGTTTGGGCTACACAATTGACATATTGCTACTCCGGGTTGGTTTAAACTAGGAATACCACTTTCTTGTAATACTGAATTTACAAATGCAGCACACCATTGCGTATACACAGGATCAACATCTAATAAATCCTTTAATTCTTCTCTATGGTAACGTTCACTGTGACCAATATACGGTATTGCTGTGGATAAAACTTCTAAATTTTGTGCTTCAGATGTACAGGATGATAATGCAAAAAATGCAAATAATAAGTTATGCTTCATAGAATATTTAGCCATAAAAAAAGACCCGCAATGCGAGCCTTTTAATAATAAAGTGATAGGTTGGACTTAATGATTACCAACAACCTCCTAGTAGCTCATGCCAATTTCGGAGGAGCCTAGCATCGGATAGTTACTTCCAATAACATATCTTTGTATCTCTACACTCATATGTTGCCACTACAGCTACTAGCCAAGTTGTGTCACTACGCAACACCGTTCCTTGCACTATCTAATCTAAACCGTCGTCTAGCTTATGTATTTAATATAACATCATTACAAACAATGTCAACCATTTTTTTTAAAAAGAATATTTAATTGTAGCTTTTATACTATCAGCATATTCAGTTTGTTGTCCGGTCCATGTGTTTGTTCTATCTACTTGATGTAAATAAATGCCTGTTTGAATTCCGCCTACAGTATATAATGCACCGTAATACATTGCGTCTGTTCCAATGTCGTCATTCTCAACTCTATGTGCAGTAAGCATAAACTCTTTATTTACGTTATACATGACACCTATATCAATTCTGTTATCTTTTGTGTATGTTCCTGTATTTTTATCGTCCCATACTTCAATACCAAAACCTACTGGAATATCATATCTACGAAGTATTTGCGAACCTAAAGACCAACCTTCTTGTGCTGATCCAGTTTCTGGGGCAATACGCATATACGATACTTCTGCTAGTCCTGCTAGGCTTACTGTTGCTCCTGCATACATTACTTCATTAGTTGGGTCATAACCTATTGCAACACCGTATGGCAGTTGTCTTTGTAATCTGTATTCATCGAATTCAAATTCATTGCTATTTTGCCAGCCACCATATGTAAGTACAATTTTTTCATTATGGTCAATTCTACTACTTGACTCTGTAATAATTAATGGTGCGCCAATTTTAGCTGTTTTTGCAAAGCCTAAACGTTGAGCATCTGTTTCACCAAAATACAATCTTGTATTATTTGCAAATCCAAATCCTAATTGTTTTTCAACAATAGTATTATCTTTTGTTCTGTCTAGTGAATACTTTGAATCAAAGCGTGTACTTGCGCCAGCCCAGTTTATTATAGGATGATTAATTTCATTTTCAAGTCCTAAAAATATTTCTGTGCTAGTATCTAATTTGTTTGTTGTAGAGTCAGGGTCAATATATAATTCAACTTCACCGTTAATAAAAACTCCTGCGGGTAACGATGGTGCTGTTTTTTCTAAGTCAGCTACTCTTTGTTCTATTGTTTTATTATCCGCGTAGGCAGATGCTGCAATCATAGAAAATATTGCAGACATTATAATAATAGTCCTTTTCATTTTTTTTACCTTTCTAAGGTAGTTGGGTTTCTTCTGCAGTTATTTATTGTCTGCTGCTTTTTCAGACAAAAAAATAGGCGCCGTAGCGCCTATTTTAGTTACTATAAAGTAAAACTTAGCTAAAAGTTACACCGCCAGCAATAGCAACGTTACCTAAGTAATCTGCTGCGTTACCAAGCGATGATGCAGTGTTGTTCAACTCAACATATCCATAACGTGTCATGAATGATACTGTTGGTTCGAATGTACCTGGATCCAATACAACTCCTGAGCTCATTAGCGGGATGTATGGGCAATAGAATGCCGCTGCATCTGATTCGCTTGAACCTTTGTAGCCGATTAGTACCGCTGAATCATCAGCAGCATAAGTGTTTACATACACTTTCATAGCGTTGTTCAAAGTACCAACCATCTTAGTGTTAGTTGGAGCTTCAAAAGCACCTTCAGTTGTACGTGCAAACGCTGAAGTTGTAGCAGATTGTAGGATTGTTAACGCGAATGGCGATACAACAGCCCAGTTACCTGCACCTCTACGTGTGCGCTGTGCAATCAAGTTACTTACGCGGTTGATCTGCACTGCCAATGCGGCATGCTCGTCACCTACGAATGTAGCTGTACCTGAAACACCTGTTTGTACATATGTTTCAGCAGCAGCACCAGCTAGTAAGTCTAAAGACGCTAGTACTTCTTGATCAATTTCAGCAGTAATCTCTTGTGCTAATGCAGCCATGATTTCTGCTTCTACGTCAATACCGTGCATAGACTGTGCGTCTTGTGCAGCTTCAAACGTCCAGCGAGCTGACAATTTACGTGTCTTAGCTTCTACTGTCTGCTTCAAGATTTGAATTGACATTTTTCTGCCTGCTTCTGCTTCTAAAGCAGCAGTACTTGCAGCTTTTGCAGTTGCAGCATCACCTGAATATGCTTCAGCAATTTTGAATGGGCTTAGAGCTTCTTCGCCTGCTGTAGTATCAGTGTTACCTGTACTTGTGTCATTCATTGTATCTGAATAACGTACACGTAGCGTGTGAATTTGACCAACTGGACCAGTCATTGGCTGTACGCCAACTAGTTCGTTAGCAATAACGGTTGGCATAACACGTCTGATAACTGGTAGGATTACACGGTTAAGTGTAGCTACGTTACCTGCTGATGTTGCGCCTGCTGTTGCACTCTCTGACAAGTATCTGCGAGTGTTTTCTAGTGTAGCAGCCATTACAGACTTCTTGTTGCCTTGCAGGCCTTCAAGAAGAGCAGTTTTGGTGTCTACCCAGCGTGATTCTAGTAGTTCTGACATCATTATCTCCTTAATTTAATCCAGCAAGACGGCGCATATCTAATACGTTCGAGTCGTCTGCTTTATTTGTCATTGTTTTTGTTACGGGTCTATTGCCTGTGACTTCTTTGCCTTCTGTAATGTTTGCCTTTTGCTTTGCTGGAGTATTACTATCAATAACTGATGGTAGGTACTTATCAAAAGATTTTTGCAATCTATCAGTTTGTACTGATTCCAGTAAGTCTGTCATAATCTCGCGTTGATCTTTGCCTAATGGCGAAATCAAACCGTTCATAATCTTTTCTCTCTTAGCAGTTTCAATTAAGCGTGATTTCTCTTTGCTTGTTGATTCTGCAAGATCTTTAGCTTTAGTAGCAAATGCTTTCGCTTCTGCTAATTGCTTATCTTTAGCACTTAATACGCTCATTAGTTTACTTACTTCTGAATTTTCATTCAAGTGTGAAGAAGTATACTCATTTGCAAATGCTTCAAATATCTTACGACCGAAGTCGTTACTACGTGCTGTATCAATATCTTCTTTAAGTGCAGTAATTTCACCTTTAAGTGACTTACCAACCATTTCAGATACTGCTGTTGCACTTCTTTCGATAAAGTTAGCTTTAACTTTAGCGAAGTGTGTCTTAGCTTCGCGTACTAAACGTACTTTAGTTTCAGCTAAGTCTTTCTTATCTTCATTGAATTCTGCAATTTCACCTGCTAGAGACTCAACAACAAACTCTTCCAGCTTGGCATAATTCTCTGCCATTGCTACTTTGTCTGCTCTTAATTCTTTAATCTCGTTTGCTAAATTTTCAGCAACGAAACCCTTCAGTAGATCTGCATTTTCACGCATTGCAACAGCATATTTTGCTTTTGCTTCTGCGAGTTGTTTGCGGTCGTCTGCAAACTCTGCAATCTCTTCAGCAAGTCGCTCAGAAAGCATTGAGTCAATAGCTTCAACCATAGTTGACTTATCGTGCTCATACTTTGTAGCAAATTCTTCACGCAAATCAGCAGTTACCTGCAAACGATTTTCGTTAATTTTGCTTTCCCAAGCTTCTTCAATTTGATCTCTAATCTCAGCTGAAACAACATCGTTTTCAAATAGAGTTTTTATTGCATCTATCATTACTTTCTCCTGTTTCATTGGAGTTTACTGATTATATTAATCAGTGATTCCTTAAGATACTTTTGTGCCTTGTCGTCGTGTCTAGTTGCCTGTGCTAATTCGTATGCCTTCATCCCTCCACGTGCATTCATAAGTGTTTCATAAATGGGTGTTGGATATGCACCAGGGGCGCTAGGCTGAGCCACAACGTCCACAGTGATTATTTCAAAGTCAGAAACGGTATTACTGCCGTCTTCTGCTACGTTACCGCTACCACGTGACGAGACGCCTAGTTTAACTCCGCTTTCGAGCATTGTTTTAACTAGGTTCCCCATCGGTGTTGGTAAAATTTTCAGTTTTCCATAACCGTTATCGCCATCCATCCAACATTCAGTTATCATATGGCTAACACGGTCAATATTGATATTAAGACCTTCGGGATGATCAACTTCTCCGAGAACACTGTATCCTCCAGTAATTTGATCATTGAGAGTTTTGACAGCCCTGCCGATTTCATCTACAGGATACACTCGCTGATTAGCGTTGCGAACACCACCTTGGATCATAATACCTTTTAAATAAAGGTCTTTTCCTTCGTTGGCATTCTCAAGCACTATATTAGCTTGGTCGAATGTCAAATGCTCTTGTAAGTTTTTCATCAATTAGTCCTTACTATCGCTTCTTATT
>Ga0228674_1000146_pt1 | contig 55475 bp, 38 predicted proteins | sample 1D_rmetaG_FD_189054 | JGI IMG/M metagenome (GOLD analysis project Ga0228674, IMG submission 189054) | Seawater microbial communities from Monterey Bay, California, United States - 1D_r | ecosystem: Environmental > Aquatic > Marine > Coastal | place: USA: California | collected 2016-09-26
ATCTTCAACTCCATCATTTGTAATATATTTTTTAAATATAATATACTTTGATGTTGTGTTAACTGTTGGGGCTACAATTTCATCAAACAAGTCAGCATCATCTACAATACCATCTTCATCGTCATCATAATAACTTACTTCTAATTTTTTACTGTCAACATAACCTTCTGCATCTTTATATGCATCAACAATTTCCCATTTAAAGTCTTGTGTAAATGGTGTTGGGTCTGATGTAGGGTCTTTAGGATTAATATTTAAAACTGTAACTGTATCTTTTACAATTTTGCCAGTTTTATTATTATAAATTTTATCATTTGAATCATAATAAAATCTTATTTCATTATCGCTTTCAAATACATAACGCATTGATCTAAATGTAATTGTATATGTTTCACCGTTGTTTTCAAATAACATTAACCAACTTGCATCAAGCTGTTGATTAGTAGTGTCGCCTGTTTTACCAGTTGAAAATTCTGATCCTATTGATAAGTTATTTTCTGTAACTAGTTTCCACTGTGCATCAATTTGATCAAAACGTAGACCAAATACTTTGTATGCAAAAATTTGATCGTATAATTGCTGTTTAACACCTGTAGATAAATCATTTGCAAGCGGAGGTTTAACTTCTGCTAGTACAGCATTTGTTGGTACAATTTCATTTAGTATTACAGCACCTTGTCCGTCTTCACGCTGTTCAAACCCTGTTCCGTTAATACTAATTACTTTAACCCATTTATAATAAGAGTCGCCAACAATTGATGTTGGGCCGCTAACTAACTTTCCGTTTTTGTCAAAATGGTCTGTACTAGTATCAGGATCGTTTGGATTAGTTTTTGCTACAAAGCCCGGTGACACAAATTTAATAAGTGTACCTTCAGTAACTAATCGTAAAATTGAACTTGTAAATGATCCTAGTGTCGACGGAACACTATCAACATTACTAAAGTACCCTGTTGTGTATTCTGTTTCTTTAGTTGTTTGTTGCCAGTTAATATTTAGGTCTCTAGTAAGAATTCTTGGAAACTTATCAAAGTAATAATTTCTTACTTTTGTATCTTGTAATATCGGAATAAGTGTATTTTCTACTGCACCTTCAACATCTGTTCTAGTTGTGAAAGTAAAAGATCTTATTTTATTTTGATATTCTTTATAAACAACACCATCATTACCGTATAAAGTTGTTTGGCTATATTTTCCTGTAGCATCAACTAAATCAAAATATCTACTAATGCCGCTCGATGTTCTATTAACACTTTTTGTTTTAACAATTTGTTGGTTAATTGATAACGGAGCAACTTGATAATCTTCACCAGTAATCATTCTATTTTGAGTATAGTATGTTGACGGTGCTCTTGATTTAATGTTGTCTGTTGATTCGCTAACTGAACTATTATCTACTGTATATTTTAAACTATAAACAATAGTAATTCTTTCTTCTCTACCTTTTTTAGAAAGATAAGGAATATTAACTGTAATATTTCTAAAGTCGTTTGGTCTAACTGTTACTCGCTGATTTATTCCTGTTCTAAAATAAATTTTAAAATTACCTTTAGGTAAATCACCAAAAGTACCATCACTAAATGTTAAACTAACTCTGTCGTCAACTCTAGTTAACGCACTGTAAATTTTTCTATTATTCTTTTGTACAGAATTGTAAATGATATTGTTGCCTTCTAAAGAATCAACTTTAGTCCATAGTTCTTGTTCAGCGCCTGTGCTGTCAAGATCATATAACCATACATCTGTATTATTAATGTTAGGTGTTTCAATTGCAACTGTTTGATTGCTTGAAGGATTAGTTATTGAAAATGTTCCATGGTCTAATATACCTTGGCGGAAGTGACTAAAAAATCCTGTATTATTACTAGAAGGGCCTTTGCCGTCATCTCTATATAGGAATGCAAAGTTGTTTCCTGGAAACGGAGCTTCTTCTAAAATTGTAGTTGTTACGTCAGTAGATACAACTTCAAATTTTGTAGCTCTACCATCAATAACTTTATTGAAACTGTATGTAGGAACATTATCATTTATACTGTTAAATCGATATTGTTCTGTACTAATACCAGATATAGTTTCTTTTTTATTTGGTCTGCCGTATGTACCATTTACAGGTAACGCTGTATTCATTACTTTTATAAACTGCTCATACCAATTAGTGTTAGCTGGGTCATTCCATACAATAGTTTGATTCTCTAAATTTGTACCATTGCTATCAACAATTTCTTCTGATGTTCTAACACTGTCTATTTTTAAAAGACCGTTTGCAACTTGATTACGCTTTGGATTGTATGAAAGTAAACGTGCTAAACGCAATACGCTTTCTCTACGTTCTGCTAATTCAAGATAGTTTTCACGAGCGTTTAGATCAATACGGAAGCTAATATTTTGTCCAAGGAAGGCTATTAGATCTATTAACGCTAGATATTCACTTGACTCAACGTAGTCGTTAAAATCTTCGGGATAGTTTTCCCTTAGATATTGTATCATTGTTCTTCGTAAATTATCAAAGTCATAACTTTGAAAATCAGCATTACGGAAAGACTGGTAAACTCGCTTCCAATCTTGTGTCTGTAATAACCTGTTTTGTCTATCTGTAGAGGACATTAGCGTTTCCTTGTTTATACTAATATTTAGCAGATATTAAAAAGTGCGTATATTATTGTAGGAAGCCTGCGTTCTCATCAAACTTGAACTGAAGCTTCTCAACAATACTGTATGTAAGGTATGCTAATTCACATTCAACAAGGATACCACTTTCATAAGAATCAACAGTTATTTGATTAACTTGTACTCTAGGATCGTAGTTTACAATTCTAGATACATTTTGTATAATTGCGTTTTTAACGTCTTCAGTTAATGGTTCAAATAGAATGTCCCATATAATAGTGCCAAATTCAGGATCTGACAGTTTTTCGCCTTGTCTAATATGAAAATGATTAATAATGTCTTGTTTAATTAAAGCAATATCGTATAATACATGAGAATTTAAATCAGAGTTTACTGTACTAAATCCTTTATATGTAGGACCGCTATCAGCAATCTGATCTGCATTGTTATTAGATTTAACTTTAATTTCTTTGTATAAACTTTTTTCTAAACTGCTCATATCGTATTTACCTTAGGTTTGCTTTATAAACGTGTCTGGAATCTTAGGAAATTCTGATGCTTCATCTGTTGTACCGTTATCAAAAAGTCCTTGTCTTGGGTCTTCTTCTTCCAGCTCAATATTCTTTGCTTGTGTTTCTTCTGGTAAGAAGTTTTCAGGATCAAGGTTTTCGTGGTCTCTCCAAGGCTCATGTGCCGGAATACGAACTGGAACTTTAGCTTTACCCGCTTTATCAGCACTAGTAGAACTATTCATAAATATTTTTCCTTTGGTAGTTTCTTTGTGGTCACCACCAGCATTAATATTAGTATCACCTACTGCGGCAAGTTTGCCGTCAACATCTGCTAATATATTCCAATTTCCAACTGCGTGGATATATGTGTCTACTCCACTAGTTATGTTAACATCTTTTTTTGCTTCAAAATTAATGTTTCTATCAGCATAAAAATTAATGTCTTGTTCTGAACGCATACTAATACTATCTTTAGCATAGATATCAATTTTACCATTTGCTGACATTTCAATCCAACTATTTCCACTACCATGTGAAATATAAATTAGATCTTCTGTATTATGCATTAAGATTTGATGACCATTTCTAGTCTTTAATCTCATTAAATCACTTGCAGGATATAAATCGTCCCCGTCTGTTTCTTTAGCATCTACGTTAGCGTATTCCATTTTTCCAGCAACGCCTTTTTCTCCCCTAGCTGGTTTCTTTCTTACTAATGTAGGATCGCCATCGTCCATTACAAAACTTGAACCGCCTAATCTATTAAACGGTCTATTAACTTGTTTGCCTGGTTTACCATAAGAATGTGTTGGTCCTGCCATATCTAATGGTCCAGGTGAGCTCCATCCAAATACATGACTAGGTGCTTCTCGTCTTGCACTTGAAGTATTTGTTCCTCTGATGTGATCTTTGTCAAGACCTGCGGCTTCTAAACGATCTTTTTCTACAGTATTAACTGGCTTTAAAAATTTAGTAGGATCTCCGCCTTCGCCTTTTTCTTGTAACTTGTTATATTCGCCAACTGGCAAAGCTACACTTGTATCGTCTTTATTAAATGTTGTAGACGCATTTCCTGGAGTCATAAAGTTAGTGCCTGTATCTGGAATACATGCAATCCAATATGCTCTTGAAAAATCACCTTCTGGCATTAAAACAATTACTCTAGAACCAATGTCTGGAGGTACTGCCCAAAAACCATAACTTTTTTGTGTATCTGCATAGCCGTCGTTTTTAGACATTCCACTAGCAGGAGTACTTCCAAAAAACGGACTAGCATAGTGACATTGTACATAGTCAACTAAGTTACCACTGTTAGAGCGTTTTGTTAGTTCAACTTCTACACCACCCATCATTGTTGTGTCAAGATGATTTACTACAACGCCAATGTAAATGCCTGGGTCGTTTTTATCTTGGGTTTTTGTTCTAGTATCAGTACTCATGTTGTGTCATCTAATCCATCTGCTTTTGGTTCTATTAAGTGTTTGCTTAGACCTTTACCAATTGCTTTACCAGCTTTGGTATCCATTAACGCTCCTGCAATAGCACTAAGTGTTAGATCCTGGTTACGTTTTCTCATTAGTTTTAGTGTTTGTGTAAACATTCCGTCTTTGAAATTGTTTTCTACTAAAATTACTTGATATACTCCGCTGAACATTGCAATTGGCAAAAAGCCTCCTAGTGGATATTTTACAAAACCAGACTCGTCATCATAATCAATTGGTGTTCTAAAGTTTAACACTACGTGTATTTCGCCATCAATTGGATTCATTGATCCGTCAATTGTAATTGCATTGTTTGCTGGATTAGCTAATCCTACATAATTACCCATTCCTGCATCAGCTAGAAAATAAGGATCACCATGTATTGTTAAATCAACACCAATCATATCATTATCACTATGTATAACCATATTGTTTAGGTTTCTAGCAAGACTAGTTAATGCGCCTTCTTTTGCACCGCCACCTTTTGCTGGTTTGTCAGCACCGGAAATATTTTTAATTGGTGCCGCACCGTCTGCGCCAGCAGGACTCAATGCAACTGCACTTTCAGTTGTTGTTGCAGTTTCTCTATCACCTTTTGCCCATTGCGATACTGTTGCAAATAAACTATCTTGTTGTCTTTGACCTCTATTAGCTTGCACTCCTGTAAAGAATGCCATGTTAAAGTTTAGATCAAAGTCTATAATATCTGTATTTTGTCCAGTGTATATATAATTGTATGATTTTATAGCTTTAGCTTGTCTTGTAAATGTAGCCAACACACTAGATCTAGGTGCGGCAATATTTGATACATCAACTTCGTAAGGTACTACTCTGTATACATAAATTTTAGGATCTGATCCTGTTGATAACGAATTAAAGAAACTTGTTCCGTTATAAACTTGTGTTTCAATTCGTACCCAAGGAACACGACCAAATGCATCTGGCGTTGCTTCAGCAAACTTGGCACCGTATTGACTGAGTATTACAATTTCTTCAATCATATCTTGTATTTTAGTTCCTGCAGGAAAAGAAAAAGTTCTAGATTCTGTATCGTATGTAAGTTTACCTCTTGTAAACGTACCAGGTTTTTCTTTGCTTTCTATAAAAGAAGCTTCTTGGAACGGACCGTCGCCTGCATCTTTAGGATCATCAACTATAGCACTATTGCCAATATCATTCCACCCAGTATCAGCGTCAGCTTTTAATGTTGCTCCAAGTGCTGATTGAGTTGTACTTGCTTTTATTTCGCCTTGTGCTTTAGCAACTGCACCTGCATCAAACTCTCCTGTTTTATCTCCAACAATACCTTCGTATATTGCTTGTAGGCCAGTTCCTAATTTAGATGTAGCAGAGTTTATAGTTGATGCAAAGGTTCCTCCTATTGAATCTAAAATTCCTGATTTTGGAAAACTAATTATATACTGATCTGCGGCAGGTATTTGATCTGCTTGTTGCTGTCTTGAAAGCTGTTCGTTAATTTTAGCAGTTAAACTTTCTGCACCTTTTTGTAATGCATCTCCTACAGTAGGACCTTTAAATGTAATATCTTGTACAGATTTTTGAACAGTGTCGGTACTTGCTATATCGTTATATGCAACTGCTTTAACATCGTATTCTGCACCACTTGCAGTTACTCTCATTTGTGCATGAACAATTTTTATTGGAAAATGTCGTTGACTAAAAATTGGAGCCTTTACATTTTCATTATCGTCATAACCTTTAAATGCAACACTCAACAAAAACGGTGCTTCAATATAATTTGAATGTCCTGCAACAAGAGCGGCTGTTCTAAGATTATGTAAAAACTGCCCCATACTGTATGGTTCAATAACTTTGAAGTTGATGCTAAGTGCATTAGACAATCGTGTTCCTGGATTTGGTGAGCAATGATTTTTTAGTTCAACGTCTTCAATAAAAAATTCTACTTTGCCGTCTGTTTCGTAAATTGTAGGAACTTTGTTTCCGCCTGTTCCGCCGCTTCGAATTATTTTAATTAATGGTCCAAGTGTTCTATAACTTAGAGGAAAATTTAATTCCATGTTTGTTAAACAACCTAAAGTAAAATTATAATTGTAACTTGCAAATTGATCTAACTCATTTCGATAAGGAGGAAATCCTCTACCTAACAAAGATAATGCACCACTTAGTGTAGGATTTTTAACTAGTTCAGCAATTTGACTGCCTTTTTGTGTAAGGTCTACAATAGGAGACACTGCTTCTCCTACTACTCCAGAAACTACTCCACTAGCAATGCCGCCTGCACCTACAACAATATTACTAGCTGTTGATACTGTATTTGTTACCGAGGTAGCAACCGCAGAAGCACCTTTGGTAATTATTGAGCCATTGTTGGGATTCGTTGCCACATTACACTCCTAGTTGCTGTGCTAAGTTGTCGCCTTTTGGAAGATAAATTTTTACACCTGCTACTAAATCGTATACTGGATCTTTTATAACATCCATATTTCGTTGTGCAAACACCCACCATAACTTTTCTGACCCATATAAGTCATATGCTAATAAGTCAGGTCGATATGTATATTGTGTTTGTACAGTATATAACACATCATCAGCTTCTGCTGGAACAGGTCTGATTGCTAATATATCTAAATACTGATTTTGTATCATTGTAGTTCTGTTGTACGGACTTGTTGATTCATATTGTGCCATTAGATGAATCCTTTTCCGTCAATAACATACTGTCCGTTAACAAATGCATCAAGACTAAAGTTTGTAACACTCTTTCTACTGTATGTTGGTTGTACAACAATTGATATTGAACTACGAGTTGGAACCCAAGTGCCATTGTCGCCAATCCCTACTTGAATGTAATCAACATCGTTTGGTAATTCAATTGTAAACATCTGTACTACTACTGGCACATCTTTAAAAATATAATCTCCGTAACCGTTTAATTTTACAACTGGTGGCGGAGCACCTTGATTACTAGTTGCACCATATGCCATTTTTGTTATTGAACGTAAATAGTGCGTTGCCGCTACCCAATACTGTGCTTCTTTTTCGTTTTCAATAAAAAAGTCGCCAATTAATGTCATTGCACTCACTTGTGAGTTCTGATATGCAGGAAACACATAATTACTATGTGTAGGGTGTAATGCATTGTAATTTGCACTATGTTCTAGAATAATTTGAGGAGTATATGGAAACATGAATCCGTTAGTTTCAAGTAGTGGGATAAGCATTTTACTAGATTTATAGTTTTGCGGTACAGATAAGCGAACACGCCAGTCTTTATCAATTTCAGAACCCCATCTAGCATCAACAAATCCAGTACCGGCAGACGGAGCGGCTCCAGGTAACAAACCAATGGATCTTAGAGCTTTACCAAATCCTGTATCAGCGATTGCATTAGTAACTTTTTGTCCTACGTTGCTAGGGATATTTGAAATAGACTCGCCTATGTCCATTGCACTGCCCTGTAGCTTTTCTAAACTACTTTGTGGATCTTGTTGCGCCATATAGTTTCTCCTTATAGTATTATTTAGTTGACTTTATTAACAGAGTATATTATAATGTATATATTAACTTCGGAGATCATATGAGAAAAGTAAATTATCTAAACAACAAGGATATATTAAAAGAGATACACAAGTCGAAAAGCAAATTTTGCAGTTTTATTGAAAACGACTACAATCAATTTGATATAATCCTGCCAAGCATTGATAAAATCAACATTAGAACCATTGCTGAAGCAAAAAGAAACAAAGCAAAGCGGTTAAGTGTTGCTGATTACGATGCACGTAAGGCCGCTGGACAAAAAGTAAAACAAGCAGAATGTGAAGTAAACTACAAATCTATTACAAAAGAAGAGCTAATCTTCCGTATTATGACGTTTGATCATATTCCAGAAGAACCTGGACGTAAAAAGAACCCAAAAACTATAGCCGACACTAAAGTTAAGTTAAATTTTCCTCCATTCCAACATTATAAGTTTGATGATAATGGTGATCTCCAATTAGTTGGCAAAAGTCATTGGGAAGGTGGTATGGAAAACGGCCACTTTTCAAAGAGTCATGCAAAGGCAACAGACAAACTTGCTATGATGTGGATGAAGTTATGTGATAGATATGCAACAAGAGGCAATGTACGTGGATACACTTACAATGACGAAATGCGTGGACAAGCAATTCTACAGTTAGCACAAATTGGTCTACAGTTTGACGAATCAAAATCTAATAACCCCTTTGCTTACTACACTGCCGCTGTTACTAATAGTTTTGTACGTGTTATTAATTTAGAAAAACGCAATCAAAATATTAGAGATGACATTTTAGAAATGAACAATATGAATCCTAGTTATACAAGACAACACCAAGGTGAATGGGAAGCCGCACAAAAACGTGAAACTGACGCTACCAAAAAGTCTTGACTTATAGTATAAAAGCATGTATAATATAGACACTAACTATGGAGAAATCATTTGTTTAAAAAAGCGGCAGTATTCACCGACATACACTTTGGATTAAAAGGAAACAGCAGAGTCCATAATGACGACTGCGAAGAATTCGTAGATTGGTTTATTGAACAAGCAAAAGCCAACGGTTGTGAGACTGGTATCTTCTGCGGCGACTGGCATCATAATAGAAATAGTTTAAATTTAACTACAATGGATGCAACTATTCGTTGCCTTGAAAAACTTGGCGAAGCATTTGATAATTTCTACATGTTTGTAGGAAATCACGACTTATATTATAAAGATAAACGAGATGTAAGCTCTACTATTTTTGGTAGACACATTCCTGGTATTACATTAATTGATGAAATATACACACAAGATGATGTATCGTTAGTACCTTGGTTAGTTGGCGATGAATGGAAAAAGATAGAAAAAATAAAGTCTAAGTACATATTTGGTCATTTTGAATTACCTAGCTTTTATATGAACGCTATGGTACAAATGCCCGATCACGGAGACTTACGGCCTTCACACTTTAAGCATCAAGAGTACGTGTTTAGTGGACACTTCCACAAACGCCAGGTGCAAGGTAAAGTACATTATATTGGAAATGCATTTCCACACAACTATGCAGACGCATGGGATGATGACCGTGGTATGATGATATTAGACCGCGAGAACGATGCAGAACCTGTATATATTAACTGGCCTAACTGTCCTAAGTACAGAACTATTAAACTTAGTCAACTGATTGACGAAACTGATAAAATTATTAAACCTAAAATGTATCTGCGTGTTACATTAGATTTACCTATTAGTTACGAAGAAGCACAGTTTATTAAAGAAACATTTATTCAAAATCACGAATGTAGAGAAATTACACTAATTCCGCAAAAGCAAGTTGAAGAAATAACAACCGAAGTTGATATTTCGCATTTTGAAAGTGTAGATCAAATTGTAACTAAAGAAATTGCCGCTATTGAGAGTGACAGTTTTAATAAGAAAACACTATTGGACATTTATAACGAGCTATGATAAAAATTAAAGACCTTACAGTAAGAAACTTTATGAGTGTGGGTAATCAAACCCAAGCAGTTGATTTTAATAAAGATAATCTTACACTAGTACTCGGCGAAAACTTAGACCAAGGCGGAGACGACAGCGGATCACGTAACGGTACTGGTAAAACTACAATTATCAATGCGCTCTCATATGCATTATACGGCAAAGCACTTACAAATATTAGAGCAAATAACTTGATTAATAAAACCAACAGCAAAGGTATGTTGGTTACATTACACTTTGAAAAAGATGGTCAAGACTATAGAGTTGAACGAGGACGTTCTCCTAATGTATTAAAGTTTTATATTAATAATCAAGAACAAGAATTAACTGATGAGTCACAAGGTGACAGTCGAAGAACACAAGAATTTATTAGTGATCTGTTAGGTATGAGTCATGATATGTTTAAGCATATTGTTGCACTAAACACATATTCTGAACCGTTCTTGTCAATGCGACAAAACGATCAACGTGCTATTATTGAACAATTACTAGGTATTACTATCCTAAGTGAAAAAGCTGATACATTAAAAGAGCAAGTTAAAAAGACCAAAGACGAAATAAACGCTGAAACTGCTCGCATAGATGCTGTACAAAAAGCAAATTCGCATATTGAAGAAACTATTAAAAGTTTATCAGTAAAACAAAGTGCATGGAATAATAAAAAACAACAAGATGTATTATCATTACAAAAAGCTGTTGAAGAATTAGAACATTTAAACATTGATTCTGAACTAGATTTACATGAAAAACTACAAAATTGGACTGAACATAACAATGCTATTTTGGCTCTTAGAAAAGAATTAAGTACATTAGAGCCTGCACTATTACGTGCTGACAACAGTGTTAAAAAGGCGTCTAAAGATATCGCAGATTTAGAAGATGCTGTATGTTATACATGCGGGCAAGAGCTACACGCAGACAAAAAAGCAGAGATTGCAGAACGCAAAAACAAAGAATTTGAAGATGCTGTTGCATATCAAAGTGAAATTTCAAACAAAGTAAAAGACGTTACAAAAGGTCTTGATGAGATTGGCGACATTAATGGTAAACCTACTACATTCTATGAAACTGCTAAAGAAGCATATGATCATAGACAAAATGTTGAACAACTTCAACAAGCATTAGATAATAAATTAAAAGATGAAGATCCTTATACTGCACAAATTGATGATCTAAACAATAGTGCAATACAAGAAATTAGTTGGGATCAAGTTAATGAATTAACTAGTTTGCGTGAGCATCAAGACTTCTTACAAAGATTGCTTACAAACAAAGATAGTTTTATTCGTAAGAAAATTATTGATCAAAACTTAGCATATCTAAACAATCGTTTATCATATTACTTAGACAAATTAGGATTACCGCATCAGGTACAATTCCAAAATGATTTAAATGTTGAGATTACACAACTAGGACAAGACTTAGACTTTGATAACTTGTCAAGAGGAGAACGTAACAGACTTATATTAGGGTTATCGTTTGCATTTAGAGATGTTTGGGAAAGTTTATATCAAAATATCAACTTGTTGTTTATTGACGAACTTATTGATAGTGGTATGGACACCGCAGGTGTAGAAGGCGCACTAAGTGTTTTAAAGAAAATGACAAGAGAACGTGATAAAAATATTTTCCTAATTTCACATAAAGATGAACTTGTTGGTAGAGTTAATCATATTTTAAAAGTTGTAAAAGAAAACGGATTTACTAATTACGAAAACGATGTTGAAGTGGTAGAATAAATGTTAAGACTTGGTGTTAGGGGAAGTAAACTTGCACTAGCATATGCAGACCGTGTATGTAAAGAACTTTCCTGTGATACGCAAATAGAAGTTATACAAACAGATGGAGATTTAAATCCTGACACTCCTATACACGAAATAGGCGGCAAGGGTGTGTTTTGTAATGCACTAGAATATGCATTAACACAAGGATTGATTGACGTTGCTGTACACAGTTTAAAAGACATGCCAGGAGACATTGAACATCCTGACTTAGAAATTAGTGCTGTATTAGAACGTAATGAATCATATGATGTTTTGTTAGGTAGTGTGTTTGATGGATTTATATTAGGTACTAGTAGTCCAAGACGCAAAGCACAACTTGAGAGTTTATATAGTAATTTAAATGTACAAATAAAACCTATTAGAGGTAATATAGACACTCGTATAAAAAAACTTGACAACAAGGAATATGATGCTATAGTATTAGCACAAGCTGGACTTCAAGCACTTGGTATAGACAGAATCAGTACACGATTACCTATTATACCAGCTGTAGGACAAGGCATTATTGCATTACAAACTGTTAAAGGTAGTAAAGCAAGTAGTATTGTTAAAGAAGTAAATCACGATTTAACATTTAGGCAAGCACAATTAGAAAGAGCATTATTAAAAGGCATAGGCGGAGATTGCACTACAAAAGTAGCGGCTCACGCAACAGGCAACAATCCAATCAAACTAGAAGCAGTGTATTATGATTAAAGACGATACACACGATAAATTAACTAAGGCATACATGGCTTACTTTAAGGCTAACGAAAAGTTTGAAGCAAGAAATAGTGTAAGAACACACAGAGAAAGCAGAAGATGGTTACGAGAAATACGCATACTTGCAAAAGAGCGTATGGACGAAATACATACAAAGCACAATACCAAAACCAAAGGCAATAATTCATAGGCTCATATAAGTATACTCATGCAGTGGACTTATAAAGGTAAAAAAGTAGATAGTATTCCAGACGAGTATGAAGGATTTGTTTATCTAATAACAAATAAAAAAACTGGGCAAAAATACGTAGGCAAAAAACTAGCAAAATTTAAAACTACTAAGCCACCACTCAAAGGCAAAAAAAATAAGCGTAGAGGTTACAAAGAAAGCGACTGGAAGACTTACTATGGTAGCTCTGACAGACTAAACGCAGATGTAGCAGAACTAGGCGAAAAGCATTTTACAAGAGAAATACTATACCTATGTAAAGGTAGGGGCGAAATGTCCTACATAGAGGCACGAGAGCAGTTTGACAGGCGAGTACTTGAAACAGATGAATACTATAATGGTATTATTAATGTTAGAGTAGGCGGATCAGACAAGCTAAAGCAGGCATTGCTAGAACATCATATCAAGGCAAAACATTCCAACACATAAGGTTGGCGGGCCAGTTTGAAAATACCGCTGTGGAAAAAGCTCTCGTATAGAAGCACACGTACATATTGATTGACACACCAGAGTGTGGAAGCCACCAAACAAATTGGGCTCACTAGTTGATATAGATTGAATGTTGGCAGTCGAAAAACACAACACAGTACATAAAAACTCTTTAGCAATAGGAACGAAGCGAGAGGTAATGTATTATAAACTGCACATTAACCTAGTTAATGTACGTTTTATGTTACATATGTCGACGTAGGTTGGGAAAGGTCAGAGCCCATTGTACTTTGTGTATAAACAATTACCTACTTCCAAAGTCTCGGCTGTGGCGAACTCACATGAAGCTCAAGATTGGATGGAACCGTAAACAGGTTCCGTCTGACTGAAACAATCTACATGAAGCAATTACAATGTTACTATCGTAACATTGCTTTAATTCATATCTATTACTTCTATCAACAAACGAAGTAATGTAGTTTGAGCGTTAGCGAAAACTTGTTTCGTGCAACGAAACATATAAATACATTTAATAAAGTGTTAAGGTAGTTAAAATGAATATATATGAAATTGTAGCTCTGAATGAAGTAGAAGTTCCTGATGGAGCAGTAGTTCAAGCGGCACCTGGAGTAAATAATACTTATTATCGAGTAACATATCCTCCTGAAATGAATAGATTGAATGACGTGGTTACTGGAGAAGACGCGGCTAGAAAACAGTATTCTGATGAAGTTGATAAATGGAATGCTTCTTCTAAGCAACGTCAAAGAGAAGAACGTAAACGAAACAAAGCAGAAGCAAAACGTAGAAAAATACGTGCAAAAGAATTAGATGCTTTAGCAAAAGACGTAGTAAGAAATCCAAATGGTGCTAATGCTAATAATTTATTCAAAACCTCACGTGGTCTTGTTAAAAGATCATTGTTTGGTGCCGGTATTGTTGGTGCCGGAGCTTTTGAAGATCAAGCACTAATAGCATTTCAAAATTACATTGACAATCCGGCCCAGCTTGCGGACAATGAACGTCAAGATGTGTTAGACGGGCAACTAGAAGGTATTATGGCGGCACAATTAACTTTGTTAACACCTCAAGTCTTTAGTCTAATACGAACTGCTGTCAAAGGCGGTTACTCTGCTGTAAAGGGTCTTGTGAAAGGTCTAAGAGCTATTAACCTTGCTAGTTCATTAGCAATGGGTGCTACAATAGTTGGAGCAATTCCTGGATTAATAAAATTTATTGCTGTTGAAGGTGCTATTTGGGCAGTAATATATCTTATAATGAAAAGTGAATCTGCACAGAAAGTTTTATCAAAAATTATAACTGAATACTATGTTGGTAGAATGTGGACTGGTGTTATTAACAATGGTTTCCAAGGGTTGGCGTCATTTGTTGAAATTGCTAATAGAAGCACAGTAGATAACGCAACAATAAACAGAGTAACTGGAGACTTACAGAAAACAATGGGTCTTAGCCAAGACGAAGTACAGAAATCGCTTGCAAATGAGCCAGGAACTGTTAATAAGAATCCTGACGCTATTGAGCCAGGTGGCACACCTAGTATGAAGCAATGGCAAAACAACGACGGTGATGTAGGTAATATATCTGATCCAAGCCATCCTAATAATAAAGCTCTAGACTAAATTATAGGCTGACCAGTTTTTTTTGCCGTTTCAATATTTTCTTCAATAATTTTGTGAAGTATCTCAATATCTTCAATATCACTGTTAAATAAATCAGTAGCTTGTACGCCACCTCTCATATACCATGCTATTTTATAAACATTATACTTTAGTGCTTTTGCCTGACTATCTAAGTTATCGCTTAGTTTCTGGACGTCAGCGTCTGTGAATGAAACTAAGCTACTGCGAAAAAACTTGCGTAATCCAAATTAGGTGCAGTTTTATTTTTTGCACCACATTCTGAACACTCAACTTCAACAGGATCCATTTTAGCATTTTCCTGATTGCTTAGATAAGTTTCTTTAACAGCATTATACAAATCTTTATCACCTTCAAGTAAAAAATCTTGCATAAATTTAGGATTATCTTCTGAATTACCGTCTGGAGTTTCAATTCTAATAATTGTAGATAAAACTGCAAACTTTGTAATATCATTTAATTGATCATATAAACTGTCAAGTTCTTCTTGCTTTTGATCACTTTCGTCCATTTTTGATACACGCTGAAATAATGTACGTTGCACTTGTACGTTGCGTTGTTGTATTTCTGTGTACTCTTTATATGTTAATGGTCGTAAATGGAATTTAAAATCATTACATTCTATTAATGTGTCATGTTTTAAATTTTGTACAAAATCTAAAATACTTTGTATGTCCATAGTATAATCATCTTGATTTGAACATTCACTGCATGTTGTTGATAGTTGCAAGTTAGATCCATAGCTTGCTAATCTAATAGAAGCTAATATATAATCCATATCGGTCATTGGTATTATCCATGGATCTACAATAGCAGGAATACAACTTTTTATAACTTTAGTAATTGCATTTCCTGTGTATAAAGCATCAGGAGTTTTAATAGCAATCTCGTCATTAGCTGTCATGCTATATACTTCTAATTCTTCTGATTTCTCTAATTTGTCTTTTGGATACCAAATACCCTTGCTTGGTAGATCAATGTATAGTTTAGGCTGACGTTTAAATTTTGCCAGCGAATTGTTATTGTCCATGTGTTGTTTCCTAGGATAAATAGTTTATGTACAATTATTTATATTGTATTTTTAATTAATTTGGAAGATCTGAATGGCTAATGATGACGTAGACTCAAAGAAAGCCCAAGACGGACTAAACAAAGTTGCAACCGCGGCTAATAGAGTTAGTGATGCTTTTGGCGGAATATTAACCGGCGTACCAAAATCTGTTGGAGGTGTATCTGAAGCATTTAAAGATCTTCATCCTGCACTAGGACTTGCTAATAAAGCAATAAAAGGATTTGAAGGTTACGTAGGTGTAATTCAAGCTCTATCATCATCTGGTATTAACTTTGGTATGCAGATTGATGAAATGATTCTGCAAGCTGGTGCGGCAAGAATGCAAATTGGTGATCTAGCAAGAGTAGCAGGAGAAAGTTCTGAACAATTAGCACAAATGGGTGCTGGTGCAGATGCAGGCATAAGAGGCTTCCTTGCAAGACAAGCTGATTTTTATGATCAAACTGAAACACTATTTGAACAAAGACTAAAACGTCTTGGACTAACTGTTGATGATATTAATGATAGATTTATGGCTTACGATCTTATACAAAACGTAGCTAATATAACAGAAAGAAAAGTTGGTCAAGAAAGAAATAAACGTGCTACTGAATTTGCTGAAGCATTAGATGAAGTTGCAAAATTAACTGGTAAGCAAGCACAAGAACTTGCAAAAAATGTTGAAGCAACTGCTAGAGAAGGCAGAGTATTTGCTAGTATGCAACTTCTTCCTGAAAGTGTAAGAACAGAGTTTGCAACAGAATTACAATCGTATGCTGAACGTAACGGTCCGTTACTAGGTAACTTTATGAAAGATATGGTTACGCAAGGTTTCCCAAGTCCAAACGATCCAGCAATGTTAATGATTAACAGTTTTGCTCCACAACTAGCAGGACATTTTGAACGCTACAATGCGGCAATGAAAGCAGGACAAACTGATCAAGCACAAATACATTTAGATAGAGCACAGATAGAAGCGCAATCATTGCGTACTAATAAAAACTTTTTAGAGATAGTTAGATTTGCAGGAGCAGGAGTAAGTGAATTTGCTGGCGCTGCCGGTGAAGTTAGTACATCACTAAACAATAGTTCAGTTGTATCTGATTCGGCAATAAAAAGACAATTATTAGCCGCTGATAAAAATTTAAAAGCAGAAGATATTACTGCTCAAATGATCGATAAGCGAAGAAAAGAAATAGTTGAACAAAATAAAAAAGCACAACAAGAAGATCGCACAGGACCTGATGCACTGTATCAAAACTATATTAAGAGTCTAACAAAGCTACAACAAATAGGCGAATCTACACAGCAACTAGCAGTTGAACAATCATTTAAGCTAGTAACTAGAGGTGTAGCAGTATTAGCAGACAGTATTGCAGGAATAGATCCAGAAAACTTAGGAGCGTCTTTTGAAAGTGGAATTAGTAATATACTATCTAAATTAGCACCAGATGAACAATCTGGAAGCGTTGGTGAAGGTAAGTTGAACGAACTGTTAAGCGTCTTGCACCAATCTTCGACACAATATAACGCAGGTTCAGACACTGCTAAAGAAATTCAAAAAATGGTTGAGCAAGTAAACAACCTTATAAAAACATATAACGATGAAGGCCAAACAGGTTTAACACAAGAACAACAGACGCTTAGAAACCAAGTAGTTAGTAATATGCAAGATATATTAAGTGATATGTCAAATCCTAATATAGCACCGCAAAGTTCTGAAGAAATTAAAAAAATGCTTGAAAGAATTAAACAATTATCTTCGTTTAATGCAGGTACAATGGGTGCAGGCAAACTATTTAAAGATTTTGGTAGCGAAACATTAGCAAAACTACATGGATTAGAAGCAGTAACTACACCTGAACAAATGGCTTCTATTGTAAAAAATAGTTCAGCAGGAACTATGGAATCATTAGTTGAACAGTTTAATAGTGGAAGTTTCCAAAAAGCGGCTCAAATACTAACGCCAGTAATGGATCAGTTAGCCAGGAATAACGTGTCTGCCCTAAACGGAATGTTAAATACTGTTAGAACACAGGTATCTACAGGTGCTAATAATCAGTCAGTAGATATTGATTTAACAAAACTAGAAGATGCTATAATGAAATTACCATCGCAATTTAAAAAGCCAATGGAAGAAGCACTGACAAGCTCAATGAAACCATCGATAGAAGCAGTTGCACAAAACACATTAAAAAGTGCAGATTACAACGAGCGAACCTTTAAAAATACTAAAGGCATGAATGGCGACTATATGAGGGGAGCATAACACATGAGTTGGAAAAAATATTTCACACCAGTAGAAACAAGTAATGGTGTAGACGGAACATACAGTCCTATAAACGGAGCAGGCGCAGGTGCACGACCAGGACCTGCTAGATCAAACTATTCAAGTTACTTGCCTGATGTTTATGTAGGTAGTCCAAATAGAGTAGAACGCTATGGACAATATAACACAATGGATAACGATAGTGAAGTTAATGCGGCACTAGATATCCTTGCTGAGTTTTGTACACAAATGAATGATGAAAACGGAACTAACTTTAAGTTTCATTTTAACAAACCTGCAACAAATTCAGAAATACAGATTCTTGGACAATATCTAAAACAATGGTGTAAAGCACAAAAGTTTGAAACACGTATGTTTAGAATATTTCGTAACGTTTTTAAATACGGCGATGCAATTTTTATTAGAGATCCAGAAACTAAAAAATGGTATCATGTTGACCCTGCAAAACTAACACGTATTATTGTAAACGAAAGTGAAGGCAAGCGTCCTGAACAGTATGTAATTAAAGATTTTAATTTAAACTTCAGAGATATGGTTGCAACTACTCCGCATGTTACCAATGGTAATATACAAGGTGGTGTTTCAAATTCATTTAATGGTAGTGGTAGAGGCATGGTTGGTAATGCACCGCAACAATCAGGTTCACGATTTACAACTGAAGACGGCGAAGTTGCTGTTGATGCAGAACACATAATACATTTAAGTTTAAGTGAAGGATTAGACAACAACTACCCATTTGGTAATTCATTACTTGAAAGTATATTTAAAGTTTATAAACAAAAAGAATTACTCGAAGATGCTATTATTATCTATCGAGTACAACGTGCGCCAGAGCGCAGAGTATTCTACGTTGATGTGGGCAACATGCCATCACACCTTGCTATGCAATTTGTTGAGCGTGTTAAAACGGAAATACACCAAAGACGTATCCCATCGGCGACTGGAGGCGGTCAGAATGTCATAGACAGTAGTTATAACCCCTTGTCAATTAACGAAGATTACTTCTTCCCACAAACTGCTGAAGGTAGAGGATCTAAAGTTGAAACACTACCAGGTGGTACTAACCTTGGAGAAATTGATGACCTTAGATATTTTACTAATAAGCTCGTACGCGGCTTACGAATTCCTTCCAGCTATTTGCCTACGGGTGCTGATGATGGAGCAAGCTCATTCCAAGATGGAAGAGTCGGCACTGCATACATTCAAGAGTTAAGATTTAATAATTACTGTGAAAGACTACAAGGTCTAATTACAGAACAGTTTGCACAAGACTTTAAACGCTATCTATTAGAACAAGGTGTAAATGTTGACACTGCAATGTTTGACTTAGAATTCCAAGCACCACAAAACTTTGCGGCATATAGACAAAGTGAACTTGACAATGCACGTATACCTAGTTTTGGACAAATACAACAAATACCATTTATATCAAATCGTTTTGCAATGAAACGTTTCTTAGGCATGAGTGCTGAAGAGATTGCAGAAAACGAACGTATGTGGCGTGAAGAAAATGATGAAACATTAAACAGTGGCGGTTCAGATGCCGCAGGCGAAATGAGAAGCGCAGGCATTAGTTCAGCGGGCATTAGTTCAGACATTGATGGTGCTGAAGATATCGGTGACGATGAGATTACTCCAGAAGTAGGCTCCGAAGGTACACCACCAGAAACTACTACAGGACAAACAGTTGGTGGTTCAACAGCGCCAGCAGGCGAACAGACAATATAAAGCATAAATAATAATATGATACTAAGAGAACTATTTTACTACGATAAAGAAACACTAGAACCTACTGAGAATGATCAGTATGACCCTACCTATGACGATTCTATTGTTGATAGTTCCGACACAAGAAAAACAAGATTAACATTACGCCAAATCAGTCGCGCTCGCAAAGCTGCCGAAGTACATACTAAAGAACAAGTTAAGGAACTTGACTTTGTAAGACAAATGTATGGAATAGCACAACAGCAAGCGGCGATGGCATAAATGGCAAAAGTAGACAAAACTAAACTTTCAAAAATAGAGTGGCAAATTTTAAAAGAGCAAAGACGCTATGAAAAACAGCAGTCTGCGTTATCTAAAGAATTAGTTGTTCCAGAAGTAAGATCTAAACGTTTTGACACAGCATTTGTCATTGGTAATGGTACTAGTAGAACTCCAATTGAATTACATGATTTAAAACCGCATGGTAAAATATATGCATGTAATGCAGTTTATAGAACATTTGATCCTGACTACTTAGTAGCAGTAGATGTTAAAATGATTCTTGAAATAAACAAAAGCAAGTATCAACATAGACACGAAGTTTGGACTAATCCTAATAAGTCATATCAAAATCTATTAGGTTTTAATTATTTTCAACCTAGCAAAGGATGGTCAAGCGGACCTACTGCATTATGGTTAGCAAGTGAACATTCTTATAAACGTATTTTTATTTTAGGATTTGATTTTAAAGGTCTTGAAAACGGTAGTAAATTAAATAATTTATTTGCTGATACAATGAACTACAAAAAAAGTTCGGATAGTGCAACGTTTTTTGGTAATTGGATGCGTCAAACTAAAAATGTTGTTAGTACACACAGCGATATTGAGTTTATAAGAGTAATAGCACCTGATAACTATATTCCTGAAGAACTAAATAAATTTAGTAATTTAAAGCACATTACTATTGAAGATTTTGAAAAAATGTTCAATTTTTCTCAGCACTAGCCAAAACGAACCGTTTTGAGCCTCTTTTAGTGCGTATTTTATCCAATATGTTAAATACAATTGACAGCCTTACCATAGGTAAAACATTTAACAGGAGATAAAAAATGGCAGATTTAAAGAAATTTGAAGAAATGCTTGAGCGCCTAGTCAATGAAGACAAAGCCGGTGCTGAAGAGCTTTTCCACGAAATCGTAGTTGAGAAATCACGCGAAATATACGAAAACTTATTAGAAGATGATCTAGACGACGAAGCAGTTGACGAAGCTACTGATGAAGAAGTAGATGAGTCAGATGACGAAGATTTAGATGAAGCTACTGATGAAGAAGTAGATGAGTCAGATGACGAAGATCTAGACGAAGATACTGACGACAAAGAAGTAGACGAAGGTTTTAACCTAGACGAGTTTGAAGTTGAAGCAGATCCAATGGCACCAGCAATGGATGACATGGGCGGCGATCCAGCAGATGACATGATGGGTGACGTTGAAGCAGATCCAGAAATGGATGACGAAGGTGAAGGTGATGTTGAAGATCGTGTTGAAGATCTTGAAGATGCACTAGATGACCTAAAAGCAGAATTTGATAAAATGATGTCAGGTGATGACGAAGGTGACGACGAAGCAGAAGATGAGCCAGAAATGGACATGGACGCTGAAGATGAGCCTGAAGAAGAAGCAGTAGCTTTTGAATCAGATGACGAAGAAGTTGACGAAGCAACTGATGATGATGTAGAAGAAGCATCAGCTCCTAAGTCAAACACAGAGCAGATGCGCGAATATGTTGAAAAAGTAGTAGCACCAAAAGGCGAAGACAACAAGTCTAAGTCAACTGTTGCTAGTGCAAACAACATGGGCGGCACTGCATCTAACTTGAACCAGGGTGATACAGGCGATGTAGTTGAAGCTGGCAAAGGCGCACTAAAAGGTAATGCTGTAAGTGACCAAAATGCCAAAGAAGACGATCATGGTAATGTAAACAAACCAGGTGCAAAGGCTGGAAAAGCACAAAGTGCTGTAACAGCAGGCCACGGCGCAGAGAAAAAAGGCGCAGGCGAAACAGCTGACAATAAAAAGTCAACTATTGGAAGCTAAAAGGGACTTATAGATGAACAACTATTTACGAGAGCATTTGACATTCGACCAAGCAAACATGGTTGTTGAGTCTACCGAAAACGCTAAGGGCGGCAAAGACCTTTATATGAAAGGCATCTGCATACAAGGTGGAGTGCGTAACGCAAACCAACGTGTATACCCTGTAAACGAAATAGGTAGGGCTGTCAAAACTCTCAATGATCAAGTTAGCGGAGGATACAGTGTACTCGGAGAAGTTGATCATCCAGAAGGTCTGAACATTAATTTGGATCGCGTAAGCCATATGATCACAGAAATGTGGATGGATGGCCCAAACGGTTACGGAAAAATGAAAATTCTACCAACTCCGATGGGACAGTTAGTACAAACAATGCTGGAAAGTGGTGTTAAACTAGGTGTTTCATCGAGAGGAAGTGGTAACGTAGTAGAAGGCAGTGGCGAAGTTAGTGATTTTGAAATCATTACAGTTGACGTTGTTGCCCAACCAAGTGCTCCAGGGGCGTATCCAACGCCTATATATGAGCATTTAATGAATGCCCGTGGTGGGTATAAGGCATACGAATTGGCACAGGCAACTAAACACGACGACAAGGCACAAAAGTATTTAAAAGAATCGCTGGTTAATATAATCAGTCGACTCCAATAAAAGGAGACTATAATGTTGGATGCACTAAAAACTTTATTTGAAAACGATGTTGTTTCAGAAGAAGTGCGTCAATCTATCGAAGAAGCATGGGAAGCTAAAATTACGGAAAACCGTAAAGCAGTCACAGCTGAGCTTCGTGAAGAGTTTGCTAAAAAATATGAGCATGACAAAGGTACAATGGTTGAGTCAATTGACAAACTATTGGAAGAGCGTCTAGCATCAGAACTTCAAGAGTTTGCAGAAGACCGCAAACAACTAGCAGAAGCCAAAGCAAAATATGCAGTAGCACAGCGTGAAAACGCTAACCTAATGCAAAAATTTGTAATGGAAACGTTAGGTAAAGAAGTTGGCGAATTACACGAAGATCAAAAAGCTATGGCAACAAAGTTTGCTACCCTTGAAGAATTCGTAGTTGAAGCACTATCTAAAGAAATTGCAGAGTTTTATGAAGATAAGAAAGACTTAGCTGAAACCAAGGTAAAACTTGTAAGAGAAGCTAAAACAAAATTTGCACAAGTTAAGAAAGAATTTGTTGCGAAAGGTGCAACATTGGTATCTGAAACAGTTTCTAAGAAACTGGGTCAAGAAATTGGCCAGTTAAAAGAAGATATCGAAACTGCACGTACTAACGACTTTGGTCGCAAACTATTCGAGGCATTTGCTGCCGAGTATAGCACAAGCTACCTAAACGAAAAGTCAGAGACTGCAAAATTGCTCAAAGTCATTGATATGAAAGAAAAGCAAATTGCAGAAGCAAAAACCTTAGCCGTTAAGGCTAAAGCTCTTGCAGAGTCAGCTACTTCTGAAAAGAAGACTTTAGTTGAAACTGCTAAGAGAGAAAAGAAATTAAACGATTTAGTTGCGCCATTAGGTGTAGCTCAACGTGAGATTATGACAGACTTACTGGAAAGCGTACAAACTGAAAGACTTCAGAGTTCGTTCGATAAGTATCTCCCGGCAGTAATTGACGGAAACACTCCAGCTAAGAAGAAGGCGAAAATAACAGAAGGCAAAGAAGTAACAGGCAACCGTGACGAAATGTCACAAACTAACGTTAGTTCACAGGCGGACGCAAAAGACAACTTAGTTGACTTTAAACGTCTAGCTGGATTACATAATTAAGGAGAAACCAAATGTCAGAACTATTAGAAGGTCGCTGGCAGGACACTAAAACTGCACTTCTTGAAGGCCTATCAGGCACAAAGAAAGCTGTAATGGAATCAACTCTTGAAAATACTCGTAAGTATCTTTCAGAGGCCGCAACAGCAGGTGCAACTAGCGCAGGTAACGTAGCAACTTTAAACAGAGTTATTTTACCAGTGATTAGACGTGTTATGCCAACAGTGATTGCAAACGAAATTGTAGGTGTTCAGCCTATGACTGGCCCAGTAGGCCAAATCCACACACTACGTGTACGTTACAGTGATGCAGGTGACAATGTCGCCGCAGGTGATGAGGCTCTTAGCCCATTCAAAATTGCTGCCGCGTATGCTGGTAACGATGACGACAGTAACCCTGAAGCCTCAGCAACAGGCTCTATGGAAGGTACAGCTGGTAAGCGTTTAAGCATCCAGATTCTAAAACAAACAGTCGAAGCTAAGACACGTAAATTGTCAGCTCGCTGGACTTTTGAATCAGCTCAAGACGCACAATCTATGCATGGTATTGACGTAGAAGCTGAAATTATGGCGGCTTTAGCACAAGAAATTACTGCTGAAATCGACCAAGAAGTATTAACTTCGTTACGTGCATTAGCAGGTACAGTAGAAACTTATGACCAAGCGGCTGTAAGTGGTACTGCTACTTTTGTTGGTGATGAGCATGCCGCATTGGCAGTTCAAATCAACAGAACTGCTAACTTGATTGCACAGCGTACAAGACGTGGCGCTGGTAACTTTGCAGTTGTTAGCCCATTTGCGCTAACAATCCTACAAAGTGCAACAACAAGTGCATTTGCTAGAACAACTGAAGGTTCGTTCGAAGCACCAACTAACACTAAAATGGTTGGTACATTGAACAATGCTATGAAAGTATATGTTGATTCATATGCATCAGATAGCACACCAGTATTAGTTGGTTACAAAGGCTCAAGTGAATCAGATGCGGCAGCGTTCTATTGCCCATACATTCCATTGATGTCAAGTGGCGTTGTATTAGATCCAACATCATTCGAACCAGTAGTGTCATTCATGACACGTTATGGTTACGTTGAGTTATCTAACACAGCATCGTCGCTAGGTAACGCGGCAGATTACTTAGGTGAAGTTGCTATTACTAACGGTAACGTTAGCTTTAGCTAAACTAAGTTTTACTAAAACGGAAAATAGGCTCTTCGGAGCCTATTTTTTTGACTAAATTATCTGCTTGACTTTTTGTTTCAAATAAGGTATAAATTATGTACAAACAAAAACTTATGAAACATAAACATTTAATAGTACGAGCAGAAGTAAGTAATCCTCCAATATACGAACAAACTATTACTGATTGGGCTTCTAATTTAATTAGAGACATTGGTATGAAGATTATGATGGGTCCTTATGTTAAGTATTGTGATATGGAAGGTAACAAAGGATTTACTTGTGTTACTATTATTGAAACATCACATGTAGCAATACACATATGGGACGAACAATCTCCAAAATTAATGCAACTAGATGTCTACACTTGTGGCGAGTTAGACACACGAATAGTATTTGATGCGTTAGATAAGTTTGATCCTGTAAAGATTGACTTTAAATATTTGGATAGAGAAAACGAATTTATTCAAGTACTAAGCTAAATAATTATACGTTCATCCTACGGGACGGAAGTAGCACATTGCGAAGGAACGCACTTTAACTTTAATTAGGAGAAGTGTATGACTAACTATACCCTTTGGTGTTATAAAAAATTAATTAAACAACATCACATTAAAAAAATAAATGACATTTTATTAAAAAAAATGTATCTTTATGGTTGACATCTAATACAAAGATGTTATTATGTATATATAAGTTAGACGACGGTGTAACTTAGATAGTGCAAGGAAGAGGTGTTACAGGCACTGAACTTGACGAGTAGCTGTAGTGGCATTGCATGACTGTGGAGACATGGAGATGTATTTTCGAACGTAACTGTTTGATGCGAGGTTTGCGGGAAAAACAGACAGACTGTTAACCGCATTGTTGGTATTCTGAAGTCCAACCTATCACTTTATTTTAAAAGCCCTAGCATTTATTTGTTAGGGCTTTTTTCTCTTTAGATAAATACATATGTCAGATAGTGTGCCGCAAGGCGGACTTATGCTGTACCCACAGCGTAGCTCATAGAACGGGCATAGGACTACTTTTTATAGGAGAAAACAAATGGGAAGACCACTAAACAAAAGATTATTTGGAACACCAACAGCTGGTGGATCTGAGATCAAAGTAAACTTTCATAACGGCACAGCAGTTAAAGAAGGCTTTATTGTAAAACAAAAATCAAGCAAAAAGTTTGTATGTCAAGAAATTGGTACAGCTGGTGAACATATTTGTACACTAACAACTGGTAAACTACCAGCGGCATTAGCGGCAGGTGAAATGTCTATATCATTCAAAATGGATGATGCAGAAACTTACACAGTAAGTAAAATGTCTGGACGTAAAGCTACATTATCAGCACCAAGTGCAACAGGTAGTAATGCTTATGATGGCAAAAGTGTAGCATGGAACTTTAGTACATCTGTAGCAGACGGTGCGGCACAAGTTGAAGAAGCTGGTGATGATGATACATTAATCGGAACTGATGACGACGACTTCACAGAAGACGCATAAGGACTAATTTAATGGAACGTCCTATTAACATCTTTTACGATTTATTACAGTCATTAAAAGACTTAGTAGTTTCAGTTAAAATAGGAAACGCTAAGGCATCTCTTTACGGAGTTGTCTTAGCGCGACTATCTAATAAAACTTTTAAAGTTAAAGATGATGAGGGTAACGAAGGTGTTTGTACGCTTGTTAATAAACAAGTTGATAACTTAGATGATAACGAAATGTCTATAACAGGTTATGTTTTAAAAAGTGCAACATTTGTGTTTATTGCTTCTATAGTTGATAACATAATGACAGATTTTAAAAATATTTCTTATAGCTTCGAAGTTGATAATGACTCAACAGCAAGTATTGCATTGTTGACTGAAGAGGGATAATATATGTCAAAAGTTTTAAGAATTACAGATAATGATTACAAAGTAATTGTAAGTAATGGTGGAAATATTACACTTGATACTACAAACGGTGCACTTGATGGTGCAGGTCGTGTAATTGTTACAGGAGACTTAGAGATAAGAGGAGACACAACAACAGTTGAGTCTACTATAACTACCTTTGCTGACAATGTAATATTATTAAACGAAGGAAATACAGGATTAGGACTACCGGCAAGTTTAGATAGACCTTATTCAAGTGGCATTGCAATTGACCGTGGACAATATGCTCCTAGTAGATGGGTTTATGACGACAGCATAACTTGGACACTTGGCGGTACAAGCGGAATTGGTACATGGACTGCTACTACAGGTTATGTTGGAGTTGAACAAACATTACCATTAGCTACACCAGGTATTATTGCAGGCGGCGACTTATACATTAGTGTTGGTGCAGGTGTTGTAACTGTTACTGGATCTACAAACTACGAAGAAAAAGTTTGGAGATACGAAAACGGTACGATTACTCCAGACCCACTAACATCATTAATTACAATTGATGACGACAACATACCTAATACTAAAGCAGTAAAAGACTATGTTGATTATTCAATTAACTTTGTTGAAATTAGCAAAATTCAAGAAGACAACAGTCAAATAGTTGTTAAAGATACTAATCATATTATTAGTGGCGTTGTAACTGCTAGTTCGACAACTACAATAGCAACACCAAATAGTCACGGCTATATAGCAGGTGATCAAATAACTATTAGTGGTGTAACGCAAACAGGTGCTAGTACACAATTATTAAATTTAAATGGTACATTTTCAGTAGTAGATGTTCCGAGTAAAACACTAATTGAAGTTAATGTATCAACTAGTGGTGCTACTGCTAGTGATTATACACCAAACAGTGGTATAACAACTGGTGCTGAAAGTAAAATTGAAGTACAAGTAGAAGGAACTGTAATAGGTGATTTTTACGACAACAGAATAGAATTTGCTGGCATTGAATTAAAAGATGGTCAAATACAAACAGTAACTAGTAACCAAGATTTAGTATTATCTGCTCCAGGAACTGGTGCAGTAAAAATTAAAGATATGTTAGAGTTAACTAAAACACCAGGAGATGATGACGGTGCTGTTAATCCTGCATTACCAAGTGAAGGTGTAAGAATTTACAGCAAAGAACCTAGTGAAGGAAAAACAGGAATTTACTTCGTTAACGAAGATAACAACAATGATGAACTAATAAGTAAAAACAGAGCTTTACTACTTAGCATTATATTTTAAAGGAACGACAATGGCAATTGAAAACGCACAATTAACAGACACACAATTAGATGTTTTAACTGTTCCATCTGGAAAACGCTATGCTATTACTAATATATTAGTTTGTAATACATATAGTCCAAGTGGGGCTGATCCACTAACGCACACATCAAGTTTTGATATGCATTTTATTAAAGATACACAATCATTAAGCAATCAACTTACGTGTGTTGTAAGAGAACTAACGCTACCAGCAGGTGAAACATTTACTTTTGATAGTGAAAAAATTATCTTAGAAGAAGGCGACAAAGTAAGTTTTGTAGCACAACCAGAAAATACAAACTACGGTAGTGGACTAACAGACTTAGCAGTATCGTTAAGTTATTTGGAAGTTTAAAAAATGAGATTACTAAAAGCACAAAATACTAACTTGAGAAACATCTACGGTGCAGGTATTCGTTACGATGTTAACGGACAGGTTATTATAGATAGTAGTAATACTTTAATAGTTCCAAAAGGAACTACTGCTGAAAGACCTGCAACATCAATACCAGGAAGTTTGAGATATAACACAACTGATAATCGATTTGAACTTTACGAAGCTGGTAGTTGGCATGGTGTAAGAAATACATCTCCATCTACTACTGCACCTGTAAACGTACAAACTTTAGCATTTGGTGATCAGTCTGAAACAATATTTGGCCCACTTGATAGCGGAGACCCATTTTTTCCAGTACCGGCCGCGGCACAAAATGTATTAGTATTTGTTGAAAACGTTTATCAGATACCTGTAACAAACTATACTCTTGTACAAAATCCAGGTGGCCCGTACATAATTGTTAGCATTGATAGTATTGACGGTACTACAGGTTATCCAACTGTAACTACAGCAACAGCACACGGATTAACCAATGACTCATTAGTAGCGGCATCAGGAGTTGAATTACCAGGTGATTCAGATCCATTAGAAAATTTAAACATTGGTGATGATTCATCATCGCCCGGCTCAGTAGCAGTTACAGTAGTAAATACTACACAAGTAACAATACACGTTGATTGTTCTACAGGTGTTATAGGAAATTATGTAGCTAATTCAGGAAAGCTGTACAAAGCTGGATCATCAACAGGCGCATACTTACCAGGAACATATATACAGTTCAACTCAGCACCTGATTTAGATAAACCTATATCAGTGATACATAACTTAGACAAGTAATTCTAATAAATACTGTGTCAAGGAGAACACTAAGTGGCACAAGTAGGTAGAATATCCGGTCCATTATTAACCGCAAATTTAGAACGAAACGGTATTGATTTAAAGTTTAGAAATACTTTAGATGTTTCTCCTCTTCTTTATCTTGATACAACTAATAATCGTATTGGTATTGCAACTAATACAATTACTGAAGTAGATCTACAAACAGTAGGAACTACTAGAGTAACATCTTTAATATCCAACGAATCAACAATATCTCAGTTTAATCTTACTGGCAATAACATTAATGCTTCATACGGAAATATTAATTTAAATGCTACTGATGCTATTGTATCATCAGCAATTGAAACGCAACAATTTTATTTAGATGACAATTATATTAGCACAAAAGACTCAAATACAAATATTGATTTACGTCCTTGGCAAGAGTATGAATTAGTAGACGGTGATCCATATACAGCAGAATTACTTGACGGGCTTACGGCAGCGTCATCAGGATCATCTCATCCTCGACGAGCATTCTGGGAAGTAAATTTACCAAGCGGATATCAAAGAGGTGATTTAAACGAAAGCAGTAGCATTGATATTGATGATGTTATGGGGTTCCTTAGTGTATCTAGAGGATTAACAACATCAGGCGATACATATGATCGAAGTATAGCGGCAATAAAAGCAAGTTTGCCTACTTTAGAAAGTTTTACAGATGTTAACGTTGACGGTAATTTACATGCTACTGGAAATATTACATTTGCAGGCGATCTTACATTTGGTGACACAATATCAGAAGATACAGTTACAATTGATGCAGACGTTAATAGTGATATTATTCCAGATGTTAATAATACATATTCATTAGGTCAAAACGGAAAAAGATGGCAACGGTTAGACACAGAACTTGTTAATGGTGACATATACACTGCTAATATAACAGTTGGTGGATTAGGATACACTAATAAAGCAGGTAACATATTTTATGTTAGTGTAAATGGTAATGATACATACAGCGGCGATACTTTTTTATCACCATTCAAAACTATTAAACATGCACTATCTCAAATTGATCCAAGCACAGCAGGACCAGTTGAATTAGTAATATTTCCAGGAGATTATCAAGAAATACTTCCTTTAGAAGTTCCGAGCAACGTTACTGTTAGCGGTACAGATATGAGAAGTGTAATCATAACACCAACAACTTCAAATCAAAGCGAAGATGTATTTTTACTAAACGGTGAAAGTACTGTTACTAATCTTACAATTAAAGATTTCTTTTATGATAGTGTTAATGATAAAGGCTATGCATTTAGATTTGCAAACAATGCAACAGTAACAAGTCGTAGTCCGTATATTCAAAACGTAAGTGTTATCACGCAAGGAAGTGCTACAAGTGCAAGTGACCCAAGGGGCTTTGCAAGTGGCGATGCAGGTAAAGGCGCTCTAGTAGATGGTGCAAGTGTATTAAACACAAGTATAGATGCAAGTATGCTATTCCATAGTGTTACATTTATTACTCCTGGAGTTGATGCGCTTACAATGACAAACGGTGTAAAAGTAGAATGGTTAAATTCATTTTCATATTTTGCTAACAGAGGGCTGTATGCTTTCAACGGGTCTACAGGACATTTAAGTACTGACGGTTCAACAACACTATTTGGCGCAGAAGTTAGGTCAATAGGATCAGCAAACGTTTATGGCAATTATGGTGCAGTAGCCGACGGCGCAGACTGTTTAATGTACCTTATTATGCATAACTTTGGATACATTGGTAGTGGCAAAAATCAAGACAACGACCATAGTAGATCAATACAAAGCCAAGAAGTTTCAGAACTCAACAACGGTAAAGTAAGATATCAATCTACTAACCATCAAGGAAATTTTAGAGTTGGTAATAATTTCTTAGTAGATTTTGAAACTGGATCAACAACACTTGATATTAGTACAAGTGAAACATCTAGTTTTGCAGGACTAGTAATTGATAGTGGATCTAGAACACTTATAGATGGAAACGTTATTGAAGTTTCTAATTTTTCTATTAGAGATAATACTATAAGGACACAATCAGGCGATATTAATATTAATCCAACTACCTCTCAAACTAATATTACAAGCAATGTAAGTGTTAGTGATAATTTAGATGTTACTGGAAATTTATCATTTGATGGAAACATTACAGTTGGTGACGGTGTTGCTAACGATACAATTAATTTTAATGTAGAATTTGAACAGAATATAAATCCAGCAACTACAGGAATATATAGTTTAGGTGCTACAGATGCAGTTTGGAAAAAAGCAAATCTTGGCACTGCAAATATTGGTGATATAGAAATTAATGAAAACTATATTACTACTGATACTTCAAGTGCAGACTTAGACTTACGTGCGAACGGCACCGGCGAAATTTTAATTGCTAGTAATAATTTTGAAGTTACTAATGATCTGACAGTTAATACTAATACTAGTTTATTGAATACTACTATTGTAGGAGATATTACACAAACTGGTAATTATAATGTTAGTAATGGCCATAATATTACAGGTAACTTGCTGATAGGACAAAACCTAGCAGTTAGCCTTGACGGAATATTTGAAGGCATTTCAATAAAAGGAAATGTACTTACAACTGATAATACAAACGAAAATTTAGAATTACGAGCTAATGGTACTGGCACTGTTAATATTCCTTTTGCAGATACTGTTATTGAAAATAATTTAAATGTTAATGGTACAACATACGCTAGTGATATTAATAATACTCAAGACGTACAAGCAGTTACACTCCAAAACGAAACAATAAACATTACAAGTAACACAATATCTACTATTTTAACTAATGCTAATTTAGATATTACTGCATCTCCTAATGGAATAATAAGCATACCGACTAGTGATGTAGTTGCAAGTCAAGACTTTGCAGTTAATGGTACAACAACAGTTCTTGATACTAATATTACAGGTACGCTAGTACACATTGGTAGAAGATCCCACACTGGGAATGTAGCACTTACAGGTAATTTAACTACAGACAATTTTACACTTGATAGAAATATTCAATTAGAAAATATTGAAATTACTGGCAACCTTTTACACACAACTCAAACTAACAGTGACTTAGATTTACGTGCAAATGGTACTGGTAGAGTATTAATAAATGAAGATATACATATACAGCAAGATGTTGAAATTGGAACACTAACTGCTGGTGTAATTAACATTACAAATGATGTAGATTTAAATGAAATTATTATCGACGGCACTATTGAGTTTGATGATAATATAATTACTACAACTGATACTGATGCTAATTTAGAATTAGAAGCACACGGCACTGGCGTTATTAGTATTCCATCTAATAATGTTAATATATTAAATGCAACAACGGTAAGCGGCACAACAGACATTGACAATCTTGTAATTAACGGAGTTGTTAATCATACAGGTAATACAAACAGAGTAGGCAATACTACTTTAACAGGAAACTTTACTTTAGACGGACAATTAACTCTTGACAGAGGAACTAGTTTTGAAAAAATTGAAATAAATCAAAATATTATTTCAACTGTTGATACTAATACTAATTTAGAATTAAAAGCTGTAGGAACAGGTAAGGTAAGATTTGAAGATCTACAAGTTAATAATAATGTAAACGTAGGATCGTTAAATGATGTACAATCAATTAATGTACAGAATACAGTAGCATTAGAAATTATTGAACTGTCTTCAGATGTACAACTTTCTGATAATACTATTAAAACTACAAACGCTGATAGTGATTTAATTATTAGTGCAAATGGCACAGGCGATGTATTATTTGATAAGAATCTATTCTTTAATGATACTACAATTGGTACAAAAACAGGTAATCTTGTATTTTCGTTAGATACTGAGTCTGTAACACTTGCAACATCAAAAGCAATGATTTTACCTAATGGTACAAGTGCTGAATCTATAGGAACGTTAGCAGGTTTAAGATTTAATACAGATACAAACTTGTTTGAAATACAAGGTAGTGTAGGTACTATTAATTCGGGCGGTGTGTATAGTTCCGATGGACTTACAGGAATATCAGTTACAAATAGTGACGACATACAAATATTTGTTAATGGGTATACACAAGACTCTACTGCTAAAGTTGCTGAAATTAATGGTGACAGAGTAAACTTACACGGACTACAAGTTGACGATATATTATTTGATAATAATCAAATTGGTACAAATATTAGTAACAGCAATTTAGATATTCAAACTAACGGCACCGGCAGTATTACTATTGATAAATTTACAGTTAAAGGTAATACATTATCGTTACCAGCAAATGAAACTTTTGAAATAAAAACTACTGGTCCTGGATTTCGTTGGGTTGAATTTGAAGGCACAGGCGCAATTAAATGGCCTGCAGGTAATACAGCAACTAGACCATTAAATCCAAAACTTGGAACTACTAGAGTTAATACAGACAGTGGTGAACTTGAAACTTGGATTGGTGATAGTTGGCGTACTTCAGCTGGTGAGTTTGCTAGTATATCAGAAGCTGACATGGAAGAAGAGGCGTTCGTACAGACGCTAATCTACGGCTAACAACCACCTTTTTTATATAATCGATAAATACTATTAATGCAAAGCAAGACCTATCAGATTTTCTGATGCTGAGCAGGACGAACTGTGGTTAGCCAGCAAAGAGCGAAAGCTGAAAATTTAGGCTTGTGGGACAGGATCCCCGTGTAAGGAGAAAAGATGAGCGCACTCGGTCGTATCAGTGGTCCGCTCTTGAAGTCAAACCTGATTCGTAATGGAATCGATTTGGCATTCGAGACTGATTTACTGTATCTAGATGTAAACAATCAAAAAGTCGGTATCAAAACGACAGCTCCAACTCACGAGTTACAAGTTAACGGAACTGCCCAAACAACCAATCTTATAGTAGACAACATTGCAGAAATAGGCAATGTAACTATATCCGGAACTACAATATCATCCAATCAGCCTTATTTAAATTTAGGCACTTTTGATAATATTGTATATCAAAATAAATTACGTGTAGATGACATTGAGATTGAAGGCAATGTTATTAGCACAAACACTTCAAATTCAAATTTAGAACTTCGTCCTAACGGCACTGGTACTGTTGAAGTACTAGGAAGCATGAACGTTGATGGAAATATTCATGCTACTGGAAATATATCAGCTGACGGTAATATTACAATTGGTGATGCAGATACTGATAATGTAGTATTCAATGCAGAAGTTGCTAGTAATATTATACCTGATCTAAACAACACATACTCACTAGGTAGTGATCCTGCAACAGGCGGCAAAAAATGGGCAGATGTTTGGGTTAATAATTTAAATGCAAGTAACGTTATTGCTGATGACATACAAGTTGATGGTCTTGATTTAACCCTACGCCAAGGAAACATTTGGTATGTTGCTGAAAATGGTGATAACACTAGAAGTGGTGACCATATACAAGCACCAGTTGCAAGTTTAAAATATGCATTAGATAATTTAGCAACTGCCGGTGATACTGTGTTTATATTTCCAGGCGTTTATACAGAAGAATTTCCACTAACTGTTCCACGAGGAGTTGCAGTCAAAGGACAAGGTATACGTAGTGTAAACATTAAGCCTACAACAGCAACACGTTACAATGATGCGTTTTTACTCAATGGCGAATCAACAGTTGAAGATTTAACAATTTCAGATTATTACAGTGGCGGAGTATTCCATGACACAACAGCGGCAAGCGCAGGATCTGCAACTTTAAATGTTGGAACTGCACCATTTGCACACACATACGTAAGCGGCGGAACAATAACATTTGGCGGCAACGACTATGCAATTAGTAATGCTGTATATACTCACGGAACTGGGCAATTAGTAATTACACACGCAGGACCAGATGCAGGCGTAGGAACAAGTACATTTATTAAAGATATTGTGTTTAGTTGTAATGGCGGAAACAGAACTTTCCCAGACAACGGATATGCATTCCGCTTTGCTACAGACTTTGAAGTAACTTCACGCTCGCCTTACATAAAAAACATAACTGCTATTACAAAAGGCAGTGTTATTACTGCTGAAGATCCTAGAGGATTTAATGCAGGCGATGCAGGTAAAGGCCCGTATGTAGATGGTGCTTATGCAACAGCAAATTCTAAAGAAGCAAGTATGTTGTTTCATAGTTGTACATTTATTACTCCAGGCGTTGACGGACTTACAGCAACAAACGGTGCTAGAATAGAATGGTTAAATTCATTTACATATTTTGCTAACAGAGGTTTAAACGCCTTTGACAGTAATGATGGTTTAAAAGGTGCTGGTAAAACACGAGTAAGAGTAAGTGGAATAACTAACGGACCAATTGTTGCTAGTGGACAAAATGTTGTATTTACTTCAACAGACAGTAGCACAGTAATTACAAAACAACTTGTCGCTGTAGAAGGTAGTAATAGTGACGTTCTTGTTTTTGCTGGTAAACAAACTGACTTTATAGGATTTGATACAACACCAACATCAATTGCAATTGGTGGATCTACAACTGCAACTACTATTGAAAATGTAGACTTACAAGACTTTGGTGCTGAAGTTAGAATGATTGGTTCAGCAAGTGTATATGGTAATGAAGGCTTAGTAGGTGACGGTGAAGGTGTATTAGTTTATGCTATTGGACACAACCTAGCATACATTGGTAACGGTAAAGAAATTACTAATGATCCTGGAACAGTTATACAAGCAAACGAAGTTGTTGAATCAAACGGAGCAAAAATACGTTATAACTCAGTTGACCACAAAGGTGACTTTAGAGTTGGTGATTTATTTAAAGTTGATCAAGAAAACGGAACTGTTGACTTTGCAGTATCAGAATTTACAATTAACACAACAGATGGCGTAACATTTAATACAGGCGGCAATACAACATTTATTGACGGTAATAAGATTGAAACTGGTAACTGGAGAATTAGCGGAAACACTATTGAAACACTTAGTGGTGATGGTAATTTTACAGCACAAAGTAATCAAATTAATTTAAACAGTAATGTAGATATTACAGGAAACTTAGATGTTACTGGTAACGTAACAATAGGCGGAAACCTAACACTAGGTGATGATGCAACTGATACTATATCAATTGTTGCAGGAATAACAAGTAATCTTGTACCTGACATTACTGATACATTTAGCTTAGGTACAGCTTCAAAAGTTTGGAGCAACTTATTTGTTACAGAAGCAGAAATAAATGATATTGAAATTAGAGATAATTTTATTAGAACAACAGTCACAAATGCTGACTTAGAATTACGTGCTAATGGCACAGGAAAAATACTTGTACCAAATAACAATGTACAAATAGATAATGATTTAACTGTTGCAGGAACAACAACTTTAGGAAATACAACTATTGTAGGTACTGTTACACATACTGGTAATACAACACAAACTGGTGACTATTCAGTTACAGGTGACACTACAGTTAGTCAATCACTTTCAGTTGGAGCAAGTGCGCAGTTTGAAGAAATATTAATTGATGACAATTATATTACTACTACATCAACAAATGCACCGTTAGAACTACGTGCAAGTGGCACAGGAATTATATCAGTTCCTTCAAACAATGTAATATTAAGTAATGACCTTACAGTTAACGGATTAACAACTACAGTTGATATTACAAGTACTGGAACAATAACAGCAGACAGTTTTACAAATAACGTAATATTAATTGATAACAACACAATTGAAACTACAACAGCTGATACCGACCTTGTATTAACTGCAAACGGTACAGGCATTATTAGTGTACCTAGTACAGATGTTGAAATAACACAAGACCTTACAGTAAGTGGAACAACTAGTTTAGCAGATACTAATATTACTGGAACACTTACACACATAGGTAACACAACACAAACAGGTAACTTTATACAAGTTGGTAACCTTGATGTAACTGGAAACTTTACAGTTTCAAGTACAGCACAGTTTGAAAATATTGAAATTAACGACAACTATATTACTACAACAGATACAAACAGTGATTTAGAATTACGTGCAAGTGGTACAGGAAAAGTTATAGTACCAAGTAATAATGTTTATATTACAGGTAGTGCAGAAGTAATAGGTACGTTAACTGTTGCTACTTTAAATAGTACAGATACAATTACAGCAAGTAGTTTTAGTACAGGACAAATTAGTGTTTTTGACAACGTAATTGAAACTGTAGCAAACGATGATAATTTAGTATTACAAGCTAATGGCACAGGTGAAATTTTTATTCCAACTAATGATGTTGTTATTAATAACGATCTTACAGTTAACGGTTTAACTACACTAGGCGATACAACAATAGTTGGAACTGTTACACATACTGGTAATACAACACAAACAGGTAATATTGATTTAACTGGTAATTTAAATGTACTTGGTGACTTTGATGTTACTGGAGCATTCCAGTTTGAAAATATTTTAATAGATGATAATATTATTACAACTACTGAATCTAACAGTGACTTAGAACTTAGAGGTAATGGAACAGGTTCAATATTTTTACCAAGTAATGACCTTATTGTAACAAACAACCTTACAGTTGACGGAACATTAACTGTAGGCGATGTAGTTAGTGTAGGCACAATTACATCAAACAACTTTACTACTGGTGATATATTAGTAGATGATAATTTTATTAAAACTACAAATAGTAACAGTAATTTAGAATTAATTGCAAATGGCACAGGTAATATTTTACTTGAAAACTTTACACTTGACAGCAATCAAATTACAGTATCAAGTGCTGATTTACAAATTAATTCAGGCAATAACAGTGTTGTATTTGAAGGTACAGGCGAAGTTGTAATACCAGCAGGTACAACAGCACAGCGAACAGACACTACTGGCTCAATTAGATGGAATTCAGAAACAAATATATTTGAAGGCTACAATGGGTCAAGTTGGATACAATTACATGGTGTACAAGATTTAGACGGTAATACTAAAGTAACTGCTGAATTAACTGAAGGTGCTAATGATGATACTATTAGGTTTACAGTTGCAGGAACAGTAGTTGCAGACTTAGATGCAAACAGATTAAATGTAGAAAAACTACTCGTAGATGACATCCAAGTTGATGGTAATTTGATAAGTACAATAACAGCTGATACTGACTTACAACTATCTGCTAACGGCACTGGATCTGTTAACTTTGAAAACTTTGGATTTAAAGAAAATAGATTAACAAACACTGTAGCTGATAGCAATATGGTATTTGAAACACAAGGTACTGGCTACTATGAATTTGTTGATCCTTATGGTATTGTTTTACCAGTAGGTGATAACTCAACAAGACCCGCAGGGGTTACAGGTATGGTACGTTATAACTCAGCAGATGCTAGAGTTGAATTGTACGATGGAACAAGTTGGGTATCAGTAGCAGGTTCATCAGGGGGCATTAGTTTTGCAGATGCTGAAAATATTGCAATTGAGAAAGTATTAATATTTGGATAAGAAAACATGGCAACACTATTAAAAAATACAGTAATTAAAAATTGCGGAACGCAACCAGTGTTAATTTATGAAACACTGCCCACTACTCGAGTAACTGTGTTAGGATTAAGTTTTACTAACCTAACAGATAAGTTCGTGTACGTTGATGTTATAATTGAAGATGATACAAGTGTTGCAGGTTATTATCTAAAAGATTCTATTTTACCAGCAGGTACAAGTTTACGTGCTGTGTCAACAGGTGAAAAATTAGTTCTTGCGCCAAGTAATAGATTGCTTGTGAGGTCAAGTTTAGATGATTCAGTTGACGTTATTGTTAGTTACGTGGAGATTACATAATGAGTTACTATATTGGTACTAGTCCAAGTGAAGTACAATCAGGTTTTATTAAACGTTATTTCTACGGACTTAGAAGAAACGATGATGGAGAACTATTTTTAGTAGTTGTCGATCAACTTAGAGGCGGCGACGAAAATGTTGTTATTATTAACGACTTAGGTGTTGCTGAAGATAACTATCCGGATTTTGAAGAAGGTATTGATGTACTTGACGGAATTGATATTAATAAAGATGTTTTGTATCCAAACTTACGTTACCCACAATTTAAGTTTGACAACAGATCATTATTATATTATATTGATCCAGAGACTGGATTCTTTATACAAAGAATTTCTGAAGCATACGCTTATCCAGAGAAAATTTCAAGTCCAGCTTACGGTGACGGAGCAGACGATAATGTGTTAGTGACAGGCGAAAGCAGTAGTCAAGGTGTGGGATACTAAAGGAAAAATAAATGGCAGAGTTTAAGTTAGATAGGTTTAAGTATAACTGGCGAGGTGACTGGGTAGCTGGCACCGAATATACCAGAGATGACATTATACGATTAAATGGTCGTAGTTATGTTTGTGTAAAATCACATATTGGTAGTGCAGTTTTTGCAGATGATTTAGAAGCAATACTTCCTAATTCAAATCCACCACAACCTCAGCCTAGATGGGTTGTAATGACAGCATCTAAATATTTTTATGGTGCATGGGCAACAGGTATTGCATATAACATTAGTGATGTTGTACTATTTGGCGGAACGCTTTGGGAATGTACACAAAGTCACATATCAGCTACCTTTGAAGATAACGAAGAAAAATGGAAAATATTTGCAAGACATATATCTTACCAAAAAGAGTGGGCTGTTGGAGTAAATTATGGCTACGGAGCTTTATTAAAATATAACGGTAATGTATGGAAATGTATTAAACCACATACAAGTCAAACTAATTTAGAAGACAACCAAGATGCTTGGGAATTATTTATTGACGGTATTGAATACAGAGGCGACTTTATTGATACAACTGAATATAGAAAAAATGACTTAGTACGTTATGGTGGTTCAATATTCCGTTGTACAGAAACACATACAAGTTTATCTACACTCGACGACACAAAATTTACATTAGAATTTCCAGGTAACCAATATAGTGGTGTATGGGGAAATACTATTGCATACAATCAAGGTGACATTGTACAGTATGGTGGATTTTTATGGTATGCAGAAAGAAACAGCATAGACCAAAATCCTACAAACAGTGGAGATAGTACATTAAACTGGACTGTTCTTGCTAAAACTTCTTCCTTTGTAGGACAATGGGAAATAGATGGAATTTATAAGCCAGGAGAGATTGTACAGCGTGGCGGTAATTTACTTATGGCACTTACTGACGTTGGCGGATCAAGAGGTGACGACAGCGCAAAAGATTACTTAGATAATACACTATGGGAAATGGTTGTATCAGGTAAGAACAATAGAAGTAGTTGGGTACCAAATGTTTTATATAGTCAAAACGATGTTGTAAACTATTTAGGTACTTCGTGGACTTGTACTGAAGAACATATGTCAGCCGCTAATAACTATCCCGGTGACAATGGATCAGGGTATGATTATTGGGACGTTCTTATTCAAGCAGGACTTGAAGGTGGACTTAGAGCCAAGGGCGACTTATTAACATACGGATTAAAAGATGAATTAACAAAAGGTGACGGTAGTACATTTGGTGACACTGCTGTTCCAATTGGCACACAAACTACTGACTTTTTAAGTGTAACTTCAGACAATGAAATATTTTGGAGAACACTGTCAGGCGATACTGATACATTGTATGTTGCTGAAAATGGAGTAGATGATCCAGGTAGAGGAACAAGCGTAACTAATCCGTTTAGAACTGTGCGTTATGCTTGCGAATACATTGAAGATAATTTAGATGGAAAACTAGCAAGAGTACAAGTTGCAACAGGAACATTTTACGAATCAGGACCAATAATTATTCCTGCAAAAACTGTTGTAATGGGAGACGAACTACGTGCAACTGTTGTAGCGGCAACAGGACCAGATCCACGCTACGCCGGCGACATTGAATTTGCAAGAGATTACTTATTACGTACTAAGCAATGGTTAGAAATGATATTGGTTAATACAAGTATTGAAGATGAAATTGCAGAAGGTAATACGCTATCACAAGTTTTAAATTTACCTCCCTCAGGACAAACAGCAATTAACCAAGTAAATCAATTAATTGATAACTGGCAAAACTATGTAGAATATCAAGTAGACGGTGGCGAAATTGTTGTTGACGTAACAGGTAGTAATACAGCGGCAACAGCGGCACAAATGATAAACGCGGCGGCAATATTAAATGCAAATAAAGAATTTATAGCATGCCAAGTTGCGTACTATATTGTTGGTCGATATCCAAATGAAACATTTAGCATTAACAGATTAAAAAATGATGTAAGAAGTTTAATTAGAGGCGTAGTTAGAGATATTTCTTTCTCAGGAAACTATGCAACAATACAGTCGGCTAGAAGATATGTAGGCTATGTAAACGGATCACAATTAACAGATTTATTTTACTGTAGAGACACTACTGGTTTAAGACAAATGACTATATCAGGCTTACTAGGAGGACTAAATCCTCCAGGTGTGTTTGACTTATATCAAAGACCAACCGGTGGTGCATGTGTTAGTCTTGATCCAGGTTGGGGTCCAGATGATGAACGTACATGGATTAAAAATAGATCACCTTATATTCAAGGCGTAACAAATATTGGCGCACGTTGTGTAGGTATGAAAGTAGACGGTGCATTGCACAATGGTGGTAATAAGTCTATGACAGCAAACGACTTTACGCAAGTACTAAGTGACGGCATTGGAGCATGGATTGCAAATAATGCTAGAGCAGAACTTGTATCAGTGTTTACGTATTATAATCAAGTTGGATACTTAGCTGAAAATGGCGGAGTAATGAGAGCTACAAACGGTAACAACTCATATGGTAGTTTTGGTAGTGTTGCAGATGGTAACGATCCAAACGAAGTTCCAGAACCTGTAACAGTAAACAATAGAAAAAATCATGCGTTAGTTGGCGAAGCATTTGCAGGTGGATCAAATGACCATTTGTTTGTGTATGAATTTACAAATTCTGGTGCAAATTATACTAATGCAACAAGTACTATTGTTGGTGCAGGTGATGATGCTGAAGTAGAATTTACAGACTTTAGATCTAAAGCATTATCAGAAGCAAGACTTATAAACACTAAAGGATCAGGCTCAGAAGGCGGAGCAGGATATCTAGTTAGACAAGGTAGTGCGCAGATTACAACTGATGCATCTAATACAATACGACTATCAGCAACAGATCCAACACAGTTTTTGAGTGAAATTGAAGGTATGAGAATTATTATTACTTCTGGTACAGGATCAGGACAGTATGGATATATTGTAAACTTTGATGCTGTAACAAGAGATGTAACTGTAAGAAGAGATTCCGACGGTGAGTTAGGATGGGATCATATTGTTGCAGGTACCCCTCCAGAAGCGGCCTTTGATTCAACAGCTAGATATAGAATTGAACCTAGAGTTACAACAACTGAGCCAGAGTATCTAACATTTCCTGCTACACTACAAGCAGACACAGATTATCAAGATATTATTTTTAGTGGTACACGAAACATCTTTAATAACGTTGCAGTAGGAACAGGTACAGGTGAAACATTTGATGACGATCCTGCGGCCGCAACATTTAACATAACAAGAGTTGATAGAGATTACGAATTAGTATTAAGTTTGCCAGGTAGAGGTTATGCTGTTGGCGATCAGTTTATTATTGAAGGAACTGATTTAGATGGTGTATCACCAGATAATGATCTTGCAATTACAATTACTGAAGTATCAGATGATAGTTCGTCAAGTATTGTTGACTATAGTTTTGAAGGTAGAGGACGTAAAGGTCGTTGGATGACTATTGCTGATCCTAATGTAGCTTCATATAGTGATGATGGTATTAACTTTACACAAGAACTATTAGGCTTTACTGGAACTTGGGAAACTATTGTAGCAGGTAAAGATAGATTTGTTGCTATTGCTAGGAACGATAATAGAATAGCGTTTACGTTTACAGGCGAGTCTTGGACAACTAGAGCATTGCCAATGACAGAAGATTGGATTGATGGAGCATACGGTAATGATACATTTGTTATTGTATCACAAAGTTCAAATAATATAGCATACAGTGCAGACGGTTTAACTTGGTCAGCATCTGATATACCTGATCAAGGATCAGGTGACTCTTCAACAATCAAATGGGATAAGGTCACATACGGTAATGGTAAATTCGTTGCTGTATCAAGTAACTTTACTGATGTTGCATATAGTTCAGATGGTATTACATGGACTCGTGTAGAACAAGCAATAGACCAAAATACAAACTGGGATATTATTGGATTAGAATATGGTAATAATAGATTCCTTGTACTATCTAGTAACGGATATATTACATATAGTTTTGATGCTGTAACATGGTACTTAGGAGATAGAATTTTCCCAGAAGGATTAAGTACTCAAAACAATACTTTTAACTTTACAAAACTAAGATTTAGCCAAGGTGTGTTTGCGGCGATTGGCCAACAAGCGACATATGAACCTAATGTAGACGACATGGTTGAAGATGATATTGATTATTACTTTACTACTGAATATGGTACTGCTTGGACTGTTAGAAACTTTGCTAACGCTGGCAAATGGAGAGCAATGGCAGGAACAGGTGTTGATTCAGAAGACAGGCCGTTATGGCAGTTCTTAGCAAACACAGCGTCAAATGGTAGACAGAAAATATACTTAGGTAAAAAAGCATTTGTAAGAGCTGACGTATTCCAAGGAATATTTAGATCTCTAAAGATATGGGATCCGGGTAGTGGTTACACAGGCGATATGACTATTGATGTTACAGATACACAGTATACAACTGCTGTAGAATTTGAACAACGATTTAATAATGGTGTGTTAGCACAGCCTGACTTTGTAAACAGAGGTGCAGGTTATAGAACTTCAACATCTACTATTACTATAACAGGTAACGGATATGCTGAAATTACTCCAGACGATAATACACTAACATTAGATGGCATTGGCATTATTCCAGGACCTGGTGTACAAATTAGAATTAACGGAATCTTAGATGAAGAAACTGAAGACCCAGATGATTTAAAATTATTTGTTGGTGTTACAGCAACAGACTTAGGCGATGACGGTTCAGGTAACAATACAAGAACTGTAAGATTTTCAGTTAATCCTAGATTAAGAAATGAAAATAATTTAGCACACAACACAGGTGCAACAATAAGAAGAAACTATTCACAATGTCGTATTTCAGGACATGACTTCCTAGATATTGGTACAGGAAATTTTGAAGAAACAAACTATCCTGCATTATATGCTGGCGGAGCATATTTTACAAGTGCTCCTGAAAATGAAGTACAAGAACTAAATGGTGGTAGAGTGTTCTATGTAAGTACAGACCAAGATGGTAACTTTAGAGCAGGTGAATTATTTGCTGTTGAGCAGGCTACTGGTATTGTTACAATTAGTGCCCAGTTCTTTGACCTAGACGGACTTAGTGAATTAGCACTTGGTGGTGTTAGATTAGGTGGTTCAGGTGCTGTTGTTAGAGAATTTAGTACAGATCCAACGTTCTCAGAAGATAGTAACAACGTTGTTCCAACACAGAAAGCTATTGCAACATTCTTAGCAGATAGATTATCAGTTGGTGGTGAGAACTTAGAAACAAACGCATTTGTAGCAGGTCGAGTTAGAGTTGGTACAGATAAAAACGAATTAAATATGACAGATGATAGTTACTTGAACTTTAACGTTCCTGTAGTGTTTGATGGTGCTGATCTTACAGGTAGAGAAATAGGTATAGATGGTACTATTATTAGTCAAATGTTATTTTTGAGAAATATAACAGAGCAATAATGAATTATAATACAGTATTTAAGATAATGCTAAATACAATATAACGGAGCAATAAGATGGCAGAATTTAAGTTAGGTAGAATTAGGTTTGTTTGGAAAAACGACTGGGCTACCTCTACAGTATATTATAAAGACGATGTAGTAGCATATGGTGGTAAAATATATATTACCGTTATTGGACACACATCCGCAAGTGACTTCTTTACTGACTTAGATATTGTTCCGAGCAAATGGAATTTAGTAAGTGATGGTCAAACTTGGAAAGGCGACTGGGCGCCACAAGAGAGATATAACCCAAATGATATTGTACGCTACGGACCAAGACTTTATATATGTCAAACTGTTCATACAAGTGCTCAAGACAGTACAATTGGACTTGAAGCAGACTTAGCAAACTGGGAATTATTTGCAGACGGATTAGAATTTAAAGGTGACTGGACAGCAGTTACAAATTATAGAATTAACGATACAGTTAAGTACGGTGGTGCAACATATGTATGTACAGACGATCACACATCGTCGGCAACAGACGCACTTGGACTTGAAGCAGATTCGGATAAATGGTCATTATTAAATCAAGGATTTGATTGGAAACAAGAGTGGGCGGCCGCTACAAGATATAAAAAGAATGATGTTGTAAAATTTGGTGGTACACTATGGATTGCAACAGCGTATCATACAGCTAGTGGCACATTTGGATTAGATTCAGCAAACTGGGAAAAGTTTGTTGAAGGTATTCAATATGAAGATAGATGGTTACCAAACTCATTTTATCAACCAGGCGACATTGTACGCTACGGCGGCAATCAATATATTGCAAAAACAGATAACAACGCAAGTAGACCAACTACTACAGCAGACTGGGATTTGTTTAGTTCAGGATTTAGATTTTTAGGCGACTGGAATGATGATTCAACTAATGAAGTTTATGAGCCAGGTGATGTAGTTCGCTTAGGTGGCTATACTTATAGATGTACAGTAGAACATTCTAATCAACAACCACCAAACGAAGATTACTGGGATAGAATGAACAGTGGCTTTGAATGGCGCAGTGAGTGGATGGATGACAGAGAATATTACTTAGGTGATATTGTACGTTACGGTGATAACTCATATGTATGTATTAAAGGACATATTTCAGAAGGCGACGACTATTCATCACTAAGTTCAGGATCAGAAGGATCACGTCCAGACTTAGCAGATAGTGGACAGTTTTGGTCAGTTATGGCTATTGGTAGTGAATCAAGTGTACTTACTACTAAAGGCGATATGGTTTATTATAGCGGTACAGCACCAACAAGATTGCCAATTGGACAAGATGGACAAATACTTACAGTAAGTAAAGAAGGAATTCCAAAATGGGAATTCTTAGGTAATCAAAATGATGTTTACTATGTTGCAGAACATGGACAAGATCTTCCAAGTCCAGTTTATGGAAAGAATTGGGATAGACCATTTAAAACTATTCGTTATGCAACACAACAAATTGACAAAGGCGCAAAAGTTCCAAAAGCAAAACACTTGTTAGAATTAAATAGACGCTTTATACAAAGAGAGATTACTGAGTGGACAAAATATCAAGTTTCTCAAGGTACAGCACCATTTACAGTAAACTTTGACTTTGACACTAAAAAGTGTGAAAGAGATATGGGCTTACTAGTAGATGCATTTGTTTGGGATATTACACACGGTGGTAATGAAAGAACTAGAGAAGCGGCACTTGCATACATTAATGAAACTGTTGGGTCACCGTACTTACAACAAAAAGCAGAAACAGTAGCAAGTATTACTTACGGTATGGGGCTAATACAAAATGTATTATCACAAACAGCACCAGCCGCAAACTATCAAACACTAAATGGTGATAATTCAACTGCTATAGTTGAACAACACTTTATAACAGAATACGGAAATCAAGCAACAGTTGAGTACGAGGGCACAATATCAGGTACATCAACAGGAGCAAGCGATTCATCCCCAGCCGATGGCAGCGGCGGAAATAATGCATACGGAGGAGGCTACTAAAGATGGCTACAATAAATGACTCAATAACGGCTCTAGGAAAAATAGTTACAGACGCTATTACAGCAGGTGACACAAGCACACTTCCGGAAAAAGCAGTAAGAACAACACTAGTTAGAATTGCAACAGGCGCATATAAAGAAGTACTTCCAATTATGGTACCAGCAGAATGTTGTATAATGGGAGACGAACTACGTGCAACCAATGTACAACCTAGAACAATTTATAACTCCCCAGATTTAACACCAAAAACAGATTTTTGGTATTCGTATGCTGGCATGAATAGAATGCAAAATATTATTGGCGATGTTGTTAGTGGTGTAGCAGTTACGCCAACTACAGGCAACGCACTAGATCAAAATCAAACTTGGCCATATGCTTCAAATCCTCAAGCAAAAAATGCAACAGTAGATTTAGCAAGAAATATTAAACGTAGATCAGACATTGGCTTAGGACTAAAACACGAAGTACGCAAAACACTTCCTCGTCCAGCAGACATGGCTACTCCAGCAAACGGTCATGCTAGAGATTTAATATGGAGAAACGTTGACTTTTTAAAGGATGAAGTTACAGCATATCTAACAGCAGAATATCCAGACTTAGATTATAGTAGAACTAAATGTAAACAAGACGTTAACTTTATAATTGATGCACTAGCATACGATTTAACATATGGCGGTAACTGGCAAACACAAACAGCAGGACTTGCATATTACAATGGTGCTTCAGGAACATTGCAAATTGATAGTGAAGAATTAACTGCAACACTTGCAGTATACAACTATCTAAAAGGTTTAATGCAAACTGTACAAAGAAATATTACAGTAACACCTGTTTATCAAACTAATTCTCCACAAATTATTGGTGAAGGTGGCGGTGCCACACAGTCAACAACAATTGGAACATTAATAGATGATATGCTTGATATTGTAGAAAACGGAACAGGACAAGCAAGTATTACTTACCCAGCACTAGTTGGTGTTGCCGCTGATAGACTTACAGCAAATACAAACGCTTTAGCTGGACTTGCAAGTATTCAAGAAACTACAATTGACTTTATTGCTAAAAACTTTGGTAGCTTCACATATGATGCGGCAAAATGTAGAAGAGATTTAAATTACATATTATCAGATATTTCATATGATATGGTGTTTAACACAAATTATAATGCAGTATACGATGGTATAGCTTATCAAAGAGCAAACAGTCAATATTTATTAAGCGCACAAAAAACAGAAACTATTGGTGCAATTAGACATGCAAGAAATTTAATGGTTCCTAATATTGTAGACGCAACAGCTAAGGCAAGATTTGAATCAGGAATGAATGAAATTGTTGATGTTCTTAGAAATGGTACGTTATCAGCTACTGAACCAGGAGATGGAGTTGCAGATGCATTAGTATTTACTAACCCAACAGGTGGCGCGGCGGCTGACATTAGTGCTAAAAACTTACTAGTTGCAAATAGAGACTTTATTAAAGCAGACGTTGTAGCATATGTAGAAAATACTTATAATAGTCCTCCAGGATCATTTGTATATAGTTCATCTAAGTGTTCAAGAGATATGGGCTATATTGTTGATGCATTAACTTACGATGTACTATATGGCACTAATATGGCATCAGTACGTACAGCACATTCATACTTTGTTAACGGTACTACACAAGTATATGGCCAAGAAGCTGAAACAGTAGCGGCTTATAATCATGCAAAATCAATTATATCACAAATTGTACAAGAACAAACAGTAACAGCACAAGCAGGTAACGCAGAACTACAAACTACATTAGGTAGTGCTTCAACAGCAGGTGTTGCAACAGAACTAGGCGGACTTTTAGATATCATATCAGACGCTATTACAGCTGGCAACACTAGTGGTTTACCTACTATAGTTTATCCAACTATTACAGGCGAATCAGCGGCATTACAAACAGCACACGCGGCTGTTGCTACAAACCAAGCACAAAACATTGTTGATGTAATACAATACATTAGCGATACTTACAATGACTTTAACTACAATCATGCTAAATGTCAACGTGATTTAGGATTGTTACTTGATGCGGCAAGATATGACTGGATGCTTGGCACTGAATATGCTAGTGTAATATCAGCACTCAGTTATCTACGTAGACCAAGTGCAAAAGTAACAGGCGACCAAAAAGATGCTACTATAGCGGCAAACGAATATGCAAGAGGCAAATTCCAAGACATTATTGACGGTGTGTCAGTTGATGCTTCTGAAAGTTTTGAAAAATCATGGGAATGGATACAAGATGCTATTTGGACAGGTAGTTCAGAAGGCGGCAACAGAGCATGTGAAGATCAAGAAGTATTTAATGCAATACGTATGCTAGAACTAAACAAAGACTTTATTGCTGAAGAAGTTGTTGCTTATGTAGAAGATTTCTTCCAAGCACAAGTTACAGATACAGTGGGTGCTAATCCAGGCGGAACATCAGACTTCCAAACTATTGATGATACTAGTTGGTTAGAAATTGGAATGCCAATAAGATATAGTATACAAGCAGGCGATACAGAAACAGATTTACAACAAAACTTATCTATACAAGATCAAATATATTATGTTAGAGAAGTATTAAGTAATACTACATTTAGAGTTGAAGATAATCAAGGTAATATTGCGTCCTTTACTGCGTCATCAACTACATATACAATTAAGAAAGATTATGCATATAATCAAGCTACGTGTAAACGTGATGTTAGAGAATATGTAGATGCTATTAAATGGGATTTAGAATGGCCACAACAGTTTGAAAGAAGTTATACTGATGGTGTAACACTTTATCGTCCAGGCGCTTACAAATCTAGAATGGCAGTTAGATATTATGTCAACAGTATAATAGGATCACAAGAAGAAGATTTCTATTACATGCGTAATGGTACAGGTCTACGTTTACAATCACTAGATGGTCTAAACGGAGATCTAAGTCCAAACAACGAATTTGGAACTAAACGTCCAACAGCAGGTGCTTATGCATCGTTGGATCCAGGTTGGGGACCAGATGATACTAGAGTATGGATTAGTGCAAGATCACCATATATGCAAAACTGTTCATGTTTTGGTAATGCGGCAGTTGGACAAAAAATTGATGGCGCACTACACAATGGCGGTAATGACTCAATGGTGTCAAACGACTTTACACAGGTTATAAGTGATGGTATTGGAGCATGGATTACAAACAATGGTAGAGCAGAACTTGTGTCGGTGTTTACATACTACTCACATATTGGGTACTTGGCAGAGAATGGCGGACGTATACGTGCAACAAACGGTAACAACTCATATGGTAGCTTTGGCTCAGTAGCTGAAGGCGTTGATCCAGATGAAGTTCCGGTAACTGGTATTGTTGATAACATATCACAATATAATGCTACAATTAGTAACGTTGTTACAGATACTGATAGTCTGCTTGCATTAGAATATGCACATGCTGGTAACAATTATACAGAAGCGGCAGTAAACATATTTGGTGCTGGTACAGGCGAAATACTAGTAGCAGATGAATTTAGAGACGGCGCAGTTAATAGAGTTAAAGTTGACGAAACTACACCAGACACAGCAGGTGGTTCAGGATATACAGTTGTATCAAACACTGCACAAACAGGTACTACAACAAGTATTAACTTAGCGGCAACAGACGGTGCTATATCAAGTGCGTATGTTGGAATGAGAGTGTATGTTACAGGTGGTGCGGCAGTAGGACAATATGCAACAATTGATACTTATAATTCAGGTTCAAAACTTGCTAACGTATTAAAGAACGACGGCAATCCAGGTTGGGAACACGTTATACCAGGAACACCAGTTATTGCTCCAAATGGATCTTCAACTTATCAAGTTGAGCCACATGTAGAGTTTAGTGCTCCGGCAAATTCACAAACTGATTACGGTAGCCTAGCAGGATCTGGCACCCATGCATTAATGCATTACTTTGAAACATCAGGACAATATATAAATGTTGCTACAACAACAAACGCTGACGGTAGTGGTGCAACATTTGATATAACACGTAACGGTGAAAAATATTACGTAACAATTAACGGCGCAGGTCAAGAATATGTTCGTAATAATACAGTAACTATTCCAGGTACCTCAGTTGGTGGCTTGAGTCCGTTAAACGATATTACAGTAACAATAACAACTATTAATGCCGCAACAGGATCAATAGTTGACTTTGATATTGCAGGCATTGCTAAAAAAGGCGAGTACTTATTATTACAAACTAGTGGCGCAACATATAATATAGGTACTAATGGCGAAAGCTGGTCTACTCAAACATTTACTAGTGGCGGTCTTGCAACAAGAAGTGCGGCGTCAGGATTATTAGACGATGGATCATCCACATACAAACCAAGTTATATGGTAGCTGTAGGTAACAACACTCAACAAGCAAAATATACAGCAGACGGTTCAAACTGGGTAAATGTTAATATAGGTGCTAACTTTGCATCTGGCGATAATGAAATAGCATTTGGCGGAAGTGCATTTGTTGTAGTTAACCCAAATACAACTGATACAGTATACAGTTTAAATGGCGGAGCAACTTGGACAACAGGTGGTTCATTACCAGGATCAGGATATCAAAGACTTACATACGGTATGGGATTATTCATAGCAATGGATCCAGGAACTACTAACATTGCATGGAGTAACGATCTTGGATTAACATGGAATACAGCAAGTGATGTAACTGGATTAACTGCACGTAACTGGTTAGATGTTACATGGGGTAATGGTAGATTTGTAGCATTAAGTGATGCAGGTCAAACAGCAATTAGTTTCAATGGCGATACATGGATTGACGGTGGATCGTTCTCAACTACTACATCAACTAACAGACAACTAGCATACGGTCAAGGTGTATTTGTTACAGGCGGCGGAAACTCCGGCGGACAAACTTGGTACTCAGAAGACGGTATTAACTTTAGTCCATTAGGCAACGGAAACCCTGCAGACTTAGTAGCATTTGGTAATCCACAACAAAAAGGTAGATTTGTACAATCAGGTCTATCAGGTAGTGATACTACTGTTGCAGAAATTGGTGCGAGAGCTAGAGGTAGAGCAAGTGTTGCAAGTGAAAAAGTATTTGAAATAAGAATGACTGAACCAGGAAGTAACTATGATGCAGGTAGTCCTCCAACACTTACACTTACTGATCCAGGAAACATTGATGATGTTGAATTAATTGTAAGAGTAGCAAACGGTTCACTAGCTAACCCATCATTTGTTAATAGAGGTACTAACTTTATTACAGCAAGTGCTGAAATTAACGATGATGATTCAAACGGTGGAGCAGACTTCTTCCAAAGTGGTCAGTTTGTTGCTGTAAGTCGTTTAACACAACGTCCAGTAAGTGGTTCAAACGTTACATTTGATAGTATACCAGGCAAAACGTTTAAACTAGTTAACACAGTATCATTTAGAGGACTAAACGACGGATCATATACAGCGTTCTTACAGTTATCACCAATAATGAGTATTGCAGACGCACCAGTAGATAAAGATCCAGTAACAATGCGTATTAGATTTAGTCAGGTACGTTTAACAGGACATGACTTCCTAGACATTGGTACAGGCGGATTTGTAAGTACCAACTATCCAGGATTACCAGCTATACAACCAGACGCTAATAAAGAAACACAAGACGCTAACGGTGGACGAGTATTCTTTACAAGTACTGACCAAGATGGTAACTTTAGAGTTGGCGACTTATTCCAAATTGAACAGGCAACAGGTGTTGCAACATTGAATGCTGATGCATTTAACATTGCAGGACTACAAGAACTTACACTAGGTGAAGTTACACTTGGTGGTAACTCTGCGGCGGTTAGTGAATTTAGTACAGACCCATTCTTTACTGCAAACAGTGATAGTGTTGTACCAACACAGCGAGCAGTTAAAGCATACATCGAAGCACAAATTGGTGGCGGTGGCGCACAGCTAAACGTGAACAGTGTTACAGCTGGTGACATCTTTGTAAACACCAATCAAATTACAACGGTGTCCGGAGAGAAGATAAATATCAATGCGAACGTAAACTTTACTAAAACTGTACTTGGTTTACCAATAGCATACAACTATTTCTTGAGATAAGATAGGAGCAATAAAAAATGTCAAATGGAGTATTAGGAGCAAGTGACTTATCAGCGGCAACGGATACGATTGTGTATTCAGTTCCAACTGATACGTTTGCAGTAATAACTATTAACGTAGTTAACAGGGGAGCAAGTACTTGTACGATAAGAATAGCGTTAGCAACTGCAAATACCCCAAACAACAGCGAATACATTGAGTATGAAGCACAAGTATTACCCGGCGGTGTACTTGAAAGAACTGGTGTCGTTGTTGAAGCAGATCGTAACGTAATTGTTAGGTCTAGTGCCGCAAACGCTGGCGCTATGGTCTACGGTTTAGAAACAGCAACAGCATAATAGGGAAAGTATAATGGGCAGAAATGTTAGTTTAGGAATATATCCGAGTAATTTAAAAACACTGATTGGTAGAGAATCTGACAGACCAGCTTCTACTAATGCTGGTGTTCAATTTTACAACACTGATACCGATCAGTTAGAAATTTATAACGGTGACGGCTGGCATCCTGTTAGAGACACTCTAGCTGTTTCAGCTGTTAGTAGTAGTAGTAATTTAGTATCTAATAGAAATTATTGGGTTACAGGTAACGGGTTAACACTTACATTACCTTCAGCACCTAATGCTTACGATACAATTAAAATTACAGATACTACTGGTAATATACAGTCATCAAATCTTACTATTGGCCGTAACGGTAAAAATATTATGGGCTCAGCTGATGATATGTTACTAGATACAAATGGAGCATCAGTAACTTTAGTGTATTACGATAGTACTAGAGGTTGGACTTTAGAAGCAATTTAAGGATAATAGTAATATGGCGTTTAGTTACCAATCATTAAAGAGATTAACTGGAAATTCATTTTTATCAGAAACCATTAGTACGGCTAATTTAGCTAATACAACAGTGGATACAGGCACTATAGCAAACAATGCTGTAACAGCAGATAAACTTGCAAATAGTTCAGTTAATGTAACAACTAACGTTGTTACAGGTACATTGCCAATATCAAAAGGTGGTTTAGGTACTAGCAGTTTTAGTGGCGCTAATCAAGCAATTACAAGTAATGGATCAGGATTAAGTACTACACCACATGGTATTTACGGAATGCAAGTTTGGACAAGTAGTGGTACTTGGAGCAGACCTGGAAACGTTAGATATATTAAAGTGCAAGTACAAGCATCAGGTGGCGGCGCAAGTGGTCATGGTGAAAGTGGTGGATCAGGTGGCTACTCAGAACGTATTTTAAGTGTTACTGGTATTAGTTCAGTTAGTATTAGTATTAGTGGCGAAGGTAGTGGAACATATTATTCAGGCGCAGGCGGAAACGCAGGCGGAACGTCATTTGGCAACTATTGTAGTGCAAGTGGCGGCTATGGAGCAAATAGAAATAACCAGCACTCAGGTGGTTTAGGTGGAGTAGGCTCCGGCGGTAATTTAAATTTACATAGTGGCGGTGGCGGAAGTCATCACCAAAGAACAGGTATTGGGGGTAGTAGTTACTGGGGAGGCTCTATTGCAGGAGGCCACCCACAAGGTGGACATTTTAGTCACAGGCATGAAGGTCATGGTGCTCCGGGCTCAGGTGGTGCAGGTGGCTACTTTACAGGACACAGAGGTTCAAACGGACTTAGAGGAATGGTTGTTGTAACCATGTATTATTAATAAGGAATCAAAATGGCATTTAGTTATCAAACATTAAAGCGAATTACAGGAACAGCAATCGTTGATGATACATTAACAGGCGCAGACCTTGCCGACGGACTTGTTAGTAATCAAAAGATTGTTGGTGCTAACGTAACGTCAGCAAAAATAGATACAAATGCAGTAAACATGGGATCAAATGTTGTTACAGGAACAACACCCACAAGCAAAGGCGGAACTGGCAGAACAACAGTCGGTAGTGCAAATCAATTATTTACAGTTAACAGCTCAGGAAACGGAACAACATTTAGTAATCACGGCATATACGGAATGAGTGTATATACAGGCGGTGGTACTTGGTCTAAACCAAGTGGTGTTAGGTATGTTAAAGTACAAGTGCAAGGTGCCGGAGGCGGTGGATCAGGTCATGGTGAAAGTGGTGGCTCAGGTGGCTACTCAGAAAGAATTATTGATGTAACTGGCGTAAACTCAGTATCAATTGGTGTAGGCGGTGCTGGTAGTGGAACATATTATTCAGGTGCAGGCGGCAATTCAAGTGGTAGTTCATTT
>Ga0228674_1000162_pt1 | contig 52502 bp, 43 predicted proteins | sample 1D_rmetaG_FD_189054 | JGI IMG/M metagenome (GOLD analysis project Ga0228674, IMG submission 189054) | Seawater microbial communities from Monterey Bay, California, United States - 1D_r | ecosystem: Environmental > Aquatic > Marine > Coastal | place: USA: California | collected 2016-09-26
ATTACCTAGGGTACAAGACAGTCGAAAAAACTGTTGGTTCTGCCAACGTTATCGATGTAACTCTTGAAGAAGGTGGTGAGGTTTTAGATGAAATCATCGTTACTGCACAAGGTATTAAAAGAGAAAAAAAGGCATTAGGTTATGCTGTAAGTGAAGTTAAATCTGAGCAATTAGAACAACGTTCTGAAGGTGATATCGGAAGAATCTTAACTGGTAAAGCCTCTGGGGTTAACATTCAAACTCAAAGTGGTGTATCTGGTTCAGGAACAAGTATCCTTATTAGAGGTATGAGTTCTTTTAGTGGTTCTAACCAACCTCTATTTGTTGTAGATGGTGTTCCTTTCAGTAGTGACACAAATAGCCAAGGTAATTTCGTTGATGGTAACAATGGTTCTAGTCGTTTTTTAGATATAGATCCAAACAACATCGAGAGTGTAAACGTATTAAAAGGTTTAGCAGCAGCTACACTATACGGAACTCAAGGACGTAATGGGGTTATTTTAATAACTACTAAAAGTGGTTCTTCTGGACGTAGCGCTTCTAAACAAGAAATTACAGTAAGTTCTTCTGTGTTTTTCAACGAGATAGCTTCTTTAGCAGACTACCAAAATGAATATGGTGGTGGTTTTGATCAAGCTTTTGGTTGGTTCTTCAGTAACTGGGGTCCAAAATTTGAAAGAGACGGTCCTGGAGGATGGGGAAGCAGTAGTGCTTTCGATGCTAACGGTACGTTAGAACACCCTTACTCTACAGCTTCATTGGCTACAGGTATTCCACAAGCATTTCCAGAATTTGCTGGAGCTAGATATGAGTGGAGACCTTACAATTCAGTTGGAGATTTCTTTAGAACTGGTGTAGTAAGAAGTAATAACATCAACATTCGTTCTTCTTCAGAAGATGGTAAGATGAGTTACAACGTTAACTACGGTAGTTTAGATGATGAAGGATTTACTCCTGGAAACTCTGTAGGAAGAAATACACTAAGTATTGGTGGTAATGCAAAATTATCAAACAAGTTTACTGTTAGTGGAACAATGAACTATGCAAGAACAAACTTTAAATCACCTCCAGTTGCTGCAAGTTATGGTAGTAATGTAGGTGGTAATGATGCATCAATATTTGGAAACTTATTCTACACACCAAGAAGTGTTGATATGATAGGTCTTCCTTTCCAGAACCCAGTTGACGGTAGTTCTGTTTACTATAGACAAAATAACAGTATTCAACACCCATTATGGACTGTTGCAAATGCAGGAACTACTCAGTTAACAAACAGAGTATTCGGTAACGCAGCACTTACATATGCGTTGAATGATAATATCAACTTAATGTATCAATTTGGTTTTGATACGTATAGTGAAAACAACTCTAACTACTCTAATAAAGGTGGTAAGACAGGTAGTGTTGCTAACCAGTCTGGACAATATTCAACTTGGAACAATACCAACACTATTAACAACCACAAAGTATCTATCGCAGGAAATTATGATCTTTCTGATGATTTTGACCTTAACTTTACAGTGGGTGCTGAAACAAGAAGTGATGTATATGACAGAAGTGGAGTTTCTAGTACAGGACAACAAGTATTTGGAGTGTTAAGACACTTTAACTTTGGTGTACAAGATGAAATCCAAGTTTCTCAAAGAAGAAACATTATTGGAGCATACGCTCAAGCTGATTTAGGATATAAACAAACTGCTTTCTTAACGTTAGCCTCTCGTACAGATTGGGTTTCTAACTTAACACAAGACAACAGATCAATTACTTATCCATCTGCAAGTATTTCATTCCTTCCTTCTAAAGCTATTGAAGCTATCCAAGAAAGTGAATTTATTAACTTCTTAAAGCTAAGAGCTGGTATAGGAACTTCTGCAAACTTCCGTTCAGGATATCCAGTTGCAACTACACTAAGTTTAAATACACAAGCATTTAATACAGATGAAGGTGTAGATGTAGTAACAAACTCAACAAGTTCTTTCTTAGGAAATCCAGATTTAAAACCTGAAACCTTAGAAGAGATAGAATTTGGTTTAGAAGGTAGTTTCTTAGACAATAGAGTAAGTGTTGATTTCTCTATATACCAGAGAACAACAAACAACTTAGTTGTAGATAGACCATTAGATCCAGCTACTGGATATGATAGTACTCTAACAAATATTGGAGAAATTGTAGCTGATGGTATTGAATTAGATGTAACTCTAGATTGGATTAGAAATGAAGGAAATGGACTAAACTGGTCTACAAACTTCAACTATTCTTCTAGTGAAGCAATTGTTACTGACCTTGGAAATGACACTGATTTAGTTGTTTTTGCTGGTTTCACAAACAGAGGTAACGCAGCAGTTGAAGGATTTTCTTTAGGAACTATGATTGGTAGTGCTGTTGCTGAGGATGCAAATGGTAACTTTAGAGTTAATGGAGCTGGTAGTTATGTAGTAGATAATGCTTTTGATTTCTCTGAAGGTAGTGACTATAACAACGTAATTGGAGACGCAAACCCTGATTTTGTTTTAAATATGGGGAACTCTATAAGTTACAAGAACTTCAATTTATCGTTCTTATTTAACTGGACACAAGGAGGTGACATGTATTCTCAAACAGTTCAAACTTTATTAGGTAGAGGGGTTGTAAACCAAGCAGGTATTGATAGAGCAAATTCTTTCATACTTCCTGGGGTTAATCCAGCTGGAGAAACTAATACAACTCAAATCAATAACTCTACTTACTACTTCTCTAACGTATTATACGGACCAGATGAATTAGGAGTATATGATGCAACTGTATTTAGATTACAAGAACTTTCATTAGGGTATTCTCTTCCTAAAAACATGTTAGAGAAAACACCATTCGGATCTTTAAGTGTTACTTTTTCAGCTAACAACTTATGGTTCCATACGCCAAATATACCAGATAACACAAATTTCGATCCTAACGTAGCTGGATTAGGTGTTGGTAATGGTAGAGGTTTTGAATATTTAAATGGACCTAGTTCAAGAAGATATGGACTTTCTGTGAAAGCTTCATTCTAACACAAAAAAATAATTTATATTATGAGAAAAATAAACAATTTAATTAAAATGTTGGTTCTATGCGGAGGATTATTCTTTGCTTCGTGTGAGACCACAGAGCTGGATTTGACACAAAATCCAAATGCTCTTGCACCAGAACAAGCTGACCCAGATTTCTATTTGAATTCTATTCAGTTATCATACGCATATTTGATAGAAAGTTTTGGAAATACTGCTGGTGCAGTAACCAGGATAGACTACATGAATGGTAGAGATTATGCAAATGCATACCAACCAGGTAGTTTTAATGGAAGATGGAGTTCTGCATACCAAACTATCATGCAGGATATTAGAGAGATGAATATTTTGGCTGATGAAGCTGGTTTAACTAAACATAAAGCTATCGGTCAAGTAATTGAAGCTCATATCTTGATGACCTTAGTAGATTTCTTTGGAGATATACCTTACACTGAGGCATTCCAGGGAGCTGCTAACTTGAATCCAATGTCTGATTCTGGAGAGAGTGTATATGCAGCTGCGCTAGGTCTTCTTGATGCAGCAATTACAAACTTTAATACTGATGCTCTTGGAGAGCCTACATGGGTAGCTGGAACAACAGATCCTTTTTATGATGGAGACTGGGCTGCTTGGACTAAAGCAGCAAACACATTAAAGATGAATGCATACATGAACACAAGAAATGTTGACGGATCTGCATTAGCTAATTTCAATGCTATTGTTGCCTCTGGAAATTATATTTCTAGTACTGCTGATGATTTCCAATTCCAATGGGGAACTGAAGCAATTCAGCCAGACTCTCGTCACCCAAGATACAGAAGTAGCTATACTGCTACAGGTGGTGGATCTTACATGTCTAACTCTTTAATGGACTACATGAGAGGTGGATTTGATGGAGGTTATCAAATTGGTGCTGGTAATTTTATTGCTGACCCAAGAATTATGGTCTACTACCACAGACAAACGAACCCAACTCCAGGTATTGCTGGAGCACCTGCTGACGAAGAGGTGTTAGAATGTGGTTTACAAAATGCTCCTGCACACTATGCTGGTTATGTATTCTGTGCAAACCCTCAAGGATGGTGGGGTAGAGATCATGGAAACGACAATGGAATTCCACCAGATGGTTTCTTAAGAACATTAGCTGGTGTATATCCTGCTGGTGGTAAGTTAGATGACTGGTCTTACGGTGGACAACAAAATGGTGCTGGTTTTGGTGGTAATGGTATTACTCCAATCTTATTAGCATCTTGGCAAGACTTTTTAATTGCTGAAGCAGAATTAGTAGGTGGTGATCCAACTGCTGCAAAAAATGCAATGTTTGCCGGTATGCAGAAGTCTATGGATAAAGTATTAAACTTTAAACCAAGAACTGAGAGATTTGATGCAATTATGGATATCTACTTTGGTGGTTTAACTACTGTAGTTAATAATTTCTATGCTAGAATTGATGCAGAATGGGATGCTGCAGATGATGTAATGAATGTATTAGGAATGCAAAGTTTTGTAGCACAATACGGAAACGGTTTAGGAGCTTATAACTTCTACAGAAGAACTGGATTCCCAACAACGTTACAGCCAAACATTGAGCCAAACCCAGGTGGGTTTATCCGTTCATTCTATTACCCAGCTGACCATGCAAATAATAATTCAAATGTTAGCCAAAAAAGTGGTGTAACAGATCCAGTATTTTGGGATAATGGTGGAGCATCACCAGGGTTTCCAGCTGCTAATTAATAACTAAAAAATAATAAAAGATGAAAAAACAAATAAATAAAATAGTTTTATTGCTACTTTCTGTTATTGTGATAAGCAGTTGTGAAAGTGATGATAAAACTATTGAACAAGTCTTTGACGGCGTTGAATATGGTGCCGTTCTTAGAAAGATCGAGATAACCTCGGGTAGTTACAATCTTTCAGATTTAAACTCTGCTTTTTCAATTATAGTTGAAGAGCAAGACGAAGAATATGGAGCATTGTTATCTGAAGTAGATGTGTATGTTTCAGGTGGTCAAGCCTCTGGAGAAGCACTAGCTAAAACAATACCTGCTAGCGCATTTACAATTGGTGATAAAGGATTGCCTGTTACTGAAATTTCAGTAACTCTAGGTGAAGCATTAACTGCTTTAGGTCTTGGAAGTAACTATGGTGTAGGAGATGTATTTGGAATACGTTTTTCACTTAAGTTAACTGATGGTAGAGAATTCTCTGCTTCATCTGCAAGTGGAAGTTTACAAGGTTCTTACTTCTCTTCTCCATTCTTTTATACTTCAGCTATCTTATGTACTCCAAAACCTGGAGATTATGTAGTTGATATGCAAGATTCATACGGAGACGGATGGCAAGGTGACGGTATCAAAGTAACTTTTGATGGCGGACCAAGAGCTAATGAAGTAGTTTATATAGATATGTTAAGTTCTTATTCTGGTGGACCACCATGTTGTGGTTGGTCAGCATCTTCTGAAACTTTAAATGTTCCTGCTGGAACTGAAGGGTTTGCATGGGAATACACAGGAGATTCTTACCCAGGTGAAGTATCTTTCCAAATTTATGCTCCAGATGGTTCATTATTACTATCTGCTGCTAACCCATCACCAGGATCTTTAACAATTTTAAATTGTTTATAAGAAAAGATTTAAATCTAATCTTAGTAAAATAAGATTTTACATAAAATCTAAAACCTTCCAAATTTATTTTTGGAAGGTTTTTTTATGCAATAGATAAAATAATTGAGGAGTGTACTCATAAAAAGACATATTTATAATAACTTTACATCCTCTATGGAAAATACGACAATTTTTGGATTAAGAGCTATAATCGAAGCCATTGATAGTGGTTCAACAATCAATAAAGTATACCTTCAAAAAGGATTAAGAGGAAGTTTGTTTTTTGAATTAGACTCCCGTATCAAAAAAGAAAAAATTACCACAAGTTTTGTTCCTATAGAAAAACTAGATAGACTTTCTAAAAATAAAAATCATCAGGGAGCAGTTGCTCAAATATCACCGATTGCGTTTGTAGATCTAGAAGAATTAATAGACACTAGTCTAGCAAAAAAGACCCCTCCTCTATTCTTACTTTTAGATCAAATTTCTGATGTAAGAAATTTTGGAGCCATCATAAGAACTGCAGAATGTACCGGAGTTAATGGAATTATTATTCAACAAGGAGGTAGTGCTCCTATAAACGCAGAAACTATAAAAACATCTGCTGGAGCCGCTTTTAGACTACCAATATGTAGAGTTCATCACATAAAAGATGCCATTTATACATTACAAGCCTCTGATATAAAAGTTGTTGCAGCTACAGAAAAAACAGAAGATTTGTTGTATGCTGTAGATTTTAATCAATCCATAGCCATAGTTATGGGGTCTGAACACAGAGGTATTAATCCTTCTGTTTTAAAAATTGTAGACTATACCGCAAAACTGCCTTTATTAGGATCTATAGATTCTTTAAATGTTTCTGTTGCCTGTGGGGCTTTCTTATACGAAGCTACTCGCCAACGATTATTATAATCTGTTATCTAGATACATTATTCTGGGTCTTCGTAAGACTCCTCCTCTAGCTTTGGAGGTGAAAAATTACCATTTTCATCAAAAAAAGAATCAAATTCAGAAGTAGAAAATTGATATTGTTCTTTTACGATGCCTTGATGACGATATAGGAAAGAAAAAAGAAGACCAATACTAAAACCTGAAAGATGACCTTCCCATGAAACACTGTCCTCTGTAGGTAAAATAAACCAAATCATACTCCCGTATAAAAAAATAACGATTAAAGACATCGCTATAAGTCTATAGTGTTTTCTAATAATACCACTAAAAAAAATAAAACTAAATAATAAATATATCGTTCCACTTGCTCCAATATGATAAGAATCTCTGGCAATACACCAACAAAAAAACCCTGATAAAACTATTCCATAAATAAGTACTTTATGGGCAATTTGTCTGTAGAAATAAAACAATGAGGCTAGCAATACAAATAAAGGCACAGAATTATTAGAAAGATGCGATACATTACTATGTATAAATGGAGAGAAAAAAATACCTCTCAGCCCTTTAAAATCTCTCGGTAAAATTCCATATTTATTAAAATTATACCCAAATCTAATTTCGATCCAATAAATAAGCCATATTGCCATTACTGAAACTACTGGAATCCAAAGCACATTTTTATGATAACTAAAAGCATTGTTATTTTGCATACATAAATTCTATCAAAAATAAATCCAAATACTAAATTAACAACTTCTGTCATAAATCTTTAGTATTTTTATACTTATGAATGAACCTTTGGCAGAAAGAATACGTCCTAAAACACTAGAAGACTACATTAGTCAACGACATTTAATAGGTAAAAATGGAGTTTTAACTCGTATCATTAATCAAGGCATTCTTCCTTCTATAATTTTTTGGGGACCTCCTGGTATAGGGAAAACTACTCTAGCTAATATTATAGCATCTACATCAAAGCGTCCTTTTTTTCAACTTAGTGCCATCAGTTCTGGTGTAAAGGATGTAAGAGATATTATTGAGCGTGCTAAAAAAGGTAATGGCTTATTTACAACTCAAAATCCCATATTGTTTATAGATGAAATACATCGCTTTAGTAAATCTCAACAAGATTCATTATTGGGGGCTGTAGAAAAAGGGTGGGTAACTCTAATTGGAGCCACTACAGAAAATCCAAGTTTTGAGGTAATTCCTGCATTATTATCTAGATGCCAAGTTTATATATTGAATTCATTTGATAAAAGCGATTTAATTTTATTATTAAAAAGAGCCATAAAAAAAGATATTATTTTATCAAAAAAACAGATAAAACTTGATGAAACCGAAGCTTTGATTCATGTTTCTGGTGGTGACGCACGCAAATTATTGAATATTTTCGAATTGGTAATTGGAAATGAAGATCAAATTACTGTAACCAACCAACTCGTTTTAGAAAAAATTCAAAAAACAACAAGTAGATATGATAAAACAGGAGATCAACACTACGATATTATTTCTGCTTTTATAAAATCTATAAGAGGAAGTGATCCTAATGGTGCTGTATACTGGCTTGCGAGAATGATTGAAGGTGGTGAAGATTTAAAATTTATTGCCAGAAGGTTATTAATTTCAGCCTCTGAAGATGTTGGAAATGCAAACCCTACTGCATTAATTTTAGCCAACAATACATTTCAGGCGGTAGGTGTTATTGGCCACCCTGAGTCTAGAATTATTTTAAGCCAATGTGCTGTGTATCTGGCAAATTCACCAAAAAGTAATGCCTCATATAGGGCCATAAATAAAGCTCAGGAAATTGTAAAGAAAACTGGAGACTTATCTGTACCACTTCACCTAAGAAATGCACCTACACAACTCATGAAATCTTTAAATTATGGAAAAGACTATAAATATGCTCATGATTATGAAGGAAACTTTGTGTTAGAGGAGTTTTTACCAGAACCTATTTCCAATTCAAAAATATATGACCCTGGTGAAAATCCAAGAGAGGAAAAGTTTAGAGAAAATCTAAAAAAAATATGGAAAGATAAATATGATTACTAAAACTTAATTTGAAGTACTTTTTTGATGAATAGTTTACCCTCATAATATTCAAAAATCCATTGATTTCCCTTTTTTGTAAGTACTCCATTTTTATTTTTAACAATAAATACATCTTTAGTACTGGTGCTTAAAAGATCAAACACCAATTCGTTATTTGAATTTAAAAGATAATACCCCGTTTCGCTTTTTGTAGCACTCAATAAAAAAGTATTAGAGGTATTCTTTTCTTTGGCCATTACCTCTGTAGTATCTGTGGATGAAGGAATTTCAGTGTCTTTTACCTTAGGAGCTTCCTTAAATTGACCATTCTGTTGTTCAGTTTTTAATTTTTCAGTTTTTTTAGACGAAAAAGAGGAATAAATTAAATTTAAATTCTCAATGGTTGAAAATGCATTTCTAATTGATTCTCTGTATGCTTTTTCATAGTCTTTGTATTTACTTTTACCAAGCTTAGATGTGTATAATAATTTACCATTACAATCTAATAATTCTATATAGTTTCTAGTGTAAAAAAGATTAGACTTGTCTTTTACATCTACATGCATGGCACTACATTTATTATAATACAATTCCTCAGGAAATTCTTCATTATCTAAATACACATCATAACCGGCTTTAGCAAATAGAAACTTTGTAAAGGAGTTGGCTTTGTATCGATCTACCTGCTTTAAAAAATCGAAGGTGCTTTTGACAATAACGTATTGTTTTTTTGAAGAAATACTTTTTTGCCCAAAAGAAGAGGAACTTAAAAGTATTGAAATAAGAATAAAGTATATAGGTTTCATAATTAATCAATTACAATATTAAATCCAAAATTAAATGCAACAGAATTGGCCGTAGATACATCAGCTACACCTAGTAGATTATCTAAACCTCCATACACATATAGTTTGCCCAATTGAAGAGATGTCGCAGCACCAAAAATAACAGCCGAATAATCATTTATTGTATGCGTGAACTTTGTATGCACTTTTTTAGATAGTGATGCTTCGTAAAAACTAGTAAAAGAAAATTGAGGTTTAATTGGCCTCATGATATTATGAATTTGAAAACCAATAGCATTGTAATAGTATTCTTTGTGTGTTTTTGAATAACAACTTTTCTCACGTCTTTCACCAAAACTATATTTAAATGCCGCATTAATTTTCATAGGTCTCCATGAGGTATAGGCTTCTTGAGTTTCCTCTGTAATTACTCTGTCTCGAAAATCTTGTTCTATTTGCTGCCAGTAATTACTTAGGCTTGAGGTATCATATTCAAAATTTAATCCATCTAAAACATAATCACCTTCGATATTAAAATTTTTAGTGTTTTTGGAATGCTTAACAAAACCTATATCTAATAAACTTGCTGTGAATTCAAGTTGTGATGTAAAATGATAGGTAAGTCCAACATCAAGTCCCAAACCCAAATTACCTCCAAGAAATGTTCTTGAAAAATATTCATTTGGATCATCTACATATTCGTCATCAGAATCAACTATTCCTGAAGTCCTAACTTGGCCGTTTATGTTGTTTAAGGATTGACGTATTATGTTATCTGTACCAGTAGAGGAATTGAAAGTCCCAAAATTATTTAAAGATTCAATATTTATACTTGACGAGTAAATTTTTGCTCTAGCTCCGATATTAAGTTTCTCACTAATTTTTTTAGATATTCCTGCATGAAAAACCCCTAGAAAATCACCTTTCATAGATACTTGAGCTAAAGAAAAGTTACGATTTATAAAGGGTTCATTACCATAATAGAATAACTCTATAAAATCTTTAGGCAGGTAACTTATAAAATCAATTTCTTCATAAAAACCAAAGCTTAAGTAGTTTTTTTATCCAATCTAAACCCAATATTTAAGACATCTATTTTTGTGTTAAAACTTAGATAATCTGTAGCATTTATTTTATTCAATACCGCTTCAAATCGGGTTCTAAAAGTTCTAGAATCATTTGAAAATAAGTCATTTAACTTAAATCCAGTAATTCCAATATCAAAAGAAACGTCCGATAACATTGGGATACCATAATGACTCCTAAAATTGGTTTCTGCACCGGGATTTAAGAGTAATGTTTGTGGAGATTCCGCGAAAGAAAATGCCAGTTTCTGTTGAGATTTTAGTGAAATTGTAGAAATTAAAAATACTAGTAAAACTATTTTCTTCATTATTTAAATACTTAAATGAAAAGTTCCGATAGATTTGAACTTAATAAGTTGGTAAATATTGGGATCAATTTGTGTTGAAGATGGATTTAACTTCAGTTCAACTTTAACTTTTCTTGACGTTAAAAAAACTGGAGAAGCAGCAATATCAATAGAATCTGATGCAACAAAATTCAAATCTTGAGCCCCTATATTAAAACTAGGAATAGTTCTGGTAATGTTATCGTTTCCATCATAAAAAACGATATTAATTTCAAAAGATCTATCAAATCTGTTTTCAATTTCAAAATCAAAAACAACTTTAAAAACATCATTTCTAATGGCAGAGGATTTAAAAACTCTAAAATCTGAGGCATCAGTAATTAATGGTATTTCTGTATCTGAAGTATAATCAAAAAAATCATTTTGATCCAAATCAAAATAAATTAAAGGTGCGGTAAGTACAGGTTCTACATTCAAGTTAATTTCATCGAAATTTAAATTATCTGTACAAGAGATTAAAAAACAAAGACTAAAAATTGTCATTATGTTTTTTATGTAACTATTCATATGGTAAAAATTGTTAAGTAATTTTTTTAAAAAATTAAAGATATTCTTTTAATTCTAATAGATGGGAGATTGAAGTTATATTTTTTGGAATTGTATTTAAGCACTCCGAATTGAAGTGTATCGCTTTAATTCCACAATTCAAAGCGCCTTGGATGTCTGCCTCAAGATTATCACCAATCATAATGCAATTGGAAGCTTTTGCATTTACGCTTTCTAAAGCAAATTCAAAAATTTTCTTATTGGGTTTTTTAACCCCAACCGATTCTGAAGTAATGATCACATCAAAAAAGTCATAAATTCCCGATTTTTCCATTTTTTTAGTTTGAATTTCTTCGAAACCGTTTGTGATGATATGAAGCTTGTAGGTTTGTTGTAAATATTCTAGAATCTCAAAGACTCCCTCAAACAAATAATTATAACTAGGAAGTTTAGCGATGTATTCATTCGAAAGAAAGTGTATAACCTCATCTTTAACAGAAAGATTTAATGCATCAAAAGTTTCTTTCAATCGAAGATATTTAAGCTCTTTCTTAGTTACTTTTTCTTCTCTATATTTTTTCCAATAGCTAAAATTGATTGGAATATATTTTTTCAAAAAAGAATCTATCGGAACTTGAACCTTGGCAGCAGGTAAAATTTCTTGAAAAGTTAACGCAGAATTTTTTTCAAAATCCCATAATGTATGATCTAAATCAAAAAAAACATGTTGAATTTTCATAAAGTAAATATAATAATCTAACATTAAAAATGTTTGAACTTATTATATATTTGATTCTTAAGAAACAACTGTTGAAAAAAAAGCTTCATATATTATTTTTGTGTGGATGGTATCCGTCTTCGGTACTTCCTCAAAATGGCGACTTCATAATGAGGCATGCAGAAGCTGTAAGCAGTAAACATAAGGTTAGTGTATTGCATATTATATCTAAACCGGGAGTAACTAAGACTAGTATTGAGATTGAAAAATCATCAAATTTAAACACCTATATAGCCTACATTAAGCCTACTAAAAATCCCATTTTAAAGTTATTTAGATTCTGGTTTGCTTATCGAAAACTATTGAAAAAAATAGGAAGCTTTGATCTTGTGCATCTCAATAAACTGTATCCTTTTGGTGTATTTGCACTTCATCTAAAAACAATAAAAAATATCCCTTATCTCATTTCAGAACACTGGACAGGATATCATTTAAAAGAACAAAAATATTTACCTTGGTTTGAAAAAGTTTTGTCAAAAAAAATTACAAAAAATGCAAGTTTTGTTTGCCCAGTAAGCAACGATTTAAAAAAATCGATGCATAAATCTGGATTAAAAGGGAATTATGAAATCATTCCAAATGTGGTAGATACTCATCTTTTTAAACCGGTAAAAAAAACAACCGAAAAATTTACAATTACTCACATATCTAACTTACAGGATAAGCATAAAAATATCTCTGGCATGTTGCGAGTTGCTAAGCAACTAGAAAGTTCTATTCCCTCTTTTCAATGGAATTTTATCGGTGGAAAAAAAGATCCATACAACGGATTAATTGATGAATTAAACTTCAAGAAAAGTCAACTAAATTTTATAGATCAATTAAGTCATGAACAAATCCCAAAACAATTAACGGAATCCGATGTATTTGTACTTTTTAGTAATTATGAGAATTTACCCTGTGTGATTTTAGAAGCTTTTGCCTGTGGAATTCCAGTAATTTCAACAGATGTTGGAGGTATTCAGGAATTTTTTCCAAATGATTTTGGATTTCTAATTGAAAAAAATAACGAAAATCAACTCGTAGAAAAAATTTTAGAAATACATCAAAATCCTATCACAAAAAGCAATAGCATGCACAAATATGCGAATACTAATTTTAGCTCAGATAAAATTTGTGAATCATTTTCAGAGCTTTATCTTAAAGCATTAAACTAAAAAGAATTGGGTGATATTAAAGAATATATAAAAGGATTCATAGATCGATCGGGGAACTATGTTTTTTTGTCTACTTTATTTTCAAGAGGCCTCTCTTTTTTAGGCTCTTGGATTGCTTTACAACTCATAGATCATGAGGAACTGGGAATTATTCTGTTTGCTTTTAGTATTGTTCAGTTTATCATCCCAATTGGCGGTTTTGGTTTACATCAAAGTCTTATCAGGTACGGTGCTTTATTAAATTCTAATGAAGAAAAACAAGAACTCTTTTCCTATGTGCTCAAAAAAGGAATAATTGCTTCCATATTAATTATCTTATTGTTGAATATTATCGGTTATTTTATTCCATTTCAATTTGATAAGACTTATGGGTACTTTTCTTTTTTAACACTCACTATCCTAACAATTTTTATACTTGAAATTATAAAAATACAATTCAGACTTCAGCATAAGAATAAGTTATATGCCCTAAGTGAATTTTGGTATAATGTGATTTTGGTGATCCTAATTTTTATTTTAAGTTCTTATTTTGATGGGTTCGGATATGTCGTAGCTTTAATTGTATCACCACTTGTTACAGTACTTATTTTCTTAAAAAAACTAAACATTAAACTAAGCTCAACAAACACCTTAACAATTACCAATTTCTATTTCTGGAGATATGGTTTTTTGGGAGGGATTTCTAATGTTGTAACTCAATTGCTTATTCTTGTTGATCTTATATTAATTGGACACCTCATGGGCGATCCTATTCAAGTGACTAACTATAGATATATATCCATTATCCCTTTTAGCTTGTTATTTTTACCAAGGGTCTTTATTACAACAGATTTTGTAACTTTTACTGAAAAGATTGCAGATCGGCAGTATATCGCCAAGTACATAAAAAATTATGTGCAATTGTTTGCGATAATTAGTATAATTATTCTTGTTGGCAGCTATTTATTTACAAGTGAAATTCTTTCGATATTTGGTAAAGAGTACATGATTTACTCAGAGTCTTTTTTAATCTTGATCATTGGTATTATTGGTATTTTATTATTAAGGGGAGTTTATGGAAATTTATTGGCATCCATAGGAAGAATTGAGGTTAATTATTATATCATTTGTACAGCACTAATCATTAATATCATAAGCAATCATTATCTCATTCCAATATACGGCATCAAAGGTGCAGCCATTACTTCAGCAATTTTAATGTGGTTTACTGGAATTCTTTCCTGGTTGTGTTTCGTGTATTTATACAAAAAAAAGTATAAGAAAACTTTTAAAAATAAAGCTTAACCCGCTTCGCTACTTGTTATTTTTTAAATAACTGTAAAACTTTGGGAAGCTTATTCATTTTTAGTTGATGATATTTTTCTGTTTCTGCTCCAAAACTTTTTGAAAAACTTGCTATACTTTTTATGGATGAGCCTCCAAAATTAAATTCTGAAAAATCTTTATGGTATTTGAAAATTACTCTGTCAATTAAAAATGTATTGGCTCCATTTTTTCTGTGGTTAAGATCTGTTGATGAGATTAGTTTGGTAATTGAGTTTTTATGTTTTAATAAAAAAACTGAGGCAACTAGTTTATTTTCTTTGTCATAAACAGATAGTATTTCACCTATTTTTTTTCCTATACAAATAGCCATCAACTTTTCTAAATTCTCATAGTCAGTTTCTTTTATATTAGGCGTTCTTTTACCAATGTTATTTTTAAAAAGCTGAATTAAATTACTTGGATGATCATTCCATTTTTCAATCAAATCAGCTACAGCGGCTTTTTGCAAATCTTTTTTTCTATCTTTTCTGTAATGGGATAAAGTTGAACTATAGGTTGTATTAAAAACTAATTTCTGGCATTGTTTTAATTGTAAAAATTCAGAATATAACTCAAAATTATTATGAGTATTCATTCTTAACTCAATAAATTTAAATGTATTAAAAAGAGGGGTTAGAAATTCATTTTCATCAATGACTTCATTAGAGAAAACCCCTAATTGTAAGACCCAAAAAGGCGGATACACATATTTGATTCCATATTTTTTTCGCCAAGGAATTGGCATCACTGCTTCATAATCGTTTAGAACCAATACATCCCAGGTGTTGCAAACAATGTCTAAATACCATGAGAACGCATAAATTTTAGACTGAAGTGAAGTGTCTATACATTGGTTGTATTTCTCTTCATCTAAATGTTCTCTGTGAATGTATTTAATTGACATGAGTGTGAATTAATTTTTGCATCTTTTCATAAACCTTTTTCCATCCATTCCATCGAAGGTAGCCACTAAGACTTTCATTGTGGAAAAGCGTAATAAAGGTTCCATTCACATTCATCACCTCATTCAGTAGATCTTTAGTTCTCCCTAGAGACTGCTTTGGAGTGAGTCCCATATAATCATTTAGCGTAGTGTCCATTAAGGCAAAAGGATAAACAAGTAAAGGCGTTTGTATTTCAAAATCTAAATCAAAAAAATGAAAGGGAATAGAGGTACTTGCTCTAAAACCCACATGACTGGCATAGCCCATAGAGTAATCTTCTTCAATTTCTAGATCTATCAAGTTCTGATAGGTTTCTGGTAAACTAAAACGCAAAAAATGTTGTCTAGAAATTGTTGTAGGGATGTTGGTTATCGATTCTAATCGTTCTTTTTCTTTTTTTAACATCTCATTATTTTTCATGGTATAATAAGAAGGATGCAGCCCTACCCTAGCATAATCAGCTATGTGTTTAATTAACAATCTAAATTGTCTTTTAGTGGTTGATATGTTAGTGTCAAATGTGGTATAATCTCCTATAAGAAAGAAAAAAATAAGGTCTACATCGTATGTTTTACTCAAAGTTAAGATTTGATCAAAGGTATTGTTGGGGTCTTTTCTAATTCTTAAAATTACCAATAACCTACTCCAAAAACTCCTTATTTGTAACTTAAAAAAATCTGAACTAAATGCACCAAAAGTTCTTACAAGACTTTTGTACTTGTAGGCAAATGCATTATCTACATCTATGGTAGAAATGTACCGAAACTCTCGATCTGGAAAATGATAATCAGGAAAACGTTGTTTTAAAATAGCTTTTAATTTTGTCACCCATATATCTACTACAGGTTTTTCTAAAAAATTAAAGTTATAGGCAAGACTTTGCTCTGCTGTAAAACGTTCATGAACATCTTTTACATGAGGAAGGTACTCTTCATATCTAGAAATTAAATAAAAACTTGCCGCAAAAATATCAAATGGTAGGCTAGAATTAGGCCCTGCATTAAAAAAACATGGAGTTTCGTCCCAGTTTGAAATGCTTATTTCTAAGTCATTTATACCCTGCTCAAATAATAAATCGTTACTCTTTACAAAGAATTCATTTCCTAGGGGAAGCCTTGTATAACTCAATTTTGGACCATTATGAGCAACAAAATCCTCAACTTTAGTTGTAAAAGATACCGGAACAAGTAGAACACGAGTAAAAATATGCTTGAAGATGTACCGAACTCGTGGGGTAATCTTATGCGTATAAACAAGTATCAAAACTAAAAAGAGATTTAAATTTCACCATTATCGGAAAAGCTAAAATAAGACTTTTCAGTAATTATTAAATGATCCAAGAGTTTAATGTCTAAACTTGCTCCTCCACTTTTAATTTTCTTAGTAATAACTTTATCTTCTTTACTCGGATGTGTTGAACCCGAGGGATGATTATGGCATATGACCATAGCAACTGCTGAAAGTTCAATAGCTTTTTTAAATAAAAGTCTAACATCTACCAAAGTTGCTGTTATCCCACCTTTGCTCAATTGGTATTTTGAAAGTACCTCATTAGCATTATTTAAATACAGTGCCCAAAACTCCTCATGGGCTAACATTCCTATTTGGGGTTGCATCATGGAAAATACCTCTTGACTACTGTGTATTTTTGGCTTGTGAATAAATGATTCTAACTGCCTTCTCTTCCCAAGTTCCAAAGCGGTTACTATGGTGATGGCTTTTGCTGGACCAATACCATTGAATGCCGTTAATTCGTTTAATGAAAGCTTGGCCAATTCATGAATGTTGTACTGTACAGATGCTAATATCCTTTTGGATAAATCTACCGCACTTTCTTTTTTATTTCCTGAACTTATTAAAATAGCAATAAGCTCTGCGGCACTTAATGCTGAAGCGCCTTTACTCATTAATTTTTCTCTGGGTCTATCGTCTACAGCCCATGATTTAATGGTTAATTTTTTCATTTAGCAACTTTTTTTCTAAAGATACAAAACACGCTTAACATGAATATCAGTGGTTATTTTAGGTGACACTATGTTAAGTTTTATATCTTTGTAGGATATTTCTTACGATTTATGAAAATTATTATCGCTGGAGCTGGAGACGTTGGGTTTCATTTAGCAAAGTTATTATCTTACGAATCACAAGATACGTATGTCATAGATTTTGATGGTGAAAAGCTAAATTACATCAACAATCACCTAGATGTTATTACTAAAAAAGGAGATGCTACATCGATAGAACTTCTTAAGGAAATCGGTATAGAATCTACAGACATATTATTAGCTGTCACAGAATCTCAGAATACTAATTTCACTATTTCAGTCATAGGAAAATCTTTAGGAGCCAAGAAAACCATAGCCAGAATAGACAACCCTGAATTTCTTAAAAATGATCATATCGATTTTAAAAAATTTGGTTTAGACTATATGATTTCTCCCGAGGAGTTAGCAGCAGATGAAATTAAGATGTTGTTAAACCAATCCTCATTTAATGATACGGTTACTTTTGAAAATGGTTTGTTTAATGTTATGGGTACAACCCTAGATTACAAATCTCCGCTCTTAAATACAACAGTAAAAGGAGCAAGAGACAGGTTCTCTACTGTAGATTTTATTATCATAGCCATTAAACGCGAAGGAGTCTCACAAACCATTATACCAAGAGGTGATACTGAGTTTAAATTAAATGATCAGGTTTATTTTTCTGTTCCACACTATAGCGTTGACAAACTATACCCTATTGTTGGAAAAGAACATCTCACCATAAAAAATGTAATGATTCTTGGAGGAAGCTCTATTGGATCTAAAACTGCAAGAAATCTCTGTAATGAAAATTTCAAAGTAACACTCATAGAAAAACAACGAGAAAAATCATTATTACTTGCTGAAGAACTAAACAACACCTTACTTATAAACGGTGATGGAAGAGATATCGAATTGTTGGAAGAGGAAAACATCAGAGAGATGGATGCTTTTGTAGCTGTTACTGGAGATTCTGAAACCAACATCATGTCTTGTTTGGTTGCTAAATCTAAAGGGGTTAAAAAAACCATTGCTTTGGTAGAAAATATGGATTATATCAATATTTCTCAAACCATTGGAATTAACACGCTTATCAATAAAAAATTAATTGCTGCTAGTAGTATTTTTAAGCATATTAGAAAAGGAGAAATACTGGCCTTAGCCAATCTTCATAATATTGATGCTGAAGTTTTTGAGTTTGAAGTTTTACCAGGCGCAAAAGTTACCAAAAACATCATTAAAGAATTAAATTTTCCAAGAGATGCAGTTTTTGGAGGGATCATTAGAGATGGAAAAGCACTAATTTCAGATGGTGACTTTCAAGTCATGAGTGGAGATAAAGTTATTGTTTTTTGTTTGCCTGAAGCCATCCATATTGTAGAAGATTTATTCCGATAACCATGGGGAGTCTTAACCTTAAAATAATTTACCGCTTTTTAGGACTTACTGCAGTACTGAATGGTGTTTTTATGTTCATTGCTGTTCCCTTTAGCATGTACCACCAAGAGGAAGCGCAAATGGGCATTTTAAATGCTGGAATTATTACTGTTTTTATTGGTCTTATTCTATATTATTTCAACAAACCCACCTCCACAACCATCCAAAAAAAAGAAGGTTATCTTATTGTTACTTTAGGATGGCTTAGCCTATCGTTTACAGGAATGCTTCCCTATCTATTTACGGGCGCAATTCCATCTATAACCAATGCTTTTTTTGAGACCTTATCTGGATATTCTACCACAGGATCTTCTATTCTAACAGACATAGAATCTATGCCCAAAGGGATTTTATTTTGGAGGAGTGCTACCCATTGGATTGGTGGTATGGGAATCATCGTACTCACCATAGCCATCCTTCCTCTTCTAGGTATTGGTGGGATGCAATTGTTTATGGCAGAAGCCCCAGGACCTTCAGCAGATAAATTACATCCTAGAATTACGGATACCGCAAAACGACTTTGGTTAATATACGTATCGCTCACTTTCGCAGAATTCTTTCTTCTCAAAGTAGCGGGTATGAGTTGGTTTGATGCGATTAACCATGCAATGGCCACCGTAAGTACAGGTGGGTTTTCAACAAAAAATGCAAGTTTATCGTATTGGAATGCCATGCCTATGGTACAGTATGTGATTATCTTTTTTATGTTCATTGCAGGAACTAATTTTGTGCTTACCTACTTTGCCCTAAAAGGAAAAGTAAAAAAAGTACTACAGAGTGAAGAATTCAAATATTACTTTTTTGGTATTGTAAGTATGACTGCTCTTGTTGCAGTAATTATTTTATTCTTTCAAGATGAAACTTTACAAACTACCGTAGCGCATCCAGCAGTTTTTGGTGCTACAGAAAGTGCCATCAGACATGCGCTTTTTCAAGTTACTTCGATCATAACCACTACTGGTTTTATAACTGCAGATTTTACCATGTGGAGTTTCTTTGCTACTGGTATTTTCTTTGCACTTTTCTTTGTCGGGGGTTCAGCAGGTTCTACCAGTGGTGGAATTAAAATTGTTCGGCACATTGTCATGTTAAAGAATAGTTTTTTAGAATTTAAAAAAACCTTGCATCCTAGTGCTATTATTCCTGTTCGATACAATGAAAAGGCAGTGAGTCAAACCATTGTGTTTAACATTCTTTCTTTCTTTGTAATTTACATGCTAATTTTCATGATTTCCTCAGTAGTGCTGACATTTTTAGGCTTAGATTTTACCTCAGCCTTGGGGGCTGCAGCCTCTTCTTTAGGAAATATTGGACCTGCAATTGGTTCTGTTAGCCCTGTAGATAATTTTGCGCACCTCTCTGCAGGTGCCAAATGGTTTTGTTCTTTTCTAATGTTGATTGGGCGTCTGGAATTATTTACTGTTCTTATTTTATTTACCCCATTTTTTTGGAGGAAAAATTAAGAATTTCATAATTCTTTTATGAAACTAACATAAACTTAATATAGGTTAATTTTTTTTTTTTATTTTTAGATTTCAAGATGTAAAAACTATGAAACAAAAATACTTTTTGAGGATTATTATTCTATTTATAATACCCTTAATGTCTTCAAATTCAATAACAGCTCAAGTATCTGAAAACTTTGATAATTGGTCTGATAGTTCATATGGCACTACTAACTCCTATGGAGAATGGGTTTCCAATAAAGCATTAACAGAAACTTCAGGCTCTAGGTCTGGAAAATGTGTTAGGTTAAAAAACGAGTCAGATTCATATTTAGAACATGTTGGTTCGGACGGAAACGGAAAAGATGATGGTGTTGGAGTAATTTCTTTTTGGTATCGTTCTTGGGATTCATCTCCAACAGCTGTTTATAACGTTCAGGCAAGTGTAAATGGTGCTGCTTACTCTAATATTGGAAATCAAATAAGTACTAATAGCACCACATATACTGAATGGACACACTCTTTAAATAACACAGAAAATAATATTAAGATAAGAATTATACGCGTTTCAGGTGAAAGGTTAAAAGTTGATGACTTTTCAATCACTAATTTTAGTGGTTCAACTCCAGGGATATCTTTAGGCTCAGTTTCAGGTAATACCAATGAATCAGGAACTACTGCAACATTTACAACTGTTTTAAATGCGGCGCCAACATCAGATGTAGTAGTTAATGTTACCAGTGGAGATACAGGAGAAGTTACTGTTTCTCCTTCAACACTCACATTTACAAATGCTAATTGGGATCAAACTCAAACAATTACTGCCACTGGTGTTAATGATGATTTAAATGATGATAATGTCGATGTAACCATAACTTTAGCCGTTGATGACGCTTCTTCAGATGATGACTATGACGGAATTTCAACAACAACAACAGTTACCAATGAAGACAACGATTTACCTATTGTAGTAATTTCTGAAATCATGTATAACACTCCAAGTACTGATGACGAATGGATAGAAGTTTACAATGGAAATGGAGCTGATGTCGATATTTCTAATTGGACAGTGGTATATTCTGGAGGAACATTTACATTTCCAGGGTCTACAACCATAACTGATGGTGATTATATAACGATTGCTTTAGGAAGTAATGGAGACGGAACTTACAATAATGATAATCCATTTACTCCAGATTTTAACGATTTAACTGGTTCTCCATCCAATGCTAATGTAAAAGACACCAATGATACTAATAATTTAGGGAATACTAGTGGTACAATAACTTTAAAAAACAGTAGTGGTACAACTATTGATACTGTAGCCTACGATGATGGCGATGCTTCTTCAACAGATGGAAGTGGTCCTAGTTATGAAATTATAGACTCTACATCAGACAATTCAGACACAGTCTCAAATTGGCAAGCTAGTGCTTTAAATGGGGGATCTCCAGGAAAATTAAATTCAACAACTTGGTCTGGAGCTACCAATAATGATTGGAATACTTCTTCCAATTGGAGTAATGGCATACCAGTTTCCACCTCAGATCTTTTAATTCCTGCAAGTTTAACAAATTACCCAACAGCCTCCGGAGCGGTCACTGTTAATTCAGTTGTATTAAACTCAGGTGCTTCGTTAATTGCTCAAGGTACTTTTACCGCAACAGTTACCTACAACAGAAATATCCCAACAACCAACTGGTATTTGGTTTCGTCTCCGTTTGTAGGACAAGATATAGATGCTTTTGTTGCTGCAGAAGGTTTAGCCTCTGGTACAGGAAGTAATTTAGGTTTAAGTGATTACAATAATACTACTCCAGGATGGGAATACTACCAAAATGGAGCCTCTGGAACTGGAAACTTTACATCGGGAGATGGAAGATCAATCAAATTAGCCTCTACTGGAGATGTATCATTCACTGGCACTATCAACACTTCTGATGTTACCGTAGCTATGACTTCAAACTCAAATGGATTTAATTTGGTAGGAAATCCATATCCCTCATATGTAGCAGGAAATGAAAACGCAGATGGAACCAACAATATACTTACAATCAACTCAGCAAACTTAACAGAGAATACTTTGTGGTTTTGGAACCAAAGTACAGATTCTTATAACCAGATAAATCAGGCCTCTGCTGCTTTTCAAATAGCGCCAGCTCAAGGCTTCTTCGTGAGCGCAACAGGAAGTGTAAATCTTAGTATCACCGAAGCTATGCAATCGCATCAAGGAACAGATAGTTTCCAAAGACTTACAACAAGACCAGAAATAGAATTAACTCTATCTAATGGTACAGCGATAAGAAATGCCGACATCTATTATATCGAGGGAACAACCACCGGTTGGGATAATGGCTATGACAGTTCAATCTTTGGTGGTGTTGCTAATGAATTTGCCATTTATACCCATGCTGTAGCGAACGGAAACGGTAGAGACTTAGGAATACAATCTTTACCACCCAACAATTATGAAAACATGATTATTCCTTTAGGGATTAATGCTGAAGCTGGAACTGCCATTACCCTAGACGCAACTACAAACAACTTCCCTGAAGGGATAAACATGTATCTTGAAGACAAACAAGAAAATTCCTTTACCCTGTTAGATCCTGATTCAAATTTTAACACGACCCTAGAGAGTAGTCTTTCAGGTATTGGACGTTTTTACTTACATACCACTTCCAGTGTGTTAAGTGCTGCTGATTTTGATATCAACACTAACATTAGCCTATATACTTCTGGTAACAATAATTTAAGAATTGTTGGTGTACAAAAGGGTACAGCTTCTGTTCAAATGTATAATATTTTGGGAAGAGAAGTATTTAAAACCTCTTTTGAAGGAAACGGTATTAATGACATTACATTGAATACGATTCCTACAGGCATATATATTGTAAAACTTGCCACAGAAAACGGAACATTAAACAGAAAAATAATCATTCAATACTAGAAATCTTTTTACACATGGAACAGCAAGAAAACACAAAAAAAGAGGAGATTTCAAGAAAAGAAGCTCTTAAAAAAATTGGAAAGTATGGTAAGTATGCCGCCTTAACTGCCATTGGAACTTATACAATTCTCAGCCCTAAAAAAGCGCAGGCAAGTAGCCCTGAAGATCCTGGTACAGGTTTCCGAATTAACACTGGAGCTCTTGAGAAGATTATAGACCAACAAAATGAAGATATTTACGAAGGCATTGGAGATATGTACGATTAATCTTTAAGCCTTGTATCTACAAATTACACCCCTCTTTCAAAACACAAGGAAAGAGGGGTGTTTATTTTTGAATTAAACATAACGATTAGCGTCAGTTAATCACTTCATTTCCCTTAAAAAAAAATAAAAATTAAAGACAATATTTTTATAAAAAAATTTTGGCTATTTATGAAAAATAGTTAGTTTTGCTTAAAACCCCTATAAAATGAAATCTAAGAATCCTAATAAGGATAATTCTTCTGACGAAATCAAAATAAATCGTAAAGAAGCCTTAAAGAAAATTGGTAAGTATGGTAAGTATACTGCATTAACTGCCCTTGGAACTTTCATCATTTTGCATCCAAAAAAAGCTCAAGCAAGTAGTCCTAATAGCGGTCTTATTGCCCCAGGTGCTGATGGATTTTTTGATTAAATATAATTTAATTATTGCACAAATTTCTCACTAAACAACTAGAAGACAAAACAATTGTTTGGTTTAACACCACTAACAATTACATTATCCTTGAAGAAATTGCAGCCCAACTTGTGCATCAAATTTCAAAAAAAAAATCACTTCAAGAAATTGCTACGGGATTAGCTGAAAAATTAACCATTTCTGAACAAGAAGCCATAAAAGCTGTTCATGATGTAAACAATCGAATTGTAATCCCCAATACCACTAAAAGCAAGGAAGAGTTGACAAGTAAATCTAAATATGTACTGCCTACCAGCTTTGCATTTCAAAAACACTACCATATTCATAACAAGGTTTTTAAAGTTGAATTTGCAAATGAATTTCAACTTTCATTACTTCATCCAAAATTTGCACATTTAGAAATTCAAGAATCCTCAAAAATTGAGCATACTTTTCAAGTATTTAATGCGAATCATCTAATCCATTTGGTTCTGGATGGTGAATTTATCGGAGCTTGGGAACCCAAAAATGTACATTATTTTCAAGGAAAATTTTCCATGAAAATAATAGAGTGTATTTATACTAAAAGTGAAGTCGAATGGATGGGCGTTTTTCATGCCTCTGCTGTGAACTATAATGATGAAAATATCTTAATCCTAGGAGATTCTGGGAATGGAAAAAGCACCTCACTTGCTCTTTTACAGGCACAAGGATTCCAATGCATTGCTGATGACTTTGTGCCGATTGATCAAGCACAGGATGTATATTCATTTCCTTCAGGAATTTCCATAAAAAAGAATGCGTTACTTGTATTATTAGAAGAATATCCAGAATTAGAAACCTCTGCCGAGTATCATTATGAAAGGCTCAATAAAACGGTGCGCTACTTACCTCCTCGGAAAATAGACTATTCAAAAGTAGCGCCTTGTAAAGCCCTCGTCTTTATAAAATATGATGAAAATATTAACTTTCAAATGTCAAAAATTTCAAAACTAAAAGCTTTTGAACATTTAGTACCAGATTCATGGATTTCTTCAAGCCCAAAAAATGCAGCTTCCTTTTTAGACTGGTTTGAAAAAATGCCTTGTTATCAACTCACCTATTCGAACAACGAATTGATGTATAGCGCAATAAAACGTATTTTTGAGGATGACCTATAAAGAAACCTTGTTTTTTGTAGCCAAGTGTTTGACCATTAACCATGAGGAACACAATAAACGTATCGTCGAAGAGATGCTACAATCCAATACTGTTGATTGGGATGAAGTGGTAAAACTAAGCACTGCGCATTTTGTATTTCCTGCTTTATATTGTAACTTAAAAAGAGCCTCTTTTTTATCCTATTTACCTGAGGATTTAGTGGAGTACATGAAGTACATCACAGACCTGAACCGAGAGCGGAATGAAAAAATCATAGCACAGGCTGAGGAGTTAAATACCCTTCTTCTTGAGCACAACATTACTCCAATTTTTATCAAAGGGACAGGAAATCTTTTGGAAGGACTGTATGAGGATATTGCGGAAAGAATGGTTGGAGATATAGATTTTATTTGCTCTCCTGAAGACTATCCGAGGGCAATTGAACTTTTAACTAAAAATGAGTATAATTCTGAATATGAAATTATAAAATATTTTTTAACAAAAATAAGGCACTATCCTAGGTTAACAAATAAAAATAAAATTGCGGCTGTAGAAATCCACAAAGAACTCTTGATTAATAAATATGCACAGGAATTTAACTATAATTTTATCAAAGACAGTGTTCAAATCCTAAATGGAATTTCAGTCCTAAGCTTTAAAAATCAACTTTCGTTGACAATAACGGCTATACAAATTAATGACTACGGATTTTATAACAGAAGTTTAGTTTTAAGAAATGCCTATGATGTGTTTCTCCTATCTAAAAAAACTGTAGCCAAAAATGCATTTAAAAAATTCAATAGGTTAGAAAACCCTTTAAACTGTTTTTTAGCCAGTTGTTTTGAGGTGTTTAACAAGCCTGTATCGCTCCAATATACTTGTTCAAAAAAAATAAAAAAATATCTGGATTTATTTTACAAATACATAAATGACAGAAAATTAGCTGAACAAAAAAACAAAAAAACATATAAGAAAGAAACTAGAAAAAAATTAATTTCATACAGATTTAGAATAATTTTATATTCATTTTTTTATAGAAAGTACACATCACATTTAGTGAAAAAAATTTTAAACAGATTCTGGCGCAAGGAAAAACTAATTTAATTGGGATTAAAGAAACCCTAAACTAAGCCCTTAACTTCCTCAAAATCTAGACCTCCATAATTCCCAGAGCTCATGAGTACTAAAGCTGTTTGCTCTAAATTTTGACCAAATAAAAATCCTTTAAATTCTGTTGGATTGGTAAAGATGATTAAGTCCTCTCTACCAAAAGCTGCTCCAATCTGAGCTGTGGTTACCTCATCGAGCTGTTTAATTTTTACTGCATGCGGTGAATAGAATACCACTGCTTTGTCTGCTTGATCCAGTGCACCTTGGTATTCACTTAAAAATTCAGCATTTAAACTACTATAGGTATGCAATTCTAAACAAGCAATCACCTCGCGTTGCGCATATTGCTTTTTTACGGCTTCAGTGGTGGCTTTTACTTTACTGGGGCTATGCGCAAAATCTTTAAACACAACAGTTTGGGAATTTTCTGCAATTTTTTCTAGACGCTTACTTGCGCCTTTAAAAGAGGCAATGGCTTCATAAAAATCTTCCTCATCAATACCCATGTGTTGGCAAATCCATTTGGCACCTGCCAGGTTTTGCAAATTATGATCGCCAAAAATCTCTAAAGGCATCATTCCATCTGGGGTTTCTATAGCGGTAATACCCTCTTCAATTTCATAGGTGGGTGTACTGTAAGGATATTTTTTTATAGGATGTGTAGAACTTTCTACAACCTCCTTTACAATAGCATCCTCCTCATTATAGACCATAATTCCACCATTGGTTAAGGAATCTGTAAAAATCCTAAACTGATCTACATAACCCTCAAAAGTTGGAAAAACGTTGATATGATCCCAGGCAATACCACTTAATAGCGCGATATTGGGTTTGTATAAATGAAATTTTGGCCTTCTGTCTATGGGAGAACTTAAATACTCATCACCTTCCAATACCATAAACTCATTTTCTGTGGTGAGGTGCACCATGGTTTCAAAACCCTCTAGCTGTGCACCTACCATATAATCTACTTCCCTATCATGATAAGCCAATACATGAAGAATCATTGAAGTTATGGTGGTTTTCCCGTGAGACCCTCCAATAACCACTCGGGTTTTGTCTTTAGCTTGTTCGTATAAGAACTCTGGATACGAATAAATTTTTAAACCCATATCTTGAGCTTTCAACAATTCTGGATTGTCTTTCTTCGCATGCATTCCTAGAATAATGACATCCAAGTCTGAGGTAATTTTTTCTGGAAACCAACCAAAGGCATCAGGTAAGAGTCCTTTTTTTTCTAAACGAGACTTAGAGGGGTCATGAATAGTATCGTCACTTCCTGTGACCTGATATCCTTTATTGTGCAAGGCAATGGCTAAATTGTGCATGGCACTACCTCCTATGGCTATAAAATGAATGTTCATTTTGTGTGGTCTAATTAATTATTTTTTCTTTCTTCTAAAACAACTCGAGTTGGGGTATCTTCTCCAGAGATAATACTTTGGGTTCCAACAGCTACCGCCAGTATGGTTTGTGTAATTACAGCAATATCTAAGGTTTCTACCTCATCTGAGACTTGATGATAATCTTCATCTACATCTATAGGTGTGGTAGAAAAGGTATGAGACGGCACCCCTAAACGTGCCAAAGAGGCATTGTCTGATCTAAAAAATAAATTAAATTTTTTATAGGGGTCTGGAAATAATTGATATCCAGTACCTATCAAATTCTTTTGAATTATTTTTCCAAAATCTGAACGCTCAAAACCGGTTAACCAGGCTGTATTAGGTCCAAAACTTGGGGTTTTACCAATCATTTCTAGGTTGATTCCTGCAACAAACTTGCTAGCCTCTATCCCTTTACCAAAATATCTAGACCCCACGAGCCCCATCTCTTCAGCAGTAAAAGCTGCAAAAACAAGGGTTCTCTCATTGCCTACTTTTTTAAAGTATTCTGCCAAGGCCAAAATACCGGTTACGCCAGAAGCATCATCATTTGCACCGTTATAGATACTGTCTACTACCCCGGCTTTAGCTTTAATTCCCAAATGATCATAGTGTGCAGAAATAATGACAAGCTCTTCTTTTTTACTTTTCCCCTCCAATACGCCTATGATATTACTTGAGACAATCTCTTCTTGGGTTCGTCTATTTTTGAAGGTAAACGTCTGTCTAAACGATGAAAGGGTATCATACGCTTTAAGACCTAAACGTTCAAATTCAGTTTCAATATATTGTGCAGCACGCTCAATACCAACAGTACCCGCTCTCCTCCCCTGCATCTCATCTGAAGCCAAGGTGTACAAATGTTTTCTAACTTGTGAAGAATCGATGATTACTGAAGTAGTTTCTGTTGTATTTTTGATTTCATTTTTACAGGAAATCATTCCTATAAACACCAATAACAACAACCCTATTTTTTTCATAAGTCTAAAATTATTAGAGGTTAAAGATACCAAACCTTAACAACATTTATTTTGTACTTTTGTTAAAAATTTAGTCATGGATTTATCATTGATACCCAACATAAAAAACCTAGAGGCAAATAACTTCTTTTTATTGGCAGGCCCTTGTGCTATTGAAGGAGAAGACATGGCGCTTAGAATTGCTGAAAAGGTGGTGAGCCTTACCAATGATTTAAAAATTCCATACGTATTTAAAGGAAGTTTTAGAAAAGCCAACAGAAGTAGAATTGATAGTTTTACGGGTATTGGTGATGAGAAAGCCTTAAAGATTTTACGTAAGGTTTCTGAAACTTTTCATGTACCAACGGTGACTGACATTCATGAAGCTGCTGACGCTGAGAGAGCTGCTCAGTATGTAGATGTACTTCAAATTCCTGCTTTTTTAGTGCGTCAAACCGATTTGGTAGTTGCTGCAGCAAAAACAGGAAAAGTTGTGAATTTAAAGAAAGGGCAATTTATGAGTCCTGGTGCTATGAAACATGCCGTAAAAAAAGTTCAAGATGCAGGGAATACTCAAGTAATGACTACCGATAGAGGTACTATGTTTGGGTATCAAGATATGATTGTAGATTTTAGAGGAATCCCAGAAATGAGAGCATTTTCTACAACAGTATTAGACGTAACCCATTCGTTACAACAACCCAACCAAACTTCAGGGGTTACTGGTGGTAGACCAGACATGATAGAAACTATTGCAAGAGCTGGTGTTGTAAACCATGTAGATGGTTTGTTTATAGAAACCCATTTTGATCCTTCTGCAGCAAAAAGTGATGGTGCAAATATGTTAGACCTGCAGTATCTAGAAAAATTACTAGCTAACCTTGTAGCCATCAGACAAACCATTAATACTCTATCTTAATTTCCTATGGCAAGAGCTAAAAATTTACTTCAAAATACGACTCAAAATTTTATTTTAAAAGGGTTTAATAGCATCCAAATTGGCCTCTATATTATTTTAGGTGCCTATGCTATTGAGGCTACTATTCTTGGTTTTATTGGAGAAGAAAACCCACTAGGCATGTTATCCATAGAAATTATAGAGAGCATTTGCATATTTTTAATCGTATTGGTGGTATTCTTTTCTATGGTTGCTGTTTTTTTCTCTAGCAGAAGAGCAGCTAGAAAATCAGGCATGGCGGTTTGGAATACCGCTTCTAAAAAACAGGTGGGTCTGTATGTCTTCGCTACGGTTCTTGGAATATTTTTATTGTCACTAGCAAAAAACATGGCAGTAAATTATGCCACTCCTTTCTTTTTGGGATATCTAGGACTATTTATGGCCTTAGTAAACTCCCAACGCAAAAAAATCTACGACCTTCTGGTAGCAGTGTGCTTTTTATTGGCTGTGGTTGTGGTTGTGATTCCAACCTATTGGTATTCTTCACTATTAATTCTTGGTGCTGGTTTCTTTGTGTACGGAATTGCAAATCGAAAATAAGCCCTACTCTTTTCCTTCTACATAATTCTGAAGATACTCATATCTTGGCCTTAGTCGATGTGCATTGGTCATTGCTGCACGGTCTAAAATACCATCCTTGTCTCCATTGAAGAAAGCAGGGATTACATGGGTTAAAAAGAGATCTCCAAAACCATCACTAGCATCTTTTGGCAATTCACAAGGTAAATTGTCTACAGCCATTACCGTAATGGCACCTGGAGATGTATAGGCTACTTCAGAAGCAGTTTCAGGATCATATCCATAAATAGGATCTGCAATGGTGGAAGCTCTTAAGGTAGAGGCCACTGGCCCATCGATATCGCAAGAAATATCGGCTACTAAATGAATGTTAAACTGATCACTTTTTGCATCTTCTCTTGTGAATAAATACGGAGAACCCTCACCAAAAAAGTGTCCTGCAATAAAGTAATCGGTTACCTTTGCAAAACGCATAAAATCAGATTCGTATTCAGATGGGTTGTTGTAAAAATCGCTATTGGTAAGCACCTGTCCATCTGTGCGTTTGTTATAGTCTAACACATCTATTTTACAATACACGGGTTCATTAAAACTATTAGTTAGATATTCTGAGATAGCAACTGCCCTAATGTTCATGGCATCTAAAATTTCTTTAGCCCCTCTCGCTACTTTTCCTGAACCCGTTAAAAGAATTTTAATAGCAGGGAGTTCTATGGCATTTAACTGATCTATTAATGCGGGTAAATCGGCTAAACTTTCTGCTTTAGGTAAAGAAAACGTATGTTCTTTTATTCCCAAAGCTCTAAACCCATTATAAGCACCAACTAGACCTGCATATCGTCCAAAACCAATAAGACGATTGCCTTTGGGATCGGTAATCACTTCATGATCATATAAAGTGATGTTTTTCTCGAGCATTGCTTTAAGCAAGTCTCTGTTGTAGGGTTGTTTTTTGATGGTATGACTGAAGAAAAAATATTTTTTATTGGGTATTAAAGCAGCTATAGGTACTTCCTTTACCCCAATGAGCACATCACAATCCGAAAGATCCTCAGTAATCTCAAAACCAGCTTTGGCATAGGCCTCATCAGAAAAAACTCGAATGTCTGAAGATTCTACCACTATGGTAGCCTCTGGAAATTGTTGTTGAAACTCTTGTAATTTTTGTGGAGAGAACACCACCCTTCTGTCTGGAGGGTTTTTACGTTCTTTGATAATACCAAATTTCATACCCATGATTTTATGTCAAAATTAATTGATTTTGGTAGGATGCGCAAATGATAAATTGGTTTCATTTTCATACTTTTGCAGACACATTAGGTGTAACCCATCTAACTTAGGGGACGACTGGTTTTGACAGCAAGGTCAGTGAAACTGTAAGCATACCGAGGACTGAAATGATTACTCGTAAACCTTATTTCAACCATTTAAACGGCGAAAATAATTACGCTTTAGCTGCATAATCTGAATGTATAGTAAGATTAGCCTCGGCACACAAGGTGTGCAAGCTTTATGTCCACGAAAAAAGCCTTGGTTTATGGCGTTTCACTTTTGGGCATCGTAAAAATAAACCTAGAAATGTTAGGGCTTTGATAACATTTTGAAACTAAAAAAGCTAAGCTTGTAATGGATTGTTTTTGATTAGCTACAAGACAAAAATTAAACAAAAACTACGTATGTAGAAAGCATTTGAGCTGCTTGTTTGGACCCGAGTTCGATTCTCGGCGTCTCCACCACACGGGACAAACTCATATTTTTTGAGATTTGTCCCTTTTTATTTTCACCTAACTCCTTGTCTATCTGTAAGATATACCTCAACACATCATTGATTCTTGTAGTTCGACATTTTTTTCCGTCAAATTCTATTTTTTCTGGAAAAATCGAACTTATCAGCTTCTTTTTATGCGCAATAGCACTGTTGGTGTAGGTTTGCTTAAAATTTTCTAAATGCTGAAATGCATTTTCAATCAGACCCTTATATTCAGAATCTGAGGTATTGAGCCCATTCAAACTAGACGTGATTTGATCGCGTTGCTTTGTATATCGATTTAATGTTTGACCATATACTTTTGGAGAAATAGTTCCGTCTACTAATAAATCTTGGAGATTTTCGATACGTTGGTTTGCGGAAGCTAATTCCTTTTCTAACTTTTTTCTTTTCCTTGCTCTGTCTTTTTGATTCACGCCAGATAAAGACTTTAAAATCTCTTTGTACAGAACTTTTGATTGTTTAGTAAATTGAAAATCATCCAAAATAGATTCAAAAACCGTGTTGACTTTCTTCGCTGAGAATCGTTCTTTTTTACAATGATTGCAGTGATAATAAAAATATTTTTTACCCGTACAGCTCTTTGAAGGACTACCAGTCATTTTCGATTGGCATTTGGAGCATTGTAAGATTCCTCTTAATGGAAGCTCCTCGCGAAGTGTGTTATAAATAGGTCGATTTCTTTTCTTTTGGCGTTCTGACAATTTTTCTTGAACTTGGTAAAATAGTTTCTCAGAAATAATTCCTTGATGAACACCCTCAATCCACTGCTCCTGTTCCTCACCTTCTTTTGGAACGACAATTTTACCCATATACACAGGGTTTTTTAATAAAAGAGATAAATTATTTCTACTCACTTTAAATCCTTTACTACTTAACTCCTCACGAATCGATGCTTGGGTTTTTCCTTTTATGATTCCCTTATATGCAAATTGAATAAATTTAGCCTTTGGGCTGGGCTGAATAATGGGTCTGTTATTTGCATCTCTCCTATTTACATAGCCTACAGGTGCCATTCTGCACCAACGACCAGCTTTTAAAGACCCTCTGATACCACCTCGTATTTTAATCGACCGTCGGTCATTATCTATTTCAGGGAATACTAAATTAATAGCGAGCATCGCTTTACTTTCAGGAATACTAAAATCAATGGGTTGTTCAATGGCTTGAACTTCTATTCCCATTTCTTTTAATTGACGAATCATTACAAATGAATCTGTTACATTCCTGGAAAAGCGGTCCCAAGTGGTGACTAATAAATAATCAATGGTCTTCTTATTCTTCTTTGCGAATCTCAAAAAGTTTTGAAATTCAGGACGATTGAAGTTTTTAGCGGAGTGGTCTTCTTTATAATGCGCAACAACCTCAATATCCTTTCGTTTGCAATAGTTTGTTAGCTGCTCAAATTGAACACCCAAACTAAACCCTTTGGCTTGTTCGTCACTACTGACTCTTGACATAATTACAGCTCTTTTCATTGCTTATAATTTTGAAAAGCTTCTAATTGAGCATTGGCAATGAGCTCAAAAAAAGCTTTGATTTGTTGTACTTCTTCGTTTGTTAGTTTTTCTTTTCTGTTTTTATTTAAAATGATTTTGCATTCATATTCTGATAACATGATTTTGATGTATGTACAATTCCTTTGCTTGTTACAATAGGATTGTCACGTATCAATTGATCTGAGGTATTCAGTATCATAATTTATATTTCTTTGTATTTTCAAAATTAACTACACTCCCATCAACAGTTTGAATAACAATGGTTGAATAATCTCTTTTTTGAATGTGTTCCATAATTCGACTTTCTGCTGAAACTTGCTTTGTTGTTTTAATTTCTAAATGAGTTGGCTTGGATTGATTGAACCGAATTGTAATGGATTTTAACTCGTTATAATTCCGTCTTATCATTCTTAGTACTTTATCTTCTTCATCTGAAAGCATTGAAATTGACCTGTTGTCAAATTGATGTGAATCGCCATGAAGAAAAGGTTCAAATATTTTATAGAATGAAAAGCTAAAATGATCTTTTTTGAATTTTTTAAGGAAGAAATAATTTTCATCGGAAGCATGAAACATTTCTAACAAATCATCTGCAAACAAAAAATAATCTGCAGGTACATCTTTATAAAAGAAAAAAGTGTAGTTATTTTTATGAGCGATTGTTGATAAAACCAGCTTTTCTAGCTCAGTGATATACCCTTTCTTGTGATTATCTGACGTATGCAGTGCTTTATTCTCTGCAATCTTTTGGTTGTAATTAAGCTCGAAATGCAATTTTTGACTCAACCTAGCTCTAATTGCTCTTATGTCATCATAAGAAAAACCATACTTAATTAATGCTTCAACCATCTTTATCCAAACGTATTGCACAAAGCTGATGGCTGTTTTTTTATAGTCGGTTTTTACAGTACCTAGACCGAGGTCAATATCCAATAAATCATACTTCTCCCAGTTTAAAATATCAAAATATAACACATCAATTTTTGTTTTTAAAAACAATGGCGTGTATATATAATCAATCAAACTATCAGGGTCTGTTGTCTCACCAAAATAAGGATCTAAAACAAATTTATCTTCCATAAAAACAAAGAAACGAAAAAGTTGTAAATAAAAGCAGTAATATTACTGTTTTTTTATAAAATTTATATATATATTGGATTCCAAGGATGAACTCATTGTAGAAAAACAATGAGAATTTATTAAAGGAAATAATTTTTATTTTTTGAAACAATCACGAAAAGTGAGTAAAAATAAAGACTGTGAGATATCCTTGAGTAAACACCAAGCCAACAGGCTGTAGATTAATAACTTAAATACAATAAAAACAATGGAAAACAATATGCATTATAGAAACGTGACCCTTAGTACAAGGGTCTCTGCTGCTCAAAAAGCTGAATATGTAAGACTCGCAGCAAAATATAACGTGAGTGTATCTGAATGGGCACTAACACTTATAGAACATCATAAAAATGATTATGGTACTATTGGTGAACCCACACCAAAAGAAGTGAAATTAGAAAGAGCTTTAGAGTTAAAAAATAAAGAAATTCAAAAGTTAAAAGCGCAGCGGGACACTACTGATGAATACGCTGCCAATATGCAACAACGTTCTAATAAAGCCATTCACGACCGGGATGAATCTAATTATGCTCTAAAACAGGCATTGGTAGAAGTTGAGAAATATAAAAGTCACCTAAAAATTGCGGAGTCATTAATTGGATCAGGAAGACCCAAAGAAACCAATAAAAAATCTTTAATAACCCCTATATCTGTTGGTATGACTACTATTTTAGCAATTGTAATATTTGGTAGAAGATTTAGTTAAAAAGTAATCGAAAAATGAGATGTTTTTAGTTATATTGTGCCTACTATTATAGTAACTATGAACCGTATCAAAGAAGTACTTAAAGAGAAAGGCATTAAGCAAATTTGGCTCGCTGATAAGCTTGGTAAGAGCTATAATATGGTGAATGGGTATGTGCAGAATAGACAGCAACCTCGACTTGAGGTTTTGATTGAGATCGCTAATATCTTAAATGTAAATGTTACTGAACTTTTAATTCAGACAAAAAGAAATACTATTGAATAGCTTGAGCCAACATATCTCTGAATTTTTAAATTCAGAACCAGAAAATAAGGTTGTTTTTTGCAACCATGCTAAAGATGCTATTGATTTGGGTGAAGAATTAAGTATACGCATCAAACCTTATCTAGAACACAAGAGGTTGTCAATGAAAACCAAAGATCTCATTGATGAGCTTATGCACGCTAGTATTCAACATAATGATGAAATTGGGAAGCACATTACTTTAAAAAATTTGGGTATTCTGTTTGAACCAGAGTTAAAAATCAATTTTGAACATTTCCTAAAAACATATTCTACTGACTTTACATTAATTATAGAATGGTCTGGAGAAATATCAAATAAACACTTGTTTTTTCTTTCTAAAATGAAAGGAATTAGAACAGACTTAAAAAACTTAATATACACTAATTATGAAGTATAAAGAACTTTTGAATTTTGAACCGATTACTGAAGTCGTGAAATTTAGTAGAACGTCAGAAACAGATTACCAAAAAAATCTAGTCAGTACTTTTGTGTTCTCAGATACTTTTAAAGAATATTTAATACCCCTAATGGTAAAAAACTTAGACTTTAATTATTCTGGAGAATCCTTTGGAATTCAAGTGGTAGGTAATTACGGAACGGGTAAATCACACTTGATGTCTTTAGTCTCTTTAATAGCTGAAAACCCTGACTTGTTAAACTTAGTAAAAGAAGAAAAACCCAAAAAATCGCTACAAGCAATCTCTGGTAAATTTAAAGTACTTCGTTTTGAATTAGGAAATTCAGAAAGTCTTTGGGAGGTTATTACGTATAAAATCGAGAACTATTTAGAAGAATTGGGAATTAATTTTTCTTTTGATGGACATGGTCCGAAAACTTATTTTGAGAAGCTACAGTTAATGATGGCTGAATTCGAGGAGAAGTTTCCGGATAAAGGCTTCTTAATTGTAATTGATGAAATGTTGGCTTATTTGAAAGGGAGAGCCTCTGATAAATTAAACAATGATCTTCAAGTTCTTCAAGCTTTGGGTCAGGCTTGTGATTCTTCTAAGTTTAAGTTTGTATTTGGTGTACAAGAATTAATCTATCATTCTACAGAATTTCAATTTGCTGCAGCTATGCTACAAAAGGTTAATGATCGTTACAAAGACATCATGATTAAAAAAGAAGATGTCGCTTTTATTGTTAAAAATAGACTGCTGAGTAAAGATGAACATCAGAAACAAAAAGTGAAAGAACACTTAGAGCCTTTCCAAGCTTTATTTACAGATTTACATTCTAGAACAGACGAATATGTTGAGTTATTCCCTGTTCATCCTTCTTACTTCGAAAATTTTGAAAAAATTAGAATTGGTAAAAGCCAACGTGAAATACTTAAAACGTTATCTAATCAGTTTCAAAATATATTAGAACAGGAGATCCCTAAAGACAATCCAGGACTACTAACTTACGACAGCTATTGGGAGCATATGAAAGGTGAATCGGATTTAATGGCAGATCCAGACATTAGAAGAATCAAAGAAGTTACGGATACCGTTAGGGATAAGATAGATACCTTTTTTACAGGAGGTAGAGTTGCAAACAAAGGCATTGCAAATAGAATTACAAATGCCTGTGCTATCAAAATATTACAGGATGAATTAACCAAACAGCATGGAACCAATTCAGAAAACCTGGTAGATGATCTTTGTTTGACAAATCCGATTGCTCTGATGGAAAAGGACCGCCAATTATTAGTAGATACCATTGAAAGTGCGGCAGCTAACATGATTACGGCATCATCCGGACAGTTCTTTGATAAGAATAATGAAAACGGAGAATATCATTTACGTATAGAGGGAGGTATCAATTTTGACCAAAAAATTAAAGATTATGCAGATCAAATGCCTGAGTCCAATAAGGACGATTACTTCTTTAAATTCTTAGGGGTAAACCTTCCATTAGATTTGGATAGCACTTACCGTACTGGATTTAAAATTTGGGCACATTCCATAGAATGGAAATCTCACAAAACATTTAGAGATGGTTATATTTTCTTTGGAAATCCGAATGAAAAGTCAACTACACAGCCGAGGCAACATTTCTACATATACTTCATGCCAATTTTTGATGATTCTAAAAAAATCAGAAATCATGAGGAAGATGAGGTATATTTTATATTAGATGATTTATCTGAAGAGTTTAAAAAAGCTGTTACACTCTATGGTGCTGCGCTCGCACTTGCAGGGCACTCTGCATCCTCAGAAAAAATAATCTACAACCAAAAGATTAATGAGTTAAATAAAAAAGCTCGTTATTTATTTGACCAAGAATATGTAAAAATTACAAAGGTTGATTATATGGGTAAAGAACTACCCTTAAGTGGTTTTCAATTACCTGGTGCTGGTAGCACAAAAGAACAAGTATTTTCAGATGTTGCATCCGATGTATTCGAGCCTTGGTTTAACAATGAAAACCCAGAGTACCCAAAGTTTTCTCAGCTTTTGACACCTGTAACTAAAGACAACTTTCATAGACTTATAAAACAAGCCTTGACAAAAGTTTCCAACCCGGAACAATCTAATAAAGATGGTGAAGGTTTACTAAATGGTTTAGGATGCTACGTGCCGGGAATGTTAGATATCAGTCATTCTCAATACGCCAAGAATGTGTTGAAACAACTTAAAGATAAGGGTGAAGGAAAAGTCTTAAATAAGGACGAAATTATTACCTATGTTGAGCACAGTGATAATATATGGCTGTCTAATGATTATAAAATTGAGGCAGAACTAGAATTCACAGTTCTTGCAACTTTGGCTGCTTTGGGAGAAATTGAAATTACGCTTTCTTCCGGCAAAAGTATAAATGCCAGTAACCTAAGTGAATTAAAAAACTTAGATAGAGATGATTTCTTTTCATTTACACATATAAAGCCTCCGAAAGGATTAAATGAAGCAGCATTAAAAGAAATGTTTGTCACTTTATTGGGTAGAGATTTATCCAAACAATTAAAAGATCCTAATACCTACCCCAGTTTGGTAACTGCCGCTGAAGATTGGGCTAAACGCTCGGTTACACTACTTAATAAAATACAAGGTGGTTATATTGAAAGAGGGATAACATTGGTAACAAATGAAGAAGCGAGTGAATACCACAATAAATTATTACCATTTTCAAGGTTCTGTGATAAGTTGGCTTCCTATTCTACAGAAGCAAAGATGAAAAACTTTCAATTTACTGTAGACCAAGTAAAAGGGCTGTTTATAGCCAAGCCTATAATTGAGAAGGTAGAAGCTAAGCTAAAAGAATTTGCTGATTTCACCGATGACATTAATTATCTAAATCAAGCAAAACAGTATTTGAGTGATTATGATTTTAAAGAAGAAATAATTAATGCTATTGGCCAATTAGAGGCTATGCTTGAATCTGGCGATTCCGCCAAGAAAGCCAAGTATAAATCTAATTTAAAAGCATTAAGAAACAAATATGCAGATTGGTATTTAAAAGCTTATTTACAATACAGAATTAGTGATACAGATAATACACAAAAGTTTGCCATGCAAGACTCAGAGGAAAAGGCCATTTGTGATATTCTGAAAGACGCCGATTTTTTATCAACCGGACAGTATCACCAATGGGCTACTCAACTTAATAAGTTGCAGCCAGCAGATCCTGAGGTGAATAAAGAAAAAGTACTCGCTACGCCTTATCATGATTTTAATCCACTTGATTTTGAAGATGGAAATACCGTATCTGTTTCTGATTTAAAGAAAGAATTAAATACACTTCTTGAAAATTGGACAACAACGCTATTAGATTCTCTGGAAGACCCTATGGTAAAAAAGAACATGTCTTTATTAAAAGCCAATCAGGCTTCTTTATTGGAAAGCTTCCAAAAGGGTGATGTAAAATTGGCTAAGGAAAATACATTAGGTATTAAGAATGCCATTATGGAATTGCATAAAGGAATGTCTAAGGTAGAGCTAACAATGGAGAGCTTAAAAGAGACCTTTAATAAGCCATTAACACCAGATGAGGCCATTGAAGCCTTTAAAAAGTATGTGGACGCTATCAGCCAAGGAAAAGAAAGAGATACCATTAGAATTATATTGAAATAAGCCAGAATATGTTTGAAACAGAAAAAGACAATATTATTATAACCGTTTTAGGTAAAACATTCAACTCAGAAGAGGACCGCAGAGAATACTTTAGAGAAGAATTGAGAAAGCACTTACCAGAACTTAAAAAAATGGAAGGCTTTCCTATTGGGGAAGATGATGATATTATTAATCTTTCTGACCCTCCTTTTTATACAGCTTGCCCAAACCCTTGGTTAAATGATTTTATTGGGGAGTGGGAAGAAGAAAAAAAACAATTGGAAAAAGATGGAAAAAGAGATGCCAAATTTAAAATAGATGAACCATATGCAGCTGATGTAAGTGAGGGTAAGAACAACCCTATATACACTTCACATTCTTATCATACAAAAGTACCTCATCCTGCAATTATGCGTTATATTTTACATTACACACAACCAGGAGATATAATATTTGATGGTTTCGCAGGAACAGGAATGACTGGAGTTGCAGCCTCTCAATGTGCCAAACCTGATAAAGAATTTAAATATAAGTTGGAGAGTACAACACCAAACATTAAATGGGGTAAAAGAAATTCAGTTAATATAGATCTCAGTCCCTTAGCCACTTTTATATCATCTAATTTAAATTCAGATTTTGATGCTTCTGAAATGAATAAATCTTTTATGGATGTTCTAAAAGAATTATTTAATCAATATAAGTGGTTATTTACTACTAAACATTCAAAATCTGATAATCTTGAAGGTATAATAAATTATTGTGTTTGGAGCCAATGCTTTAGTTGCCCAAGTTGTAATGGAGAAATTATTTTTTGGAATACAGCAATTGATCATGATCTGGGAAAGGTTCAAAAAGAGTTTAATTGCCCGAATTGTCAAATGAAATTAAAAAAAAGACAATTGATTCCGTTGTTAGAAACGTTTTACGATAGTAAATTGAAAGTTAGTAGAAAAAGGATAAAACTAAGCTTGGAACTAATTAATTATAGTGTAGGTAAAAAAAGATTTGAAAAGAAACCTGATTCAAACGATTTATTAACACTTAAAAAACTAAAGGAGTTATTAATAGATTGTAACTATCCAACAGAAAGATTGCCTGAGGGCGACGAATCCAGAAGAAACGATAAAGTTGGATTAAAATATACGCATGATTTTTATACCGATAGAAATTTGTTCATTCTTTCAAAACTATGGGACATTTCAAATAATTCACAAAAATTTTATCTTACTTCTGTTATTGGTAGAAACCTATGTCATTTAAACAGATATATATATTATAAAGGTAAGGGGGGGATTGGAAGACCTATGAGTGGTACTTTATATGTCTCATCTGAAATTATTGAGCAAAGTCCATTTTCATTATTAAAAAGTAAAAAAGTAAAAACCTCCTGGGAGGCTAAAAATCTAACAAGCATAAATAGTTCCAAATCTAATCTAATAGAAAATAATTCAATCGATTATATATATGTAGACCCTCCATTTGGCGCTAATATTATGTACTCAGAATTGAGCTTTATAACTGAATCATGGTTGAAAATAAAAACCAATAATCATGATGAAGCAATTGAAAATAAAACTCAAGGCAAAGGGAAAATTGAGTATCAAAATATAATCGAATCCTGCTTTAAAGAGTTCAATAGAATTTTAAAACCTGGAAAATGGATGACGGTAGAATTTAGTAATACAAGTGCTGCAATTTGGAATGTTCTTCAAGTCGCAATAAATAATTCAAATTTTATTATTTCCGACATTTCATCTTTAGATAAAAAACATGGAGGTATTCGTGCTATGACATATGCTGCTGCAGTAAAACAAGATTTAATTATATCCTGCTATAAACCATCGTCAAACTTTGATGAAAAATTTAAACAGCACCAACATACAGATATTGGTATTTGGGATTTTATAGAGGAACATTTACATCACCTACAAGTGCATTTAATAGTAGATCATTCAACAACTGCTATTATAGAGCGAAGTCCGAAAATCTTGTTTGATAGATTGATTGCATTTTATGTCCAAAAAGGCTTACCTGTACCCATTGATGCTGGAAAGTTTCAGAAAGGACTAAGAGATCGTTTTATAGAACGTGACGGCATGTTCTTTACCAATGAGCAAGTGCAAGAATACGATAAAAAGAAAGCTGAAAATCCGGAGTTTATTCAGTTATCAATTCTAGTATCTTCTGAGCAAGATGGTGTCTTGTGGTTAAAGAATCTATTAACGGATAAGTCTTTAACCTATCAGGATATACAACCCCTTTGGATGCAAGCCTTGGCTGGTGTTCGTAAAGGTGATGTTATTCCTGAATTAGCTGACATCTTGGAAGAGAACTTCTTAAAAGATAATGGAGGGAAATGGTACGCACCTGACCCGGAAAATGAAGCAGATTTAGAAAAACTGCGCACCAAGCGTCTACTGAAACAGTTTGAGACGTACAAAACGGAAGCTGCTAAACCAAAAGCTAAGAAAATAAAAGAAGTACGGGTAGAAGCTCTAAGAGCAGGTTTCAAACAATGCTATCAAGACAAAGACTTTTCATCAATTGTGTCAGTTGGAGATAAAATACCTAATAATTTACTCATGGAAGATGAAGTATTACTTCAATTTTATGACATTGCAAGTTCAAGAATTTAATTTATGGATAAAGACAAATTTGCACCTAGGGTTAACCAAACGAAAATGGAAAAAACTGGCGAAAGAAATTCAGATTATAGTTCATGGCACAGGACTCTAGGTCGAGAATATCTTGCTGTAGATATAGATTTTGTAGAATACAGACAAAACAGAGGTATTGTTGCTTTTTTAGCTGTAACTGGCAGATTAAAGGATGAGAAGCACATGATGAATTCTAAAAGATTTATTTGGAAAAGAACTGCTATTGAAAGACAAATTATGACGGAACTATCATCAAAGACTGGGGTTCCAGCATTTTTTACAATCCATAATAATGATTTTTCAATTTTTCACGTCCATAACTTGGCTGAGGACTTGTCTAAATTTGAAAGGATGAATCAAAATGAATATGGAGAGTTTATTAAGTTACTGTAGGACGTTGCAATCATGAAAAATCTTAAAGAAAAACTAAGTGAATTAAAGGATAGGGAAGGTTTTCCTATTGGTAATGATCAAGATATAATTAACATTTCTAACATTCCTTTTTATACAGCATGTCCAAATCCATGGGTTAATGAAATTATTAATGATTGGGAAAAAGAAAAAATCAAATTAGAGTCTGATGGTAAGCGATTATTAAATTTCAAGGTTACAGAACCGTTTGCTACAGATGTTAGCGTGGGCAAAAACAATCCAATATATATGGCTCATTCTTATCATACTAAAGTACCGCATCCAGCCATAATGAAGTTCATAATGCATTATACTCAGCCTGGAGACATTGTTTTTGACGGATTTGCCGGGACAGGTATGACTGGTGTAGCAGCTTCAATGTGTAAAGACCCTTCTTCAATTGGTCAATTCAAAAATGCTGGAAAAAGAAATGCAATTTTGAATGATTTAAGCCCGTTAGCAAGTTTTATTGCATCTAATTACAATAACAGCGGTTCTTTAGAAAGGTTAAATTCAATTAAAGAAAAACTCGATAGTTTAAAGTCTGAACTTATTTGGGTATATAAGACAAAACATATTGATGGTAAATTTGGTGTAATTGATAATACTATTTGGAGTGAGGTTTATCAATGTAATGTCTGTCCAAAGGAATTTACTTATTGGGAATCTGCCGTATCGATAAAGAATAATAAAATTTTAAAGGAGTTTAATTGTCCTAATTGTGGAGCAATTCATACCAAATCTTCTTTAAAACCATTAGAGGAAACAGTTTTTATTCCGGAAAAGAACTTGACTAAAAAAATACTGAAACTTATTCCTGTTTTAATTAAATATTCATTTAACGGTAAGAGATATGAAAAAGAACCAGATGATTATGATCTAGAGATTATTCAAAAAATAACAAATACACATCTTCTTGATTTCAAATTAGACCGCATTTCAGGTGGTGATGAAATTAGCAGACTTTCTAAACATGGTATCGAGTATGGTAGAGAAGTATTCTTCAGACGTAGTAGATTTATCATGGAAGAGATTGAAAAAAAAATAGGTAAGAATGCTCTATTCTTATTAACGGCAATTTCTCAAAATTCGTCAATGCTTTACCGTTTTCGTTTAAACGGCAAAGGAGGAACTACGTCTGGCACATATTACATTTGTTCTACACCTCAAGAGAATAATGTATTTAATTCATTAGAAAAAAAGAGTAAAGATATTAAAAAAGCACTTCGTTTAATTAATGACGATCAAGTAGTAATGACTGGTTCTGCAACTGACACAGGTATTGATAATGAAAGCATTGATTATATATTTACAGACCCTCCTTTTGGGGCTAATTTAATGTACTCTGAATTGAATCTTATGATGGAGTCATGGTTAAAGGTGTTGACTAATAACGAAAAAGAAGCAATTACAAATAGAAATCAGCATAAAACTATACTTGACTATCAAAATTTAATGACTTCATGTTTTAAAGAAAATTTTAGAATTTTAAAACCAGGTAGATGGATGACTGTGGAGTTCTCAAACACGAGTGCTTCTATTTGGAATACAATACAAACAGCCATTCAAAACTCTGGATTTATAATTGCAAATGTTACAGGTCTAGATAAAAAACAAGGTAGTTTCAAAGCAGTAAACACTTTAACAGCTGTTAAGCAAGACCTTGTAATTTCATGTTACAAACCATCTTCAGTATTTGACGAAAATTTTAGTAAAAATCAACATATAGATATAGCAATTTGGGATTTTGTTGAAGAGCATTTACATCACTTACCTATTCACTTAACCTCTGGGAATTCAACAACAGCTATTATAGAAAGAAGTCCAAAAATCTTGTTTGATAGACTCATCGCTTTTTATGTTCAAAAAGGATTACCTGTACCCATTGATGCTGGAGCTTTTCAGAAAGGACTAATAGATCGTTTTATAGAACGTGACGGTATGTTCTTTACCAATAAGCAAGTGCAAGAATATGACAGAAAGAAAGCAGAAAATCCTGAGTTTATTCAGTTATCTATTCTTGTTTCCTCAGAGCAAGATGGTGTGTTGTGGTTAAAGAATCTATTAACGGATAAGTCTTTAACCTATCAAGATATACAACCCCTTTGGATACAAGCCTTGGCTGGAGTTCGTAAAGGAGATGTTATTCCTGAATTAGCAGATATTTTAGAAGAAAACTTCTTAAAAGATACTGAAGGAAAATGGTATACACCAGACCCTGAGAATGAAGCCGATTTAGAAAAATTACGCACCAAACGTTTATTAAAACAGTTCGATACATACAAAATAGAAGCTGCTAAACCAAAAGCTAAAAAGATAAAAGAAGTTCGTGTAGAAGCCTTAAGAGCCGGTTTTAAACAATGTTATCAAGACAAAGATTTTGTATCTATCGTCGCTGTTGGTGATAAGATACCTAACAATCTACTCATGGAAGATGAAGTATTACTTCAATTTTATGATATAGCTAGTTCAAGAATATAAAAGATGAAGTACAAAGGAAAAGCAATAGAGATATTAGGTGAAAAAGAAGTCTTTGGGCAAAAGACTGCTTGGATTCGAATTCTTGAAACCAATAGTTTCGAACAAGTAAGTTACGATGAACTCGAGGAGGATGATACCAATTTTTCTATGGCTCAATTGCGTTTCATTTCTATTGCAGCTAAAATAAAAGATGAAGTCGCCAAGAAAAACATCCTAGCTCCTTATGAGTCTAGTTTAATTCCACTACCGCATCAAATACTGGTTTTAGAGAAGGTAATGCAGTCTGGGCAAAACCGATTTCTCTTGGCCGATGAAGTTGGAATGGGAAAGACCATTGAGACTGGTCTGATTCTCAAAGAATTAAAATTACGTGGGGAAATAAAACGTGTTTTAACCATTGTACCAAAGTCATCTATGATGCAATGGCAAAGCGAATTAAAAGAACATTTTAATGAGATTTTTCATTTGTATGATTCTGAGATGATCACCTCCATGGCAAGAACGTTCTCCAATATCAATGCAGATGAGGAATTTAATTTCTGGAGCCAACACAATCAAATCATCGTATCTACAGATGCTCTTAAACCTTTAGAAAAAAGACACGGTTGGTCAGAAGATCGTATTAAAGAATACAACAAATACCGGATGGAAGCGGTATTGGATGCAGATTTTGATTTAGTTATTATAGATGAAGCCCACAAAATGGGTGGGGCTTCTTCAACAGTATCAAGATACATATTGGCTCAAGAATTATGTAATTCTGTAGAGAATGTACTCTTACTTACCGCTACACCACATAGAGGTAAATCAGATCATTTTCGGAGAATCTTACAATTGCTAGATCCCGATGCTTTTGCTGGAGAGGGGTTGCCAGACATTGAGGAATTAGAACCTTATGTGATTAGAACAGAGAAAAGATTAGCCGTCGATTATGATGGCAATAAACTTTTTAACGAGCGAATTACCAATCGTTTTGATGTATTTCTAGATGAACGCTTGCACGCCAAACAAATCGAATTATACAATGAGGTTACTGCATACGTCAAAAAAGGATTTAATGCAGCTAAGAAAAAGAAGAATTCTGCCGTAGGTCTAATAATGGTGCTTTTTCAACGTTTAGCGAGTAGCTCAACTGCTGCGATTCTATCTGCGATGGAAGGCAGATTAGAAAGATTGATAAACGGTGAAAACGATGATGGGAGTTTATATGATGAGGAAATAGATTCGATAGAAGAGTTAGAAGAATTAATTGATTTTAATGGATTGTATGGTAGTGCTGCAACTGAATTTGTTGATGAAGAATTAATTCTAGGAAATCTAATTGAAAAAGCAAAAGACTGTATTGCAACTGAATTGGATGCTAAAGCAAGTGCACTCATAGATAAGTACAATGAATTGCAGCAAGAGTCTAACAACACAGATTTAAAAATCTTAATATTTACTGAATTTCGGACAACACAAGCAATGTTGTATAATGTTTTTGAAGATAAAGGATACCTATGTGAGATAATTAACGGTAGCCAAGATATAGATACTAGAAAAATATCGTTAGCTAAGTTTAAAAACACATCACAAATACTTATCGCAACCGATGCCGCTGCAGAATCTTTGAATATGCAATTTTGCCACATTATTGTAAATTATGATTTACCATGGAATCCCATGATGATTGAGCAACGTATTGGACGTGTAGACAGAATTGGACAAAAACACAAAGTACAGGCATATAATATGCTTACAAATAACAGTGTAGACCTAAGAGTTTATGAGGTTATAGAGGAAAAACTAAGTAATATCATAGATCAATTGGGTATAGATAAAACATCAGATGTTTTAGACTCTGCAATTGACCTAAAACAAATTAATAAATTGTATTTACAGAGCTTGTTAGATCCTGATAAATTTGAATTTGCAGGAGATAAATGGCTACACCAAATCCGTGCAAAATTGAGAGATTTCACCTCTACTGAAGGTATTTTACCAGCGGTAGATGAAAATGAAATTGATGAGAAAAAGGCTGCCGAAATTAAGCACAGCCCTTTACCTATATGGCTTGAAGGACTAATAGAAGAGCATATCAAATTACATGAAGGCTCACTCTCTAAAAGTCTGCTGGGCTATACGGATATCAAAATAGAAGGTGAAAAGCGAAGAATTACATTTGATTCCGAGGTATCTTTAAATAATCCGGATGTAGAACATTTAACACTCCAAAGCGATTGGATTGTTCAACTTTTAAATGACATTGGTTCTTTTGAAGCATCTGAACAGTTACCCGTACTTACTTCTACTTCTGAAGAAGAAACTCCTGGATTTTGGAGTTTATGGCAAATCACCGCTAAAAATCAGTTTGAAAGAAAAACAGCTTATCAGTGTTATTTTGTTTCTGATAAAGGAAAGCAATATACGGCCTATGCCAATGATCTTTGGAATAGATTTATCACAGGAGAGACTAACTTTCAATTAAGTCATGAGCAAGTTAAAAACATTGATAAATCAAAAAAAATACTCGATGAATCTTTATTCATCACATATCAAAATCTAGAAGCTTCTGTGCAAGATAAAATGGCATTCAAGAAGGAGAATAAAATTAACTCATATGAATATCAAAAGACTCGAATTTCCAAAATTGGTATTGAAAATATCAAACAGTCTAAATTGCAACGTTTGGAAAGAGAGCATGACAAGTGGTTAAGAGAATTCAATTCTAACCAAAAAGTAATACCATCAATTCAACAACTCTTAACAATAAAAATTAATGGATAAGAGTATACTTAATCGTATCATAAAAGATTTTAAACAACAATCAAGAAAGGTTTTGTTGATTGAGAATAATGATGGTTTTCTTTTTCGAGAAGATGTACAAAATATCTTGAAAGACAATAATATTGAATGTGCTAGTGGCACAAATATATCACAAAGAGTTGCTTTTGAATTAAGAGATAAATCTTCTGTTTTTTTATTCCTCAATAAAAGTAAAAAAATATATGTAGAGGATATTGAACAACAAGCCTCTGAGGTAGAGTTTTTTCTTGAAAGCTATTTTAGCGGATACCATATGCCTACTCTTGTTAATCAACATTTGTCGGTTCTTGATAAGTTGAAACCAACATTAAAAACATTAAATAAACAAGCTACACTTAGAGCATTATCCTCTGTTGAAAATACATTACGTGAGAAAAAAATAAATATTTCAGCTGAAAAAGAGATGCTCTTTAAACTAATTGAATCTGAACAGATTAGTTGGTCTGAGCTATCGCAACAACTAGCCTTGGTAATGGTAAATACCATTGGTACAGATCATTGGCTTGAGACTCAATCTATTATAAATCAATGTAATGAACTTTACCATGAAAGTTTTGGAGGAATCATGGCACTTCAGAATTCTAGTTTTATCAAAGCACCTAAAATTGTAAGTCACATACTGCCACATTTAAAGATAAAGTATGCTTCTGAAAAAGTTGCTTTAATCGTTGTGGATGGTTTGGGATTATGGCAGTATGAATTATTGAAGGAAAAGCTACATGGTAAGATTACTACAAAAATTATCAATTCATGGTTGCCTTCAATTACACAACTTTCCCGGCAAGCTATATTTAAAGGTGCTGTTCCTGAAATAGATTACAAGCAAGGTCCAAATAATGAGGAGAAACTCTGGATTAAATATTGGTCAACAAATGGTATTCCAAAACCACAAATTAAATACCTATATGAACCAAAAAAAATAGAACAATATGGAGGAGTTACAAAACTAGCCATGGTATATAAAGATCTTGATGAAATGATGCATGGCTCAAAAGATTTGCAATACCTAAAGTCCTCTACAGAAATTTGGCTCACTCAATCAAGTATTGTAAGTAATGTGAAATCTTTGTTAGATAATGAGTTTACTGTATTTATAGCGACAGACCATGGGAATGTACAAGCCAGAGGCTGGCGCTCCTTAACTGGGAGAGAAAAACTAGGCAGTCACAAATCCGGCAGTAAAAGTCAGCGACATATTGAATACTCTAATAAATCCTTTTATGAAGATTTTATTAAAAACAATAAAGAATTAGAGGAATCCATTGTACAAGAAGAACAAGCAATCTATTTTAAAAATGATTTGAGCTTTTCCCGAGATGAATCATTAGTAACACATGGCGGTGCTCATATATTAGAAATGTTAATCCCTTTTGTAAAAATAACGAATGAGTAATTACGTAGACATAAATCAAAGGATTCCATTATACATACTTAAAATAGCTTTACAAAGCTATTTAGACGGCACATACACCAATGATTATATTATGGAGCAGTTACGTATGGAATATGATGGTGAAAATCGTTTAAAAAAATCTTTGCGCATCGTCAATAAAATAATCAAACGAAATCCAATTATTCATTTGACAGATGAAAATAAAGTGAAAGTTCAAGCAGCTATTAAAAGTAAGAATGATTGTAATATAATTCTTATTTCATTGCTTAACTCAGCTTTCCCATTCTCGTTTGATGTATTAAGAATAATGGGGAAATTTTTCTCAGTACAGGATGTGATTAATGCAGAAACTATAAAAAAGAATGTTTCTAATATTTATGGTGGTAATCGAGCTACTGAAAACGGAATATATAGTGTAGTACCTATGTTCTTAGAAGCAGGTATTTTTAAAAGACCAAAGCAGGGCATATATGAGTTTGAGAATATATTAAATTATAGTACAGAAATTGCAAAAGAGATTTTCATAGCATCCTTTAATCAAAATAATACTATCAAACGTACCTTAAACAATTATCAACATTCAGACAGCTACTTTATGTTTATTGATTGACAGTATCTGTTTGAAGATAAAAAATAGAATTTAATAATATAAAAATAAAACCAGATGGCGAAATATAGTGTACACCAACAACCCGTAGAAACTTTACTAAGTTGGATAAAGTCTGGCGATATCGCCATACCAGAAATTCAACGTCCTTTTGTATGGAAAGCTGTAAAAGTAAGAGATTTAATAGATTCATTATACCAAGGGTACCCGGTAGGTTACATTATTACCTGGCGTAATCCAGATGTTAAATTAAAAAACGGAGAATTATCCGCAGGTAAAAAAGTATTAATAGATGGACAGCAAAGAATTACTGCGCTAACCGCAGCTATCGTCGGACAACGTGTTTTAAATAAAAACTATAAAGAAATAAATATCCGGATTGCATTTAATCCCTTAAACGAAAGATTTGAAGTGCTTAACAAAGCATATGAAAAAAGTCCAGAATGGATTAACAACATTAACCCCATTGTTAATGATGAAATTTCTATCACAAAAGCGATTCGACAATATACAAATGCTAATCCAAAAGCAGATGAAAACTTAATAGAAGACAGAATTGAAAATCTTAAAAAAATAAAAAACAAACAAGTCGGAATTATTGAGCTAGATGCTAGTTTAGACATAGATACGGTGACTGAAATATTTATTAGAATCAATCAAAAAGGAGTTGTTTTAAGTAATGCTGATTTTGTAATGTCCAAAATTGCATCGGACGAGCAACACGGGGGTAATAAAATGCGTAAAATGATAGATTATTTTTGTCGTTTATTGGTTGACAAAGGGTTTATTAAGCATATTGTAGACAACGATACTAACTTTATAGATAGTGATTATTATAAAGGCATAAAATGGATAGCTGTAAATTCAGATGATTTATATTGCCCTGACTATATTGATATGCTTCGTGTTGCATTTACTTTTAAATTTACTCGTGGTAAGTTTAGCGATTTGGTAGCTTTATTGTCTGGTAGAAATTTTGAGACAAGAACTTATGAAGGGGAAATATCGGCAGCAAGCTATCAAAAATTGTCAGACGGATTGGAGGCCTTTGTAAACCAAACGAATTACCAGAGGTTTTTAATGATACTTAAATCTACTGGCTTAATAAGCAGAAAACTAATTTCATCTCAGAATAGTTTAAATTTTGCTTACGCTTTGTATTTAAAACTTCGTGATCAAGGAATGAGCGAACCAGAAATACAAGGCTATGTAAAAAGATGGTTGATATTATCAATATTTATCGGACGCTATTCAGGCTCAGCAGAATCGAGGATAGATGAAGACATAAAACAAATTAATGAAAAAGGAATTGCTGCTTATCTTTTGCAAATGGAGCAAGCCAATTTAGGTGACGGTTTTTGGGACTTTGGTCTAATAAATGATTTAGAAAGTTCAAGTGTAAATAATAATGCATATACTTTGTATTTAGCCTCCCAAGTTAATTGTAATGCTGTTGCATTCTTATCAAAATCAATGACCATCACTAGTTTAATTGAACAAAGAGGTGATATTCACCATATTTTCCCGAAACAATATTTAATAAATAATGGATATACTCAAAAAGCTTATAATCAAATAGCAAATTTTGTTTATACAGAACAAGCCACAAATATTAAAGTTGGTAAGATGCCACCTAATGATTATCTAGATAAAATTAGACAACAAATAAAAGAAGGTAATAATCAAATTAGCACTTTAGATGCTGAGTATGCCTTATTGGAAAATATTAAAACAAATGATATTCCTTCATTTATAATTGAGGCGACACATCATGATTACGATAGATTTTTAAAAGAAAGACGTAAAATGATGTCTAAGAAATTAAAAGCATATTATGAAAATCTTTAAAATTTAAAGAAAGAAGCAATGCGTTACACGGATTTTTTATTTGGTTTGTATTTAATTTTAACCCACAATACGTTTGCATAATATTTAAAAATTAAATGACAGATAAAGAATTAGACGACCAATACAAGAATAGCAAATGTAGCTATGAGGTATTCTATGATATAGATGATGAAACTAAAGTAACTCAATATAGATTTTTTCTTGAAGATTATGATCCAGAGATAAAAAACAAACAGTTGTGTATCAGTAAAAACACTTTTATAGAACCTGTTATTTTATTTTATGAAAGACACAGAACCATTGGTGATAAAAAAATAATTGAGTATTATGAAAATGATGAAATTTCTATGTACGTAGAAATAACTTCCGAAAATGGTGTTAAAATCGACAAAGGTTTCTCTCCAGATGGTTATTTGATATTTGAAGATAAAACATTTTATGACGCCAATGGAAATGAAGAACATTATGAACATTGGGTTAAAAGTGAGGATGGTACTTTGTATGATTGCTATGATGAAACGAGCGCAATAGATATTGACATCTCTGACTCAGACAAAACACCATCCTAAAAAATTCTAACAAGGCAACGGGACTACTAGTAAAAACTCTCCTTTATCACAATATTCTTATTAACAATTTTAATAGGCCCTAATAGACTGTGAAAATTTATTCTAATCGATTCATTTCGATTAAATCTACCCCAAAATAGTTCGATTTCACTCCCTTTGGCTCCACGATTAAAAATCTCATCTTATTGATTTACAATAAGTTGAGGTTTTTTTATATTTAAATATGTACGATGATTGTACGACCAATCAAAAAAAATAGTATTATATCAACTTTTAAAAGTTT
>Ga0228674_1000164_pt1 | contig 52230 bp, 56 predicted proteins | sample 1D_rmetaG_FD_189054 | JGI IMG/M metagenome (GOLD analysis project Ga0228674, IMG submission 189054) | Seawater microbial communities from Monterey Bay, California, United States - 1D_r | ecosystem: Environmental > Aquatic > Marine > Coastal | place: USA: California | collected 2016-09-26
TATATATATGTTATATATACGTAAAATATACTAAATCGCAAGACAAAATATGTTTTACAATAAATAAGTCCCTTCGACACTTCAACTCCCCTGCCCCTCAATCTTGAGGGGTGGGCTTGCTTTTTCCTTCTATCTGATTCATAATTATCCCATGAACATCTTACAAGAGATTTTTAAAGACAATTACGAAATCATTCAATATATACTTCATCCCAGAGATGTTGAAATGGAAAATATCTCTAAGATGATCCATTGTGGTGACCCTTCTTTTGGCGGCGCCATGTATGCCTGCCCACACTGCGGCAACTTGAAGTTCGTTCCTTTTCGCTACAAAAGCCGTATTTGCCCCACCTGCGGGTCAAATACTGCCAGGAACGCTCCACTCAAATAGCTTTTAAACTAATACGCTGCACTCACCGTCATTGTGTCTTTACCATTGATAAAGAGTTACGGCACTTTTTTCTGGAAGATCGGCCTCTTCTTGACTGCCTTTTCCAGGCTGTCCTCACCGGGATCGTTGCACAAACAGTAAAGATTCCGTAAAAGTAATTACGCGTCATGTATGGGAAAACTACATGGAGCAGGTCGAAGAAATCCGTCATACAATCGGAATGAAAGAACGATACAAACAACGCAAGGAAACCATAGAGAGAGTCTTTGCAGATGCAAAGGAAAAACACGGAATGAGATACACTCAGTACAGAGGTCTGGCTAAGATCAAAATGGAGCTTAACCTCTTATTTGGCTGCATGAATCTAAAGAAACTGGCAATTTGGAAATGGCGGATAAAATGGGGAGCGAAATACCGCTCTTCATCATTGCAATTTTTCTGTTCCAGCATAAAATTTAAATATGAAAACTGGAAATGGATAAAAAAACGGTTCGCAGACATGACATCGCGAACCGTTTTGTCTACAGTCTGAGCCAGCCTGTATTGCAGGCTGGCTCTTCCTTTTTATATCCTGACATTCTAATTATCTGTTTTTTCCCCTCCTGAAAATTCCGGGGATCAGATGATCTTTTTGTTCTGTCTGTATCCCCTGCAGTTTTTGCAGCAAAATTCCCATTGCACACTCCGCAATCTTCTGCTCGTCCTGTTTCACGTGGGTCACCCGATACTGACATGATGCAATGTAATTTTCGTCAATACAACACACTTCGATCTTCTGCTCCATCCCCACTTCCTCCAGAGCGGAGATCACCTGCATGGCCACACCATATTCCGAGCAGACAACGGCATCCAGCTTTTTTCCTTCTTCCCGAAAATATTCCACAGCCTTTTTCCGATAATTTTCCTCATATGCGGCAAACGAATTCTCATAGGAAACATACGGCAAAGTACATTCTTTTTCCGGAATCAGATGATACTCTTCCATACTGGCATAGAATCCTTTTTTCCGTTCAATAAGGGAAGACGTATCCAATTCCTCAACCGCGATCAAAGCAATGTTTTTCTTTCCGCTTTCCGAAAGATAAGAAACCAATTGTTTCATACTCTGTTCGTTATCACTGCGCACAGAATCCAGAGGAATCCCCTCCATTTTTTTGTCAATGAGCACTGTGGGAAAATTTTCTATCACCAATTTCAGTATTTCCGTATTATAATGCGCCCCATGAGCCGGTATAATCAAAAGCCCGGAGGCACCGCTTCTTCGCAGATAACAAATTTCTTCAGTCTCCTTCTCCGCATCCCCGTAGGAAAAGCAGGGATAAAGATGATAGCCCGCCTCCCTCGCCTGTTCCTCAAGCGCATACAGCATCTGCAAGCCGTAACTGGAACTGATATGTTCAAAAATCACACCTATGATTTTTTTCTTCTCATCGCCCCCCGCCGGGTTTTTCTGAAGTTCTGTGCTCTCCACACCACTTTTCAAATACGACTTCGACCCGGAAACATCACCGTCCTCTCCACCGGAGATAAAGCTTCCCTTTCCCCTCACTCTTTTCACCAGCCCCTCATCCACCAACAAACTCAATGCTTTTTTTACAGTGATTGCACTGACCTGATAAAATTCCACCATATCTTTTTCAGATGGAAGCTGGGTCCCCGGCTTCAAACTTCCATCCGCTATTTTCATCTTTAAATCGTAATATACTGTTTCATACAAAAAACGATCTTTTCCCATTGCTCTGTACCTCCACCACTATTTTAAAGGCAATTTCAGTGAAAGTAAACTAAAAAATAATATGCTTTATGGCGTCAAAATATATTTTAAATCCCCCGGAATCCTGTCATTGTCAGGATTCCGGGGGATCACTTCATTTCTTATTCTTTTTGTTTATACCGGATATGATCCGTTCTTGTTATCCGTCATAGTCGGATCAACTTTTGTTTTCTGCGCCTCACGGTACTTGAAGATTTCGGTAGCAACCTGCGGGAACAGTGCGTAGGACAGGACATCCTCCTCCTGCTCAGACCACTGTGCCATCTCTCCTCTCAGAGTATCCAGCTCATCCGGAATCAAATCAGCAGGACGGCAGGTAATCGGCTCTTTGTCTCCAATGCACTTCTTCTGTACTTCAGGGTTGAACGGCTTAACAGTTGCACCATACTCACCGGACAGAATCGCTTTGGTCTCTTTTGTAACCATCTTGTATCTCTCGCCCATCAGCACCTTAAACACAGCCTGTGTACCAACGATCTGTGAGGACGGGGTAACCAGAGGTAGCTCGCCCAAGTCTTTTCTTACACGCGGAACTTCTTCCAATACATCATAGCATTTGTCTTCCGCATGCTGCTCTTTTAGCTGTGAGGTCAAGTTGGAAAGCATTCCGCCCGGTACCTGGTACAGCAGAGTCTTGATATTTACGCCCAGGTTCTTCGGATTCAACAGACCGCTGTCCAGGGCCTCATCACGGATCGGGCGGAAGTAATCAGCGATCTCAGCCAGAAGATTCTGGTCAAATCCTGTGTCATACTCAGTTCCTCTGAATGTCTCAACCATAACCTCAGTAGCCGGCTGGGAGGTTCCCAGAGCGAATGGAGACATAGCGGTATCGATTACGTCAGCACCTGCTTCAACCGCTTTCAGGTATGTCATGGAAGCCACACCGGAGGTATAGTGGGTGTGAAACTGAATCGGGATTTTAACAGTCTCTTTCAGAGCTTTCACCAGCTCTGTTGCTTTATATGGAAGCAGCAGACCTGCCATATCCTTGATACAGATGGAATCCGCGCCCATCTCCTCGATGTTCTTTGCGATGTTTGTCCAGTATTCCGGAGTATAGGCATCGCCCAGAGTGTAGGACAGAGCAACCTGCGCATGTCCTTTTTCTTTGTTTGCGGCCTTAACTGCCGTCTGCAGGTTTCTCATATCGTTCAGGCAGTCGAAAATACGGATGATATCGATACCGTTTGCGATCGATTTCTGTACGAAGCATTCTACCACGTCATCAGTGTACGGACGGTAGCCCAGAATGTTCTGTCCGCGGAACAGCATCTGCAGTCTTGTATTTTTAAATCCGGCACGGAATTTACGAAGTCTCTCCCACGGATCTTCCTTCAGGAAACGCAGGGAAGCGTCAAAGGTAGCACCGCCCCAGCACTCCACGGAATGGTAGCCGACTTTATCCATCTTATCCACGATCGGCAGCATCTGCTCTGTTGTCATTCTTGTTGCGATCAGAGACTGATGAGCGTCACGCAGAATTGTTTCAGTAATTTTAATTGGTTTTTTAGCAATTTCTGACATAGTCTTATTCCTTTCCCAATTATATTGAAGCGCCTGCCATAACAGCAGATATTTACGACACGAAATTACACACCGAATACCGCCATGAAGGTTCCGGCTGCTACGGCTGTGCCGATAACACCTGCTACGTTCGGTCCCATAGCATGCATCAGCAGGAAGTTGGTAGGATCCGCCTCAGCACCAACCTTCTGGGATACACGGGCTGCCATAGGAATGGCGGATACACCTGCGGAACCAATCAGAGGATTGATCTTGCCGCCGGACATCTTGCACATAATTTTTCCGAACAGAACGCCGCCCGCGGTACCTACCGCAAAGGCCACCAGACCAAGCGCTACGATTTTCAGAGTATCTGCATTCAGGAACGCCTCTGCGCTTGTGGATGCACCTACGGAAGTACCCAACAGGATAACCACGATGTACATCAGCGCGTTGGAGGCTGTCTCTGTAAGCTGTTTTACAACACCGGACTCTCTGAACAGGTTACCGAGCATCAGCATACCAACCAGCGGAGCCGTGGTAGGAAGAATCATACAAACCAGGATAGTGATAACGATCGGGAATAAGATTTTCTCCAGTTTGGAAACAGGACGAAGCTGTTCCATCTTGATTTTTTTATTTTTCTGTAGTAAACAGTTTCATAATCGGCGGCTGGATAATCGGAACCAGCGACATATAGGAGTACGCCGCCACCGCAATCGGTCCCATCAGATTCGTCTGACCAAGTTTACCTGCCAGGAAGATGGAAGTGGGGCCGTCAGCGCCTCCGATAATGGAGATGGCTGCCGCAGCTTTTCCATTGAAGCCCAGTACAATTGCCAGGAAATAAGCACTGTAAATACCAAGCTGTGCCGCCGCACCCAGAATAAAGCTCTTCGGATTTGCAATCAGCGGACCAAAGTCTGTCATCGCTCCTACGCCCATGAAAATCAGTGGCTATCAACACGATTACGAGTATGTCAGGCTGGGTACCCTCTCTCTGCTTGCAGCGCTTAATCTTATCTTTTCCAAAACACCTCAGCCCAAAGGCCGGATTGAGTGTTTGTGGATCATCCCCTTTCTGCTCACTGGTAAACAGCGGGCACTTAGAGGCCAGGCTTCCAACCATGGAAAATCTTTTTCTTCTAGTTATTTCTATGCTGGCGTTGGACTGCTTCCGCTACGTCCGTTTTGCCTGGATACACATAATCTCCAAGATTACCAATAAACCCCTTAATTCCTTCTATTATTCCCTGGAACACGGCTCCTTTGACCATCTGCGCTAGCCTTCTGTCACCGCCAGGCTGGCCCTTTGTGTAATTCCGTCTTCCTTGAAAGATATGGCTGTGTTCCTTTCCATAGATGACACCGTGGTGGAGAAGTATAGGACGAAGGAAAGCTCCAAGCTGGAGCTCGCGGCAAATATGGTGGCTCTGCCATGCCTTCAATCGGTCCGCTGAAGCAGACCATCCTCCTATGTGACAACTGATATCCTAAGGGAGAGATCCTCAGCCTGGTAAATGAATTCCAGAACCTGGAAATGATCTGCAGAGCCAGGATAGACACCGTCCTTTACGGACTGCCCGACCCCCGTACAGGGAAACGCGGATGAACGCGCATCTATGGAGAAAGGCTTGATCTTAAATCCTTCCGCCTGACGAAGCCGGAAGGCGCCAGCTACTATATGGGAAGCCAAAAAGTAATCACAAATCTATGAAAAGGCCAATGTGGATACTCACCAATAAAAGTGATGATTGTCTACAGTGTGATCAAGGTGTCACTTATGACGCTTTGATATCTTTTGTTAATACCATCTGGCCTTCTCCAAGAAAAAACCGCACAACATATGAAGTGTTGCGCGGCCCTCTGTTTTACTGGAATATAGCAAGGTATTTGTCAATTTGCTTGATATCTATTTCTGGCATAATATTAACAATCGTTTCGTCATCGTATGACCAATTTAATTTGTCCAGCTCCGCTGCACTGATACCCCGACCGAATATTATTGATGTTCCAATAATATTAGAACCATTAGGATTCAAAGATTTCTGAGCGACTGCGACACACCCAGTTTGAATATCTGATTCTGGATTTAATATCGTTCCTCTATGCATAGGAGAATCAAGCCATGCCTGGACGACAGCCTGGGCATCATCAATGTCTCCAGCAACACCAAGGCCAATCTGTCCGGCGTGATTTGCATAATCATCTGAATTACTGCCTGTCATCACATTATATGCTGCGACAATTTTACCGCCGTAGTCACCAATTTTCTCATACCATTCATAAGTATGCAGACCGTTTTTGGAACGAACACGATTTATTTCATCGAAAACTTCATGAGCAAACTCTTGATTACCAAAATAATAAGGGACATTCACATTACAGGAGGCCGTTAAGTTACCAATGGAGGCTGTGATAGTACAGGAACCAGATGCTATAGCTGTAACGACTCCATCATCCACGGTGGCTACAAATTCATCGGAAGAACTCCACGTCAGGCTATCTGTTGTATTGTCCGGGCCGTAGGTGGCTGTAATTGTATCCTGTTGTTCAACATTTATTACAGAATAATCTTTACTAATTTGGAGGTTTTCAGCCGGTACTCGTGGAATGGTAACTGTAACGTTACATTCATCCATAGTTCCATTCGCATTTATAGCAGTAATGGTTGCTATACCTTCAGATATAGCAGTTACAACGCCATTTTCATCTACAACAGCAACGGATTCGTCTGAGGAACTCCAGGTTGTATCTTTGGGATCCGTTGTATAATCTGGAATAAAGGTGATTGTAAGCTGTTTTGTTTCCCCTTTATCAAGTTCTAAATTATGTTCATTCAGCGTCCATTTGTTTAGTGATGCTGTAAAATTAACCTTACATTCGGCCTTTTTGTTGCCTACTTGGTCCGTAATAGTTGCGGTTCCAGGGCCTTCGGCTACAACTAATGCAGTTTCTTGATCCTCGCCCGTACCGGTTACTCTTACAACATTTTCATCGCTGGAAGACCAGGTAACTTTCTTGTCATCGGTTGTTTCAACCGGATTATAAGTGACGGTCAAGGTCGTTTCATCCTGAAGCGTGATATCCCAGTTCAAGTTCTGCTCGGATAAAGTAATACTTTCCAGCGGAACAGGTGTATAGACTTTGATCTTGCATGATGCAGATCTTTTGCCTACAGCAGCCGTTATGGTGGCAGTTCCATCGGAAACAGCAGTTACAACGCCATTTTTCACGGTCGCGATTGTTTCATCTGAAGAAGTCCAGGTGATATCCTTATTATCAGTTGATTTTTATAAGTTACTACACCTAAAACTTCAGTTCCGGTATTTCTTCCGGATGATTTCCGGATATTTTGTTTCTTCCTCCGCTCTTTCCGGATGGCTTCCGGTATTTTTACCGGATAAGTTCCGGATTTTAAGGTAAAAGTCTGCAAAAAAACCTGGGGTTTTTGGCAAGTTACGCATTTTGTGCTACAAAACGCCACTTGTTAGGGATAGCCTACCCTAATACCCCGGCGCTCCCGCGCCCCTGTGACCCTCCGTCACTCTATCCCTCTGACATATATCTCTCATAATCGTTCCGGATTATGCACATCTGGCTGTTCAACCAGAACAGATATAACCATTCATGATATAGGTGATATATAAACTATTAATCATGGAAAAAATGGTAGAAAATTTGATATAATATGCTGTTAAATGCTAGAAATAACATGTGTCAAATGAGAAACACTTGCACATTTATTAATTATCACTTATACTATACATAGATAGGAACAACCGCCCACAAGGTGGGTTGACCTGTATATGGCAGAAAACCACCCTTCCAACGGCCAAGTTTTGGGGGTGGTTTTTTATGTATAGCTACTTACAGAACGTAAAAACGAATGTAAGGAGCGCCAAAAGGAAAAGACCAAAGGTCATTAAATCCTTAAAATCAAAATAATTTTTCATTGGCATCACCTCCATTCCGATAGAATGAAGGCCAATCCACCCGGCAACACGATTGTTCCATTTTTATATATTAACACATATATTTTTAATCACAATATTAAGTGCGAACATGAAGCTCACAGATGTATTCCAGGTGATTCGCACTAATCTTTTTATTAATTTATGAACAATCAAACAGTATCCCTTAATATTTCTTATGTTTTTTTAAAGAACTTGATGTATTATGTTATAAATGTTATATTTCATAAGTATTAGTAATTTATTTTTGTCAAATTTGCCGTCACCACATTCTCGGTGGTGTGGATCGAAATATCCGCACTGGATGTATATACAGTTGTCCATGTGTCACCACATTCTCGGTGGTGTGGATCGAAATTGTAGGCGGAGATACAACAGGAGTGCAGGCCCCGTCACCACATTCTCGGTGGTGTGGATCGAAATAAATCTTTCATTAATAGATTCCATGATTCACCTTGTCACCACCTTCGCGGTGGTGTGGATCGAAATAGTAAAAAATCACCCTGCGACCGCCAAGTTTTAGAGTCACCACCTTCGCGATGTACGGATTGAAATAAAAAAGAATCGCCACAAGCTTTGCTTATGTCGATTCTTTTTTATTTAGGTTAATCCGTAAGTGTCCCGAATTGTGCTCATCTGGCTATCCAGCCAGATGAGCATATCCCATTCAATGCTCTGCTCCAGCATTTTAAGGCCGTCAAGGTATCCATATACGTCCTCCAACAGATTATCCAGGGACAGGAGTTTTTCTTCCAGTTCCGGTATCTGCTCAATCGCGCCAGCATATCTTTTACAATATTGATAAATTTGGACCTTCCATGAGATCTCACTGCTCAGACGGAAGATCTCCTCCGGCCCGCGCAGGAGATATCCCTGTTTCATCCGCTCATAATCTTCCTCCAGTTTTTTCTCCAGTCTCATCCCTTATTCCCCGCTATTCCTTTTTGGTCTTATCAATTCCTTTTTTGCAAAAACAGGGAGGTTCCAGGTGGAACCTCCCTGTTCTGGGCATAAAAAAGTCCGGAACTCTGTCCGGTCTCTCTTTTTATCAGTTTCCTGTTATCTTACGAATCGTTTCTTTTTGAACACCAGCACGCCTGCGATTCCTGCAAGGGCGGCGGCTCCGGCCAGGGCATACGGGAGCACTGATGTGGTATCACCTGTCTTTACCAGCGCTGCCACTGTCGTATCCGCCTTTTTGGGCTGTTCCGCAGCTTTCTGTGCCGGCTTCGTGATATTCACCGTCTGATTCTTATCTTCGATGTCTTCATGTGCCGCTGCCTGGCGTCCAGCAAAATACAGCTTTTCAAACACAACGACTTTTCTGCCTGCCAGAGCGGAACCATCAAAAGTAAAGGTGATGTCCACGCTGCCATCCGCTTTTTCGGCTGTGAACGTCTTCTCTGCTGTTACTGTTTTACCGTTTATCTGCAGCTCCTTCTTTGTCTCCTTATCCATCAGGGTGCCTTTTACCGTGTATTCCTTCCCTGGGATCAGGTTCTTATACGTCACGGTATCCACGATTGTTACGTTCTTATCCGCTGCAGCTTCTTTTTTCCCTGTTGCCTTATCCTTTGCTGTAGTCCCGATCTTGATCTCCTGGTAGGTGACTGTCTGGCCTTCATCCCTGATATCCTCATGAGCTGCCACTTCACGGCCTTCCTGGAAGAGCTTTTCAAACACTACTACTTTTCTGCCCGCTAGAGCGGAACCGTCAAAGGTAAAGGTGATATCCACGCTGCCATCCGCTTTTTCGGCTGTGAACGTCTTCTCTGCTGTTACTGTTTTGCCATTCACCTTCAGCTCCTTCTTTGTCTCCTGGTCCATCAGAGTCCCCTTTACGGTGTACTCTTTACCCGGGATCAGGTTCTTATACGTCACGGTATCCACGATGGTCACGTCCTTTACCGGGATCCCCTGGCTGCTGTCTGTATCTTTGTCTTTTGCTTTGGTCCCGATCTCGATATCTTGATAAGTGACTGTCTGCCCTTCATCCCTGATGTCCTCATGGGCTGCCACTTCGCGTCCTTCCTGAAGGAGCTTTTCAAATACAACAACTTTTTTACCCGCCAGGGCAGAACCGTCAAAGGTGAATTCCAGTTCTACACTACCGTCCGCTTTTTCGGCTGTGAACGTCTTCTCTGCTGTTACTGTTTTGCCGTTTATCTGCAGCTCTTTCTCTGTCTCCTTATCCATCAGGGTTCCCTTTATGGTGTACTCTTTACCCGGGATCAGGTTATAGTAGGAGACGGTATCTATGATGGTCACCTGTTTTGCCGGTATCCCCTCGTTTGTCCCTGTCTGCCCGTCCTTTGCCGTGGTCCCGATCTTGATCTGCTTCTCCAGATCATTTGTTACAGTCCCAAGGTTCACGGTATAGTTATCCCTCTTTATGCTGACATCAAATCTCACCAGCTTATGGCCGGCATTCGCTTCACACCGCAGCTCCTCAATGGTATAAACGCCATATGGGAGTGCCCCTTTTCCGTCATCCGGGTCAGAGCCCCCAAACCAGATCCCATCCTCCGGGGATTCCCCTTTGTTGGTATTCTGTGTATGCTTGTTCCATTCCGCGGCAGTGCTGTAATAACCATTTTCGTCCGTGATGAACACATGAGATTCCCCGGTGAGCTTGTTCGTGATAGAGAATTTCACGTTAGCCATCCGGTCCAGGGTACCGTCCTCAGCCTTGATCAGCTCGATGTTGCCCCGGATCACCTGGTCCGCACTCTCCACCGGATATACCTTGATCTCTTTGGCAGTATCCGATAAGGTCACGGGATACTTGTTCCCGTCAAGCAGATAGCCTGCGGGGGCTTTCGTTTCCTTCACGTAATATTTCCCGTGGATCAGGTCTCCGGAAACGGCTTTTCCATCCTCGTTCAGGGTGAGTACAGCAGCTTCCTGGTCTTTTTCGTAGTCCCGGTTCTTCTCCGCTGCATAGACCGTATACTCTGCCCCGGCAAACCCTTTATCACTGCTCTGGCTCTCTGCCTTTCCAGTCTCTTTATCGGACTTCTGGATGGAGATCCTGCCGTACACCGGCTGATCCTTGCTGCCGACCGCTACAGTCTCACCAGGTGTTACTTTTACCGGATAAGTGGTCCCATCTATGAAGTACCCTGCCGGGACCTTTGTCTCTTTGACGGTGTAATCCCCGGCCGGAAGGTTCTCCAGGATACCTTCACCTTTTTTATCCGTGGTGATCGTCCCAACCTTCTTGCCAGCCGCATCATAGATGGTATATTCCGCTCCTGCGACTGCCTTGCCGCTCTCAGAATCTGTCTTGTTCACTTTGATGTTCCCGGCCTTCTGCCAGGTGACAGATAAGCTTGTCGTACGGTCAGGATCTCTCCACCTAAGTTGTATTAGATCCTGTACTTCATCATCTGCCGTTTTCAGCAGTAAAGGCTGGCAGTATCCCATGCTGCCTTTTAGTATACCGGTGGAAAAATCAGCCGCCCCATTCAAAGGCGCGGTAAGATAAAAGACATCTCCGCCCTTTACGGTCACTTCACCGCCGGTCTCCTCACCAGTAGTCTTATTATGCAGCACTACCTGCTCCGGAAGTGAAAAACTTACTGTGTTCCTGGCATCACCATTCACTGTGATCTCTTCCGTTTTCTGCTGATCCCCTGAAATAGTGGCATTCACAGACTCTTTATCGAAATAAATGTTCATATCTGTGATCAGATTTGCCGCCGCATAATCCAGTAAAGGCTGAGCGAGCATCTGTCCATTCTCATTGTCTCCGCTGTACAGGACGCTTAATGCAGAACTTGTCCGCACAACACCTTCCGCCTCATCTGTGAAGATATTTTCTTTTCCGTCCCAACCGTAGTACAGGACTGTTTTTATCATGTCATTGTCGTAGGGATTTACTTCTACCGGGGTGCCTGTTTCAGGGCTCAACTTACTATGCTCTAAGCAGTATGCTCTTTCACCATCAACAAAAAAGTTTCCTACCATTCTTCCGCTGTATTCAATAGGACCCGTATATTCAATCACGGGTCCTCCCTCTGCTAAAACGTTACTACCTCCACTTATAAGTGTAGTAGCAGCTACGCAAAGGGACATCCCGAATGCCCCTGCTCTCTTTGCAATGTTTTTCCAATCCATGAAAATCTCCTCTCTAATTTTTCTGCAACAGGTTACCATTTTAGTAGTTCAATGGAACCACCCCCTTTCAAACGCCAACAAAAAAACGCATCGTCGAAACGATACGTTTTTTTGCTAATTATATTACCAAGTAAATAATTCCCAGGTTCCGCCGCCTTTGATGTCCCCTTCAGCTATCTTAGTTCCTCCTGTCCAACTTTGATATTCTTCTCCCATATAACCACCTGTTTTTTCACTTTCATTTCCAGATGGACTTTCTTCTGCAGCTCCTCCTGAAGAGCTTTCACCGGAGAGCTCACTGCCTCCGCTGGTATAGGATTCGGAGCCACCAGACCAAGAGTTTTCATTGCCCGAATATGTTTCTCCTTCTGTTCCGGAAGATGTACCTCCATCGGAACCGGATACCTGAGAGCCTGTGCTGTTCCCGGAAGCTTGTCTTCTCTGCTGTGATTCCTGGGCTGCTTTCCGTTCCGCCTCTTCCTGGGCTGTCAAGGTCTGATCCACGGTGGGAAGGTATCCCAGAAGCTCCGTTTTCAAAGCGTTTTCCGGAAGGCCATTCACGGCCTCCAGGACATCCTGGTACTGTTCACGGGTAACTCCATCCACCATAGCCCCTGTTTCTTTATTATAGATCATAAATACGGCCTCTCTGACGGCCTGCTGGCCTGCAAGGGCGTTCTGTGCTTCATCAACCTTTCCCATGTACTGTGAATAAAAGTCCGGCTTACTGGTCTTTAAGGCCTCCAGGCTGGTTTTCATCTTTGTCAAAAGATGATTGGCATCATCTCCTGGTACAGCCAGCTGGCCCTCCGGATAAAGGCTGCCATAAGTTCCTACAATCTCAAACATAGCCGGGATATACTGGAACTCCTTCACCAGGCTTTCAAACCTGGCTGCCTGCTCCTTGCTGGCATCCGGATTCGTTCCATACGTTTCCTTGAATGCATCCAGTTCCTTCTGTAACGCATCTATCTTATCCTGTGTAAGTCCATCCGCCGGCATCTTCATATCCTCATTGGCATATAAGGCTATCATATTCTGTTCAATCGTATCCAGCTTTTTCTCTATTTCGGCCCTGGCTTCTTCTACACGGATCCGTTCTGCCTTCTCTGCAGCTTCTTTCTTTTCCTGCTCTATCTTCACCTGTTCCTGCCTCGTCTGCTCCTGCTGATAATTATGGGCATACACAGCCCCGCCACTAATTCCGATTACTGCAACTGCAGTCACTGCCAGAAAAGTCATTTTTTTCTTTGTCATACTGTCCCTCCTTTGAGAATCTTTCTATACATTATACTTCCGAAACCCTCTTGTTTCTTCCTTCTTTTGGTAATTCTATCATAACACAAATGAAATTCCGTGTCGATGTCTAATGATGTCTAGTTAGTACACCCCTGTTTTTCTACAAAGGCCTGGCAACAATAACAGATTTTATCATTAAGATCATTTCTTATTTTATTATCAAAATCATTTGCTACTTTGTTATTTTTGTATGTCTTTTACTGCGAACGTAGCAATGCTCTTTCCAGCTCTTCATAATCGTACGACCGTTGGCTGAAATTGCTGAATTTATTTTTCCGCTTCCCTCCAGGCTTTTCCTGACGGGCAGCATTCACGGCTTCTGTGACATTGGCCTGGTACAGTGCAGTGAGCAGATATCCCTTCAGATTGCGCACAGGCGGTCCGCACTGCATACCGTCCAGGATGGAGCGGATATGCTTTTCCTTCAGCCCCAGAAACCGTTTGTTCAACATATCCCTGCTTACAGCCCTTTGATGGATCCGGTACTCGAAAACCGGGCAGACTGGTAAATATATCTCGGCCATAAGCTCAACCACCTCCTCCACAACCTCGCCGTATTTAGGGCGCAGAAGGTCATAGCCTATCTGCTCCTTCACCTTGCAGACAGTCTTTTGTCTTTCCTCCTCTCCTGGTCCTGAAGAAGATGATTTATTATTTTGTTTTTTAGTTATTTGTTTTTTAGTATTTAGTAGGTGGCGATTTCCCAAGCTCGGGTTTTCCAAGCTTGGGTTTTCCGTGATTGGAAAATCCGATTCTGGTGATTCCCTTCCCCTGCCGTTTTTTCGATCATCCATGAATTTTTCTTTGCAGGCTGCCCGTTTTTTATCCACGATCGGATTTTCCGATCCTGGTAGAAACCCAGTATTTATGCGGGTTCCGTGAGTCTCCTCTTTTTCCTCCAGGGGCTCTGTTCCCGGTCCTTCCGGCTCTTCTGTCACTTCTGTTCCCGGCTCTTCCTGCTCCTCTATCACTTCTGTCCCTGGCGCCTCTATCGCTGCCCTCTCCAGCTCCGGGATCTCCATGTCAGGACTTTCACGGAAGATATACTCCGTGCAAAGTATCTGCCCCCTGTCATTCCGGATCTGCCGCCTGACCAGATATCCCTCAGCCTCCAGTTCGCTGAGGCCTGTCCGGACACTCTCGTATCCATCCCGGCAGTACGCTGCCAGACCCTTGACGCTGTATTTCCAGTCATCCGGAAGTGACAGCACCTTAGACATCAGGCCCATGGCCTTTAACGAAAGGTTCGGGTTCTGAAGGTGATGGTTGCTCATCACTGTATAATTTTTGCTCTTTATCGCACGGAATATCTCTGCCATAATATACTTCCTTTCCGGTCCCTCTTTTAGTCCCTACAATCGACGGTCAGATCATCCTGTCTTTCGTATCTCTGACTTATGCAGCCATGTGGCATCCAGTTCACGAGGAAATTCCCTGACGCTCCCATCTGTCCCATATACACGTACAGTCAGACGGGAGAAAGATACCTCGGAGATCACGAGCCATTCTTCTTTTTTGGCATCCCACACCGGGCGCCCTATGTGATCTATCAGTTCATCAATCTGTAATCCCAAAACTTGATCCTCCCTGATCATATTCTAACTTTCCAGCTTCCTAAGTATTTTCTGCCGCTCTTCTTCACTAAGCTGTGTAGGCTCCTCCCATATATCTGCTGAATGGAATTGAGCCCCCTTCAGTGTATCCTCGGCCTCCTCTTCCTTATGTTCGGTTTCCTGTTTCGCATATTGTGGCCTCGTAACAGCCTTTTCTAGCGGTTTTTCCGGCATTGCCTCAAGATTCTCCACCTGCTCATTGTCATTGCCCAGATAAGGCTCATATGAGTCGTCATTTAACTTTCGCTGGTTCTCATCGCTATCTTTATCCTCATAAGCACCTACTGGCCTCTTATCCGTCCGGATATTTGGATTTTTTACTTCCTCTCTTTTCGTCTCCATAGTTGGATGGAAGGCATCATAAACCTCCTGCTGAGATGGTGGCTCCTGCGAATAGTCCATATGGTCCTCTTTTATTCCTGTCTCTACTGCCTCATTCACAGATGGACGAAAGATATCATAGACTTCCTGTACTGATGGCTGCTCCCTCCCATCGTATACAGGTTTCACATCTTTCCTCCCATCTTCCTTGCCTCGGCCCGGATCATCCATGGCTGGACGCTGGGGACTCCTTTGCCCATGCAGATCAGCCCGCATGTTACCACCCGACGCCTCCATAGCTGTGTACTGTGGGCTCTCATCTCTCCCAGGCTGCCGTTCATTCTCTTGACGGGCTCCTGACTCCTTTTCCGGCCGGTTCATGAATGGATGAGGTGCTTGTTGTCCTTCCTGCTCCTGCCTTGTATATCCCATCCCAGATCCCGGCTGACGATCCCCCGTCCCTGTTGTTGCTCCTGAGCCGCTGCTCACAGGCCTCCGGGTGCTGCCTCCGCCATTCCTCCCTTGCGCAGGCCTTTCTTCTGTTTCATCCCTCCCGGGCTCCTGCCTGCTGTCCATTCTGGTCTGTTTGAGCAACAACTGGAAATCCTTGTTCGCCTTCCTCATCATATCTTCCGGGCCATGAACAGGGGCCCCGAGTATATGAAGCAGTTTTCTACGATATTTGAAGATCATCAATGCGATCGCCGTCTGCATGATCATCACCACAAACCACCCTATATTGCTGAACATTGCGAACAACAGGTTATCCGCCCACACGATCATGCCTAAAAGGAATGTCAGCAGGACCATGCTTATCGTCACCTGAAGGAACATCTGAAGCCACTTTTCGATCACCTTGAAACCATAGGAGGGCATCATCGCCATCAAAAGTACGAACACGGATGCCAGCACGACCAGTACAGATAGAAACTGCATGGCACACTGTAGAAGGCAGATCGCTATATAGATAAGGCAGTGAAGTGAAAAAGGTATCGTATAAAGGAGGAGCATAGCACATCGTTCCAGATTACGCTCTTTGTTAAAGCAGGTCCTCCCTTCTTTCATATCCTCAATCAGCTCTTCCCTTCCCTCCGAACCGACAGGCTGTGAAAGGATCCTTTCTACATCCTCCTCTGTATAACTATCAGAACCAAACTCTAATGTTTTCCAGGGTATATGTATTAGATCCGCCCATAGTGCTCCGCCAACAGCGACAGGATAATCCGTTCCCGTCTCTATTCCCGTAGCCTCGTTCAGCGAACCCAAAAGACCCGTGCTCATACTTCTGGTCAGGTCAGATGTGACCGTAAGTATGGAACCTGATTGTGTCGTCACCATGGCAGACAGGACTACAATGAAGATCGTCTTGATGAGTGTTTCTACAATTCCCACCATGTCACGCTTGAACAGACGATAGACAAGGACACAGGCCATCCCAACCACGCCCCATAGGAACATCTGATTGAATACATCCGAGATAAGGTTCCTCTGGATCATATCTATATACCCTGACACCATCTCCGTGATATTGAAATTGAGGCAGTGATAGATAATAAAACATGTTCCGGAAGCCAAAAGCCTGCATATGGAAAAGATCAGGTTGGCTATCTTGTTCATGATAAGGTCACCCGCGTCCGTGATGCCGATTTCCTCGGAATCCAATGCATAATTGCTCAGGTACTCCTGCCCCAGGTACTTTCCGTCTCCTGAAAGCCCATCAAATTCATCCGTTATGCCAAATGTCGCACTTGAATCATAACTCTCTCCTGCTTCAACGCTTGCATACACCGGCATCCTGTATGAGATACAGAGGATCAGTATCGCTGTCATAAAGATCATTTGCTTAAAATATTTCATGCCGCCTCCTATGGTTTTGCCGGTTCCTGTTTTTGATTCCCGTTTTCTTCTTCTCTATCCGCAGGTTCCGTCCCTTTTGATTCCTGATTCTCTTCCTCCATTAACTTTCGGATCTGGGCACCGTCCATACGCTTACTCTGGTTCTCTTTCTCCCTGGCTTCTGCCTCTTCCTTTGTAGGTTCTGTCTTTCTCATCCCCTGCGCAGACAGGCCGCCTTCTGCCCTCTTCGTTTTTAGGCTCTCCATATCCTCTTTTGTCGCCTCTATCGTGAAAAAAGTCGTTTCAAAGTCATAGGATACCTGTAGATAGGCAGTATCCTTTCCCGTCTCATAGCTAACAAAGAAAATGTATTCATTCTCTTTCTCAGCCGCAAGATCAAGACAGGAGACCTTTGAAAACGGAATGGATCGTTCTTTCAGGTATATCTCCACTTTCTGGATCAGTACCTCTATCTGGTTCTCAGAAAAGAAAGGGGAAAGCAGAGAAGAAAAGCCTTCATATACAGTATTTGTGAGTTCTTCACTTTCTTTTTCCTCTGTCCCCGCCTTTCCATGCCCTTCCTCCGTTCCATTGTCCTGCGCCTTCTTCTGTAGGCGCTTTTCATAATATTCCGTAGTCTCTTCTGCTTCCCGCTCTAAAGAGGCTATCTTCTTCTCATATCCCGCTTTTGTGCTCAAAGCGCCATACCGGTAACTGAAGAAAACAGCAAACACGCTGATCACCAGTATGGCTGATACCAATCTTTTACGCATCTGACACCTCCTAGAATCCGGTATAACGATAAAAAAGTGAGAACGCTGGATAATAGCTGATCCGAGGTCCATTGGTCACGGTATTACAGCCAGAGGATGCATGGCTTGTACAATGCAGCCACATACGCTGACCGCCTGCGTCTGTTCCCACATAGATTCCTATGTGGTTTGCCCCTCCCGAAGCGACCATATTGATGAGCCCCACATCACCAGGCAGCAGCTCTGCTTCGTCGATCCGTTTGAAATTGGTTGCCTCTAAAAAGGTACCTGTGCTGCTTGCTGTCGGTACATCTACATGTCCCGACTTATAGAAAGCCCACGCCACAAAGCTGGAGCAGTCAAGGATGGTCGGATTGTCCCTCCCATCGTCCTGACGATTATCCATGCTGTATGTCACCTTCCCGATCAGACTTGCTCCGGTAAGTATCAAGTTCCTGCGCCCATCCGTTATGTTTCGCCCCCAATTTTGAGACAGGGTGTTTAACTGCTCCTTCGCTTCCGGATTGCTCACTTCACCTACGGCAACGCCCGAAGCTCCACCGGATACCATATAATACTGAAGCACATGCTCCGGGTATCTTTGGTCCCCATAATTGATAGGCCCGGCATATTGGATCAATACCGGATTGCTCCGGTACATGCTCCATCCCATCTGTGACGCACCAATTTTTGCGAACTCTACCGCTATATCAAAAGACCACGCAGTATATCCCTGCCCCTGGAACCAGGAATAGAAGCCCTGCCCGAAATTATAGTTTTGCAGGGAAATCTTGGTCAGTTCAAGGTTATAAGGGTCATGTATCAAGCCTGTCGCCGTCCATGCCTCATAAAGATATCTCACGCCCTGTGCAATGGATGCCGCCCCCTTTAAATACCCCGGCCCAGGGTAACCTGCGCTTTCTGATGACTGCATGACATCCCCATCCATGGTCCCTATCCATGGCTCCCCTCCAGCTTCCTGCTGGATGAGTGCTAACATCAGATCTACCAACTTCTCCATCCCAGGGTACCTTGCAGCTTCCTTTTCCAAATAAGGCCGGTAGAACTCCACCTGCGGGGATACCACGGCCTGCCCTACAACATATCCGCCTGCCCCGCCGCTGGAACTGCCGCCCATAAGGGCAGCCGCTATCATGAATATCAAGATGATAGGGAAACACAGCCATCCCATGCTGCCTGCGACTGCGAGCACTATCCTCCCTGTCCTGCTTTCCTCCGGCATATCAGATAGCCTCTTTCTTCAGTAGATCGTCAAAAGTATCTTCTGTTAGTGCATCCCCTCTCTCCGGTGTGCTCTCCTTCGGAGTAGTGGAAAAGACATCTATGAAATCCTGGAACACCGCATCAAAGGTCAGCACCCCTGCACGTCCCTCTTCATCCTGAAACAGGCATTGCCGATTCTTCAGATTATAAATCCTCTGGATATTCTCTGAGGAAGGCTCCAGGCGCAGGAATTTGAGCATCCTTGTGGCTTCTTCCTCATTATCCGTATGGAACATGAACTTATATGTGATTGTGTTCCTCACCTTCTCATCTGGAAGATCTAATACGGAATGTCCGTTAAGGATGGTTCCTGCGAACAAAGATCGTCCCATTCGGGAAAGAAAATTTACCAGCTCCCTGCCTTCTGCCGTTTCCTTCAAAGCCCAGGATTCATCACACAGGATCAGCTTGAACGCCCCTAATCTCTGTAGTGCAAACTTCTTTGCGAACTGGCACAGAGAGGAGAAAATGACCGTGGACAAAAGCTCTTCCTGGGTGTATTCCTTCTTTTCCTTTCCCTGTGGCAGGTTAAGGTTCTGAATCTGCAAGATGTTCGCCCGGTTATCAAGGGCAACCGTCTCCTCTGTGCCGTATCCAAAGAGCAGACGTGACATCCCGGAATCCTTCTGTAGACGTATCACCCTTGCCAGCTTCTTTGCGTATTCATACAGGGTATCCTTCCTGTCAAACTCTTCCAGGAGGTCAGCCAGCAGGTTCATGGATGGTATCCTCCCATCTGTCAGATGGAGCATCTTAGCCTGCGCTGTCTGCAATGCAATATCCATATCCGTGGATGGCGCTATCTTATAGAGCTCCGTGATAATGTTATATGCAAACCGGTTTGCCTCTGGCAGATCATCTCGATAGATATTATACGGATCCAGCTTTCCTGCATCCTTATCTGAAGTTGATAATGTCACCACATTGATAAGACCCTTTAAAATCTTTAGCTGCTCTTTCCAGTGGCTCCTTTCCCCTTTCGGATCGATGATGAGCCCATATCCGCCATGGATGATATTCAGTGTCCATAGCACATTGGCATTGAAGGATTTTCCAAATCCCAGGTTGCCGAAAAAAGCGGCGGATGCCGATTTATCATGCAGACAGGCGTTCCTCATATCCAGAAAGACATTTTTTCTTTCCGCCCCTGTCGTCCCGATGAACTGTGCGCTGTCATCCCCTAATCTCCTTGTACAGAAAAGAACCCCGCTCGCTACCGCATCTGAAGACAGCCGGAGCACATAGTCTTTTACGGTGATCCCGACAGATGGGATGAAAGACAGGAACAGCTTCCATTGGTCAGCCACGGGCTGCTCGACAACCATCGTCAGATCAGAATATAAGGCCTTAACCTTATCTACTCTACGTTCCATCTCTTCTTTGCTGCCAGCAGCGACGCAAAGCGATACTGTAGTATAAAGCAATGGATTCCTCGTCTTCTTCAGTGCCCTGTTTAAGTGGTTCCCTTCCGATTTTCCCTCGATCAGCTCATCCGGTATTTCCTCGCCTGCCATCGCCACATGGTTGATCTGGCTGGTGATCTCCTGCTTTTTATCACTCACGGCCTTTAGCGACTGCCGATATCCCTTTACCTTTATATGGATGCATACCTCCGTCTTGTAATTGAGCTTCTGCAATAAATATATCCACTCATTCCCAATGGCGGAAAAATCATCCGGCATCTCTGTCAATGCAAGGAATGCCTGATACGATACTGTTTTATCTGTATGGACTTCCAGGTATCTATGCCTGGGTATGACCTGCCCATCGAAAAGGTTCTCAATCTCCCGGGGCCTTGAACGGTAAACTGTATCACTCCCTTTTTTAAACGCCCTGGCCTCTACGGCCGGTTCCCATACCTTCGACTTATCCTGGCTCTTATACCACAATCCAGTCTCCTGATCGAGCCCCCTGAATTTCATTCTGTGTAACATCCACTGTGTTTCCGCAGCCGTACACTCCCGCAAATGGAAACGGTAATTCGCATTTTCAAGCCACCTGTCCGCCAATGCCTTACACTGCTCCATTTTTGACTTTAAGATATCCCCGGCATCCAGGTTCATCCATTCATTCACCGCATTCACAGGATTCCTGAACAGATATGCAAGTGTTTCCTTTGCTGTTTCAAACTCATCCGATGATTGCTGAAGCTTGACTGCAATCATGATCTTGTAATCATTGATCGCACCATTTGCCTTAGACAACGCATCTAAATACTCCTCTGTCTGTCCCAATATAGTAAGAGCCGTATCATATAAGCAGTCATCCCGGTCAAGGCCCTCTTGATAGGCCCCGTATCTTTTCTTCAGATTCTCCTCCATCGGTATGATCCAGATTTGGGCCTCACTTTTAAACTCAGCTAAGAACTGCGCTGTCTTCCAAAGTAAATTTAAACGCTGCTTATTGCTCAAACAGTCATATCCTTCCCCTTGCAGGTCATATAATGCCCAAAAGGACTTGTCCACGTTATGTATGATATTCCCACTATAAAAATTGATCGGACATTGTGCCTGGTACATAACAAACCTCCCTTCCGTGTCCAGCGACCCATCTTATCACTATCCTGACATTCTTCTCTCCATCCTTACCGGTATACCAGCTTATACGAATGGGCGGGGTCTTTATTTGGTAAAATCGAAATCTTTCCATATAGCTGCCATATTCCATTAACCAAAACCTCATAATCCCTGCAACGAACCATACCGGCATCTTACCATCCAGCTTTACGGTGTTCAAAAATTTTGCCCCTGCATAGGGCAGTATGAGATATTTGATGATCACCGGCACCTCTGCCATGGCTGGTATACATTTCCCAAATAGGAACATGATAAAGAAACAGATACCGAAATAAAGCGCCATATGGAGCGGTACTGGCAGGGGAAGCTTCGCATTCTGGATCGCATACATGACTTTTTCATGTTTCCAAAGCTTTGCATACGTCCTTACTGTATAATTCTCATTTTCCATTCTTTCATCTCTTTTCCTTAGAATCCGAATATCTGCCCCAGGGAGTTTCCAATGGCCTCTAATTTTGACGGATTCCCAATAAAGTAAATGACCAAAGCTCCCAATAAGAGCGTTACAACGACCCCCACCGTGTTTTTCTTTAAGATACTCACCGCCAGGGATATCCCGACGAACGCAAAGGCAAGCCACTTTAGCTGCCCTAAAAGCCAGGTCGCCCCGCTTTGTCCCCAATTTGCCGCCGCAACAAGAAATGCATTGTTTGCAAGTAACAGATAATAACTCATTCTCATTTTATCTCCTTTTTATTTGCTGTAGGTTGCCGGTTCCATGGACATGATATAGAGCTGTCCCTTCTCTTCTACAAGGGTGAAGCTGCTTGACTGCATCACCACCGTTTTTGTCCTTTTATCCTGTACTTTGTACCTCACTACAGATAAGATGTTACCATCTGTATCCGTATATGCCTTTATCTCTGCTATCTCCAATAGGGCCAGGTCATTTTCCCCGGAAAGTCCTGAAAAATTTGTTTTATCCGCAGTCTCATGCAGAAAATAATCTATTACAGACTGCTTATCCGTATAATAAGCCGTTAGGAAGTTATTTATCGTCTCCTCTACCTTATCGACATCTTTGTACTCACTATACTTCGATGGGATGGACCGTTTTTCATAGTCCTGCACATAATAAGAATCCTTATCACTTACCAACAAAGGAAAGCCATCTACCACAAAGCCCGTTTTTGTGACCTGCACAGGCACCTTTAATGTGTAGACTATATCAGCACTTTCCGCTGTCTCCTTCACTGTTTCCTTCGTCTTATCCTTACTCTTATCCTTGGAATCCTTCTTTTCCTCTTTCTTTTCTTCTGTATCCTCTACTGTCTCATAAACAGTCCCGGCTACTTCTACATGAACATACACTTGTGTGCGATTGTCCTTTATCTGCTCCATCCGGTACGCATCCGCATAGGTTGCTTTGGCCTCTGTCTGGAAATCATAGATATCCGCCGCCTCAGAAAGATCCTCTGTCATATATTTACTCAACCGTTTTTTAAATTCCTCTCCCCCATCCTTATCGTAGGTCATGTACTCTTTCGCAAAGTCTGACGCAAAGCTTAGGATCCTTGTTCTCTGCTCCATCTCCGCATCCATTGCTTTCTGAAGCTTTTCAACTTTTTGTGCTGTCTGTGTGTTTTTGTCCGGAATCAGAATTGCTGCCGCCCCACGGACGATCAGGAATATAAGGATACTCCACAAAATGATACGTGCTGCCTTCCAGCCAGCTACATTCTTTAATTTATACTCTGACAGATCCTCTTCTCTACGCTCATCTGCTTCGGACTGCCTAACCTTACCTCTATTTTTTTTAAACATAGGTCTCCTTTCTAAAGATCAAAACGGCATCTCGTCATCAAAGGAGGGTTCATCACCATCCCCTGTGTAAACGAGCCCATTCAAAATAATACCGCCACCATCTTCCTGTTCTGCTTCCTTCTTTCTTCTTCCTGCCAGGGGCTCCCTCTTTTTCGCTGGTTCCTCCCGTGTGGATCGGGACGGGCCCGCCTCATCCAGTAACATATTTCCCTGTTCCACCGCCACATCATCCCGCAGGTTGATATCATCATCAAAGTAGTAGGCCTGGAAATCCACTGTCTCATTTCCCAGTTTAAACAGGAACCTGCCTTTGATATCCGGCAGATAAACAGCGGAAGAGTTACCGAGGACGATCTCAGATGCCGACTTATCCGCAAAACGCCCGCAGATACGGATGGGGATATTGTTCTTGATCTGCCCCGTCAAAACATTCGCGTCTGGCCTCTGCACACCCAACAGCAGATTGATACCGGTAGCCCTGGACAGCCTCGCAAGTGTCGACAGCAGCCCTTCCAGCTCCTCCAGGATGGCCCGTTTCTCCTTATCTGCCCCTTTTTTATCGAGCATCTCTGCGATCTCATCACAGGCCAGGCCTATCCTTGCCAGGTGTTTCCCAGTCTTTTTGTTGTATTCCGGCAGGTTCTTGCAGTCTAAATCCCGAAACAGATCAAGGCGCATCTTATTTTCCTTCACAAGCATCTGAAGTACATCCCTGGCCCTCTCGTAATCGGTCACAACCTCGCCAAATTGCTCATACCGTTTGCCAAACTCTACGCCACCTTTGAAGTCGATCATGTAAAGCCGCGCGCCCTGGCAGATCATCTGCCACAGACAGCTCCTCAGGATGACAGATTTACCGGAACCGGTCTCACCGGCAGCGAGCATGTGAGGTGTCTTGTTTAGATCAAAGGAGATCGTCTCAATGGCTCCTTCCCCCAATACGACCACGCCTTCCTTCTTACTCAACTTGGAATCATCCCAGTTGATCATGGTCGGGATCCGGCATTCTGACGGAACCGTGACCAGCCTTGTGATACGCTTGGACTTCCCTTCCTCAAAATGCAGGATATTACAGTCAAGGGCCGTTTCTAACTTCTCTTTATTTGCGACCCAATCTGACATGGGGATCGTCGAACTGAAGATATAATGTTCCTTACGCTTCTTTTCTTTTCGGGCAAACCTCCTGCTCTTTTTTTCCTTTCTCTTTTTTACCAGGAAAGGGTATTGCCCGTCTTTGCTCTTAAAACCAACCGCTGCAAAAGCGGCTTCATATGGGTTCTTAGCTTCATGGCCCCCGACCGCCCCCAAATAAAAGACCGGCAAAAGGAGCACCAGACCCCATATACCAAAGCACAACCATGTAGGTATACCCGGGAACCATCCAGTAAGGGAGGTAAATACGGATTCCTTATAGCGGAATCCTAATAAGGCAAGGATGACAGATATCAGCAGGCCGCCAAAACGTTTCCCTGTACGCATCCGGATCAAACCCATCCCTACTCTGCGCAGATACGTAAACAGCATTTGGATCACTTCTTCGATCCTTTTGTTTATCTCATTCTCATACGGATTATTCAATCCTCCCATCCCCTTCCTGGAAACAGACTGCCAGTACATGCATGACATCCTTCACCTTTCTATTACCGATACCCTTTATCTGCCGAAGCATCCGCTCCGCTTCATCTGGGATGAACCCTATATTCGGGGCTCTTGCTATCCCCTCTACGAAACCCTCGTTATACACATCATTGAAATATGCAACCATCTGCTGATGGTCCATCTTCCTGATCTTTTCATACTGTTTCCGGTTTATCCTGTTCTTCATCTTATCTCCTTGTTTCAGTCCATGAAGAAAAGCTCTTCCTGTCCGATATCGTAATTCATCCATAGCGTCTCTACCCGGGAAACACCTGCCTCAGCCTGGTTTTTCTTATGCACCTTCCGCCATCCGGTGAGCATCCTGTTATATAGATCATTTTCATAACCAGATAACAGCACTTTCCCCGGATGTCCTGCCAGCAGATTCAATAATTCCACATGCTCATCATCTTCCATCTCATGTTTATACAGATAATTCTTGCGTGTACCATGTAAATATGGTGGATCAGCATAGATAAACACGTCCGGAGTATCATAACGTTGGATCAATTCTATTGCTGGCAGATTCTCGATCTGCGCATCCTTTAGCCTCACGCTGGCTGCCATTACTGTTTCTGGAAATCGCTGCCACATCTTTGTGTTTAAAGGACCTGTATGCTGCTGACTGCTCCTGAATCCATTTCGATACAGGTTGCCACAGCCAAATCCCATCCAACACCGGACAGCAAATCTCCTTGCCCTCTCCACAGGGGATAGCCCAAGATTGTTTTCATAGGCCTTATAATATTCCTCTCTGCTATACGGTGTCAGTTCAAGTTTGCCTGCCAGTTCATCTGCTTCTTCACGTATCACTTGGAAGAAATTCACCACATCCCCGTCTAAATCATTTATGGTCTCTATCCTGGCCGGAACCTTATGAAAGAAAACCGCCCCGCTGCCAAAGTATGGCTCCAGGTATACATCATGCGCTGGTATGTATTCACAGATCCATGGGGCAATGCGGTTCTTCGCCCCTGGATATTTCAGAACACAATTCATTTCTTCACCCCTTTTGGAATATCAAACAAATTTTCGTCCATACAGATATAAGTCCGTCGTCTTCCCACTCTCGTGCCTCAATTCCTTCTGCACGATCTGATGGGCTTTCCCCTTACTCATGGCCTCCTCCTCAATAAGTTCTCGGAGGCGGTGTTTTGAATATATCCTTCTGAGGTCATGGCATTCCATCCCCAGGTTCGTGGCCTGTTTTTCCATGGTGCTGGCTGAATAAAACACCTTCTGTCCGGGTTCTATGATATCCAGCAATTCTCTCAGATGTTTTCTCACATAATCGTCCTTCATGCACTCTACATTTCCCGTCTTACCGCCTTTGCCATTCCGTATATGTAGGTCTATCACCCCGTCATCCCGGATTCGTATGTCCCCCGGTTCAAGATCTGCCACCTCTGACACCCTTAACCCAGATATCAGCATAAGGCGATATCCCAGTTTTAGCCTTTTGTCACTAATCTGGTTGATCGTCCTGAAATTTCTATCCACATGGATCTCCTTCCCTCTGGATTTACACCGATTGAATTTCGGTGCTTCCTTCCATACCTCATTATCTGGCAAGGCAAAAGAGTGATCATATTCATGAAGTGCCGTCAATCCCTGCTTTGCCGCTGAGAACCTGCTCTGCTGGCGTATGAGGCGGATCTTGTGTTCCACTATTTTATGATCTATCTCATTCAGGGAATCAAATTGCATATCCTCAAAAAGGTTCTTGACCTCCTGATAGTATTTCTTGGCTGTATTAGCACTATATCTCTCTGTCAGGTATTCTTGAAAACCATACAGGATGTCATATTTCATATTTATCCCCCTATTCCTCTTTCTCTATATCGAATGGATTCCCAGGCTCAGGCGCATCAGGCGCACGATGATCAAGCGTATACCCTCACCTCCATTCATCCTCAGAGCCGCAGCGTACCTCACCTTGGGCTTGTCACGATCTTGGGCTCTGTTGAATGCCTCTCTGTCCTACAGATCATCGGTGTAGACTCACACTCACTCCTGCCAAATGCTGCCTCAGGTCCGCCATTGTCTCCCATCCTTTCTTCCAATCCGTTTTATGCTCTCTACATCAATTCCCATATTGAGATCTGCTGTTGTTTTTCTTTTTTCTTCATGTGTTCTAATTCCGGCTGCCGGTGCATCATGATCTGCATATCGGTAAATTCACTGTTATACAGCTGCCTTATATTCTGGATCGCAAAGTTGCGATGATTGCTCAAAGTAGTATGCGACATGTGAAGTTCCGCCCTCACCGCTTTCCATTGTTTGTGTTCCACATATAAGCCCTTCAATACTGTACGCTGCCCATAGGGAAGGCTCTGGTAACAGATCCAGACCCGCTTCAGGGCTTCTTCCTCCTGTATGAGCTGGTACGCATATCTTTTAAGGAACTCTACATACCGCTCCTCATTCTCTTCATACCGCTCCAGAAGATCTCCTAAATCTTTTTTTCTGCCGCTTCCTGATGTACCCGCAGTATCATAACTCTTCGCTTTCATCTGTAGGCTCTCCAGAATATCATTCGTGGTTGCCATATTGCTGTGCAGAAACCGGATCCGCTCACGTACATCCTCCAGCAGTGTTTCATATCCGGACAGGCAGCGTACAATATAATTTTCATCTATTTTCATTCGTTCCATCTTCATCACCTCCTGAAGCGGCGGCAGCATCATCACTTATTTCGTTGAACCTTCCAAGTGATCTGCTCCCCGTCCGAAGCCGCTATGATCGTACCCTGCTCGTCTGTCCGAAATATCTGTATCCCATTGTCTCTCAGCCTTTGTAACGTCTCATCACTTGGATGTCCGTAGGAATTTTCACTTCCCACTGAAATGATGCCGTACGAAGCCCCTACCGCTTCCAGAAATGCTTCCGATGAAGAGCCTGCGCTTCCATGGTGCCCCACTTTATACACATCGGCCGATATATCCCACCCTGCGGTCAGAATGTCTTTTTCGGATTCCTCCTCTGCATCCCCGGTGAAAAGGAAACGATTCCTGCCGTTCTGCAAGAGCAGCACGATTGAATTATTATTGCCATCCCCATATTTTTTGTTCGGGGCCACAACTGTGAATACCGCACTTCCCAATTTGTAGTTCCGGCCTGCCTCTGGAACGATCATCTTCTGCACCCGGTTCTTAACCGTCTGTATCACATCATCATAAGTCCGGGTATCCTTTTCATACTCCGGCATCATGACAAGATCGGTATCAAATTTATACAGGATAACATCAAGCCCCCCTATATGGTCTGCATCCGGATGTGTGCCTATGGCATAATCAAGACGCTCAACGCCCTGCTTCTGCAAGTAATCCTGTACATATGTGCCCTTATCATTTCCACCGGCATCTATGAGCATATGGTGTCCGTCACAGGTTATCAGTGTAGCGTCCCCCTGGCCCACATCAATATAGTGGACCTGGAGGCTGCCTGGCTCCATTTTGACAGGCTCGACCGATATTTCCGGCTTTGTAAAAAGTCCATACACACAGAAAACAGCCAGGAACAGCAGCGCTGAAAAACGTATCCTTCTTCGCTTACTCATCGTAAAAACCTTTCCAGAGCCTCCATCACAATCTCATAATCATTCTTACCCTCCATGACTGCCCTTATCTTTACTTCTTTCGCCAGTTCAGGGGTCAGGTAATATCCCCGCTGGATCAGCTTAGGATCATTCTTTCCTGCTCTCCCTGTTTTCACCTTCTTTCCAGTATCTACCGGGATGTTGATCATCTGCCCGACAACACTGCTCCGTTTCTCTTCCCTTTCTGCCATTCCCATCACGCCACCTCCTGAATGATATAATCAACGATCTCCCTGTATTGAGAAGCCACCTCCGCATCAGGCCTATAGGTAATGACTGCCTCTCCGTCATAGATCCCCTTTGTAGCAGCCGCCGTCTTTTTCACGATCCCGACTACATGCTCTTTTTCCTCCATGGCCTTCAGCACTTCTTTATGATCCGTGACACGCTTCTCATATAACGTAGCTATAATACCCATGATCTTTAGCTCTGGATTCGTCAACTCCTGTATGTCCCGTATGGTTTCTTTTAACATGTCTAAGCCTCTGTACGAAAGATAATCCGTTTTGCATGGTATGATGACCTGATCTGCCGCGGCAAGGGCATTGATGGTCAAAATACTGAGCTGCGGCGGACAGTCAATGATCACAAAATCATAAGAATCCTTTACATCCCGCAAAGCCCTTGAAAGAATATTTTCCCTTGCCATCCTGGAGGTCAGCTGCATCTCCAATGCTGCCAGCTGGATACTTCCCGGGATCAGATCCGGTCTTTTCTCATCTCCACGGTGTATGCAGAAGCCTGCGGGTTCCCCCATCATTAAGCTGCATACATTCCGCTTATATCCTTCTGGCTCATAGCCCATGGCGATCGTAAGGCTTGCCTGTGGATCTATATCCACAAGCAACACCTTTTTGCCTCTCAAACATAACCCTACCCCTATGTTTTGCGCAGATGTCGTTTTCAGGACACCGCCCTTTTGATTCGCCGATGCCAAAATCATGCTTCATCCTCCTTATCAACTTATTTTAATAACAAAATACTAATTTATGACCGGCAGTAATCTGGATACCGGATCTTAATAGCTTCCCAAAAGTACCTTGCATATCCGCAGCAAAATAAATCGTCTGCTGTATAACGCCTGCATTCCCTTAACTGGTCATCACCCTCAAAGTCGTAAATGCTCGGTGTCCCGCCATTATAAAGATTGAAGCCCAGCCGGATCACCTTTGCACTGCCGCTTGTGATCCATCCCTCTTGTAAACACTTCGGCTTCAGAGCCCCTGATTTAAAATCATATATCCGATTGATATTTTTTCTGGTATCACCGGATATCCCCAGACAGTACATAAGTGCCTGATGGTACGCATCCTGATATCTGCACCTTTGCAGGTTGTAATAAAAGAATTTCTCATGTTCCTGGTCCTTGAAAATGATCGCCATCTCATCCCTCCTTTTTACTCTCAAAATCCCCTGGCATTTCACACCGCTCAATTTATTTCTTCGTTCTTCGTCATAACTTCCTCTCCCTACCTCTATATCAGCTTCATTCACTACGTCATGTTTCATCCTACCTCCACATAATCGCCATTCACTACGTCATGTTTCATCCCTTTCAAAAAACTCCACCCCATTTGTTCTCACCTCTAAATCCGACTTGTTATACTACGTATAACAAGTCTCCATTATCTATCTGAACACAAAATAGTAAGAAACCTGTCAACCATGCGGGTTTTCGGGTGAGAACATCCCAAATATTGATTTTGACCTTGTTCTCACCAAAATTCACCCCTGTTTTCGGGCTAAATTCTTTATCCGTTGGGCGACAGATAACGGTATATGTATCACATATTCCAGCCGGTTGGTACTTGTCCACCGGCGACGCTTTGTCAGCCGCCCATCCATCGTAATGATCCATCTCAGATCCCTCCAGGCCTGTAACTTTTCATCCGCCGTCTCATAAAGGTTTTGATCCAGCAGCTTCACCAGGTAATCCTTCTTCACATACAGCCCGTCCTTATCCTGCTCTATGTTTTTGCTTTCCTCATGATATCTGAGAAGATAGTTATAAACATCCACATATTCCTTTGCCATTATTTCTAACCTGCTCATGTTTCCTCCCACTCCCGGAGAAAATATTGATACGCCGTCTTACGGATCAGCAGCACCTTCACACGCTGTCTATCCTGTGTATCCATCCAATAATGTTTACCGGAACCCTGGATCTTCATGACGCTCGTCTGTACCATAAAACGAAGGATCTCACTGGTGGAAAATCCGAAAATCTTCCCCTGCCCTGATTCTGCTAATTCCTCCAAGACTGCATCAAAATCATCCTTTCGGAACTTGGAAAATTCCCCGGAATTTTTTGATTTATTTTTATATGGCACCAATGCTTTCCTTGTCTCTAGAGCCTTAAAGATCTCATGCATCCCTTGTCCAATCCCCTTATGCTGCAATGGGCTGATAGGTGATAGCTCCTTACATTCAACCATCCTATTCCTCAAAGCATCACCCTCCGCTCTCAGCTTCTCAATCTCCTGATCTTTTTCCTGGATAATTTCTATGAGCTGATTCTTCTGAAGGCGCAGTTTACGCAAAGTTTCTTCCAAATCCTCTGTGGATTTTTCCTGTTTTTTTTCCTCTTCAGATACTTTCAGCTTTAATAAACCTAACGCCAATGTAATCACCTCCCAGATCCATCTGATGTTATATGACACCGGGCCATCTCATCCTCCAGTGCCTTGTCTGCATCCAAAATAATTTGAACAGCCTCTTCCAGGCTATGTATACCTTTCTTCAGTCGCTTGCGCTTTTGTGCTTCCGCTATTCCTTTTAAAGCACCATGCATGGTGCCATAATACCCTAGGGGCTTCCAGGATACCTCACTACTGTTTGTGAAACCATTCCTGACCTTTACGGTATGATTCATTTCGCTGACATCAATCAGATAGTCTTCCAATACTTGCACCATCCATTTTCCTCCTACCACTTGTGTAGATTAGCCATTCTGCTATCTTTGCAGAGTACGACATAAAACAAATAATTTGTTATCAAAATAAAAAAGTATTTTAATAACAAATTATTTTTTTATCCAACCACCAGTCATTTTGCCTGCCCTTCCCACTCTTCAGGTTGTCTTTTGGCGGCCAAATGCTGGTAGGCCTTTTGTGCCACGTTATCTAATATCTTTTTAATTTCCGTATCATCCTTGCAGCAATAATCATCATGGATCCTTCCAATCGTTTCGCCGTCTTTAATCACTTCCATATTCTCACCAATAAACTCAAATCATGCAGAGCAATTCTGTTTTTCACAATCCAATCGAAGAGTTGATTCATCAGGCATTCTTTCATTCTTCCCTGCCTCATATCCAGCAGCAAATGAAATCAATTGTTTCATTTCTGAAACGTCTAATCTTTCTACTATTTGTTTTAAAACAGTACGATTATCTAACTTAGTATACATAATATCGCTCCTTTCTTTGACTTACTCAAAGTATATCTCTAACTAAGTCAAATGTCAAGTATATTTTTCATTTGACTTAGTTATTGTTTTATGATATGCTTTCTTAAATAAATAGAATCGAGGTGATAAGATCTGATGACACTAGGAGAACGGATTAAAGTAATTTTATCGGAACGTAATCTTAAACAGGTTGATTTTGCTACTACTCTGGGTGTTAGTGCAAATTATGTAAACCTGCTAGTAAACGGAAAAAAGGATAAGATATCTGAGACACTGGCAAAACTCATAGAAGAAACTTACGGCTATTCTGCAAGATGGATAATGTCAGGTGAAGGTGACAAAATTTCTACTCCCTCCTTAACAACTATTAAAATCGAATTTATTAAAAAAATACAAAAAATGTCCGATGAGGAAATCGCTGCACTTCTGGCATTTTCTAAATCTTTTGATAACATAAAAGATGAGTTCGGGTTAAAGGATTAAAGGAATAAAGCAAACATTTGCAATAGAGTATTTTATTTGATAATTTGCTATCGAGATATTTTGATAACAAATAATAATGAATGCACCCCGAACTTATGTATAGTTCGGGGCATCGTCTTTAACTAGTCTCCAACCATGCGGTTTTTCGGGTGAGAACATCCAAAATATTGATCTTGTTCTTGTTCTCACCAAAATTCACCCCTATTTTCGGGCTAAATTCTTCAGCCGCCTGCCAACGGATAGCGGTATGTGTATCACGTATTCCAGCCGTTTGGTGCTTGTCCATCGGCGACGCTTTGTCAGCCGCCCATCCATTGTGATGATCCATCTCAGATCCCTCCAGGCCTGTAACTTTTCATCCGCCGTCTCATAAAGGTTCTGATCTAGCAGCTTCACCAGGTAATCCTTCTTCACATACAGCCCATCCTTATCTAGCTCTATGTTTCTGCTTTTCTCATGATACCGAAGGAGATAGTTGTAAACATCCACATATTCCTTTGCCATTATCTCTAACCTGCTCATGCTCCCTCCCACTCTCGGAGGAAATACTCATACGCCGTCTTGCAGATCAGCAGCACCTTCACACGCTGTCCATCCTGTGTATCCATCCAATAATGTTTACCGGAACCCTGGATCTTCATGACGCTCGTCTGTACCATAAAACGAAGGATCTCACTGGTAGAAAATCCGGAAATCTTCCCCTGCCCCGTTACTGCTAATTCCTTTAAGACTGCATCAAAATCATCCTTTCTGAATTTGAAAAATTCCTGTGAATTTTTTGACTTGTTTTTGTACGGTACCAATGCCTCCCGGGTCTCCATTTCCAGAAATATCCCATGCATCACTTGTCCTATTCCATTATGCTGCACTGGACCGACAGGAGATTGCTCCTGACATCCAGCCATCCTATTCCTCAAAGCCTCATCCTTCGCTCTCAGTTTCTTGATCTCCTGGTCTTTTTCCTGGATTATTTCTATGAGCTGATTCTTCTGAAGCCGCAATTTACGTAGGGTTTCTTCCAGATCCTCTGTGGATTTTTTCTGGTTTTTTTCCTCTTCAGATACTTTCAGTTTTAGCAAGCCCAATGTGATCACCTCCCAGCTCCATCTGATAACAAATGATTTTGTTATTAAATGATTATTCTATTCTGATTTTATATGACACCGGCCCATCTCATCCTCCAGCGCCTCGTCTGTATCCACGATTATCTGAATGGCCTCTTCCAGGCTATGTATACCTTTCTTCAGTCGCTTGCGCTTTTGTGCTTCTGCTATTCCTTTTAAGGCACCATGCATGGTGCCATAATACCCTAGGGGCTTCCAGGATACCTCACCACTGTTTGTGAAACCATTCCTGACCTTTACGGTATAATTCATTTCGCTGACATCAATCAGATAGTCTTCCAATACTTGTACCATCCCTTTTCCTCCTACCACTTGTGTAGATTAGCCATTCTGCTATCTTTGCAGAGTACGACATAAAACAAATAATTTGTTATCAAAATAAAATAGTATATAAACTCACAAAAGAGATTATACAAAAAGTTATGCTTGCCTATGTATTAAGCGGACTTACACGCAACATTTCCACACTCATTTTCAACATTAGTTGGTAACGTGCTTTACTTCATGTCCTACCAAATAATCCAGCGAACACCCAAACATATTGGCAATATGCTCGATTTCGGAAAGAGCGAACTCTCTTTTGCCGTTTAATTTAAAACTGACACTGTTTGACGAAAGGCCAAGTTTTACGGCGAGTTCTTTGATTGTAAGATCATGCCGTCCCATTTCAGCCCTGATATTTGGATATATCATTTAGTTACCTCCTTTCTTTGCTCACTCTTGTGAGTATCTATATTTTGATTATACTCACTTTTGTTAATTTATCAATAGGGTTGTTGACTAAATTACTCACAAATGTTATCATCATCGTGGAGGTGAAAAAATGGACTTTAGCAATAATCTCAAATTGTTATTACAGGATAGAAAGTTGAAACAGGCAGATCTATGTCGTATGACTGGTATACAAACCTCATTAATGTCCGATTATCTAGGCGAAAAAAAAAGCCCAACAATCGGGAATGCTATTCTGATAGCTGATGCACTTGAAATTTCCTTGGATACCCTTGTTGGTAAGGATAAAAAATTTTTACCAGAAGCGGAACAAAACGTTCGATCACTTTTGAAAAATGACAAAAAACAGAACGAGTTTTTTGAGATTTTTGAAGAATTATCTCCTGCTTTTCAAGAATACTTAATCAAAACAGCCAAAGATCTTCTGGAAACACAAGCAAAATTACAAAGCTCAAATTCTGACGAGGAAAGTTCATAATATTTTACCGGATAATTTGTTATCAAGATATTTTGATAACAAATTATTTTGGGTTATAACAAATATAATTATATTTGTTGTTCGCATTGACAAATATTATTATATTTGTTATCATATATTTGTCAGGAGGGTACACTTCATGAAAAGTTATTCATCACGAGAAGTCATAAAAATGCTAGAAGCGGATGGATGGTATGAGGTAAATGTGGTAGGAAGCCACCACCAATACAAGCATCCGACCAAAAAGGGAAGAACCACAGTTAAACATCCTGATAAAGACATCCCACGTAAAACCCTCGATAGCATTGAAAGACAGTCAGGGCTAAAATTCAGATAGCCCTGGCCCCTCTTGACAACATAGTAAAGGAGGCTCTATCCATGAAAAAAGTAGAACGCTATTTTTATCCAGCTATATTCGCATATGAACCAGGTCAGGAAATCGCCGTTTTTTTTCCTGACCTGGATGTAGCTACCAGCGGCGTTAATGAAGATGATGCACTTTTGTCTGCCAGAGAGTTACTTGGATGCGTACTTTTTGGTTTGGAAGAGGATAATGAAGAAATCCCAGCTCCTACACCACTCACCAAAGTAAATACCCAATCAAATGAACGCGCCGTGTTAATTGATGTCTATATGCCCTCCGTGCGCTTATCCCAGATAAACCGTTCAGTAAATCGTACTGTGACCTTACCGGCATGGCTGAATGCCGCAGCTCTCGAACAGAACGTTAATTTTTCGCAGGTGCTACAAGAAGCATTGAAAAATCACTTGAACATTCAATAATGAATGCGCCCTGGACTATTATAGGTTCGGGGCATCGTATTTAACTAGTCTCCTATCATTTAATTATCATATACATGATTTGCCCTTTGCATTTGTGTCAATCGGTGTCTTTGCAGCGTAAAATTGCATAAGAAGTAATTATTCATCATCTTGCTTTACTTTCCTTCAACACATGGGCATCTCCATTTCGGGCAGCCAAATGCTGATAGACCTTTTGAGCCACATTGTCCAATATCTTTTTAACCTCCTCATCATCCTTGCAACAATAATCCTCATGGATCCTTCCAATTGTTTCGCCGTCTTTTATGATTTCCATACACTCACCGTCTTTTAATCCTTTGTACAAATTATGTACTACTGGTTGTACCTGTTTCACTAATCTTACTTATTTATGCCGGAAGATTTTCTGGCATACTCTCCATAAATAAATAATCCGCATTATATTCTGGCAAAAGCCCTGTACAGGTCAATTTAAACTCAGTATAGGAAAAATCCGTTATGCCTTTGAGCTTATTTTGCACAGTTTTTTCACTTATACCTAAAAATTCTGCGTATTGCTTCAACGATATTCCCTTTGCATATAATGCTGTGCGTAGATTTTTATACATATATTCACCTCCGTTCCACCCCTAAGGGTAACTATCTATTTAAAATATATACCCTTAAGCGTAACTAGTCAAGATTTTTATTACGTTTAAGGGTAATTTTTTTCTTGCCATCTGCCTTTCCTCGTGTTACAATGATTTTAACAAAATACGTGATATTTCTCCTACATCTGTAGGCTGAGAAATGAATTACGAAAAACAAGATTAACGACAGTGGTGGGCGGATAAGAATCGGTATCCCTCTGCTGACATAATGTCAATTCACGTATCTAAATAAGATATGTCGTACTCTGTGAAATTACCGAGCGTAGATCGAAACAAATCATATCAGTTAATTTGATTAACCCATAATATGGGGAAAAGACGGAGGTGATACATTTGAATTTTCTGGAAAAGTTAGACTACTTGATGAGAAAGGAAAATTTAAACAAAAGTACATTATCTAAGTCCTGTAATATTCCTTACACAACTATAGATGGTTGGTATAAAAAAGGATATGAAGGGTTGAAACTTACGACACTACGAAAACTATCAAACTACTTCGGGACATCACTTGACTTTTGGGCAAATGATAGTATATTATCACCCGAAGAAAAAACTTATAATAAAGTCATTGATAACCGTGAGGTTGATGATGATATTAAAAATCTACTGGCACAATATAGTCAATTGAATGACATAGATAAAAAGTTAGTACATGAAATGATTAAATCCTTGGCCCAAAAAAACAATTGTCCGCAGACTATGACACCAGACTTATATTCCGATATACCTAAAACTCCGGAAGAGCTAGAAGCTAAATACCCACCTATAACCCAAAAAACAAATGCAAAAGAGGATGCCTGTTAATAAGCACCCAACAACTCACTTTTTCTCTTTTGTTAAACCATGCTCCTCTCAGGTAAAGACTAATACAACAAGTTCTGTGACACCAAAAAAATTCAGGTTGTAATATATGATATCGGTATCTCTATAATATATAGCATATACCTCTTTTTTTATGTAATTAATATATTTCCTATTTATATCCACTCACACCTTTCATCGAAATGAGATGTCGGGTGCCAGAACTAAATAATAGCAAAAATCAGATATTGGTGTAAGCTATACAAAAGGAACAGAACATATCGTAACAATATAAAATCATATAAGACAAAAGCCGCCCTGATGCTGGTAACATCAGAGCGGCCTACAGACCGGAGCCTGTATAGTATGTCTCGCAAGCATATTATATCATTGCTGCCCCGGTTTGACAACTGGGGTATTTTCATACCCTTTTTTCATATACTCAAAAAGGATGTGATGTTATGACAATGAAAAAATCAAAAGAAGAATACTTTATGTATCTCCGAAAAAGTCGAAAAGATAGGGATGCAGAGATGAGAGGAGAGGGTGAAACGCTCGCTCGCCATGAAAAACTTCTTACGGAACTAGGTAATAAAATGGGTCTGAACATTACAAGAGTTTATAAAGAGGTCGTATCTGGCGAAACAATTGATTCCCGGCCAGAAATCCAACGCTTGCTGCATGACATTGAAGACGGGCACTGCGCCGGCGTTCTCGTTGTTGAGGTAGAACGTCTGGCCAGGGGCGATACAAAAGATCAAGGTGTGATTGCTGAAGCTTTCAAATACAGCGACACAAAGATAATCACGCCGATCAAGACGTATGACCCAAATGATGAATATGATGAGGAGTATTTTGAATTTGGATTATTTATGTCACGTCGAGAATTTAAAACCATCAACCGCCGTATCCAGCGTGGCAGGATTGCTTCTGTCCAGGAGGGTAAATTCATATCCAGTGTAGCTCCATATGGGTATAGAAAAGTCAAAGTCCACAATGGTAAGGGCTATACCTTAGAAATAGACCAGGAACGTGCCGAAGTGGTTAAAATGATGTATGACTGGTATACCAAAGGTGTTCCTGACGAAAATGGTACTTACCGCCCATTAGGGGCCACAGCCATCTGCCGCAGATTAGACGCTATGCACATTAAGCCTATGTTAAACAGCACATGGTCAAAGGCTTCTGTGTCCGATATCCTCAAAAATCCAGTATACATCGGTAAAATCCGCTGGTCTTATCGAAAAGAAATCCGGAAAATGTCAAATGGCGTATTGGTAAAAACAAGACCTGATAACCACAATGATTATATTTTGGTTGATGGCCTACACCCTCCGATTATATCGGAAGAGATATTCTCGGCAGCTCAACATATGTCCATACGGAACCGAAAAACACCGCTAAAAGTGAACTCTCGATTACAGAATCCTTTGTCTGGGTTGGTCTATTGTAAAAAATGTGGTAGCCGCATGACCAGGCTCGGACCGACAACCCATACCCCTTATGCAACCTTAAAATGTAGTAATCGGTATTGTGATAATATTTCCAGCCCCCTTTACCTCATTGAAAAGAAACTGCTTACACTACTTAACGACTGGCTAACTAATTACAATCTGAACTGGGAAGGCTGCTCATCATCCCTTCCCTCTGATTCCGAACTAAAGGTAAAAAAGCAGTCAATCAATGATATCAACGAATCCTTAGCCACATTGGAAGAACAGCTTGATAATGCTTACGCCTTTCTCGAAAAAGGGATTTATACGCCAGAAATTTTTATACAGCGAAAAGAAAAACTGACAGAGGAAATGGCTGCTCTACATACTGACTTGCAGAGTATGATAGAAAGATATGAAAACATCCTCACCATACAAAGATCCCAGGAAGAATTTCTTCCAAAGGTCAGAGGAGTTATAGATGCATACTGGACTGTCAGTGATATGCAAACACGAAATGATATGTTAAAAGAATTGCTGGAGAAAATAGAGTATAAAAAAGGTATTGCAAATACACGTGGTAAGAGAGAAAATGCAAATTTTACCCTTGACATTTACCCTAGGCTCCCACGTAAATCACCTATATCTTGAATGTGCAGAAAGTAATCCCATTCATAGTATATGGTATTGGAAAATCAACCTTTTTTCCACTCACCTATATCATGAATGGGGATACACCTACGGGCCGCCCATGGCCGTTGCCCCCATTCCATCTGTGAGACGTGTTCTTGAATATGCAGTTACGGAAATCCCCCCGGAGAAGATATCCATGGGCATACCAAACTACGGATACGACTGGCCTCTTCCCTTTGTCCGGGGCGAAACAGCCGCCAGAAGTATAGGTAACCAGGAGGCTGTGGCCATCGCCGCTGCCAACAATGCCGTCATACAGTACGATGAGACATCGCAGGCACCTTTTTTTGAATATACAAGCCAGGGCACGCAGCATATTGTATGGTTCGAGGATGTGCGCAGTATCCTGGCAAAGTTCCGCCTTGTAAAAGAATTCGGCTTTCCCAGAGTGGACTACTGGCAGCTTATGCGGCCGTTCCGCCAAAACTGGCTGCTCCTCTGTACTGAATTCTCGCTGTCAGAACCGTTTTAAACGAATGCAGAGATACTGGCGGGCTGCCTGGGCAGTTCTGAAGTGTGGAGTTTTCTCCCTCAGAATATAGCTTGATGCCTCTTCCCATTCTTCCAGAGGGTATTCTTCAGACGATATTTCACACACGGTTTCATAGATTTTTTTTCGGCTGATATAGCCATGCAGATCCGACAGCATTGCCGTGCCGTTATCCCTTGCCAGTCTGTCCAGTAAACTATCTTTCACGCTCCGCACCTCCTTTATCCTGATTCCGCAAAACCACATAATGATGGTTATGTGGTCAAATGTACGGATGTTTTATACTTGAATACATAGCAATTTTATCACGCTTCCGTTTAAAATACAACATTTTATGCCTGGAAAGATGACAAAAGGCACGGAAAGTAAACCGGCGTCATTCACATCATTGCACCGGTTTATTTCCTGTACCCTTTTTTAGAAAATTTTTCAATATGAAGCTTACAGAAGACTGCTTTTTAGATTCGTTACCACATAACCATCATTATGTGGTATTTTTATATTCTCAGCACAACAAGACCCATCTTATCCACCTGTCTTGCATGTTCCACACCGCTCTCCATGGTATAAATACGGGTAGTTGTCACATTGGAATGTCCCAGCAGGTCTGCAAGTTTGGATAGATCCTTTTCCATGCGGTAATAGGTTCTTGCAAACAAATGTCTCAGATTATGGGGGAAAACTTTTTCCGGGTCAACCCCTGCGCTGCTGCACAGCGATTTCATATCCCTCCATATATTAGAACGGTCCAGCGGCTTCCCATTTTTTGTACAGAATATGATCCCCTCTTTGATTCCCTGCTCCCGGCAGTATGCCCGCAAAACCCGGCCCAGGGTTTCCGGAAAGAATATGGTACGTTTTTTCCCTTTACAGTCTACTACAGCGCGTCCCGCCTTTACAGTGTCCAGTGTAACAAACCGGAGCTCGGACACCCGGATCCCCGTTGAGCAGATGGTCTGCAGGATCAGAGCCAGACGGCGGTTCTGTTTTTCTTCGGCAGCCTTTACCAGTCTGACATATTCCTCTTTTGACAATTCTTTTTCCGGCTTTGTAAATATCTCTCTCTGAATTTTCAGCGGCTTCACTCTGTACTGTGGATACCCTGCCCATTCCAAAAAACCATTGACCGCTGCCAGCATGGAATTGACACTGGCAGGAAGATAACTCTGTGCCAGTTTTTCCTTCCAGCACAGCAGACTTTCTTTTGTAACAGTTTCACCCTGAAGAAAAACAAAGTATGATTTCAGGTCATGTATATATTTTGCGATCGTATTCCTGCTTCTCTCCTCTCCCACCAGATAGTTCTCATATCCTTTCACAAGTCGAACCTCTTCCGCCATGAGCTTTCCCACTGCATCTCTGTATTCCATAATTTACCAGCCTTTCTGTCACGTCTTAAACCTTGCATTCACTTCTGTTATCTGTTATTGTACCGAATATCCGCAAACTATATACATAATGCAGTGTAACATCATCAGCTTACAGTTATGAACAAAAATATAAGCAGAATTGCTTTTTGTGCTTAAATTTTGCTTGTATATTAAAGGATCTTATATGCAGTCAGCACAGCAGACGCACAGACCCGCTGAATAGCTGCAGCGCAGCAAACCCCATCAAGCAGCGCACGAATTCGTACTTTGTTGTCGGAATGGTAAATACACACCAAAGCTTTACATGGTATAATAATAGTGGAAATTTATGTCTGGAGGTGTTTGATTTGAAAATTGCAATAATAGATGACGAGGAAAAGGACAGAGAAGAGGTAAAGGATGCCCTGATTCCTTATTTACATACACTTGATTTTAAAACCGAATTATGCGAGTACAAAAGTGCCGAAGAATTCTTGGAGCATTTTGAAAAAGATGAATTTGACATTTGTTTCATGGACATTTACTTAAAAGAAATGGACGGAATGACAGCGGCCAGATACATAGCAAAAAAAGACCCCAACTGTTTTATTATCTTTCTCACAACCAGCCCTGACTATATGGCGGAGGGTTACGATGTCCGGGCCTGGCGTTATATTGTGAAGCCCTTGAAGAAAGACGCAGTTAAAAAGATACTGGATCCATGTCTGGAACAGATCATACTGTCCCGGCGCTATCTTCACGTAAAGTCTGACAGGCAGGATCTGGACATTCCCTATTCCAAGATTTATTATATCATAACTTCATGCAGAAACACGATCATCCACATGCAGGATATCCAGGTAACCGTCTCCTCAAGAACCTCCTTCTCTGAGCTTACTCAGCCGCTTCTGAAGGACTACAGGTTCTTTTGCTGTAACAGAGGCATACTGGTCAACCTTTCAAAAATAAAAAGTATGGATAAAGATACGCTCACTCTGCTGAACGGAGAACAGATACCTGTGAGCAGAAACAAAATTCGGGATACCAAATCAGCCTATCTCCGGGTTGCCTTTGAAAGAATTTAGGAGAAAAATATGAGAGAGAAAATTCCGGCTGTTTTTACATTCATTCTGTTTTTGACTGCTGTCCTGGTTGTACCGGTACAGGCCGAATCAACGGATATTATCCTTGGTTCTTTTGACCCCAATGAAAATTATGAAAGCTATATGGAATTTTCAGCTTTTTCAGGAGAAGACGAATATATCTCCGATATCATAGAAGACCTGTCCAATCTGACCGTAACCGCCTGCACGGAAAACAAATTTATACTCTCTGCGGATAAAGTATTTTTCCTGCGGATGGACTGGTATATTGAGGGACAGCCGCAGACAGAATCTGAATATGATAACATACACTTTTCCATTGACAATAATATACCCGGCAGGTATGAACTAATCGGAAAAGTTATTGTGCCCGATGGATTTCGGCTGGCAGAAGGACTGCAGCTCCCCACTGTACACGTCTTTCTCAATATTTTTCCCAAAGATGAGAAGAGAGAAATCGTGAATTTGAACGCAGTAACTCCACTAAATGCACTGATCGGCCCGGAGATTGTTTACAAAGACGACGAAGATTATATGGAAAATCTCAACTCCTCATCCTACAGCCATTGGATAGGAGTCACTTCTGATCTGATGCATTCAGCCATACTTGATCTGGACTGGGACTTCTCCTCTGTGGACATCAGCCGTGAGGGAACCTATAAAGTTCCGCTCACTATAAGGATCAACGAGAACTTTGCAGATAAATACTTTCTGGCAGATGAGCTTGCCCACTACGAAAAAACCTTATATGTCTCTGACAGAGAGAGCTGGAACTTCTACATAACTGCCGTTTTTTCCGATTCCTTTACAGCGGAACTATCCAGAGTCCCTTCCCCTTGGTCTGACCTGGACATTTACTACTTTGAAAGTGAGGTTCCCCTTGAAGAAGACGCAATCCCCTACAGTCAGTTTACGCACTGTGATGATACCAGCTTCATAAATATATCGCCCGGAAGCATTTCTATCAGCCGCAGCAAACTGCATTTGAACAAATATTATTATTTTTACTTTAAGACACAGGGCGCTTACAGCAATATTATATGCGTCCTGGATGACGGCACGAATACAGAATACTCTTCCATAGAAGGCAACCGTGACGGCGGGGACTCCACAGAGACTCCCGAATCCCCGGAAATCAACCAGCCGGCACCCCCTTCACATGAAAACGGAAATGCACCTTTAGAAAAGCCGCCTGCACAGCAGCCCGGTCAAGAGGCACCTTCCGAAGAATCCTCCACACAGCAGCCCGGCCAAGAGGCGCCTTCCCAAGGATCCTCCACACAGCGGCCGGTGGATAATTCACCTCCCGACAGCACACAATCCGGCACTCCTGGTGGGGATATCCAAGCAAAACCGGAAGAACCTGCCACTGATGACGCAGAAAGCACCCCGGCAAGCAGCACCGCCTCTTTGGTTCCGGAAGAAAAAGTCAAAAAAGGTCTTACAGAAATATCAGGTACAAGATTATCTTATCTATATAAAACATACGGTGATTACATTCCCTTTACCGGTGAAAATATCACGATAAAGATACCCTCTTCATTTCTGAAAAAATTGGACCTCAAAGACTCGGACCTCCTGGCTGTTCAGATCACAAGATCAGATAAGCTTTCTTTCCGGCTGCGTATACTGGTAAACAATATAGAAGTCTTTCCTGATTCCAGTATGAAGGTGACTGTGCCAATAAGCGGACACACACTGCCTGACACATTATATCTGGACGGCAAAAAGACAGATATCGGGATAACAGAAATAAACGGTTATGCGTCATTTGAAATACAGGCATCTGGTTTTTATGAACTGAAATACGAGGATGAGTCCGCACAGAGAAATCCCGTCAAAAGAAAAGTGGTCCCCGCTGCCTTACTGCTCATATCCGCTGCGGCGCTCCCTACCGTATATATTTTGCTGTCTAAAAGAAAGCGGGTGAAGAAGTAAAACATGAGACTGCATAAAAATTTGCTGCGAACCGTAATAGCTTTTTTCATCAGTACCGTTTGTTTCTCTTTGATCTTATTCTTTTTCTATAAGAAAGACAATAAGTACGCTGACAACTGCCTTCAGCCCATCAGCGGAGTTCTCTGCCTTGACGAGAATTCCCTAAAGGATGACTTGTTATATCTTACCAATCAGTGGCAGTTCTATCCCGAGGCCAGCCTCACCCCTGACGACTTTAAACAGGGACTCCCCGACATACCTATGGAATTCATTACCATAGGAAAGTACAACGATTTTTCCATGGGAAATAAAGAAAAGTCCCCCTATGGGGAAGCAGCCTACAGACTGTGTATCGAACTGCCCGAAAAAAGCAGGGTGTATTCTCTGTATCTGCCTGAAATCTTCTCCTCCTACCGACTGTATGTCAATGACACGCTGCTTGCAGTCATGGGCAATCCTGACAATGGACAAAGAGAAACCGGAATAAAGACTATCTCCTTCTCTGCCAAAGGCCCCACAGAAATACTGATCCAAACTTCCAATCACAGCCATTTTTACAGCGGTATGACTTATCCGCCCATATTCGGTTTGGAGGAAAATGTGTGGGAATATCAGCATGTCAGGCTGTTCCTGCACAGTGCGGTGATTATTCTTGTGTTACTACTGTGTGTATTTTCCGCCTATTTCTTTTTGAAACTGCGGGATAAGAGGGCAGGGCTTTTTTCATTGATGTCTCTGTTGGTAACTGTCTACATATGCTATCCGGTTTTTTATACTTTTTTCAGTACAGAAAAAACTATTTGGTACGGTTTGGAGTTATTCACCACATACGCCATCTATTTCCTGTACGTTTATCTGCAGAACGTCTTTTTAAACTGCCGTGCAAAGGGGTACCGGGTATTTTCTATCTTTTTACTGCTCTTCAGCGCTGCGGCATTTATATACGGCACTTTCGGAAATGCCTCACCAATGGTACATTATATCTTTTCATGCTCTGTCACGGCTGTGAAAATTCTTGTCTCACTATACCTTACACTTAATCTTGTGTATGCCGCCGTCTGCAAAGAAGGATATTCCTCCTTTGTGCCGATCCTCACAAGCATTGTCTGTGTATGCCTCTGGTCCGACAGGATCTTCCCCCTGTACGAGCCAAAATATGGCGGATTCTTTCCGGAATACTGCAGCCTAATTGCCGTGACAGCAGGTGCCTTTTTCCTTTGGTCACAGCTGACCGAAGCGTACAGACTGAATCATTTTTATGAGGAAGAAAAAAAGAGACTGTCCACACAGGTTGCGGTTCAGAAAGTCCACTACGATAAGCTGACAGAGAAGATAGCCGAATCCGCGCGTCAAAGACACGATATGCGCCATCATCTCCGTACCCTGTATCAGTTTCTGGAAAACGGGGAGGCCGAGCAGGCTATGCGCTATCTGTCAAGCTGCGAGGTCAACCAGACATCATTCCACAGGGAAACCTACTGCAGCCACCCCATTGCCGATGCTCTGCTGCAGTATTATAAGAGTCAATGTAGCGCTCATCATATTTCCTTCCAGGTGACTCTGGAAATGCCCGCGGAGCTTTCCATGGAGGACACCGATATCTCTATCCTCTTCGGAAATCTACTGGAAAATGCCTATGAAGCCTGCAGGGAGTGCCAGACAGATCATCCCTTCATAAAAATATGGGGTACATACAGAGAATCCGGTTTTTTAGTCCGGTTTGAGAATACGTTTTCCAATCCGTTAAAAGAAAAAAACGGAAGCTTTCATTCCACCAAACATGATGGTCCGGGAATCGGTACGGAATCTGTGAAAAAAGTGGTCCAGCAGTACCATGGAACTGTGGAATTCACAAAAGAAGGACATATCTTTCAAGTCTCCATTATACTGCCCATATAAAAAGCGGCCTGCCGTATTGATCTCTCAATACGGCAGGCCGCCTGTGTTTCATCTATTACTGAGCTAACTTAACCGGGTTAAGCTTAACGCTCGGTCCCATTGTGGAAGCGAGTGTTACACTCTTCAGGTACTGACCTTTCAGTGTGCTTGGCTTAGCCTTTGCGATAGCTCCCATGAGCGTCTGGAAGTTGTCCGCTAACTGCTCCTCTGTGAAAGAAGCTTTTCCGATTGGCACGTGAATGATGTTTGTTTTATCAAGACGATATTCAATCTTACCAGCTTTGATATCCTGAATAGCTTTTGTAACGTCCATTGTTACGGTTCCGGCTTTCGGGTTTGGCATTAAGCCCTTCGGTCCGAGTACACGACCCAGACGTCCAACAACACCCATCATATCCGGTGTAGCAACAACAACATCAAAATCTAACCAGCCTTCGTTCTGGATCTTCGGAATCAGTTCCTCAGCTCCAACATAGTCTGCACCTGCAGCCTGAGCCTCGTCAGCTTTGGCATTCTTTGCAAATACTAATACACGAACAGTTTTACCGGTTCCGTGAGGCAGTACAACTGCACCACGAATCTGCTGGTCTGCATGACGTCCGTCACAACCTGTTCTGATATGAGCTTCGATTGTTTCGTCAAATTTAGCTACTGCTGTTTTCTTAACTAAAGCGATAGCTTCTTCTGTATCATATAAGTTTGCGCGATCAACTGCTTTTGCAGCCTCTACATATTTCTTTCCGCGTTTCATATTAAATAACCTCCTAGTGGTAATTGCGGGAATGTCCCTCCCACGTTCGTTTCAATAGTTCAAAAGGCAAGGCCTGGCCTTATTCCTCTACAGTGATTCCCATACTTCTTGCAGTACCTGCAATCATGCTCATTGCTGCTTCTAAGGAACCTGCATTTAAGTCCGGCATTTTCATCTCTGCGATTTCCTGGATCTTAGCCTTGGAAATTGTAGCGACTTTAGTTTTGTTCGGAACACCTGAACCGGATTTCAGGTTGCAGGCTTTCTTCAACAGAACTGCTGCCGGCGGAGTTTTGGTTATAAAGCTGAAACTTCTGTCCGCATATACTGTGATAACAACCGGGATGATCAGATCACCCTTATCTGCTGTTCTCGCATTGAATTCCTTTGTAAACTGTACAATGTTTACACCGTGCTGACCCAGAGCAGGTCCAACCGGTGGTGCTGGTGTTGCCTTTCCAGCAGGAATCTGTAATTTAATATAGCCTGTTACTTTCTTTGCCATTTTCGGCACCTCCTAATTATGTGGTAATGTCGGGGATTTCCCTCCCACGAGCCATGTGACGTATGGCCCTTTCATCTTCGTTACATTTTTTTAACTTCTGCGAAACTGATTTCTACTGGCGTTTCGCGGCCAAACAGCTCAACATTTATTGTTACGATCTGCTTTGCTTCATTGATGCTCTGGACAACGCCCACAGTATCTTTCCAAACACCGCCTGTAACAACAACACTGTCACCCTCTTCAAAGTCAACCTGGACGGTTACGTTCCGGATGCCCAGACGGTCCATCTCTTCCTCTGTCAAGGGAACCGGTTTTGACCCCGGACCAACGAATCCTGTAACACCGCGTGTATTCCTTACGACATACCAGGTGTCATCATTCATCACCATGTTAATAAGGACATAGCCCGGAAACATCTTCTTCTGCACCAGTTTTTTCTGGCCGTTTTTCATTTCCTCAACGTCCTCCATGGGAACACGGACTTCCAAAATCTGATCTTCCAGGTGTCTGTTTTCAATTGTCTTGTCAATGTTGGCTTTTACCTTGTTCTCATACCCTGAATAGGTATGCACAACATACCAATTTGTCTCTGACATAAATTCACCTTGTCCTTATTTGATTAATAGATTCAGAATCTGCAGGACGCCGCTGTCAATCACGGCAATGAGCACTCCCAGAATGGCAGTGATCACTACAACCGCAACGGTCTGCTTTACCAGCGTCGGCCTGTCAGGCCAGATGATCTTCTTGAATTCAGCCTGAAGCCCTTTGGTCCAGTTCTTCTTAGGAGCTTTTACTTTCTTTTCTGCATCCATAGCTTCACCTCTCGAGCCCAATTATTTGGTTTCTTTGTGCATAGTGTGAGCCTTGCAGAACTTACAGTATTTTTTTGTCTCCATACGTTCCGGATGGTTCTTTTTTTCCTTTGTCATGTTGTAATTACGCTGTTTACATTCAGTACATGCCAATGTTATTTTTACGCGCACGACTTCTCCACCTCCATGTGTCTTTTATCTCCGGCAGATTCACGTCTCTGCCGCATGCAACGTTTCGGTTTCCTGCGACAAGATCTCTTTTACTCCTGAAAATTAGGCACAAAAAAAAGACCTACTTCCACTGTCGCTTGTCCAGTTTAGCACAAAAATAGGTCTTTGTCAATTTTTTTAAGTGTTTTTGTTTATACTTTTTACCCCTTAGTCCCTGTAGTTGCAATTCCCTCCACGAACTGCTTCTGAAAAAGAAGAAACAGGATCACCATGGGGATAATTGCAATCACAGATCCCGCCATAAGCTGTGGGTAATTCGTTGTATATTGCCCCTGAAGCATGGCCAGCCCAGAGGAAAGCGGCATCTTTTCCACAGATGTATTGACTACCAAAGGCCACAGTAGATCTTTATAAGCAAAAAGTGCCGTAAAAATAGCCAGTGAGGCTATCCCTGATTTTGCCAGCGGCAGCATGACCTTCAAAAAAATCTGTCCCGGATTACATCCGTCCAGCACAGCCGCCTCTTCCAGCTCCCTGGGAATCCCCATGAAAAACTGCCTCAACAGAAAAATACCGAAGGTACTGGCCATTCCCGGAATGACCAAGGCCTTTATTGTATTCTGCCAGCCCAAGTCCGACACGATCAGGTACTGAGGCAGTATAAAGATCTGAGACGGCACCATCATAGGCATAAGTACAAGAACAAACAGCAGATTCTTAAACGGAAATTCCATCCGCGCAAATGCATAAGCAGCCAGGGCACTTAAAATTGTTGAAAATAAGATTCTAAACACGATCATGAGCGCCGTATTGGCAAAAAAACTTCCAAAAGGCAGCGCACTCCACACATCCCTGTAATTCATAACATTCCAGCCTTCAGGAAAAATGGCGGGAGGTACCTTTAATGATTCAGAAAGCGATTTAAAAGAAGTCAGTACACTCCACACAAAGGGAAATACCATAACAATAGCCCCTATTGTCAGCAGCAGATATATAGCCAGATGATTTCCAACTGATTTTTTCTTCATGATTTTCACTCCTTCCTAAAGCATCTTTCAAGCCATGTGCTGCTAACCGATTCTGTCTTCATCATATACAATTCCACCCAGTTTGAACGTTTTAACCAGTCCGTCGTGAAATCTGGACTCATAACGCTCACCCCGCCATTCACCCTCAATAATTTTTGTGATCCCCTCCAGATAAATATTGATGATTTCAGGGCAGAGCCGGAACTGGCTGCACCCTTCGGGACTCTCTCTCCTGCCGTGAGACGGAAAGATGATCGTTGTTTTATCCACATACCTTTTCAGCTTTCTGAGGCTTTCCCTATATTCACACAAGGTCACTGACGGGCTTAACATTCCTATGCCCAAATGTCCCCACACTTCCCATGTCAGCAATACATCACCGGTAAACAGCCATGATTTTTCTTCTTCCAGTAACGCAATAGAACCAATGCTGTGGCTTGGTATCTCAAGAACTCTAAAGATATAACCGCCTATATCCAGTTTATCCCCATCCCTCAGTGTCCTGACTTTGGGCGCTGTACCGGGCATCCACTTTTTTCTGTCTAAATCACCTTCTGCAGCACCATCAAAATACATCTCCTCTATTACCCTGCGCTCCCGCTCTCCCACTGAAGTATGGGAAAAAGGTTCATCAAACCTGCCCACGTATACTGTCTGGAATTGATTATTTCCCGAGTTGTGGTCCAAATGCGCATGTGTATTAACAACCGTCACCGGTTTATCCCCGCATTTCTCCCGAATTACCTTCTTTAAATCAGTGATTCCCAGGCCTGTATCTATCAAAAGTGCGGACTCTGTCCCATTAATCAGATACATTGTTATTTTATCCAGCTCATTGACAGCCCAGATATCCCTGCAGATTTCCGTAATTACTGTTGTCTCCATTCTTCTCCTCCCGTCACTGATAATGAACCCATTTTTTCTGCACCTTCATCTGAATCACTGTCAGCAGCATAACAAGGAACAGAAGAACAGTGGCAATGGCTGAACCGTAGCCTTTATTATTATTTGCAAAGGTATATTTATAAAACAGATATACAATAGACTCCCCGGATTTCAATGCCGGATTGGTACTGTCAAGCATCATGTAGATATGGTCGAATACCTGAAGAGAGCTGATCATTGTGGTCAGTACCACAAAAAATAGTGTAGGCGACACCAGAGGCACCGTAATATGTAGAAACTGTTTCAAAGAATCTGCGCCGTCAATCTGAGCCGCTTCATAGTAAGACCCAGGAATATCCTGGAGACCCGCAAGAAGAATGACCATATTATAACCTACCAAGGACCAGATCCCCACTATCATCACCGACCCCAGAACAACCCGGGAATCCGCGATCCAGTTTGGTCCCTGAATATGTAATACGGACAGTATATAGTTAATGAGTCCAAAATCCGAATTATACAGCCACCGCCAGACCATAGCCACAGCAGCAGGAGCTGAGATCACCGGAAGGAAATACAGTACCCTGAAAAAGGACTTTCCCTTAATGGAAGCATTTAGGAATACAGCAGTGACCAAGGACAAAATCACCCCTACAGGCACTGTAACAACAGTATAAATGCAGGTATTCATAAGTGACTTCCAGAATTCCTCATCCCCAAACAAGGTCATATAATTGTACATCCCCACAAATACCGGGCTCTGAAATCCCCTGACCTCATTCAAACTGAAATAGAATGTCTGTAGAATCGGCCATAAATTCAACACACAAATCAGAATGAGACTGGGAGCAATAAATCCATATGCCCACATATATCTCTTTATCTGTTTTCTTTTCATATTTTGCCTCCCCTGACCGGCAGGAAGTCCCACCGGCCATATTTTCTTCCTCTCATAGTCTTATAAGTTTTACTGTTACTGTAAAATCTCATCTACTTTTTCGGCAAGAGTTTTACATCCTTCCTCCACGGGAAGTGTACCAGAAAAAATCTGTGTCATGTAATCCTCTTCTATATTTACCCACTCGCTTCTGGTGGCACAATACTGGCTGGAAAATCCATATTCGGATGCATCTACGAACACCTGGGCATGGATGTCAGGAAAACGCTCCAGCCATGGTTTCTGTGTTCCTTTATAGGCAGATATTGCCGCACCTGATTCTGACTGTATAGTGTTGGCCTTCTCACCAGATAAAAACTCCACGAATTTCCAGGCTTCCTCAGGATTCTTTGTATTAGCAGCAATACTGTATCCCATACCTCCGCAGAGGTCTGCCCTGATCTTCCCCTTGGCTAAAGGCGCCACGTCACAGTTCAGTCCGTCTATCCCCAGATATTCACTTGCCATCCATGACCCACCGATATGCATTGCTGCCTTTCCGGATTCAAAATACTGGTCTGCAGTGGTATTTGCGTAATCTGTCATGGTCGGAGAGTATCCCTTCTCGATAAAATCCACCATATACTCAATGGCTTCTATTGTATTTTTGTCATCATACAGCGATTTTGTCTCCTCCTCATTGATGATATCCCCTTCATTCTGCCAGATATAATGATAAGCAGCATCATTTGTATTATACTGGACCAACATTCCATAAACGCCGTTTTCCTTGTCAGTCAGCTGTGCAGCGGCCTCTTTCAGTTTATTCCAATCCCAGGTATCATCCGGATATGCCATACCACGAGCATCAAAAAGATCCTTGTTATACCATAATCCAAAGGTGGAATAATCTTTCGGAATCGCATACTGTCTGCCGTCCACATTAAAATCATCGTTAATATTCTGAGGGAATTTGCTCAGGTCTGTCACAGAACTTTCCTCAATTTTACTGCTCATATCAAGCAGCTTGCCCCCTTCTGCATATGTATATACTTGTTCCGGGTGCATCCAGAAGACATCCGGAAGACTGTCACTTGTCCCTGACGCCTGAAGTTTTGTCCAATATTGCTCCCAGGGAGTATATTCTACCTTAACATGAATATTCGGATTCTCCTTTTCAAAAGCATCCACCATATTCTGCATCCCCTCCTGCTGAAGCTTATCCCATATAGAAAAGGTAAGCGTAACTTTACTGTTCTGTTCTTCTCCTGCTTCTTTCCCTTTACCGCTTCCGCATCCTGCCAATATCGCAGTACCAAGTATAAGGCCTGTCCCCAAGGCCAGCATTTTTGCCATTTTTTTCTTATACATTTTTACATTCTCCTTTTT
>Ga0228674_1000168_pt1 | contig 51505 bp, 45 predicted proteins | sample 1D_rmetaG_FD_189054 | JGI IMG/M metagenome (GOLD analysis project Ga0228674, IMG submission 189054) | Seawater microbial communities from Monterey Bay, California, United States - 1D_r | ecosystem: Environmental > Aquatic > Marine > Coastal | place: USA: California | collected 2016-09-26
TCAGAGTTTCAATTGTAGTTTCCTTATTCGACTTTTCAGTAACATGCAACTCTACAAGGTTTGCAATATCAATATAGGAAGTGCTTTTGTCTGAAAACACGATGCTTTTCTCGTCTAATGTCCTTTACCGTAAATTGGACTATTTTAATTACTCTAATAGTTTTTCATCGCCAAATCAAACACCTCATTTACGGTTTTGATGGGAATATCCTGTCCTGAATCAATGTACAGCAATTTAAATCGTTTTCGGTCTCCTTGAAAAAGTGCAGGATGCTCAATTTTATTCCCCGCAGCAATTGAGATATAGGGTTGATTCGTTTTTTTTGTCTTTCCACAAATAGCAAAACATTTTACCATTAACCATAAAAAAAGGCAGGCCGTATTTAAAGGCTTCGGTTATGTTGCAATCATATGCCAGAATAATATCTCGTAGCGTTAAAAAACAGGAACGATTAGGCTCCTCTTGCCGAAGATAAAAATTGTCGAGTTCAGGAAGCACAATTAGTTTTTTACTATTTTGACAACCTTTCGTTCTGTTGAATTTAGTAGCAGCTCAACAAAATAAATTCCAGCTGGACCTTCTAAAACTGTTTCTAAGAATTGCACGTTGTCGTAGTTGTGCTCTTGCTTTAACCTTCCTTGCTGATCGTAAATCTTTATCTCTACAATTTTGTGCTCTTCTTCAAATTCGACTCTTATCCGAGCTCGACTCGGATTTGGATATACTTTTATATTAGCATCATTTTCTTCAATTAACTCAAGTAAACCGACCAAAGGCGAAGGGTTGTGCTTCTGAATAAAAATATCAGACTGCCCAATGGAGGTCCTATTATTTACTAATGCGGATGGATCAAAATCTACGATTCCTGCAAAACTTCCTACTGTGTACAAATTATCTAACGCATCAACAAATATGCGACTCGCAGTACTTGCTGCATTGCCAGTAAATTGTTGCACCCAGCCAAAACCACCCGACGTGTCTAATTGGTAGATGTAATGGTCGTAATTGCTTTGTGCCACTAAGTTAAATGAAGCGGTAGTGTCGGGGTCAAAATCTACGGTATCTCTAAAAAGACCGGTTACATGCACCTTGTCTAAATTATCGATTGCAACATCTATAACTTGATCGTCTCCTACTCCACCTACACTGTTTACCCAATTGAAATTACCTGAGGAAGTTAATTGTAAAATAAACCCATCTGTATTGCTCGCCGTTAACTGATTCAGGCCTATACCAGGATTAAAATCGCAAGTGCCTTCAAAAGCCCCTACAAGGTATACCTTGCCGGCTCCATCGACGTCAGCGGCAAGAATTGCATCTGCACCACTACCTCCTACTTTTTTCACCCAACTAAAGTTTAGGCTGCTATCTAATTTTAGAATAAAAGCATCAGATAAACCTGAAGAAGTTAAGGTATCTATTGCACTTGACGAATTAAAATCTACCTGAGATTCAAAACTGCCGCTAACTAATAAATGACCTTGGTTATCCGATTTTAAGTCCGTGCAAAAATCTGAACCTACCCCACCGAAAGTAGAAACAGACTTGAAGTCACCTGCAAGACCCAGCTTTAACACAAAAGCATCTTGAAGCCCATTCCCCCCAATTTGCTGAACTCCTACTCCCGGATCAAAATCTACACTTCCTTGGAAACTACCTGCAATAAAAACATTTGAATCCCGCCCAATCAGTATACTAGACGCATAATCGACACCGGCACCGCCAATGCCCTTTGCCCAAATAAAATTGCCCCAATTATCATACTTAGCAACAAATATATCTCCTTGAGGATCTGTTGAAATAAGGTCAAAATTATTCGATGTGGGATTAAAGTCCGCTGTATCTGAGAACAATCCTGTAATGTAAAAATTATTTTGTGCATCTGTTGCAACTGCTTTCACTTGTATGCTACCATGTCCTCCAATGTGCCTAAGCCAAACCAATTGACCTCCGGCTGTTTGCTTGGCAATAAAACAATCTCCTCTTTGTGGGTACATGTTATAACTAATGCCTCTCCAAGTAAAACTTGCGGTATCATTGACTAAGCCTGCAGTTATAATATCTCCATTAAAATCTTGCGTAATTGCTGTGGCTCGGTCTTGTGCTATAGAACCAAAATTAAGCACCCATGAGTTAGCTTGTGCACTGCTTTGGAACGAAAGCAATACTCCAAACATGAATAAAATAAGCCTGAAATAATTCATTCTACCTAAAATTACAAAATAGCCTACCCAACTTTATCTACGAGGTCTCCTAATCTATTGGAATATCCAATTTCGTTATCATACCAACCCACTACTTTCACCATGTTTCCGATTACTGAAGTTAGCTGAGCATCGAAAATGCTAGAGTGACGATTCCCTACAATATCAATAGAGACAATAGGGTCTTCTGTATAGGCCAAAATTCCTTTCAATTCTCCCTCTGCGGCTGCTTTAAATGCTGCGTTAATAACTTCAACTGACTTAGGGTTTTTTACTACGCAAGTAAAATCAGTCAATGAACCATCAGGTACCGGAACTCGAATTCCTGCTCCGCCTAACTTACCGTCTAAGTGAGGAAATATTTTTGTAATTGCTTTTGCAGCTCCAGTAGTAGTTGGCACAATGCTTACTGCCGCAGCTCGCGCTCTTCGTAAATCTCTATGAGGTGCATCGTGTAGTTTTTGATCTCCTGTATACGAGTGAACCGTGGTTATATACCCACTTTCTATTCCACACAGCTCATCAATTACCTTCACTAAGGGCGCCAATGAATTGGTTGTGCAAGAAGCATTGGAAAGAATCCTCTCAGTCCCGTCTAAGATGGAATCATTAATTCCCAGAACTACCGTTTTGATGTCAGCATCTTTTGCAGGTGCCGAAATAATCACTTTTTTTGCCCCTGCAGTCAAATGCTTTGACGCCTCCTCTTTTGTTCTGAACAGTCCCGTGGACTCAATCACCACGTCAATTTTTAAATTCTTCCAAGGCAATTTCTCCGGATCTTTTTCTTTTGAAAAAACTACGGCATTCCCATTAAGAACAACAAGGTCATTTTTTACCTCAACTTCTCCTTCAAAACCTCCATGAACTGAATCGTATTTAAATAAGTGCGCCAACGTTGCCGTATCAGCTAAATCATTTACAGCTACCACTTGCACATTTTCTCGTTCCAACAGCACTCTTGCTGTCATTCTCCCTATTCTTCCAAATCCATTTATAGCTACTCGTATCATCTGTTATTTATTTAATACCATCAAAGGTAAGATTAGAAAGCAATCCTTAAAGCAGCGGGTTGCCCTCATTTTAAAATTTTTACCCTGTTGTTAGCATAGAACACCAAAAATGTATTTTTGATTAAGACGGAAAAAAAGGGCACAAAAAAAGGAGTTGCAGTTGCAACTCCTTTCAAAAATTGTATGTAAAGTTCTTACGCTCTTGATTCAGCAGAAACAGTTAAACTCTTTCTACCCTTCGCTCTTCTCCTTGCTAAAACTTTTCTACCATTTGCAGACGCCATTCTAGTTCTGAATCCGTGCTTGTTTCTTCTCTTTCTTTTCGAAGGTTGGTATGTTCTTTTCATTGCTGTTTCTTTTTTCGTTTAAAACGGGTGACAAAAGTAGGATTTAAAAATCATTCTCCAAACACCTACAAGTATTTTTTTTCTGCGAGTTTTAGGCTTATTGAATGGTTAATTTTGTCCAAAAAAAAATTCATGGCAAAATTCGGAAGAAGAAGTCAAAAAGAGAGCGATGAACCCAAGAAAAAGGTGAGCAAAGAGGCTTTAAAAAAGAGTCTGCGTTTGTTTAAGTATGTAAAACCTTATTCTGGAACTTTTGCTATTGGGCTTGTATTCTTGTTGTTAAGCAGTTTAGCCTCGATGGTATTCCCATATTTTACAGGCCAATTGGTGGACGCTGCTAAGTCTGATTTAGTAGAAGACATTAACAAAATTGCCTTAATTTTATTGGGCGTCTTCTTTCTGAATGCCGTTTTCTCATTCTTTCGAATCTATCTTTTTGCCATTGTTACTCAAAAAACATTAGCCGCACTTAGACAGGCCACCTACAACCACTTGGTAAAATTAAAGATGGCTTTTTATAGCGAACGACGAGTTGGCGAATTGACCAGTAGAATTTCTTCGGACATTTCTTTGCTTCAAGAAACCTTGACAACTACTATTGCCGAGTTTTTAAGACAAATACTGGTTATATCTATTGGAATTGGCTTGCTCACCTACATATCAGGAAAACTTACCTTACTCATGTTGGCTTTGGTTCCTGTCGTAATTGTTATTGCTATAATTTTTGGTAAAAAAATCAAAGGACTCTCCAAAGAAGCTCAGGACAAAATTGCGGACTCGAACGTAATTGTGGAAGAAACACTTCAAGGAATTGCAACAGTAAAAGCATTTGTGAATGAAGCGTTTGAGTATTTGAGGTATAAAAAGAAGACAGACGATGTAATTGCCATCTCTTTAAAAGCCGCCATTTGGCGAGGGGCTTTTGCTTCCTTCATTATCTTTTGTCTTTTTGGTTCCATTGTAGCAGTTATTTGGTACGGCGTAATTTTAGTGCAAGAGGGTCAATTAAGCGTAGGAGACTTATTTACGTTCATCCTTTATTCCGTTTTTGTTGGAGCCTCTTTGGGTGGCATTGCCGATTTATATTCTCAACTGCAAAAAGCGATTGGTGCCACAGAAAACTTGCTAGAGATTTTAGATGAAGATCAAGAATCTTCAGCAGACACCAAAAAAGAGGATAAAGAAGTTAAACTCGGAACAGTTGCTTTTGAGAATGTTTCTTTTGCTTATCCTAGTAGAAACGATGTTTCTGTTTTAAGTGATTTGAGTTTTACTGTTGCAAGCGGTCAGCAGGTGGCGCTTGTTGGTCCTTCCGGAGCGGGAAAAACAACGATTACGGCATTATTGCTAAAGTTCTATGACATCAGTTCTGGTGCTATTTTAATCGATGGCAGCAATATAGAAAGCTACAAATTAGATCAACTTCGATCTTCAATGGCGATTGTGCCGCAAGATGTTGTGCTTTTTGGAGGAACCATTTACGAAAACATCTTATATGGCGATCCAAAGGCAACTAATGAACAAGTTCGAGCGGCTGCCAAAAAAGCAAATGCCTTGGAGTTTATTGAAGAGTTCCCAGAACAATTTGAAACTTTAGTTGGTGAACGTGGGGTACAACTTTCGGGTGGTCAACGGCAACGAATTGCCATTGCTCGAGCGATTTTAAAGAATCCTAAAATATTAATTCTAGATGAGGCGACTAGTGCATTAGATTCTAAATCCGAAAACTTGGTACAAGAAGCCTTGGACGAGTTAATGAAAGGAAGAACCTCCATTGTAATTGCTCACCGTTTGTCAACCATTAAAAAAGCAGACAAAATTGTGGTTTTAAAGGAAGGAAAAGTTGCGGAAAGTGGGACACATGAGGAGCTGATCATGAAAGAAGGTGGATTGTATAGAGATTTGAAAACCCTGCAGGTATAGAGAATTACGAATTTTTCAATTACGAATAAGGTAACTGTTCGGTCTTTAATCGTTAACCCGCATTCGTAATTCTAAACCCCTAGCCGTTTCACCACCAAACTCTCTACCTTTTGAAACATGGTTTGGGGAGTAAAAAGCCTCCAGTTTAACTCGTCCAGTTCTCCTCCAGCTACCAAGTAGTAATCTATATTGGCTTCTGCAAAATCAGCCATTACATGCTCTCTAAAATTGATGAATGCAATCCAACCGTCTTCTACATCCTCGAACCATTCTTCGTAATAAGAATCATCTGAGGCATGGTAATTCAATACATTCTCGCCAATCATGATGAACTTGTCAATGCCTTCGCCGACCAACTCGTCAATAATATTTCGCTTTAAAAACATGATGTCATTGTACAGTAAATCGTTCCACTCGCCAATCATCTCAATGGTGGCAAACCCCTGATCATAATCAACATACAATATTTTAATGTAGAGGGTAGGCGATTCAATTTCATCCCATTGCGGGTGAATCACATGATCGTAAATGGCATGAGTAAACTCAAACTCGCTGTAAATTCTACCGTAAAATGGCGAACGTTCATCTTCTGATGCGATGTAATAATCTCTCCAATTATAATGTGGTTCAATTGCGTGCATTTCTTTTTTGAGAAATTAAATGTTAGAGAAAAGAAACAAGACTTTAACGTAAGAGTTTAAAAATTTGAAATTGCATTGCGAACGCTACCGTACTTATTCAATAACTCTTTTGCTTCTTCGTAGGAAATATTCAACTCGGAGGTTAGCATTTGTATTCCTCGCTTTACCAACTTATTATTCGACAACTGCATGTCTACCATCCGATTTCCTTTTACTCTCCCTAAACGCACCATAACCGCTGTAGAAATCATATTGAGCACTAACTTTTGTGCGGTTCCGGCTTTCATTCGTGTACTTCCAGTTACAAATTCAGGTCCTACGATTACCTCAACAGGATAGGTCACCGCAGCTGCTAAAGGAGCACCTTCGTTACAACAAATACATGCTGTTCGAATGTTATTCGCTTCGCATTTTTCAACTGCACCAATTACATAGGGAGTAGTTCCGGAAGCAGCAATTCCGATAACAAAATCCAATTCAGAAACCTTATACGCCTGCAAATCTTTCCAGCCTTGCTCGGTGTCATCTTCGGCAAATTCAACTGCCTTTCGTATTGCCGAGTCTCCCCCTGCAATTAATCCAATCACCAAATCATCGCTTACCCCAAAGGTCGGTGGGCATTCTGAAGCATCCACAACGCCTAACCTCCCACTTGTACCTGCGCCCATGTAAAATAAGCGACCACCTTCTTGCATTCGGCTTACGATTTGAGGAATAATTTCAGCAATTCTGGGAATAACTTTTTCAATGGAATAGGGAACTATTTTATCTTCTTTATTAATGTTGATCAGAATTTCTTCTGCACTCTTCTTTTCTAAATCCTTGTACTTGCTTTCTGATTCGGTTGTTGGTTTGTTCATGCTTACAACGATTTGTATTTGGTCTTAAACGAAGTTACCATCTTTTTTAGGTCTCCTTGAAACTCCGTATCTAATTGTCTCTGCAATTTAGGCAAATCACTCGAATAGGTTGAAAACCCGGAAAAATAAGCGTTGTTAAATTCAATTTGATCTAACCATTTCCTGCCTTTTAAAGAGTCTGAAAAGAAATTGATTTCAAATAGCCCTTCTTTAATTTTTTCAATTTGTTCCATTTTCAATTGTCTTCGTTGCGCTAATGCTTGCGAGGTATCCATCTTCGAATAAAACGTATTGAGCTTGCTAATTTCTTTTCTCAAGTAGTCTTTGTATACGTTTCTTCGAATTCGAGCAGTAACGTAATCGTTAAGCTCTTTGCTCTCATCACCAAACTTGTGCGCCAAAAATTCTTCTGCACCTAACTTCCCAACAAAACTTGCTAAATTCTCATTGAATGCAGCACTATCCTTCACATAAAGCGTTGCATGTAAAGACTCGTGAATAATTAACTCTGCTAATGAACCCGGACCGCGTTCTAACATAGAGGAGAGAATTGGATCTCTAAACCATCCTAAAGTTGACCAAGCATTTACTTCATCAAGTTCAGTATCGTAGCCTTTAAAGATCATTTCCTCTTGTATATTTTTTGCAATTTCCAAGTCGAAAGACCCTTTATACGGGAAACTACCTGCAATGGGAAATGACCATTCGTATGCCTTTATTTCAAACTCCGGACTTGCGGTTACGACCCATAAAATAGGTTTACCTTTTTGATCGTAAAAGGTGGAATAGTTTTCAGTTTGAGTGAGACCCAAAAATTCTTCTGAAAAATCTTTTACCTCGGCAATGTAGTTGAACTTTTGCTTCGTTGAATCAGGAAAATTTGGATCAGCTAATAAGTCATCTATTTCTTGAGCGTTCCAAAGCACTTTAGCCTGACCTGCTCCTTGCTGTAATCCGTAAATAATGGATTTTAAGTTGATGAAAACTAACCCAACAACCGCAATCAATAAAATGGTATATGCTTTTTTATGCTTTCGCATTAAGTATGTCTATTAAAATAGGCTTCATGCCACTGAAGAAAAACTCTACGGCAATAACCATGACAATTAGTCCCATTAAACGCATCATGATTTTGTTTCCAGTTTCGCCTAGCCAAACTGTAATTTTCCCTGAGCTCCACAAAACTAAATAACTAATAACGCAGACAACCACGATAGCAGCAATTACAATTCCTTTCATCTGTATGGTTTGAGCGTCTTCCATTAATACAATAGCACCTGTAATTGCTCCTGGACCGCAAATCATAGGAATGGCCAATGGAGTAACCGAGATATCATTCACATATTCTTTTTTAACTGACTTCTTCGTCATTTTTACTTTTACCAATCTAGCCTGTAACATGTCCCAACCCATCATAAAAAAAATAATTCCACCAACAATTCTGAAACTATTCACAGATATTCCAAAAAATTTGAACAACAACTGCCCAGAAAATGCGAAAACTATGAGTGTAATTGCTGCTACAAAATTTGCCTTTTTTGCAGTTTGCTTCCGCTCCTCTTTTGTCAAAGAGTCTGTCATCGTCATAAATACCGGCATAATTCCTAACGGATTCATAAGGGTAATAAACGAAGTAAAACACAAAAGAGCAAAACTTAAATAAGATTCCATCGACCTTTATATTTTTTTTTGCAAAAGTGCGATTTCTTATAGAATCTCAATGAAATAAACGCAACAATTAATCGTTAAATAAAAGAGTTTACGAGAAACTCTTACCACTTGCAGTTTGGTAAAAATGTTTTGTTGTTTTGTTGGAAATGGCTTTGAGGTTACTACTTCAAAGCCATTTTTAAAACTTATGGAAACTTCGAGCACAAACACAACTGTTTTTTCGAGTAAAAGCATACGATGTAGTAGCATTACTCTTGAAGCTATTCCCACAAATCCTTCGCTACTCGGTAGGTATTTGCATGTGCTTCCACAATATATTTGATCTCTTTCGAGTACCCTCCACCCATACTTGCCATGACTGGAATGTTATTCTCCCGCGCAAGGGTCAATACTTTTTCATCTCTCTTTTTGCAATCTTCAATGCTCACTCCTAATCGTCCTAATTTGTCAGTTTCTAATATATCTACTCCACTCTGGTAAAAGATGAAATCTGGCTTCACTTTTTCTAGTAAACCAGGCAAATGTTGATTTAGTAACGTTAAATAATCTGAACCAGAAATTCCATCTGGCAGGCCCACATCTACATCTGATTTTTCTTTGCGTAGCGGGTAATTGTGTTCCCCGTGCATACTGAAGGTAAATACTCTTGGTTCATTTTCAAAAATCTTAGCTGTTCCGTTTCCTTGGTGCACGTCTAAATCAACAATTAAGATTTTAGCTGCCATGTTATTTCTTAATAAATAGGATGATGCAATCGCTTGATCATTCAATAGACAAAACCCTTCAGCTCGATCTGCATAGGCATGATGTGTCCCGCCTGCTATGTTAAAAGCTACGCCATTTTCTATGGCAAACTTTGCTGCTTGCACACTTCCTCCTGTGATAACCAATTCTCGTTGAATAAGTCCTTCGGAATGCGGAAAACCAGAACGCAATTGTTCCTGCCTGTTTAACTGCAAACCAGATAGTTTTTCCCAATACGTTTTGTCGTGAATGGCAAAAACGTCTTCTAAGTCTATTTTAGTTGGACTGAAAAAGTTTTCTTCCAGAAGCGTCCCCTCATGCAACAATTGCTTTGGCAATAGGTCGTACTTCTCCATTGGAAATCGATGATTGTCCGGCAAAGGATGGATGTAAATGGGGTTCCAGGCGACTTTAATCATTCGGCTTATTGTTTGAACTAAACACCAAATTAGAAAGGAGGTTCATATCAAATGCGTGTCATCACTTTAACTAATAGACAGAAGTAGCACTGATATTTTGATTTACATGTGAACCCTTCACCCTTTCTAATAGCCTATGAATTTGTACCAAAACAATCTGAGCTTTCTTATCAACCAAGGCTTACTACTTCCTTTTAGTATGACAAAACGTTCTGTTCCGTACTCCATCGGAATGCCTTGAGAACTATACCCCTGATAAAAGCCTGCTTTACTAATTAAGATACCCGTTGAATCATAATAATCCATATTCGATAATTTACCATTATCGAAATTTCCAATGACGTATTTTCCATTTTCCCAAGTATTAAAATAACGGCCGTCTTTAACTAAGCTATCATAACGCCTGTAACTTACATTGGATCGAAACAGATTCTTATTCTTAAGCTTTATCGAATCAGGGTAAACATAGCCATAGTAGTCAGAAACTTGATTTGAATCTTTGAACGATTGAATTCGCACATAAACCTTATCTTCGAAAACCTTTAAGGTATCCCATTTAGATAAATAAGTAAAGTCCTTTTGACCATAGACTGAAAGTGGCACGGCAACAGAGAAAACAATTAAGACAAGTAAATGATTGATAGTTATTTATTTTTATTTGTTACACAAGGCTTCATAAATGTTGCTTTAGTTTACTAACAATTAGTAACTAAAACCCAACTGTTAGGTCTAGGAATCTAACACGTTAGACCTAAAACCTCCAAGTTTTCAAAAACCATTGAGGTTAAATTTTCTGAACCAATAAATTGCTAATTATAATTTGTCAATTATCAATTGAAGTTACTTGTTCTTCCCTCGAACTTCTTTTTCTATGTGGTCCCACATTTCTGAAGGAACAGCATCGAGCCCAGTAAATTCTCCTGCTCCATACAACCATTCGCCGCCATCAATGGTCACCACCTCTCCGTTTACGTAAGCAGAAAACTCAGACATTAAATAACCTGCTAAATTAGCCAACTCTTGGTGTTCTCCATATCGCTTCAATGGAATTCGTTTCAAAGGATCAATTTTTTCTTTCAACCCTTCAGGAAATAACCTGCTGAATGCGCCAGTAGTTGGAAATGGTCCTGGAGCAATGGCATTCGTTCGAATACCATATTTCGCCCATTCAGCAGCTAATGACCGGGTCATGGTTAAAACACCTGCTTTCGAAACTGCAGAAGGAACTACATATCCGGACCCAGTCCAGCTGTAGGTAGTCACGATGTTGAGTACTGTTCCTTTGATCTTATTCTTTATCCAATATTGCCCCATTAATAAGGAACAGTTATAGGAACCTTTCAAAACAATGTCAACGATAACATCAAATGCTTTTGGGGAAAGGCGTTCTGTAGGACTAATAAAATTTCCTGCTGCATTGTTCACCAACCCGTTAATTTCTCCAAATTCTTCAACTCCCTTGGCAATTAACTCTTCCACTTCTAGCGGCTTTCGTACGTCGCAAGCAATGGCCAAAATTTTTCCTCCAGTCTCTTCCGCCAGCTCTTTAGCGGTTGCGTCCAACACTTCTTGCTTTCTACTTGCAATTATCACATTAGCCCCCAATTGCATGAAGTACTTGGTCATTGATCTTCCTAGACCTGTTCCGCCACCTGTTACTAAAATAGTTTTGCCGCTTAACTCCTCGGCTTTAAACATAGGTTCTGTATATTTCATCTTATCTTTTTTTAGGTCTGTTAGAATTATCATTTAATCCAAAAATGGAATTTAAAATGGACATAACTAAACTCAGCAGCAATGCCCACCACAGTCCATCAACATCAAACCCGTCGACAAGGTTGTCGGCAATTAATAAAACAATGGCGTTGATGCAAAATAGGAAAAGCCCTAAGGTGAGTATAGTTATTGGTATCGTTACAATTATTAATAACGGTTTGACTAATGCATTCAATATTGCCAAAACTATGGCAACGATAACAGCATCGTAAAAATTTTCTACCTCAACTCCAGGCAGTAAGTAAGCTGCTATAATTAAGGCAACGGCGTTTAATAAAAGTTTTACTATCCAACTCATGATTTTATTTTTATTGTGAAACTACTTGCATTAATTGTGCGCAAAATATTGCCCCAAACGTTCCGACTGCATAACCAAACACAGCTAATAGGACCCCGACAGGTGCCAATGCCGGACTGAATGCTGAAGCGACAATCGGTGCTGAAGCAGCACCACCAACATTGGCCTGGCTTCCAACAGCTACGAAGAAAAACGGAGCCTTAATGATTTTTGCAACAAGCAACAAAATAATGACGTGCACTAGCATCCAAATAATGCCAATAAGAAATAACTCAAGGTTATCAAAAATGGCTAAAATGTCCATTTTCATCCCTATTGTTGCGACTAAAACATATAAAAATGCACTACCGAATTTAGAAGCTCCTGCTCCTTCGTAAGATTTTAATTTGGTGAACGAAAAAACAAGTCCCATGATGGTAGCAATCACTACTAACCAAAAGAAATGGCTTGACATTGAAGTTAAACGATATGCCTCTAAAAATTCTTTCTTACCCTGCATAATGGGTGTCATGATATCTGCACCAAAGTGAGCAATGGCTGTCCCTCCAAAACCAATGGCACAAATTATCATAATATCGGTGAGTTTTGGCACTTTTGTAATACTCGCCGCGTAATCTTCAATTCCTTTTTTTACCTCTTGGATAGCAGATGAGTCTGCCTTTAATTTTTTATCTAACTTTTCTGACATACCCGCCCCAATCAACAAAAAGGCCATCCAAATATTCGCTACTATAACGTCAACCGTTATCATTGCAGAAAAAAGCTGATCACTTGCTCCGTAAATTTCCTTCATGGCAGTTTGATTGGCACCGCCACCAATCCAGCTTCCTGCTACAGTAGCTAAGCCTCTCCACACTTCATCAGGTCCAGAACCTCCTATTAAGTCAGGCGCAAAAGCAGAGACCGCTAAAATTGCAATTGGTCCGCCGAGTACAATCCCTAGTGTTCCTGCAAAAAACATAATAATTGCTTTAGGACCGAGCTTCACAATACCTTTTAAGTCAATACTTAAACACAATAAAACAAGGGAAGCAGGAAGCAAATAACGAGAAGCAACAAAGTAGAGGTTAGAGCTATCTCCAGAAATTATTCCTGCAGAGTTAAGTATTGAAGGAACGAAGTAGCACAGCAAAAGTGCCGGTATTACCTTGTAAAATTTTATCCACCCTGCTTTACTGCTGCTAGATGTTTTAAGGATAACAGCTAGAATCACCATTAAGATTCCCAAAACAACCGCATCGTTGGTAATAAAGGCTGTTGCCTCTGAAGTTCCTTCCATAGTTTTTCAAAAAAATAAAAACCCAAGATAGGGATTTTGTGTGAATCTTATAGAGAATCTACTTTAGACAGTTTTTGAGAATTTTCAATTCTTCTACCTTCGCCAATTGGCCATTTTTATTGTACCCGTACATGAGGTTATTAATCATACGGTTGACTACTGTCATTTTTTCACAAGGCATGAAAAATTTGTCTTGTTTTTCAATTTTTAGCTTCATTAAAAAGTCTTCAATGTCGCTGCGTTGGAACAGAGAACCTTTATTGAAAGGATCGATGTAGAATAAAACAGATTCATCGTCTACCGTTTCCAAATATTGAAGTGGTAGCATTAAATAGGCAACAACAAAGTGCTCTGGTAAATTCACTCCGTAGATGGGCAACTTTAAACGTTCAGCCAATTCTAAATACAGCATGCAAATGCTAATGGGGTTGCCTTTTTTGGACTGCAACACATTATTTATGTACGACTTTCGTGGAGCGTTATAGTCTTCCTTGTTTCCGCTGAAACCATTCAGTTCAAAGAATACTTTATTTAACACTCCTACTTTTTCAAGTGCTGTATAATCGGGATTCATTTCAAGCCAACATTGCTTGTACAAATTATCTACTGTTTGATGGATTGCCTTCTCATCTAACTCCGAGTATTGATAATGAGTCAAAATAATTGCAGCTTCTAAAAGTGAGTGTGACTCCCCATTTTTCCAATCTGTCAAGCGTTTTTTTACCTCTTGAAACTGAATTTGGTGAATAATGGATTCTATTCTAAGTTGTAAAATTTCATTGAAAGAGTTTTCCCAAGCATCTTCCAATTCTCTTACCACTTGATCTCCAAAACTAAGCAGCTCTTGGCTAACTTGAGAAAAAATAGTCTCATCTGGATCATCCAAAAGGTTAATTAAAGCAGATATTCTAGAAGCATCTTTCATATCAATCAAAGATAAACAAAGACCTCCCTCCTGAATTTAAAATAAATGAAGTTTTGAACCTGAAAATGTTAAATAAAGGACCTGTTAAAAATGGCTCAGTTTAACTGATCAACTGAGGCATCGATAGAAGTTGATGAAAAGAATAAACGTACTTTCTTTACGAAGTTGTTAATCGTTCTAAAACTGTTTCAATTAAACTATTCATTACTGGCTTGTAGTCTTTACTAAATGAGTTGGCATAACGATTTGCAACTACAGCGCAAACAGTGCACGCCTCGTGGCCCATTAAGCTGCTAAGTCCGTAAAGTGCAGATGTTTCCATTTCGTAATTCACGATTCTATTGCCTTTAAAGTCGAATTTTCGCAAATCTTCATTGACCCCTTGATGTCTTGGCAATAAACGCAACCTTCTACCCTGTGGAGCATAAAATCCATTTGCTGTCATGGTAACTCCGGGGTGAAAACCTTTACCAACTTTTTCAATTAGTGTACTTGACCCTTTCACCAAATAAGGCTCGTTAAATCGTGCGTTCCAAGAGGTCTGTAATTTAAACGCATCGAACATTTCTTGTTCATCAGCATCCATTTCAAATTCGTAAAAATTCATTAATCCATCTAAACCAATGGCGTGCGTGGAAACCACCACTTCATCTGCAGGAACATGTTCTTGTATTGATCCGCATGTCCCAATTCTAACAATTTCCAATGAAGTTAATTCATCTTTCACTGTACGTTCTTGTAAATTACAGTTGACTAACGCGTCTAGCTCATTTAATACAATGTCAATATTATCTGTCCCAATTCCCGTTGCCAATGCAGTAACTCGTTGCCCTTTATAACTTCCAGTATGGGTAATAAACTCTCTGTTCTCTACCTTGCACTCTATCGAATCAAATTTTGCAGAAATAGTAGCTATGCGATGTGGGTCTCCCGCAACAATAATCTTACGAGCAACCTGCTCAGGTTGCAGGGCTAAATGATAAATTGACCCATCGGGGTTTAGTATTAATTCGGAAGGATGAATCATGCGTAATGAGTTTTATCACGAAACTACAAAAAAATCATTCTTAGCTTGCAATTTGGTGGTTGAATAAAATGAAATTAAATACCTTTATCAAAAATAAAATTATCATGAAACACCAATTCCAAGTAAACAAGATTTTAATACCGATTGACTTCTCAAACACGTCAAAGTTAGCACTTGAGCATGCTGCTCATTTGTGCAAGGCATTTGACTCTGAATTGCACTTGGTGCACATTTACAAAACATCTACCATAGACGTTTTACCGAACTTAACTGCAACTTCTGCTAGTCTTCCGAACTACGAAGGGTAAAGAGAAATGGTTATTGAAGAATTAAATGCTATTGGAAAAAAGTTTAGTAAAAAACACAACATAGCATATAATATTGAAGTAAAAGAAGGAAGCGTTTCTAAGGGTATTATAGCAACCGCTCAAGATTGTGGTGCTGATTTAATTGTGATGGGAACACATGGTGTTAGTGGTTTTGAAGAGTTCTTTTTAGGAAGTAATGCTTACCGAGTGGTTACTTCTTCCACAGTTCCGGTATTAACGGTACAAGACCACTCTGACAAGATGGGGTTTCAGAACATCGTTTTACCAATTGATAGCTCACAACACACGAGAGATAAGGTTTCTGAAGCTGTTGCACTTGCTGAAGCTATGGGTAGTAAGATACACATTGCGCAGTTAGTAAGAGAAGATGATGACGCTGCGATTATGAATTTAAAAGTCAAACAAATTGAAGAGCACCTCGATAACAAATCTATTGCTCACCAGACGACGGTAATCAACAATGATAATATTGCTGAAGCAACGTTGGAATTTGCTAAAAAGGTAGAAGGTGATTTAATCGTTGTTATGACAGACCAAGAAAACTATACTGGGTTCTTTGTTGGTGAATATGCGCAGCAAATTGTAAATCATTCTAAAATTCCGGTTTTAAGTGTTACACCATTAGGTATTGTAAAAGGCTTTTCGCAAAACTCAGTTGGGTGGTGCCAGCAACCCTTTTTAATAAAGCTTTAAATATTCATGCAAGCAGAGCTAATCACCATTGGTGATGAAATACTTTTTGGCCAAACCATAGACACAAATTCTGCCTGGATGGGTAAGAGGTTGAATCTTCTAGGCATCCAAGTAAGTCAGATTACTTCCATCAAGGATGAACGAGAAGCTATTCTAACAGCATTATTAGCCGCGGAGCATTCCGCGGCTAATTTGGTTTTGATTACTGGTGGGCTAGGTCCAACCAAAGACGACATTACCAAGCATGTGTTATGTGAATATTTTAATACGTACCTAGAACGCAACCAAGAAGTATTAAAACAAATTCAATCCTTTTTTAAAGAAAGAGGAAGAGAAATGTTGGAGTCTAATAACCAACAAGCAGACTTGCCTAAAGCGTGCACGGTGTTACTCAATAAAATGGGAACTGCCAGTGGAATGTGGTTTGAAAGAAACAACACGGTTTTTGTAAGTATGCCAGGTGTCCCTTACGAAATGAAGCATTTAATGAGCGATCACGTGTTGCCCAAAGTGCAAGAAATTTTTCAATTGCCTGCAATCTTTCACAAAACCATCATGACTGAAGGTATTGGGGAATCATTTTTAGTAGAAATTATTAAAGACTGGGAAACCAGTTTAAGTGCTGAAGACGTCAAGATTGCTTACCTGCCGTCACCAGGAATTGTTAGGGTTCGTTTAACCTCAATGGGAACCGAAATAGAACCGTTGCAGGAAAAGGTCAATAGAAAAGCACAAGAATTACATCAAATTATTCCTCAATATATTTTTGGGGAAGATGACATCTCAATGGAAGAAGCATTGGGAAAGTTATTAATAGAAAAAGGCAAAACTATTGCAACCGCAGAAAGCTGCACAGGTGGTTACATTGCTCATTTATTAACGAGTAGACCAGGAAGTTCCGCATTCTATTTGGGGGGATTTGTTTCTTACGATAACCAAGTAAAGGTTGAAGTTCTGAAAGTTGACAAAGATTCAATTGAGGAAGAGGGGGCGGTAAGTGAAACCGTGGTAAAACAAATGGCCAATGGCGCAAGAAACTTGCTAAAAACTGACTTGGCAATTGCCACATCAGGGGTAGCTGGCCCAGATGGAGGAACGGATGAAAAACCGGTTGGAACTGTTTGGATTGCAGTAGCCTCGTCTACCGGAGTTATTGCAAAAAAGTTCCTTTTTGAAAAAAATAGAGTCCGCAATATTCGCAGAAGTGCGATGGCAGCAATGAGTATGGTTAGAAAGGTGTTAACGTCTTAAAACTTGACCATTTCCTCAATAACTTCTTCTCCACGCTGAACTTTAATCATGGTTGAATCGCCCTTTTCAAAAAGACTCAAGCCTTTCATGTAGGCTTTCATACCATCAACAATTATAGTATCCATTTGAATCACGATATCTCCCTTTAAAAACCCTGCTTTGCTTGCAGGTTTACCTTCAGTTACTCCGTCAATTCGCATTCCCTCTCCTTGAAACAAATAATCCGGCATCACTCCTAGCGTAACTGTAAATCGTGGGTTATCTTCACTTTCGTCTTTTGTTTTCACAAACTCAAAAGTGTCTTTTGCATCCAATTGGTCAGCAAGTCGCACAATCAATTCTTTAATCATTTGAATACCGTCGTAGTTTATTTTCTCAACATCATCACTTGGCTTGTGGTAGTCTTCATGCTGACCGGTAAAAAAGTGCAGTACAGGAATATCTTGCAAGTAAAACGAAGTATGATCTGAAGGTCCAACACCGGACTCGCCATAGATCAATGATAAATTATCCCAATTCGCTTTTTCTAATTCATCCGTCCAATTAGGATTTGTTCCCACTCCATTAATGGCTAATCCTTTTGAGGTGTCCAGTCTACCTACCATGTCAAAATTGAGCATGTACTGAACCTCTTCTAAGTTAATGGTTGGGTTTTTACAGTAGTAATTCGACCCTAACAATCCCATTTCCTCTCCAGAAAAAGCCATAAACAGGTAGTTCGATTTTTTCGCAGTTTTGCTATTCTTTAGCTCTTCTGCTAAAGCTAGCATAAGTGCGACACCGCTTGCATTATCATCTGCTCCATTGTGAATAGCTCCGTCTTTCTCGGCATGAAGTGAACCTGAAATTCCGTGGCCTAAGTGATCGTAATGCGCGCCAATGATCACTGTTTTATTCGCGCCATTGTCAATCATACCCAAAACGTTTGAAACTTGGATAGTTTTAGTCGAGGCCAATGCCTCCTCATGTGGATTTGCCTTTGGAGCAAAATCAAACGTTTGCAGAAACCCGTTCTCACCTTTCTCAGATAGACCAATTGCTCTCATTCTTTCTGAAATATATTCAGCAGCTAAACGCTCCCCCTCAGTTCCGCTTTCTCGACCCCCCAACGAATCTGAAGCCAAATATTGAACATCAGATTTTAATAAGAATAAGGGTTCAACTTTCTTTTCTTGACAAGAAAATAATACGAAAGCAGATGCACAAGCAGCAACAATTAATTTCAATTTCATAAGGCTAAAAAATAAAATTCAAAGCTAAACAATACTATTCTTTCGTTTTTACTAAAACCTTAAGTTTGCAAAAAATTATTCAAGAATGAAACAAGTATTTATTGCCCTTGTAAGTCTATTTATTATCGCTTGCGGAACTGAAAACAAATCTAACAACTCAACAGAAGAAACTACCACTGCTGATTCAGTTGCAACGGAAGCCTCAATAATAAATGAAGGAGAAAAGCATTTTTCAAGTCTAAAGCAACTAACAGATGGTGGGGATAATGCAGAAGCTTATTGGAGTTTTGATGATTCAAAATTGGTTTTTCAAGTAAGTAATCCTGAATGGGAATTGGAATGTGACCAGATATTTGTATTCGATTGGCAAAATGACAATTTGATGGAAAAAATGCCGCAAATGGTTAGCACAGGTTTAGGCCGAACAACTTGCTCTTACTTCTTACCTGGAGATACAACGATTGTGTACGCTTCTACCCATTTAGCAGACTCAGCTTGCCCTCCAACTCCTGAAAGAACAAATGGTCGCTACGTGTGGCCCATTTACGAGAGTTTCGACATCTTTACTGCAGATTTAGAGGGAAATATTGTCAATCAATTAACTACTGAGCCAGGCTATGACGCGGAAGCTACTGTTTCTCCTAAAGGCGATAAAATTGTATTTACTTCTTTACGCACAGGAGACTTAGAATTGTTTACATGTGATATTGACGGCTCAAATGTGAAGCAAATCACATTCGACTTAGGGTATGATGGTGGTGCATTTTTCTCACCTGACGGAACTAAATTGATCTTCAGATCAAGTCGACCAAAAACGGATGAAGAAGTAAAGAAATACAAAGACTTATTGGCCGAAGGTTTAGTGGAACCAACCAACATGGAGCTATACATCTGTAATGCAGATGGATCTGAATTAAGACAGTTGACTGACTTAGGAAAAGCGAACTGGTGTCCGTTCTTTCACCCTTCAGGTGAGAAAGTAATTTTCGCTTCGAATCACCACACAGAGCGAGGATTCCCTTTTAACTTGTACATGATAAACATTGATGGCACAGGGCTTGAGCAAGTAACAAATGACGATACGTTTGATGCATTCCCTGTTTTTTCTAACGATGGAAAACATTTAGTGTTTTCTTCGAATAGAAACAATGGAGGAACAAGAGAAACGAACTTGTTTGTGGCAGAGTGGCAAGATTAAAAGCCTGTCTTTTGAGATTTAATGTGCTCCACTAGCACACCTACACAGCCAGTTTCTCTAACTTTTAATTTCATTTTAGATTCTTCTCCGGGAACAGTTACCTCAACAATTAAACTCATTGAACCCTCGGCTGTAAACTCAATATAACGGCTATAAGTATCTTGAGAATTATCGTATAACAACTCCTTAACCAATTTAAACTGTGGCCTATTGCTCCCTATAGAAGTTGCACTTTCCTCACTGTACAGATCTTCCGAGTAAATGTCCTCGGAGTAATCTTCATAATCATCCTCTGAGTAATCATCTTCGGAATAATCATCGGTAGAACCTTCATCGTAAGTGGTTTCTTGAACAACTGGCACCTCTTCTGCTTTAGGTTTAATCAATACCTTTTGCTTTTCATAAATTTTAAACTGCACCTCTCCCCCAAGATTTTCTTCATTGCAAACAGATACCCGATAATCTTGCCCATTGTAGGCAACTAAATGAAATTCTGAAACCTTCCCCTTGGCCATAATGGCGCTTTTAGACTGGCTGTCATACTTCATAAAAACACCGTCATTATCGCTACAATTTTTTTTGTGGTAGTACGAAAACTCCGTTTGTGCCTGAGCAGTCAAACCGGTTAAAACAATACCAAAAAGTATTATAAATTGCCTCATAGTTTTACATGTTTTGAGCCACTAGTTGAGCTCTATACAACTCAATTTCAGCCTTTAATTTTAAGAATTGATCTATTGTCATTTGTATTTTCTTGCCTTTTCCAAAAACCAACTTGTCTCCTTTTTTCATCGTTGATTCAACAGCAGGACCTTGCTCTAAGGAGTCAAATACCACTTTAATGTCTTGAATTTTCTTTAATTGTTCCTGAACACCTTGTTCCCCCTTATTTTTAGATAAATAGACATACAAGTTATCGAACGTAATTCTTTGAGCTGCAATTCGCTCAACAGCCGCCGAAGCAAGGTCGACTTCCGTAATAGCATTTAAACTAATGTGGATACTTTCAACCCAACCTCCCAATGACATCAGGGCTAATTTCCCTTTTTGCCCATTACCTTCTAAATACTGAACCGCGTTATAATAAGCATCACTTGCTATGAACGCCAAAGAATCAGGATTTTCCATATTTGATCTTATCTGTTCCATCATATCTTCCGTCATCAATTCTTCAATTTGCAAGTCTGCGCTCAATTGCCGAACAGTTTCGTAAAGTTTAATGGTAGATTCTACATCTTGATAAGCGGCAGCGTATGCTAAATCTGCCGTGTAAATTCCAAATACTATTGCTTTCTGACTCGGATCTGTATAATTGGAAACAATTCCGTAATCATGGAGCAACGATTTATTATATGCAATGCCATTGTTGTTAATGAAGGCAAACATTTCCTCTGGTGAAGGTATTGCTTAATAAGATGCTTTTTCCAACTCATCAACAGTTGCTGCTTCCGAATTCACCTCATCCTTCGTTGTATCCTCATTTCGTTTGCTTTCCGCTGCGCATGCAGAAAGAAGGAGCAGTAAACCGAAGGATATAATTAACTCTTTCATCTTTTTGAATTTAAAGTCGAATATATTAAAAGCTTGGCGACAATTCTAGAAAAACAGATTTTTATTTTAACCTGAAGTTTTTAAATGCTTCTTGCGTAATAGGTGCAACCCAATGTAGGTTAATAAGCCATTTAACATCAGCAATTCAAAACCAAACTTATACCCGTTCAACCATACTTCAGAATTAAGTTGAATGACGTAGCAAATGATTGGACAAATCAAACAAATCAAGGGTACCCACTTATCTTTTAATTCAATTTTATGGAGCAAGCCAAATGCATACAAGCCTAAAAGAGGGCCGTAAGTGTACCCTGCCACTTTAAACAAACTGCTAATGACACTTCCGTCGCTTATGAAACTAAAAATTAAAATGACCAGATACAACACAAAAGACATGATGATATGCGTTGTTTTTCTTGTTCTCTGAGCTTCAAGTTCCGGTTTCTTCTCAACTGCTAAAAAATCAACACAAACAGAAGTTGTCAAAGCAGTTAATGCTGAATCGGCACTAGAGTATGCCGCCGCAATTAACCCTAAAATAAAAAACACCGAAACAGCAATGCCTAAAGTATTACCTAAGGCAAGCGATGGAAATAACTCATCCGTTTTGGCAGGTATTTCAATACCATTTTGATTTGAGTAGATAAACAGTAGTGCACCTAACCCTAAAAACAACACATTAACAAACACTAAAACGATACTCATTGAAAACATGTTCCATTTTGCTTCCTTTATGTTTTTGCAGCTTAAGTTTTTCTGCATCATATCTTGATCTAAACCAGTCATCACTATTGTAATGAAGGCGCCACTTAAAAACTGTTTCCAGAAGAAATTAGAGGCTCTCCAATCATCAAAAAAGAACACTTGTGAATAATCACTCGCTTTTACAGTAGACAATAGCTCTGAAAACCCTAAATCTAACTGATCTCTAATTTGGTAAATTGCAACACCGACAGCCAGAAGCATGAACAAGGTTTGCAGAGAGTCTGTCCAAACAATGGTTTTAATTCCGCCCTTGGCAGTATATACCCAAATTAACAAAATGGTAATCGCTACGGTGAGGTAGTAAGGTATATTCCAATCATCAAAAATTGCAATCTGGAGCACATTGGCCACTAAGTATAATCGAAACGCAGCTCCTATGGTACGTGAAAGTAGGAAGTAAAATGCTCCTGTTTTATAGCTCCAAAAACCAAAGCGTTGCTCTAGATAAGTATAAATGGAAGTTAAATTTAAGCGGTAATAGAGGGGCATTAAAACATTTGCAACCACAAGGTAACCTAGCAAATAACCCAACACCATTTGAAGGTATGAAAACTGACTTGTGCCTACCCAACCGGGCACTGAAATAAAGGTAACACCCGATAATGAAGTGCCAATCATTCCGAAAGCCACCAAATACCAGGGGGAGTTCTTATTTCCTACAAAAAATGAACTGTTGTCGGCTCCTTTAGACGTAATGCGAGCAATCAGCAACAGAAATAGAAAATATAACGCTACAATTCCTGCTATTACTGCTGAACTCATACCCTATTGTAAATTGAAACGTTCTTTTGCCATGGCAACTATGTCTTCTCCAATTGCCAAACACGCCGTTGCTGCCGGTGAAGGTGCGTTTAGTACGTGAATGCTATTGTTCTTATATTCAATTTTAAAGTCTTCTATCATTTCCCCATCCGGACCAAGAGCCATGGCACGAACACCTGCCCTTCCCGGTCGTATATCTTCCATGGTTAACGAAGGAATTAATTCTTGTAATCTGTCTAAAAACAATCGTTTACTAAACGCTCGCTTGTATTCGTCTAGTCCAAACTTCCAATGTTTTGCGAATAGTTTCCAGGTTCCCGAATAACCTAAAGCATCCATTGTATCCTTTAAATCAAAGTCAGTTTTACCGTACCCTTCGCGCTTAAATGTGAACACAGCATTTGGACCACATTCTATTTCTCCATCTGTCATTCTAGTAAAATGCACTCCCAAAAATGGAAATGCCGGATTTGGAACGGGATAAATTAAGTGTTTTACCTTGTGTTTCCCTTGGTCATTTAATTCATAATAATCTCCTCGAAAACCAACAATTTGCATGTCCAATTCCACCCCGTCATCTTTTGCTAAACGATCAGATTGTAAGCCTCCGCAGTAAATCATGTGCTTCGCCTTGTAGTTCGTTTTCTCCGTTTTTATTACAGACACTCCACCTTCTTGATTTGCATGAATGAATGCATCTCCTAAAGATACTTTGCTCTCAGGCTCCATGGCAAGTGCTAACTCAGCCATTCGATCGGTAGCTTGAACATAATTGATGATTCCTGTGCAACCTACTCTTATTCCTCCTATGCTATTGCAAAAGGGCTCAATCTCCCGCACTTGATCACCTGTAATTTTCTCAATATCTTCAGTATCGTTCGCTAAACCGTTTGCAAAAATCTTCTCCATGAAAGGAAGTTGTGCTTCTTCCGTAGCTACTACCACTTTTCCACATACCTCATGATCCACCTTGTATTCCTTAGAGAACTTTACCAAGGCCCTTCTGCCCCTAACACAGGTAATTGCCTTTTGAGAACCGGGCTTGTAGTACAATCCTGAATGAATAACGCCTGAGTTATTCCCAGTTTGATGAGCAGCCAAATGGTCCTCCTTTTCAATCAATAAAATTTTTAACTGAGGAAATTTTAATTGCATTTGGTAAAGCGTTGCAACTCCAACAATTCCTCCACCAACTATGGCAATGTCGTATATCTTTTCTTGATTCAAAACTTCAATTTTTTAGGTTGTAAAAGTAATCACAAGTCAACTTTTATTGGCGGCAATTTGTTCATTCTTTGGCACTCTTAATAACAGCACAAAACCTATGATAAAAAATGTACCTAAGGCAAAAATTGAATTTCGCATGCTTCCTGTCCACCCTTCAATAAAGCCGTAGGCAAAAGTTCCTATTACTATTCCTAACTTCTCTAGCACATCGTAGAAACTAAAAAATGAGGCGTGGTCTTTTGTCACAGGAAGTAATTTAGAATAGGTGGAGCGAGAAAGTGACTGAATTCCTCCCATCACTAACCCAACCGAAGCGGCAATAACATAAAATTCAATTGGTTCGTGAATAAAGTAAGCACCAATACAAATAAACACCCAAATAAATAGGGTAATGGATAAGGAAGCAATATTTCCTATTTTACTTGAAATCCACGAAAACAAATATGCTCCTCCTATGGCAATGAACTGAATGATTAAGACAGACACGATTAATCCTGTCTTAGCTCCGTCGCCTTCCCAATTAATTTCTTTAGCCGCAAAAAGCGTGGCCATAATCATAACCGTTTGCACTCCCATACTGTAGACAAAAAAGGAACCTAAGTAACGCTTCAATGTTGTTAACTCCTTTAACTCTCCCCAAACTTTTTTTAGCTCCTTAAACCCCTTGGTGAATTTATTTTCCTTCGGTTTATCCAAGTAAGAGGCATTTGGCAAGTATGCATATGTATATTGACTAAATCCAATCCACCAAACTGCTACAGATAGAAAAGCATACTTAGCGGGCATGTCAAAACCCATGATTGCGACCAAGTTTAATATCAACAAAATAGAGCTACCAACGTATCCCAAAGAGTATCCTTTCGCAGAAATTTTATCATGATCTTCAGCATGCGCAATCTCAGGTAAATAAGCATTGTAGAACACTAAACTACCCCAGAATCCAACACTTGCTAGTAAAACTGGAACCATACTCAACTCTAGGTGGTTTACATCAAAAAAGAAAAGCGAGGCACAAGACAAAGAGCCGAGATAGCAAAAGAATTTTAAAAAACTCTTTTTACTGTCTGAGTAATCAGCAAGGCCTGATAACAAGGGCGAAATAATGGACACTATGATAAATGACACAGATATGACGTAAGAGTACAGTTGCGTATTTCTATAACTCCCGCCCAAAAGCTCAACCATGTCGTTCGTTAAGTTACCCTCAGCATCATGACTTGTTTGATATTCATAAAACATTGGAAAAATTGCAGTAGTAATAACCAACGGATAAACAGAATTGGCCCAATCATAAAACGTCCAAGCTTTAATGATTTTTTTATTGCCTTTTTGAATCATGCGCTAAAGATAATAAACTGGAACTTGGCACGATTTTCAATAAACAACAATATTCAAGTACTTTTACCCTTAAATTTTTATCTCATGAAAAATCATTTTTAATCTTCTTACTTATCGCTTTTACTTTCGGAACTTCCTGTAGAAATGACGATGATGGTGATAATGATGCACTTTCAGGTTATGAAAGGATTGCAGATAAAAACTTTAGACTGACAGCTGCCGAGGTAAGAGCCAATGGAATAATTTTAGCAAACCGAAGCATTGTATTTGATTGTGAAAGAGACAATGTTACACGTTATGAAAGATCAGGTTCGGCAACTACGAGATACGGTGTATTAAAATGCGACCCCAACGAACCTAACGAAGAATTTTACTTTTGGACACTCATCTCAAACGATGCTAAGCTTATACTAGACTATGGTGGCCCAAACGTACAAGTTTATAACATCATAGTTAACGATGGTAGAAATTTAGTTCTAGAGCGATTTACTACAGAAGATGTGGACAATGATTTAACAACTCTTGAATCGGTGCAAACTATATTAACTTATGCCCGCTCTTAGTTGCAAGTAGTGCAATAAAGGTTCTTCAATTGAACATTTTCTAAACTTTGCTTGCCGTTCACTTTAGTCGTAAAAAATTGACAAAAAACAGACGGATACAGCTTACTGGCTTTTTCCATTAAGTCGAAATACTGTGAATCAGTACCTTGAGCTTTATCATAGATGGCGATTTGTAAAAAATAAAAGAGCGTTTCTTGATCTACTTTTTCGCCTTGCACTTCAGGCTTCAACAATTGAATTGCGTAACTAAATTGGTCTTGGTAACAAAGCATCTTTGCTAGATTTAGTTTTTCATTGCTATTCAGGTTTCCTTTTGCTTGCCACTTCATCAATTCAGTAAAACTCTTCCGCCGCTTGTCAAAATCGCCCTTGTCGTAAAAGTAATCTACCGCCAACAAGCTATAATTCATCATTGCTCGTGCATACTTCTCCGGAGTAATTTGATCTGCCGGAATTTTTCTAAAATCAGACAACCAGCCTTCCATATCCCTTATTTCTGCTTGATTATTGGACCAGTATTCTAATTTTGCGACATGATAATTAAATGCCACTTCAGAGTGCCGCTTGTTGATTAAATAAAGTTCAAAGAAGGCTAGATAGATTGGATTTCCACCATAATTCTTTGCTCCCATTATTGATTCTAGCACTATTTGGTTGTTGATAACGGCCAAGGTGTTGCTTTTTTGACCGGGGTCAGCTTGAGGCAATTCCTTTGCACTTAACTCCCCTGCTCTAACTTTATTCAGCAGTTTTGATTGAACAAAAAGTGCAGGCTCAATTTGATTGTTTTCCAAAAAGAAACGATACAGATTAAGTTGCTCTGCCGTTTCCGCTTTTAGCTGAACCTTAGCTTCACCTTTAACAGCATATTGTAATTCATTCAATCGGTGTAAAAATGCTTTTAATTTTTCATCTCCTTTTTGTGCTTCTTTTAGGAATTCAATTTTCTCTTCTTCATTTAATTCTGCCATTTCCAATTGATAGTAAGTGTTCTCAATGAAGGACTGTAAGAAATCCCACGCAACATGAGTTTTGTCCAAAGTTGCCTCTTCGGTCGTTTGAAGACCCTCTTGATGAATCGGTGAAACTTGAAGCACTAGATTGGAAGACGCAATGGTAAAGTTTATCTTCTCCAACTCTAATTTTGCTTTATTCAGCGAATCCCAGCCATTTGGAAATAAAGGAATATTAAATTGTATGGAATCTTTCCACTGAAACTCGGTGGCAGCACTTTCTCCTGCTACAGCAGACTCAATGGGAACCTGCTCTGTCTTTTTCGATTCAATTTTATTAAAAGGAACCGTTGCACAGTGCACGCCATCCTTAACTAAGATTAGATTAGGTTCTGTTGTCGCTTTCGAATAAAAACTAGGTACCTCGCCCAACTTAACGTGTAATTCTCCAATGCTATCTGCCAAATTTTGACCCAACAAATATGACTTTTTGAGCGGCTTTTGCAGGTATCCTTTCGCAATGGACCCGGGAAACAACTGAACCCCTCGATCACACTTGTATTGTCGTTGGTCTACCCAATCGATGGCAACAGCGTCTGAAGCATCGCTTAATAGTTCTTCTACAAAAGGTAAACTGTGGTATTCAAAGTAAACTTCGTTTCCTTTGATTTTGATTACATCTGAAAATAACTGTGGAACACTTGGAAATCGTTCTAAGAACTTACTGCACTTCTGCTTATCAAAAGGCTCTATGCCGTGATTTTTCAAGCTCAATTTTTCCGTTCCAAGCGGCTTATAGGGTTCGCTACCAAATACGGCACAAAATAAATGGTCTACCTCGTCACTTACAATTACTGAAAGACCTAGGGTTGTAAATTGTGGATCTAATACATTCAGTTTACTGCTTTTCTCATCTTCTAACCAAGCAGCTGCAATTGCCTTCACTAGCTTTTGATCCGTATCAATTTCTTCTCTTAATCCATTTGGCTCTAAAGCTTCTTTCGATCCATAGGCAATTTGCGATAAATTTTCTTCTAACCGACCATGTAACCCCTCATAGTAAAGCACACGCTGAGTTACATTTTCCTTTTTGCTGTTATCTTGTGTATGCACTAACCTGCCTAGTTCAGAGCAATATTCTGCTTGATCAAATGCAGCGGCCGATAAAATTTCATCCAATTCCAACAGCGGTAATTTCTGCTCAGTGCGAATACCATTCACTTCTTTCAGCAGCAATTCAGCCCAATACGCATCTCTTTCTTGAGCTGAAAAAAGCAATGAAACAGCTAAAAGAACACTCGTAAAAAATATCTTTTTCATCTATCGTTCAACGGTTATTGTTACTCTCCTATTTTTTGACTTTCCCTCTTCTTGGGATCCAAGGTATATAATTTCTCTCTCTCCAGACCAAGAAGTATATATATTTTTCAGATTAAAGTTCCCCATCCTTGCTTTTACAACGTCTGCTCTTTTTTGTGAAAGCTGAAGATTGTATTCAATACTAGCATCTTGATCTGCATGTCCCTCTACTTTTATTGGATAAAAAATGGGAAGTGGAAGCTGTTCAATAAATTGATCTAACCGCAATAATTCATCCTCCGTAATTGAAGCTCTATCCTTTTCAAAATAAACAACATGGTTCCAGCTTATTTTCTCGGTACTGCGCGGCAACTCGGGAATGTCAACTCGTTCTTTTCCCAAATAAAAATCATCAACATAATAATAGGAGGTTCTACTTTTTGCCGCTTTGTTGACAATCTTTTCAGTTATAAAATGCTTCGCAAAATAATTCCCAATGGTTATGAATTTTTCCCCGCCCTTAGCTATATACTTCGCTTTTAGCTTTTGCCATGAACTTGATTGGTCGGCCATCTGCTCAAATACTACTTGCGGTTGCTTTTGAAATCGAACCCAAAGATTTGAGTACAAGCCGTTCCTACTAAAGTATGCCCCGATTTTATTCATAGCAATAAGTGAATTTTCTGAAAGGCGTATATAAAAGCTAAACTCGTATTCTTCGCCTTCAACAAGTGTATCGGTTAATTCTACTTGTAAGTATTCTAAAGAAGATCTTATTTCGCTTAAAAAAATAACACCTGCCATTCCATCTCCACTCCTGGGAGAAATAGGAGCTTTAAAACCGCAGTTGTGAAATAACACAGGGGATCCTGCATTTGCTCCAAACCAATATTTCGCCAGTTCTAACAGGCGCAGCCCGGTTGGGCAAACATGCACCTCTTCAAAGCTTGGGTTGGGAATTAGGTTTTGAGCTGTGCACAAACTTATGAGCAGAAAAAAAGCCACCGAAGTGGCTATTTTTTTTACTGCAAATCGCAACCTAAAGTACTTTGAAAGTAACCCTTTGGTTCTTTGAAGCATCATCTTTTGATGCAGGCTTAGTTATTCCTAAGGAAATGGTTTTTAACTGATTTGAAGGTACGCCTGCCTTCGTTAAGGCCAATCTAAATAATGCGCTTCTTCGTTTTCCCATTGAGCTAACAGACGACTCAGAGGGATCCGCATGTCCTTGAATTTCAACCACTTTTGATTTATTCTTCTTCAGGTACTTCACCATTTCGTCTATCGCTTCTTTTTCACTGTCTGGAACTTGAAATTGCTTCGATTCGTAATAAATAACCACATCATTTGGGGAATATACCTTAGGAGCAGCTGGTTGTTCTTCTTCTACTGCGTTTGCTTTTTTGTAAACCACGCCTCCTTGTTCAACTGTTTTCGTGTCATCTTTCTTTTCCACTACTTTTGGCTTATCTCCAGGCTTAGATCCATCGGAGTTGACGTAAGTCACTTTTTTAGATTCTTTTTCATCAATCAGTTTCGTTTCAAACGTTTTATATTCCATTTTCATTTGACCACCTGCAATGCGCTCACAGGCACAATCTTTATCCCCAATTTTATCCGTAGGAATAACAGAAACATCATCAATATAGTAATAGCCATCATACGTTTGGCGGCCACTGAACTCTCTAGACAATCGCACTGATTCCGTCCTTGTAGCATCATCTTGCGCAAAGTTTCCGATAACAATGAACTTCTCGCCCCCTTTCGCCATGAATGTTCCACATACCGGTGTCCAAGAGTATTGCTTTTCATAGATCATTTTGGTAACACTGATGATTTGCGGATTTTTATACAAATTCCCATCAGTTGCTTCGCTCATCTGAGCTGTATCAACAAAAACTCCAATATTATTTACTGCGTATTTTGACATATCTGACATGGAAATGTGAAACTTCACACAATACTCCTTGCCCGCTTCCATCGGCTTTAACAGTTCCACTCCTAAATAATTTCGTGGCTCCCTTCCCCTGTAACCGTAAAAGTTTACACCGGCGTAATTTGTACCTGTTCTTGCCTTTTCCTCCCCTCTTTCGTTAACGGGAGTTGCAAAGTCGTCTGTTTTTGTGCTTTCAGAGTATAAGTCAACTGGGTTCATTGTAACGGAAGTCCACGGCGCTGCCAAATTAATTTGACCTTTCTCTTCTACTTTACCTCGCTTCCCTATGTCTTCAAAACTTGGGTTAGGAACTAGGTTGTCTTCGTTCTTTGCTTCACCTTCATCTTGTGCTTGAATGACACCACCAATGCACAAGGCTACCAATAATACGTTTAACTTTTTCATGCTTGTTTTTTTCGACTAGGTTCAAAGATAGTACCAAAGTATGAAACTAAGAAAAGTTGTAGAAAGAATATAATATGGTGAGTGTGGAATGAGGAATGAGGAGTGTGGAATGGAGAATGTGGAATGGAGAATGTAGAATGGAGAGTTTTAGTTTTTGATGCCTTATTGGAGGATTAATGCGAAAGTCATTGCGAGTGCAGAGCAACAGAGTGAAGCAATCTGTTTATTGTGTACAGGATTGCCGCAGTCGTAACTCATTCGCAATGACTATCGTATTTATCATTGCGAATGTTATAAAACTGAATAGAGGCAATCTGTATATTCAAACCGTCATTGCGAATGAAACGGAATGGAGTGAAGCAGTCTGGTAATTCTAACGTCATTGCGAGCGCAGAGCAACGAAACGAAGCAATCCGTTTATTGTTTACCGGATTGCCGCGTCGTTCCTCCTCGCAATGACTCCTATTGTTTAATTAATTTCTTAGAAACAACCTCTCCATTTTTTAAAATGGCTTTTATAAAGTAAATGCCACTTTTGAGGCCTTCTATTGAAAATGAATTCGCTCTACCGGTAGTAACAAGTTGCCCTTGTAAGTTGAATACCTGTGCCTTTACTAAAAGCACATTGCTTTGAATGGTTATTTGATTTTGTGCAGGGTTGGGGTAAACAGAAACCTCGCTTTTCGATTCTGTTGGGCGACCATTTTCATCTAACCCAATTACCAAATCTGTTAAGCGAATCAAAGGCTGACTTGGTTGACCGTCCCACTTTAAAAAATCACCACCTACATAGTAGCCACCAAATTTTGATTTGTAAATAAACTCAACTAAAGGGTAATTAGCTCCTAGTATTATTGAACTATCCGGACCTCCGGAGGTAAAATACTGTGGTTCTACAGCACCAGAACTGTCAATTTTAGCAATGCTAGGCTTTGGATAACCCTGGTAGCTGTTAAAGGTGCCGCCCACCAAATAGCCACCATCGTCTGTTGGTGCTATTGGAAACGTAACTACATAGAAATTATTGGTATCAATTGGACCTGAGAAATTCATAAAAGTAGAGTCTAAACTGCCGTCAGGATTTAACCGGACCAAGGTATGGTATTGGGTTTGCCCTTTCAATAAAAACGAGCCGCTTAAAAAAACTTTCCGTTGCTTTCTACCAATTGAGGGTTAAAAAAGTTCGAAGCCACGACCGTGCTCATAGGAGAAGAGAAAGTTGTATCTAACGTACCGTCCAAATAAATTCTGAACAAGCCATCTACTTGCACACCGTTATAATGTGTTAATTGAAACGGTTGTCCATATACCAACAACCGATTACTGTCATACGGCAAAAAACCTCTTGGAGCAAAATTGGCGATGCCAATAAAAGTGCTATCCCACAAACCCTGAGGGTTCACTTTAACAATGTGCCTGCCAGGAAAAGTATCCGGCGGATTGATAATATCACAGGCTTGCCCATTTCTGCCACCAGAATTACCATAAAGTGCTGAGCCATCTTGATACATATAAAATCCTCCAGTTCTGCATTTGACTGTTTTTAGGTAATTTAACCGCCAATTTACGTTCCAAACATTTCCGTTTGTATCTTTCAATCCGTAGCTACCGTAGTCTCCATTAATTAAGATAGAATCGTTGTAAAAATCAACCACACCTCCTCCACCATTACTACTAAAGTTATAATTTGGGCTGCCTGTTCTTGTGGTAGAACCTACATTTCTGTAAAAGACTCCAGAATTGGTAATGTCAAAACTACCTGCAAAAATTATATTGCCCGAGGGCAACTCTACCATGCTTCCTAAATAAGGACTATTTTGAGTTCGAATATCAAAAAAAGGTTGAAAAGAAGGATCTAATTGAAAGGACTGAGCGGTTGCAGGCAGCACTTGCCCGAGAATAAAGAAAAGTAATATGTTCCACTTTATCCCCATTATTGCAGCGCTAATTTGTTCATTTCATTTACTTGGCCCACCTTCAACATTCTATAAAGGTAAAACAAAAAAGCTCCGAATAGTACATTCGGAGCTTTTGTTTGGTTGGTTTCAATCAGTAATCAATCTACATTGTCATGCAAGAATGAATTATTCTGTCTCAAATTTGTTTTATTATCGTCGTCTTCACTCAAAGTATAACGCGATACGTTAGACTCAGAAGAATGAGGTGTTTCGTCTAAAGATATGTTTCTTCTCTTGTAAGCTGGCTCCTTTTCTAAATCGTTAATTCCTCCCGGACTCTTAATTTTTAAACTTAATTCTTTTAACCTTCGAATCCTTTCGTGAGTCTTCTTAATCTGTGCTTCCTCATTCTCAGCAGACTTTTCAGGAGTAGATTGGTAAGAAGTCATTTCTGGTTGTGCCTCTTCAGATGAATTGGCAGGAACACCCGCACTGTGAGGTTTCCAATCGTCTGCCTTTGCATCTTCATCAGATTTGAATTCACCTTCTAAGGAATACTTTTTCACCTCAGGCTCTTCAGTTTTCTGTGGTTGAGATGGTCTAATTTGAAACTCAAAACTTTTTTGTTCCTCTGTTGAGCTTTTCATGGTTGGCTCATCCATATTTGCGTTATCAGCATTTGGCGACTTTCCTTGCTCAGATGGCGCAGTAATGACCGTATCTACATCGTCTGTCAACTTTCTAACCACCTTTTTTGGTTCAGCTGCAGTCGTAAACCCACCTGGCTCTGATTTTCCAAAACCTGTTGCAATAATTGTTACCGACAATTTATTTCCAAGCGACTCATCTATTCCGTTACCCCAAATAATATCTGCCGTGTTACCTGCTTCATTTTGGATGTATTCCGTAATCTCATCAATTTCATCCATTGCCACTTCTTCGTCTCCTGAAGTAATGTTCAATAAAATGTAATTGGCTCCTGTAATGTCATTGTCATTCAATAAAGGCGAAGCTAATGCTTGGCTAACCGCCTTTACTGCTCGTCCTTCGCCTTCAGCAGCAGCAGAACCCATAATGGCTGTTCCACCGTCTTTCATCACCGTTCTAACATCTTCAAAATCTACGTTGATGTATCCAGCCACTGTAATAATTTCAGCAATGCCTTTTGCAGCGATGGTTAAAATATCGTCTGCCTTAGAAAAAGCCTCAGAAATTTTCAAGTTCCCGTGCATCTCTCGCAACTTGTCGTTGCAAATGATCAGTAAGGTATCTACGTTATCTCTTAACTCAGCTAAACCGGAGTCTGCTTGAACTTTTCGTCTACGACCTTCAAAACCAAATGGAATGGTTACAATCCCTACCGTGAGAATACCCATTTCTCTGGCAGTTTGTGCAATAATAGGAGCGGCACCTGTTCCGGTTCCACCGCCCATACCGGCAGTTATAAAAACCATCTGAGTGTTTTTCTCCAATAACTCTTTTAAGTCATCTACATTTTCAATGGCTGCATTCTTGCCTACTTCAGGGTTTGAACCAGCACCTCTTCCTTCTGTTAAGGTAGACCCCAACTGAATTTTATTCGGTATTGGACTTAAATCCAATGCCTGCTGATCCGTGTTACAAATAATGAAATCAACACCAGTAATTCCTTGACGGTACATGTGGTTTACAGCGTTGCTCCCGCCACCACCGACTCCGATTACTTTGATGATTGATGATTGTTCTTTGGGTAAGTCAAATCTCATAATTTCTAATTTTTTAATTCTATAATTTTTAATTCTTAGTTTTTAATCATTTTAGCTTTTCTGTTAAAAACTAATTCTCGTCCTCTTCAAAAAACTGCTTGCCTTTGGCTAACATATTTTGCAAAAATCCTCCTTTCGTTTTCTCTCCTTGACGCACTTTTATTGAATCCTCTTGTTCATTGTTTTTCAGCTGTCCTTTCTGACGCTCTAACTTCTCGAAACCTTTCAAAATCAAACCAACACCCGTTGCGTACATTGGACTTGTAATTTCATCCGAATTACCATTTGCCAAGTACTCATTTGGATAACCAATTCTCGTATCCATGCCGGTAACATACTCAAACAATTGCCCAATGTGCTTCATTTGAGAACCACCTCCGGTAATCACCATTCCGGCAATTAGCTTGTTTTCGTAGCCGCTGTTCTTGATTTCGTAATAAATGTGCTCTATAATTTCTTCTAACCTTGCTTGAATTATATGAGATAGATTTTTAATTGAAATCTCTTTGGGCTCACGACCTCTTAAACCAGGAATTGAAACAATTTCATTTTCCTGACTCTCATTTGCCAAGGCAGAACCAAACTTCACTTTCAATAGCTCCGCCTGGTTTTTAATAATGCTACACCCTTCTTTAATATCCTCAGTAATGATATTTCCTCCAAAAGGAATTACTGCCGTATGCCGAATAATTCCATCTTGAAAAATGGCAACATCCGTGGTTCCCCCACCAATATCAACCAACACTACTCCCGCTTCTTTTTCTTCTTCACTTAGCACTGCTGCAGAAGAAGCAATAGGTTCCAAAATAACATCTTGAACTTCTAAATCGGCTTTGTGCACGCACTTATGAATGTTCTTTGCTGCTGCAACCTGTCCGGTAATAATGTGAAAGTTGGCTTCTAGTCGAATACCTGACATTCCGATCGGGTCTTTAATCCCTTGCTCATTATCCACAATAAACTCCTGTGGTAAAACATCTATAATCTCTTCTCCGGGAAGGGTAACTAACTTAAACATGTCGTTAATCAACATGTCTATGTCTTCTTGAGAAATCTCATCGTCTAAGGTATTTCTCATTTTTATACCTCGGTGCTGTAAACTTTTAATGTGCTGTCCGGCAATACCTACGTTAACAACTCTAACATCAACGCCAGATTTATTTTCTGCTTCAGCTACTGCTGTTCGAATAGATTGAACGGTTTTTTCAATATTAGCAACCACTCCACGAGTTACTCCTAAAGACTCAGAGCGACCCATACCTAAAATCTCAAGCTTCCCAACTTCGTTCTTACGGCCCACCATTACCACAATTTTTGTGGTTCCGATATCAAGTCCTACAACTATATCTGATGATGATTCCATGCTAATTTCGTTTTTTGCAAACCACTTGGTTTGCGAATTTTAGGTTGATGACACTATATTCATTCCACCCTGTTTTATTTAAACCTTTGTCGTAGAACACTTTAAGCTTATCGAGCTTTGTTTTAATATCGGTGGCATCTCCTACTACAATTCTATGATTTCCAACGCGTGGTATCAATTCAATCTCGAATTCTTTATTAACATACAACTGTTCAATCTGAGCATTCCAAAGCGGATCTGTTCGAATAAACTGCGCCATGTTAAAAATATCGTCTACCAACACATATTTTCTAAGTGAATCTGCTACAGTTCTCGCGTTTAGGTGACTTACTTTTTTAAAAGGCTCATTGATGTAGCCACTTGCAACAAAAACACGTGATGTATATTTATCAGAAGGAGGCATTACTTTTCCTGTGCTATCTAGGTAGTAACTGTCTCCATTGGCGCTAAATATTCGAACAATTGGAGTTCTTTGAGAAACTTCCACGTGCAACTTCCCATCAATAGTTTTGTACACTTCAGCATTTGAAACTGATGGATGATTGTTAATCTTATGCTCCAACCGTTCTGCCTCAATAGCCGAAATGGGCCTTCCTAAAATGGTATCCATTTCATGATACACCATGCCGAAAATATCTTCTTCGCCAACGAAAAAGTTACCGTTACTATTGTCAATCCTGATGTTAATGTCGGTGCAAACCATTTGCTTTTGAGCATGGTTTACAAAGCCGAGTATACCAATTAACCCCAGCGACAATAAAACCCAAACACTTATGCTCAGTATCCTCTTCATACGTCGGTTTGATAATGGTTAATAATTGGATCTATCATCGAATCAATGTCACCTGCTCCTACAGTCAGTAGCACTTCAACTTCTTTCGTTTTTAAAACATTCAGTAACTGATGCTTTTCACAGACGCTAACTCCTTTTTTGCCAATTAATTTCGACAACCACATAGAAGTTATTCCTTCAATTGGTTCTTCTCGAGCAGGATAAATCTCCAATAAAATTAAATCGTCAGAAAGCGATAATTCTCGCGCGAAGTCCTCTCCGAAGTCTCTTGTTCTACTAAAAAGATGAGGCTGAAAAATGGTTGTTATTTTTTTACCCGGGTAAAGTTCTTTTACTGACTTTAACAACATTTTTACCTCTTCTGGGTGGTGCGCATAATCATCAATATAAACGATTTCTGAAGTTTTTAAATACACATCAAAACGCCTTTTTACTCCTTGAAATTCAGCAATGGCCGATTTAATTTTTGATACTTCTACGCCTTGCGTAAAAGCGACTGCCATAGCAACCATCGCATTTTCAACATTGTGCAAACCAGGTAATCCACACTTCACATTTTCCATATTAAAGCGCTCTGATTCAAAATCAAACACAAAAAAACCATCCTCGACTCGGACATTTCGCGCTTGAATTGTAGATTTTTGATCTAAGGAATACGTTCGAGTTTGTATTTTACTCGGTACATCTAGAACCTTCATTACTTCCGGTTTCACGTACAATGTACCTTGATCGTCTACTTGCGCTAAAAGTTGGTTGTAGGTGTTTTTTAAATCCTCTTCATCTTCGTAAATGTCTAAATGATCAGGATCAATAGAGGTTATTACCAATTGATTCGGGAATAGCTGCAAAAAGGAACGATCATATTCATCAGCCTCAGTTACCAAAACTTCAGCCTCCGGGTCTAGTATCAAGTTCGTTCCAAAATCTCTTGAAATTCCGCCCAACAAGCCGTTCACTTTTATCCCTCCCGACTTTAAAAGGTAAGCAATCATGGAAGAAACAGTTGTTTTACCGTGAGTTCCAGCCACTGCTATCGTCTTCATTTCTTTACTAATCATACCTAGCAACTGCGCTCGTTTAATGCATTCAAAACCCTCTTGCTTAAAGTAAACTAGCATCGGATGATTAGCTGATACGGCAGGAGTATAGACAACTAGTGTTTTTGAGGCATCACGATAGGAATGAGGAATGGCATCTGCTTCAGAAAAATCTGTAATGGAAATTCCTTCCGTTTGGAGTTGTTTTGTTAAAGTACTAGTAGAACGATCGTAACCGGCTACTTTTTTCCCCAACCGATTGAAATATCGAGCCAACGCACTCATACCGATACCGCCAATGCCGATAAAATATATGTTTTCCTTTTCTATCATTTCGAAGAAGAATTGGCAAGCTTTACCGCTTCGTTTGCAATAATATCTGCAGCATCTTGATAACCTAACGGGCTAATGTTTTTACTTAACCTCGCAAGTTCTGACTCATCATTTATGAGTTGTAAAACCGTTTTTTCTAGCTTCTCTCTAACCTCTGCATCTGTAATTAACACAGCTGCATTCAGCGTTGTAAGCACCTTAGCATTCTTGGTTTGGTGGTCTTCTGCGGCTGAAGGTAATGGAACAAAAATGGAAGGTTTTTTAACCAAACACAATTCTGACACAGCAAGTGCTCCCGCTCGCGAAACGACCAAATCTGCTATGGCATACCCTAAATCCATTCGTTTAATAAACTCAGTTACTTTCAACCAAGATTCCTTCCCGACAGCAGCTTTTTGAGCACGCTCATGAAATAATTTACCCGTTTGCCAAACTACTTGAATGCCTTTCTTTTCCCATGCATCGATAGCATTTTCAACTGCTTCATTTATTGACCAAGCACCTAAGCTTCCGCCAACAACCAACACTGTTTTTTTAGTTGAATCAAGTTCGAAAAATTCTATTGCTCTTTCCTTTTTACCTTCCAACTTAATCACCTCCGACCTTACAGGGTTTCCTGTTAAAATAATTTTCTCCTTTGGGAAGAAAGCCTGCATTCCATCGTAGGCAACACAAATTTTACTTGCTTCCTTTCCTAGTATCTTGTTAGTCAAACCTGCATATGAGTTTTGCTCTTGTAGCAGCGTAGGAACTTTTGCCTTGTTTGCAGCCCTCAATAAAGGTCCACTTGCATATCCTCCTACACCAATAGCAACGTCGGATTTAAAACTCTTCACCAGTCTTTTTGCCATTGCTGCACTCTTTAGCAACATGAATGGAAACTTCAAATTCTTTAACGTCAGTTTTCGCTGTAAACCCATTATTGGTAAACCAACAATCTCAAAACCGGCTTCAGGTACTTTTGTCATCTCCATGCGACCCAAAGCACCTACAAATAAAAATTCAGTGTCAGGACGTAATTTCTTAATGGCGTTTGCAATTGCAATAGCCGGGAAGATGTGACCTCCTGTTCCTCCTCCGGAAATTATTACTTTAAGTTTAGCCATGGTTCATTTCCATTTTTTCGTTTTCAGTATTTCTACTAACACTTAGAATAATTCCGACAGCTAAGCAGGTGAACCAAATAGATGTTCCACCCATACTTACCATTGGCAATGGTTGACCTGTAACTGGAAATAAATTCACCGCTACGGCCATATTAATCATGGCTTGAAATACCAAACTAAAACTCAAACCTATGGCCAATAACGAGCCAAAAGTTCTTGGGGCATTTTTTGCAATTAGCACACCACGATACAATAAAATCAAGTAAAGTAGCAGCGTAAATGTGCCACCAACTATTCCATATTCTTCAATTACTGTAGCAAAAATGAAATCGGAGTAAGATTGGGGTAAAAAGTTCCGTTGAGTACTCCTCCCTGGTCCTTTTCCCATGACACCGCCCGTAGCAATTGCTATTTTAGATTGCTCAGCTTGATAGTTGGCTTGTGCGCTACCATCAGAAAAGTTGGTTATCCTATTCTTCCAAGTGATTACCCGATTAGTCAATGCAGAGTTGGTGTCTGATGTTTTTATTTCCTGGACACTGAGGCCGATGGCAATGAAGATACTCAAGAGTGTGATACCAACGGCAACCAGGGAAAAAATATACTTCAAATTAATACGGCCAACAAACATTAAAACCAAACAGGTAACAAACAGCATGGCAGCCGTAGAAAGGTTGGCGGGAAGTATTAAACCACAAACAATTAAGACAGGAATCATAATGGGTAAAAACGCCTGATTAAAGTCTTTGATATTGTCTTGTCGTTTGGACAGCATTCTTGCCAAAAACATGATCAATGCCAGTTTTGCTAAATCGGAGGTTTGGAAGGTTTGGTTAATAATGGGTATGACTAACCAACGGCTTGCATCGTTAATGCTCGCACCGGTGAGAAGTGTGAAGAGGAGTAGCGGAATGGCTAACAACAATCCAATCTGCGACATCCTCGAGTAATACCGATAATTGACCTTGTGCGCAAAATACATCAATAAAAAACCTATAAATAAGATAATGGAATGCTTGAACAGATAATACTCCGTATTTCCACCTTGGTATTTGTAGGCAAGCGTTACAATCGAGCTGTACACAACCAGCACAGAGAATATGGCCAATAGCAAAACCACTGCCCAAATAACTCGATCGCCCTTTATGTATTTATTGATAAAATGCATTTTACAATGATTTTACGACCTGCTTAAATTGATGCCCTCTATCCTCATAATTTTCAAACAAATCGAAACTAGCACAAGCAGGAGACAATAACACAGCATCGCCACTTTGTCCAATCTCGTATGCTTTTTTAACAGCTTCTGCTGCTGAATGAGCTTCTTCAATAATTTGAATATGATCTCTAAATGCTTCGATTATTTTCGAATTATCTGTTCCCAAGCAAATTATTGCTTTTACTTTATCCTTTACGAGCTCTAGTAACTGATCGTAATCGTTTCCTTTGTCAACTCCACCAACAATCCAAACCAAATCTTTATTTACACTTTCTAGCGCATACCAAGTTGAGTTTACATTTGTTGCTTTTGAGTCGTTAATAAACTCGATACCGTGAATGGTTCCAACTGTTTCCAATCGGTGCTCCACATTCTGAAAATCTGACAAGGAATCTCTAATTAATTCCTTTCTTAAATCCAATACTCTACCGGCAATTCCTGATGCCATGGTATTGTAAAGATTGTGCTTGCCTTGTAAGGCTAAATCGTGTATTGACATAATAAATTGGTTGTTTGTTGTTAGTTTAATTATTAGTTGTTCGTGATCTATATAGGCTCCTTTTGGGAGTTCTTTTTTTATTGAAAATGGAATGAGTTCCGCATTTGTCTTTGTCCGTTGCATGGCCGATTTGACGCTTTCATCATCCTCACAGTAGATGAATTTATCGCGTGGCTTTGCATTCATGGCAATTCTCATTTTTGCATCTGCATACAACTCAAAAGTGTTCTTGTAGCGATCCAAATGATCAGGAGTTATGTTGAGTAGAATTGCTATATCTGCTCTAAATTCTTTTATCCCATCTAACTGAAAGCTGCTCAATTCGAGCACATACCAATCAAAATCATTGGTTGCCACTTGTTCTGCAAAGCTTTTCCCAACATTTCCTGCAACTCCTGCTTTGACTCCACAATTCACCAAAACATGGTGTAAAAGAAGCGTTGTCGTTGTTTTACCATTACTACCTGTAATTCCAATGATTTTAGCTTTGCAATAGCGAAAGGCAAATTCAATTTCTGATATCACTGAAGTCCCTTTGGCAAGTAATTGCTGCACTAGCGGCACTTCATCAGAAATTCCCGGACTCTTGATTACTTCTTCAGCGTTCAGTATTCTTTCTACCGAATGCTTCCCTTCCTCCCATTCAATTTCATTTTGTTCAAGAACTTTCTTGTATTTGTCTTTGATTTTTCCAGAATCTGAGACAAAGGGTACAAGCCCCTCTTTCTTGGCTAGCAATGCTGCTCCTAATCCACTTTCTCCGCCACCTAAAATCGATATCGCTCTAATTTTCAATCGCTAATTATTAATTATTAATACTCATCCTTCAGTTTCACATTACCAATTATTCATGGTGCATTCGTAATTATTCATTCGTCCTATCTAAGTTTCAGCGTTACAATAGAAAGTATGGCTAGCATTATTCCTACAATCCAAAAGCGAGAAACTATCTTTGATTCATGCATTCCTTTTTTCTGGTAATGGTGATGAAGCGGTGCCATTAAAAACACCCTTCGTCCTTCGCCGAATTTCTTCTTGGTGTATTTGAAATAAGCCACCTGAATCATTACCGATAAGTTCTCGACCAAAAACACACCACAGAAAACCGGGATCAACAGTTCTTTTCGAATGGCAAGCGCAAAAACTGCAATAATTCCACCCAAGGCTAAACTTCCTGTGTCGCCCATAAATACTTGAGCAGGATAGGAGTTGTACCACAAAAACCCAATACAAGCCCCAACAAAAGCGCCAATGAAAATTACCAGCTCCCCTAAATTTGGGATGTACATGATGTTGAGATAATCGGAGAAAATAACGTTACCAGACACATAGGCAAAAACCGCCAAAGTGATTCCAATAATGGCAGAGGTGCCGGTAGCCAAACCATCGAGACCATCGGTCATATTCGCTCCGTTTGAAACGGCCGTAACAATTATAATTACCACTGGAATAAAAATTAACCAGGCCCAATCCATGGCATTTTCACAACACCAGTCTAAAACAGAGCCGTAATCGAACTCATTGTTCTTAACAAATGGAATGGTCGTTTTCATCGACTTTGTAGGCTCCCAAGTTGTTGAACTTTCTCCCACCATTTGTGCCGTTTCTACTTGAACTTCTTGCGCTACGTACACATCTTCATGGAAATAAAGAATAGACCCAACAAAAAGACCGACGAAAACCTGACCTATAATTTTAAATTTGCCTGCTAAGCCTTCTTTATTTTTCTTGAAAACCTTAATGTAATCGTCGATAAACCCGATTGCACCTAACATTACCGTTGACACAAGCATCAATATGATGTAGATATTATCTAGTTTGGCAAATAGTAACGTGGGCATTAATATAGAAGCTAAGATGATTAAGCCTCCCATAGTCGGAGTTCCTTGCTTCGCTTTTTGACCATCAAGACCTAAATCGCGAACTGTTTCACCAACTTGCTTTCCATGCAAATAATTTATGATCCGCTTTCCGAAAACCATCGAAATTAGCAGCGAAACAATCACTGAAGCTGCCGTTCGGAAGGTAATGTATTGAAACACTCCAGCTCCCGGAAAATCTAATTCGTTTAAATATTCAAATAAGTAGTACAACATGCCTATTTCGTTTGGTTTTCAGTCAATGCTTCGGTTAGTATTTCTAAGTCGTCAAAATGAAATCGCTCTCCATTGATCTCTTGATAGTTCTCGTGCCCCTTGCCTGCAACAAGTAAAATGTCATTGGCTTGCGCTAAAGAACTCGCCGTTCGGATTGCTTCTTTTCGATTGGTGATTGCTATTACTTTTCTCTTAGAAGCAGCATCCACTCCGGTTTTCATCTCCTCTATAATGGCATCTGGATTTTCTGTTCTTGGGTTGTCTGAAGTAAGAATGACTCGATCACTCAATTTGCAAGCAATTGCTGCCATAAGTGGTCGTTTAGTCCTGTCTCTATCGCCACCACAGCCTACTATGGTAATCACCTCTTCGTTTCCAGTCCGAATATCCTTGATGGTTTTTAGTACATTTTCAAGTGCATCAGGACTGTGCGCATAATCAACGATTCCTGTTACCCCACCTATTTTTAAATGCTGAAATCTTCCCGCAACAGCGTTTAGTGTGCTCAAAACAGTTAATACCTGCATTTTATCTTGGCCTAACAGCATGGCGATACCATAAACTGTTGTTAAATTGTAAGCATTGAAGTACCCAATAAATGGACTCCAAAACTCTTGCCCGTCAATGTTCAAACTCAAGCCATCAAATGAACTTTCAATCACTTTAGTTTTGAATTCAGCCTGGGTTTTTAATGCATAGAAATGTTTTACCGCTGCAGTTTCTTGCAACATCACCTCTCCATTCTTATCATCTTTATTTGATAAAGCAAATGCGCCTTTTGGAAGAAGGGTGAAAAAACTTTGCTTGGCTTTGATGTATTCCTTAAAAGTTTTATGAAAATCTAAGTGCTCGTGAGTGATGTTGGTAAAAGCTCCACCGGCAAAAGTGATACCCGCAACCCTATGCTGCACAACGGCGTGAGAACTTACCTCCATGAAGCAGAATTCGCAGCCATCCAAAAACATCTCCACCAACAGCTCATTCAGTTGAATTGCATCGGGAGTAGTATGGGTAGATTTAATTTCCTTCTCTCCAATTTTATTTACCACGGTTGAGATGAGCCCAACATGATGTCCTAGTTTGGTAAATAACTGATGTAACAAGGTAACTGTAGTCGTTTTTCCATTGGTGCCAGTTACGCCCACCAGCTTTATTTTAGATGAATGGTTATCATAAAAATTAGACGCCATTACCCCTAGCGCCTGCCCACTATCCTGCACCATGACATAGGTTACACTCTTCAAGAAGCTTTTGGGCATCTTTTCGCAGATTACAGCAGTTGCTCCGTTTGCAATGGATTTTTCAATAAAATCATGCCCATCCACTTGTGTTCCAAGTTGTGCAACGTAACAAACATCATTGACCACCTTTCTTGAGTCGAAGGTAATTCCTGACAATTCAATAGAAGTATCACCTACCACCTCCAAAATGGAAACGCCGTATAATATGTCTTTTAAATTCTTCACGATAATTCGATTTGTATTTGTTGACCTTGCTGAATTCGTTCACCTGCAGTTAACGACTGAGATTTTACTACCCCTGCTCCGCTAATTTTTACTCTCAAACCTTGATTTTCTAGTAAATAAATTGCGTCACGCAAACCCATCCCAACTACATTGGGTACTAGGTTTTCTCGAATAGCTCTAGGAGCCAACTGCACGCCCTTTGATTGAGTAGAGGTGACCACCCAATTTTCATCTCCTGCCGAAGACTTCACCGGAATATCCAATGCACTGAACACCTGCTCAATGTTATCTTTATAGCCGTGCTTTGAATATGGAATCGCCGAATTGGCAAAAAACTTTTGTTGCTCAAGCTCTTCATGCATCTCCAAACTGTTTGCATATACCTTGTCTGCTACTTCCTTAAATATTGGTCCAGCAACTAGATTTCCGTAATACACATTTCTACTTGGCGCATTGATCACCACGATACAGGAATACTGAGGATTGTCTGCCGGGAAATACCCCACAAACGAAGCTTGGTGACTCACCTTCGACTTGTCTTTGTAAGCATTTACACCTCCACGGTTATTTGCAATTTGTGCCGTCCCTGTCTTTCCAGCAATATTATAATCTGCATTTCTGAGATTTGATGCAGTGCCATTTGACACGACGCCCTCCAAAGCAGATTGTACTTTTTCAATCGTCTCTTTTGAGCAAATTCTTGGATTCAAAACTTCTGTTTGAATTTCCTTAACTACCTTTCTTCCCTTTGTAATCTTCTCTACAAACTTTGGCTTCACCATTCGACCACCATTAGCCACAGCATTGTAAAAAGCGAGTATTTGAAGCGGTGTTACTTGCAGTTCATATCCGTGCGCCATCCAAGCCAAAGAAATACCGGACCATGTATCTTCTGAAGTATTCTTAATGTACGGCTTCCCTTCACCCTCAATCTCAATTCCCAATTTGTCACGCAAATTCATCTTTGCTAAGTGATCAATGAATTGCTGTGGATTCTCGCTGTAGCTTTTTGTAATTATTTCAGCCATCCCAATATTCGATGATACCTCTAAAATTCTCTGAACTGTGATCTTTCCCCATCCTCCATCATCGTGATTTGAGTCGTACATGATTCGATCATAATATTGCTTTGAGCCGTCACCACAGTCAATGATGTCGCCCATATCCACATAACCATCTTCCAATGCCGCAATTAAAGCTGGCAACTTGAATGTCGAGCCAGGCTCAGTACTCTCCCCTATCGCGTAATTATAACCTTCATAATAAGAGCCACTTGTCGTTCTTTTGAGATTTGCAATCGCTTTCACTGCCCCTGTAGCAACCTCCATTAAGACAACCGTTCCATGATCTGCTTCATGCTTTACCAATTGCTTCATCAACGCATTTTCTGCAACATCTTGTAGGTTTACATCAATGGTTGTGTAAATATCCATTCCGTCCTCTGGCTCCACCTCATCGGCATCTCCCACAGGCATCCAAACGCCACCAGAAATTTTTTGCATTAAACGCTTTCCATCAATCCCACTTAGAACGTCACTGTACGCTCCCTCAAGACCTACAGGGGAAATGTCCTTTCGCTCGTAACCTATTGTTCTTGCGGCAAGCATTTGAAACGGGATTGCCCTTTTATTTTGCTGAATTGTAATGAAGCCACCCTTGTACTTACCTCTTCTGAAAAGTGGAAAGTTTTTCATTTGCTTCAATTGAGTGTACTTTATATTCCTTCGAATTAAATGGTAGCGAGATCCTTTTTCTCGAGCAGAAATCAGTTCTTTCCGATAGGAAGCAGGTGATCGATCCTTAAACAACTCACTTAAACTCCAAGCTAACGTGTCTACCTTTTCAGCAAATAGCACATCTGAAATGGCATCAGCGTTAGGGTCAAATCTAACTTCATAAATAGGTATAGAGGTAGCCAACAGACTTCCATCTGAAGAATAGATATTTCCGCGTACAGCATCAATACTCTTGTCTCTTAAGGTCCTAGTCTGAACTTTCTTCTTCAGCTCTCCACCTTCTATCAACTGAATAGTTAGCGCCTTACCAACAATAGCCACCCCAAAAAGACATACCGCGAAGTACACGATATAGATTCGCCAAGCGATGTCTTTTTTTATTTCAGTCATTTAAAATTGCTTTTTTCTCTTTTTGTGAAAGCATGATTTTTTTTGGCGGGGAAGTCAACTCCTTCAATCCCCTTTCAGCCGTAGCTTCAGCAACCTCAGATTGCTTGCTAATAATCATTAAGTCCGATTTGGTCGTAATGTATTCCGACCTTAATTCCTTCAGTGAATTATTAGTGCGGTGAAGGTTTATTACCACCTTTTGAGTGCGATATCCGTTCGCGATGTAACAGATTCCTAAAAAAGTGAGAAAGAAGATATAAGGCAGTGCACCCACTACAATCTCCTTCGACAAAAAGCTACCTGTCAGTATAGTTTTAAAGCCAGTTGCACTGCCTTTTTCTACTGCAACCTCATCGGGCTTTTCTTGCTTTTTATAGTTATTAGACCCCACCTTAGTTCAACTTTATTTTTTCAGCTATTCGCAACTTGGCGCTTCTTGCTCTATTATTCTCTTTCACCTCATCTGCACGAGGCACAATCGGCTTTCTATTAACCGGCTCCATCGGTCGAATTAGATTTCCGAAAAAATCCTTCTCCACCTTGCCTTGCACGTTTCCGGTTTTAAAAAAATTCTTCACCAAACGATCTTCTAGTGAGTGATAGGTGATGACCGACATTCGACCTCCATCTTTTAAAACCTCTACCGTTTGCTCCAATAAATCTTGAATTACCTTCAGCTCTTCATTCACCTCAATTCGAATCGCTTGAAAAACCTGAGCCAAGAACTTGTGCTCTATTTTTTCAGGTGTAATATTTTTAAGAATTCCTTTTAACCCCTCTACTGTTGTAATTTTCTTTTGAGACCTTGCTTCCTCAATCTTTTGAACGATTTGCTTTGCATTTCTAAGCTCTCCGTATTCTTTAAAAATTATTTCTAACTGATCTGCAGTATATGTATTCACCACTTTCGCAGCTGTCAGCTTTCGCTTTTGATCCATACGCATATCAAGAGGCCCTTCAAATCGAAATGAAAAACCTCGCTTGGGAACATCAAACTGATGAAAAGAAACTCCAAGGTCCGCCAAAACACCGTCCACAGGAATGGCATTGTACATGCGAAGAAAGTTTTTGAGAAATGAGAAATTCTGAGCGATTAACGAAAAACGATCATCTTCGATACTGTTGTCTTCTGCATCAGGATCTTGATCAAAAGCAAACAGCCTTCCATTTTCGGAAAGCCGTTTAAGTATTTCTTTCGAGTGACCACCGCCGCCAAAAGTTACATCTACATAGCGTCCATCAGCTGCAATCGAAAGACCATCAACACTTTCTTGAAGCAATGCAGGTCTATGATACGCCATCGCCACCCCCATTTTGATTATTTTGACCACCCATCACCTCTTCCGCAAGATTTGCAAAATCTTCTGGCTCATCCGTAAGCAAACCATCGTAAGTATCCTTATCCCAGACCTCTATTCGATCAGAGTATGCGAAAAGAACCAACTCCTTCTCAAAAGCTCCATATTCTTGCAATCGTTTTGGCAAAAGAATTCTCCCAGTCCCATCTAACGATAACTCAGTAGCACCTCGGTAGAAATAACGAATAAAGTCACGATTCTTTTTAACGTACTGATTCAGCTGATTTACCTCAGCAGAAATGCGCTCCCAATCATTTTTAGGATACAGCACCAAACACTTTTCAAACCCACGGTTTACAACAAAAGACTCATTCGCTTCGGGACTCAATTGCTTACGCAGACCTGAAGGCACCATAAGGCGGCCTTTAGCATCCAGTTTACAATCGAATTCACCTATAAAATTTGTCATAACCGCTTAAATAGTGGGCTTTTTAGTAATAATTGAGTAAAATTATAAATAAATTCCCCACTTCTTACCACTTCTTACCACTTTGTTGATAACTTCTAACTCATTTAGCGGTAATTTATTGTTTTCGGTGTTCTTTAAAATTGATTTTAGGGCTGTTACAAAAAGCGGGAGAAAATCCAGCTTTCCTACCTAAATGAAGCTAAAGAAGAAATCTTGGCAGATTCTATTCACATTGCCGAGGTTTAAAAGTTAAAGCACTAAACTGCCTCAAGTTTTCAAAATGACTTATCTTTGGTTCATGAACTATGAGAACTACATAAAGAAAGAAGGCAAGTTTGAGTACCTTGAAAAAGGGGAAGGCCATGTTTTACTTGTCTTGCACGGGCTCTTCGGAGCACTTAGCAATTTCGCAGATGTAATTGATGGATTTTCAAAAAACTACAGAGTACTTGTTCCCATTATGCCCCTCTACACCAACCCACTCCTTAAGACATCTGTCGGAGGAATGGCAACCTATATTAAGGACTTTATGAAGTTCAAAAAGTTGGATAATGTTACATTACTTGGAAACTCCTTAGGTGGTCATGTTGCACTGGTTTGCGCATTAGATGTCCCCGAGAAAGTTCATTCTTTGGTTTTAACCGGAAGTTCTGGTTTGTATGAAAATGCTTTTGGAGGGTCCTTTCCAAGAAGGGAAGACAAGGAGTACTTGAGACAAAAAATTGCTGTTACTTTTTACGACCCAAAAGTTGCAACCGACGAACTGGTTGACGAAGTATTTAAGATTGTGAATGACAGATCGAAGCTAGTTCGAATCTTAGCGATGGCAAAATCAGCCATTCGACACAACATGGCAGACGATTTAGATAAGTTTAAAATGCCAACTTGTTTGATTTGGGGGAAAAACGACAGTATTACTCCGCCTGAAGTTGCTGAAGAATTTCATAAACACCTAGAAGATTCGGAATTGCACTGGATTGACAAATGTGGCCACGCCGCCATGATGGAGCACCCAAAAGAATTCAACGAGATTTTGAATGAATGGTTAAGCAGGAAGGTCTCTTAGAAATTACGAATCTGGGAATTACGAATTTCGAATAAACCATTACAGATTAACATTTCAAATAGATTGAATTGGACTCTCTAAAATAAGAACATTTAATACCGCGTCTTTATTGAATTGCAAATCGTAATTCAAAATTCGTAATTCAAAATTTACATCATGGTAATCCATTCCGCAGAATTTTTAATAAGCAACACAGACATTGCAAGGTGCCCTGCACCAGACAAACCGGAGTATGCTTTTATTGGCCGTTCCAACGTGGGCAAATCTTCCCTTATAAATATGGTTTGCGACCACAGTAAATTGGCTAAAACTTCTCAAACACCTGGAAAGACTCAATTAATAAACCACTTTGTAATTAACGATGAAATCTATTTTGTGGATTTACCCGGGTTTGGATTTGCTAAGAGTTCGAAGCAAAGCAGAAACCAGTGGAGTAAATTCACCCATCAGTTTTTAAAAACGAGAGAAAACCTATTGTGCACTTTCGTATTAATTGACAGCCGATTAAAACCGCAAAAAAATGATTTAGAATTCATGGAGTGGATGGGCTTGAATCGGCTTCCCTTTATTATCATTTTTACTAAGATTGACAAATTGTCCAGTTCAGTTTTAAACAAGAACATTACCCATTATAAAAAAGAACTCTTAAAAACTTGGGAAGAGCTACCCCAATCCATTCTAACTTCAAGCACTACCAAATTTGGTAAAGATGAATTTTGGAAGTTTATTGAAGAAACGAATAAGAGTTTTGTTTAAATCAAATTTATTTTTTTGATTCTTGATTCAGAATAATCCGGAGAAATTTAACTTCTTCTTCTAAATGCTGTACGTATTTATCATTGGCAAAAATACTTTCGTCTACCTTCTCACTAATTAGTCGCTCCTTATTTATATCGTAATAGACTACTTATTTATATTTTAAGTTGATAAAATAGAGTGATTAGGTTCTTTTAATTGCAAGATAAGTCTTAAATTGTATTTAAAACCTTGCAATTTATGAAAGGAAAAACTGCTCCCCGAGACCAGAGAAATCTATTCAAACCTCTGTTATCTGATTTCATTGATTTAAATCATGAATTGGTTTTGCTATCCGATAAAATAGAATGGGATTATTTCGATTCCAATTTTGATCAATATTATTCCTCAAAGGGTCGACCTTCAATGCCTGTTCGTTTGATGGTCGGTTGTTTGCTTCTCAAAAGAATTTTCAATCTTGGCGATGAAACCTTAGCAAATGCATGGATTCGAGATCCGTACATGCAGTATTTTTGTGGAGAAGCTCATTTTTAACATGAATTCCCTTTTGATCCAAGTGATTTTGTTCATTTCAGAAAGAGAATAGGGGTAAAAGGAATTGAGAAAATTTTTACCTACTCGGTTCTTATTCATGGCAAACAAGCCCAAGAGAAACAAGTTTTATCAGATACTACCGTTCAAGAAAACAATACAACTTTCCCAACAGACGCAAAATTAGCGAAAAAGATAATTGATAGATGCAACAAAATAGTTGAAAAAGAAGGCATTAATCAATGACAATCTTATAAACGAGTTTCTAAACAATTAGTAAGAGACACCTTCAATTCAAAACACCCTAAAAGAAGAAAAAAAGCAAACAAGGCTCAAAAAAAGCTTAAAACCATAACCGGGAGACTGATACGTGAGTTAGAACGAAATATGAATGATAATCAATTGAGTTCATACAAAGAAGAACTAAGTTTATTTCAGAAAGTAATAAAACAGACAAGAACTGATAAAGATAAAATTTACAGCCTTCATAAACCTTTTACAAGCTGCATAGCTAAAGGTAAGGCGCATAAGCAGTATGAATTTGGAAACAAGGTTGGGTTAACAACAACTTTTGAATCATTAATCATTACAGCAATTAAAGCGTTTGCAGGTAACCCACATGATAGTAAAACGATTGAACCTTTACTTAATCAAATTAAAGAAAATCAAAATATTGAGCCAGAGGAAGTGATTTACGACAGAGGTGGAAAAGGAGCAAAAAAAATAGGGAATACGAAAATTTCGACACCCGATGGAAGACCACTAAAACGAGATACAAACTATCAGAAAACGAAAAAAAGAAAGAAGTTTAGAAGGCAAGCAGCAATTGAGCCAGTTATTGGACATTTAAAAACAGACTTTAGAATGCAACAAAATTATCTTCATGGTACTGACTATCAACAAATTAATGCATTTTTAGCAGCAGCAGCAGGATGGAATCTTAAGAAAATGATGACTAAATTAAAAGAAGAATTTCTTTTTTACGTTTTTGAATTATGCCAAAAGTTTAAAATCTTGTTTTACCTAAATAAAATAGCCCATTATTAAGGAACGACTATTTAAATTATATTGCTG
>Ga0228674_1000169_pt1 | contig 51411 bp, 58 predicted proteins | sample 1D_rmetaG_FD_189054 | JGI IMG/M metagenome (GOLD analysis project Ga0228674, IMG submission 189054) | Seawater microbial communities from Monterey Bay, California, United States - 1D_r | ecosystem: Environmental > Aquatic > Marine > Coastal | place: USA: California | collected 2016-09-26
GTTCTATACCGCTACTCTTAAAAAATTATCTCTACTATTACAAACATGATGTTGTTTGTTTTTATGAGAATGATTTCCCAGAATCTGAAATTAATTACTTAAAATCACTATATGGTAATTTTTTAACATTTGTTAAGACAGAATTAAGAAAACCAGAATATTCAGAGGAGATAGAAAAAGAAATACCAGAGTTTTTTCCTCACCCAGACTTCCCAAACAGTAGAGGTTTCCCTATGGGTTATAGGAATATGTGCAGGTTGTTTTCTGGTGAAATTTTTAAAAAATCAATACTTTCGGAATACAGTTATATCTGGAGGCTAGATACTGACTCTTACATTCTTGCGCCAATTACCCAAGATGTTTTTGATTCTATGGAGCAAGCAAAGTCTCCTTATGGTTTTATAAATATACAAAACGATCATCCAGGGACTTGTGTAGGCTTGTGGGATAAATGCGCTGAATACTTTAAAGAAACAAATCCGTCTGCGTTTAATGAAGAGAATGAGAAAAAAATAGGAAGAAAAGTTTTTTATACAAATTTTGAAATTTTTGATATGGAGTTCTTCAGATCAAAAGAATACATGGATTTTTATAATTTTATAGATGAATCTGGTGGTATTTACACAAAAAGATGGGGCGATCACATAATTCGATTTATGGCGATGCATGGACTAAAAAGGATTCAAGACTGTTTATTCTTTAAAGATATTCATTATTATCATAGTGATTTTTATCACGACAAAATGACAACTGAAAATTTCTGATGAATTTCGTCCTAGTACATATTGGAGAGGATCTTCCAGATTACATCTCATCAAATTTATATTCGTTATCTCGTTTAGGTTTTGATGTTCATTTTATATGCGATAAAAAAAACATACCTAACGTAGCTCATCAAGTTAAATGTACAGATATTGAGTCTTTCAACTTACAGAGTAACCATTACAAAGTAAACAAGACTGGGAACTCAAATCACGATAATTTTCTAACAAAGACATCCTTAAGATTCTTTATATTATCTGAATATTCAAAGCTAAACAATCTTAAAGATTTTTTTCACGTTGAAAACGATGTGTTTATACTAAGCCCCGACTGCATCGAAAAAACTTCTCAGTTTTTACTCGAGAGTGATTTTCACACAAGCTTAGTTATGGATTGTGATAATAGATGTGTCCCTTCAATAGTTTGGTTTAGGGATCACCAAAGTTGTTCTAAACTTTGGGATTTTATTTGCGAAGACAATCAAAAGACCGATATGGAATTGCTATCCGATTACTTCAACTCTAATAAAGATTGCGTTATAAATTTCCCAATAGCTCCTCCTGGTTACAAAAAAGGAGGCTTAACAATAGATTACTCAAGTTTTTTCAATAAAGTCGATTGCGTTTTTGATGGTGCTGCTATAGGTCAATATTTATACGGTATAGATGATGGTAATGGAGGTCAGAACTCTAAAGGTTTTGTCAATGAAACTAGTATATTAAAGCCTTGTGATTTGTCTTTTTTTAAAAATGAGGAGGGTCAGTTGACATCATCTTTTGAAAATCAAAATTTCTCTGTAGCAAACATACACATGCACTGCAAACGAAATTATAAATATTCACCGTGATGGATTTTATTTGTGGCAATAGTTTTAAAAACTTGTGTGACTTTTCTTTTGATGAGGAAGGTTTTAAACGTAATTCAAAAAAGAATAAGTTTTTTGATGAGCCTTTGGTTTTTATAAAAACAGACTATGTATTTCATGTTATAAACGACGTGATAAAAGAACCTGTGAGAATAATAACTCACAATAGTGATCTTTGTATAGATCAAAAATTCAAATCACTATTAGATTCTGAAAACGTAATCCATTGGTTTGCCCAAAACATATCGCTTGAACACTCTAAACTTAGCTCTATTCCTATAGGCATGGCAAATTCAAAATGGGCGCATGGAGACAAGGAAGCGCTACAGAACTGTATAAATAAAAACAATAAAAAAACAAATACAGTTTATGCTAATTTTACTGTTAATACTAATCCGCGAGAAAGAAGCCTTTGCTTGAATTCCGTAAAAAGAAATGGTATTGATTTTGTCAGTAATTTGCCTTTCGATAAATATTTACAGGAATTGTCTAAATCAATGTTTTCCATATCTCCAAATGGTAATGGTATAGATTGTCATAAAACTTGGGAAAGTTTATATTTAAAAACAATACCTATAGTTACAAAATCCATAAATTCATTACGATACTCTGATTTGCCAATTTTAATTATTGATAATTGGGATGATTTGGATAATATAGTTTTAAACAAAGATCTTTACAGCTCAGTAATTGGAGGCTTTGACATATCCGACTTAAATATAAAAAACTTTTTAATATGATAAAAAAAATCAAACACGGGAATAGTGGTATAGATGTCTTTGAATATAAAGGTCAAAAAGCTGTACAAAAATTTGGTGTAGAAAAAGCGTTTGATTTGCTTCACGATAAAAATAAAGAAAATCCATTTAGCAGAATAATTGAAATAGGTACTGATTTTGGTGGCTTGACCAATCTTATTGCTGACCTGGATATCAGTAAAGGTATTGATATATATACCTACGACATCAATCCTAATAGGTTTGTTTCTCATAATGATAAAATATTTTTTTCCAATGAAGATGTATTTTCTATAGAGGATAAGATAGCAGACTTGATTAGCTCTGAGGGCAGGACTCTACTCTTGTGTGATGGAGGAAACAAGCGTAAAGAGTTTGAAGTCTTTCATAAATTCTTAAAACCTGGAGATGTTATTATGGCTCATGATTATGCTCCTGATGATAAAACTTTCACAGAAAAATATGTAGGCAAGATATGGAATTGGTGCGAATTTAAAGATGAATATGCTGATTTTGAAGGCTTGGATCCTTATCTTCAAGATGTTTTTGGTAAATATGCATGGTGCATAAGAATAAAGAAATAGTTTATAAATGACTCCAATATTTGTAAATCACTATCCACCTCTTGTGGAGAGAAAGAAGTATCTATCTCCGTTGCTTACGGATGCTTTTTGGATAACAGAACCTACAAAAGAGAATATAGACGATAAAATAAAAGAAGAATGGTATTTGGATTCAAAGTCCGAATGGAATAAAAAATGTAAGCTTTTTAACGTTGGGAATAGTTATAGACAACTAAGCGATGGAAGTATATCTTGCTCTTTGGGTCACATCAAATCTTGGGAGTCTTTCTTAAATACAAAAAAACCATACGGCGTCTTCCTTGAAGATGATGTAGTTTTTGATTGTGATGACTTTCACAGTAAAGTCGAGGAGGTTTTAGAAAGCGGTCCAGAAGATATAGACGTTTTGTTTATTGGCGGTGGATTTAAACATGATGAGGTTGCAAAAACATCTTTAATTAAAAATAATAACTTTCACCTTAAAAATTCTCCAAATACAAACTGCGCTTGTTCCTATATTTTGAGTAGAAACTCAGCTAAAAAACTTTTGCAAACATGCAAACCGTTTACTTTGCCTATTGATTTTGAGTTGAATTACCTATTTTTTAAGCTAAATCTTAAAGTTTATCATTACATCCCATATTTTGTCAGGGAAGGATCTAAGAGTGGTAACTATAACTCTGTTCAAACTTGAAAAACCTTGAGTGGTTTTTATTATATTTCAGATGAAAAAAGTAATAATTACAGGAGTTACAGGTCAGGACGGAAGCCATATGGTGGATTATTTGTTGGCGAACACCGACATTGACATTATTGCTGGTGTACGTCGACTTTCTGTTAGAAATCACGAGAATATTAAACACCTAGCGAACAATGATCGCTTTAAGCTTATTGATCTTGATATAACTGATCAATCAAACGTTGATCGCGTTATCTCAGAAGAAAAGCCTGATTACTTTATAAACTTTGCTGCGAATTCTTTTGTCGGGGTTAGCTGGGATATGCCAGAAAACCACATGAAAACAAACTGTATGGCAGTACTATATCAGCTTGAGGCTATCCGCAAGCACTGTCCAGGTTGCAGATACTACAATGCTGGTTCCTCAGAGGAGTTCGGAGACGTTGTAACAGCCCCTCAGGACGAGACACACCCACTACGTCCAAGAAGCCCCTACGGAGCTTCTAAGGCAGCCGCTAGGCACTTGGTAAAAGTATGGAGAGAGAGTTATGATCTTTATGCTGTTCAAGGATGGTTATTTAATCATGAAGGAACAAGGAGAGGTGAGGAATTCCTTACCCGCAAAGTAACCAAAGGTGTTTCCAGAATCATTAATGAGATCAGAGACGGAGAAACACCCAAACCACTTGAGCTTGGTAATCTACAAGCCAAAAGAGACTGGTCAGACGCAGAGGATTTTGTTGCGGGTATTTGGCTAATGCTTAATCAAGATTTAGAGTTCCCAAAAGAATACGTATTAGCTTCGGGTGAAACATATACTATTCGTGAATTTGTTGAGGCTGCGTTTGGCTTTGCTGGATTTGGTGCAGAAGAGTGCCGTTGGGACGGTCGAGGTCTCGATGAAAAATACATGCACGGAGATCAAGTGCTTGTAACAATCAACCCTAAATACTATCGACCAGCTGAAGTTAGCTTGCTTCTTGGTGATCCTAGTCTTGCGGAAAAGGAAATGGGTTGGGTTAGAAAAACGGATTTCTATGGTCTCGTTAAAAAGATGATTGACAATGATCTAGATCTGTTGTAGTATCTACTACATGCCCAGAGGTAAAAAAAGATGCCCAGAATGTAATGTTTTTGTTGGCGTTAGATCATTAACTTGTGACTGTGGTTTTAATTTTGGAGAACCAACCAAGATTAAAAAACAAAGAAGTAAAGTCCCAGCGAAGCCTAAAATAAATAAAAGAAAAATAATTTTTCGACTTCTTAACGAACCAAAGTTCAGCAAGCGTATGTTTTACGCCAGAGAGATGAAGTTGCTCAATGACTTGTGCAACAGGTATTCTCTTGAATTTATGGATGTAGTAACTTTCTGGAAGAAGCTAGATTCACTTTCCTATCTCCTTAGTCCAAAACTCAAGGATACCATGGATCAAAAATGGAGAGCTTTCAATTACAAGCTTGACAAAAGTAAATACGAGCAGTATACTATTGGGCAGAAAACAGGTAAAGATAAAAATATTAAAAAACAAACAAAAACAACGAAAGACTTTTTAAATGAGTAGCGACACAAATTCAACAAATCTATTAAAAAACTTCTTAAAAAATAACAAAGAAGATCACTACAATTTTGAAGAAGAAATTGATTACAAAGTATCAAGCGGTTCTCTTCAATTCGACCTTCACCTAGGGGGTGGCTTTGGTCCTGGACTCCACAGATTTTGTGGCATGAATGAAGGAGGTAAAACCTCAGAGGCTTTGGAGGTGATGAAAAACTTCCTTATTACGATACCAAATTCAAAGGGTGTTTACTTCAAAGCTGAAGGTAGACTTTCTCCAGAAATGAGAAAGCGTTCTGGAATTAAGTTTGTTTTCAATGCTGATGATTGGGTAGAGGGAACTTGTTTTGTTTTTGAGTCTAATATATACGAAACAGTCGTGGACTTGATGAGACAACTCGTCGTTAATAACGAAGACAAAACCAAGTATTGTTTTGTACTTGATTCTGTTGATGGTTTACTGTTAAAGAATGACCAAGCTAAAGGGTTCGAAGATTCAGCTAAGGTGGCTGGAGGCGCTGTTGTTGCAGCTACCTTTATGAAGAAGATGTCTATTGCTCTAGCAAAAAGGGGTCATATGGCAATCTTTATTTCGCAAGTAAGAGCCGACATTAAATTAGACCCTTATACAAAAGCTCCAATCAGACAAACCAGCGCTACTGGAGGTAACGCGCTATTGCATTTTGCTAACTGGATCATTGAGTTTGAGCCAAGGTTTACCAAAGATATAATCTTAGAGAACCCATCAATCAAAAAGATGGACATGCAAAAAAACCCTCCTGTAGGTCATTTTGCGAATGTGACTGTAAAGAAGTCTCCTAATGAAAAAACCAATTCAAGAATTACATATCCAGTTAGGTATGGCAGGTCTGATGGCAATTCTATTTGGATAGAAAAAGAAATCGTTGATCTTCTCTTTGCATGGGAGTTTCTTTCTAAGAAAGGCTCCTGGATTAACATTACAGAAGATTTTGCTGATTTGTTAAAAGACAACAACTTCGAATTTCCAGAAAAACTACAAGGAGAACATAAAGTTTTCAAGTGTTTGGAAGACAGTCCAGAGCTATCTAAGTACCTTGTGGAATACTTCAAGAACGCAATCAACGAATTCTCATGAAATTCATAGATCCATTAGGTAAAGAACGAAACCTAAAAGGAGCTAAGAAGTATTTAATCAATTGGGAAGATAAAAGCAGAAGCAAGTTTCAAAAAAGGGTTAAAGACTTTTTAAAAGAATATTGGTGTAACGATATCGTTTTCGAAGAGTTTAGAATTGTAGGGACTAGACTGTCTCTTGATTTTTACAATGCGAACAAGAAAGTTGCAGTTGAGGTTCAAGGCGCTCAACACACCAAGTTTGTCAAGCATTTTCACAAGAATAGACTTAAATACTTAGAACAGTTAAAAAGAGATCAAAAGAAGCTTGACTTCTGCGATTTAAATAGTATAAAGTTGGTAGAGATTTATCCTAACGACGTAGTTAACGCATCTCTATTTAACGACCAAGATATACATTTATGAAAGAAGAAGAAATAGAATTTTCAATACCAGACAACTTTATAGATCAGCTTTACGAGTTCAGTGGTGGTGTTGATAAATACAAAGGCTTGATACTTGCAGTATGCACTGAGAATGGATCTCCTACTATCTATTCTAAATACGATTCTTCTATAGTCGAGTTGGGTCTCAAGAAGAGTATCCGTGATTTCGTATCCAACAGTGTTGAGATATTACCAAAAAACAAATAGAGTATGATTTATAATTTAGAATTAGAAAAGCAACTTTTGGCAGCCTTAATAAAGGAGCCTGATCTCTTTTGCGAGATTGCCAACTTTATCGATCATGATGATTTTTATTCGGAGGAATCAAACTTGCATAAGACAATCTTTACTATCGTAAAGCAAGCTATAGAATCTAGCGAAGATATAGATGAGGTAATTATTGCTCAAAGAATTTCAAGCATAGGTTTGTCTTTTGAAGATAAGCTAAACCCTTCTGATTATATCAAGTCCTTGGCGCTTAGAAAAGTCCCAAAGGGGAACCTAATCAAAACAGCCAAAGAACTTAAAAAGGTTTCAGTTAGAAGAGGTATATATAAAGCCGCTCAAGACATGGCTAAACAGATGAAGTCTGTTTCTCCAGAGACTACATATCATGAAATCATAGAAAAAGCGGATCATGTTTATAACTCTAGAATAAATCTTTATGAGATAGGTGAAGATGAACCCGTCAACATATATGACGAAATGGAGTATATGATTGAAGATAGGGGCAACAACCCTATTGAAGAGTTTGGCATGATGGGTCCGCATAAAAAAGTTAACGATATGTATGGATCTATATTAAGACCAGGAAACATTACTGTCGTCGTGGCTAGATCTGGTGTTGGTAAGACTCAGTTTTGTATGCACTATGCAACGCAAGTAGCCTCTGTGTATGATGTTCCAGTTTTGCACTTTGATAACGGAGAGATGAGTAAAGAAGAACTTATCATGAGGCAGTGCGCTTCTATTTCTGGTATACCGTCTCACTTATTAGAAAGCGGTAAGTGGAGGCAAGCTGGAGAAGAGGTGGTAACAAAAGTAAGAGAGACTTGGGCTAAGGTTAAAGACTTAAAGTTTTACTATTACAACGTAGGTGGCATGGATGTTGATTCAATGGTCAATACTTTGAAAAGGTTTTATTACTCTAAAGTTGGCAGAGGAAACCCTATGATATTTTCTTTTGATTATATCAAGACTACAAGCGAAGCTTCTGACAACAAGAACGAATGGCAGATCGTCGGAGAGATGGTTGATAAATTCAAGAAGTGTGTTCAAAAAGAAATCCTTCACGATGGAGAGCCTATTATACCCATGATTACTTCTGTTCAATCAAACAGGTATGGAATTACCAACAACAGAAACGCCCAAAACATTGTTGATGATGAGAGTATTGTTTCTCTTTCTGATAGGATTATTCAGTTTTGTTCTCACATGTTTATTCTTAGGAATAAGACCGCTGATGAAATAGAGTCTGAAGGAGGAAGGTTTGGCACTCACAAGTTAATCAACATCAAATCAAGACACCTTGGTAAAGATGTAGCTGGAGCGCTGGAGCCTGTTCAAATAGGAGATTCTTTAAGAAAGAATTCTGTTAACCTTGAATTTAAAAACTTCAATATTACTGAGCGAGGAGATCTTCGTGATATAGCTAGGTCTCTTGATGGTGACGCTGAAATTGATGAGTCTCAGGTTGATTCCCTACCAGATTTTCACAATGTCTAATATGAACAAACAGATCTTAGAAGAGCTTGGCTATAAACTGATTGATTGTGGCAACCATTGGAGAACTAGTGCCGTCTATAGAGATGGTGATAATTCGACGGCTGTTCAAATCTATAAAGATACTGGTGTATGGACTGACTATGTTGCTGAGAGTGGGCATAGACCACTCAAGCAGTTGATACAATTAACATTAAAGGGGGACCCTAAAAGATTAACTTCAGTACTAAAGTCCTTAGATTCTGAGCCTGACAGTTTAAAAGATTACAAACCAGATACATTAATAGAAATGGAAAAGATTTACGACGACTCTATCTTGGAAAAGTTATTTCCTAATTATAATTTTTACTCAAGAAAAAACATATCAGAACAAACCCAAAACTTTTTTAAGTTAGGTTTGGCTGGATCTGGGAATATGTATAGGAGGATGGTTTTTCCTGTGTATAACGAGCATTCCCAAATTATTGGCTTTTCTGGTAGGAGAGTAGACGATGGTAATTCGGCGAAGTGGAAACATATAGGCAAAAAAAACAACTGGGTTTACCCAGCTTACATACCCAACGAACAAACTGTAGATGATTTAATTACTGAATCTTGTGAGGTTTATCTGGTCGAAAGTATAGGCGATGCTATGTCTCTTTATGATCAAGGAATTAAAAATGTTTTGGTTATATTTGGTTTGTCAGTTAGCGCTTCTATTATAAGTTATTTATCGGGCAAAGAGATTAAAAAAATAATCATAGCTGGAAATAATGACTTTAATTCAGATATTAATAGAGGCTTAATGGCTTCAATTAAAAATTACCTAAAGCTCTCTAATTACTTTGACCTTGACGTTTTGTCTATCAAAAACCCCCCAAAAGGCTTTAATGATTTAGGTGATTCTCATGAATCGGAACAGGATTTAAAACTCTGGTCTAAGTCAGAGTTGGATTCAAAAAAACAAAGAGAATTCATTTTAGACTTTGTTTCCAAGCACGAAAGTAAGTTTTCTAAATCTCACATTAAAAAAGCAAAAAAAATAAATGAGTGAACCAATAACAACATTGTCGGCTAGTAGAATCAAAACAGCAGAAAGTTGTTCTTGGTTGTATTGGTGTAAGTATAAACTTAAGCTTCCAGATCGTAGTAATGATGGAGCCAGAAGAGGTTCTATATGCCACTTAATATTTGAAGTCTTGGGAGAATCCAGGAGAAGGAAGCACTTTGATAAGATTATCAAAACTTTAGATATATTTAGCGTACCTTCTATAGAAAGGCTCGTTATGAAACACGCTATCAGAGAAGGTATTGATGATGAAGAGAACGTTCAAATGATGAAGGAGATGACCCTTAATGGTTTGATGTATGACTTTTTTGGTAATACAGATCAAGAACCAACAGAAGAACACTCCGAAAAAGATTTCCACATTGTTGTTAATGACGGTACTGTTAAGTATAAGATAAGAGGTTTCATTGATAAGTTGTTTCTGTATCAAGATAAAAAGTTTGCACTTATTAGAGACTTTAAAACAAGTAAGGAAACCTTCAAAGGTAAGGATGCCGAAGATAACATGCAGGATTTGATGTATAGTCTTGCGGTAAAACATTTGTTCCCAGAGTATGAGAACAAGCAGAGTGAGTTTTTATTCTTGAAATTTGATTTAATACCAGATGTAAAGAAGAGTGGCGTAGTCAGAATGGAGCCTTTGGACGAACATGATCTACATGGTTTTGAGCATCATTTGACCGAAATTCAAAACTACTTAGACAACTTCAACGAAGATTCTGCCACTAAAAATATGGCGGCTTATAAAGGATTCCCAGAAGATGGTTCTTTCAGTTGTAAACTCTTGTGTGGTTTTGCAAAAGAAAAAGGACAACTTAAAAAAGACGGAACACCAATGTGGCACTGCGGAATGAAGTTTGATTTCTTCTATTACGACATTAAAGATTCTGATGGTAATTTTGCCAAGTCTTGTTTTGATGATGAGTTTTCTGAAGACATGGTTCCAGAAGGAGGCTCTTATGAGCTTAAACACTATCCTGGTTGTCCTGCTCATAGATAATAATATACATTTACTCTTGACTGAGTATATTTATTTGTTATCATTGGGTTGTGATGAAGCCCATATTCAAATCAACCTATTCTATAGGTAAAAGCATATTAACAATCGAAGAAATCATTCAGATATGTAAGGATAAAGATTTTAAAAACCTTACTCTCGTTGAGGACAACCTTACCAGTTTTATGAAGGCGTTTCACGCCTGTTCTAAAAACGAAATAGATCTAACATACGGTCTTAGGATTACTATGTGCAACTCTATGGACAGCAAGGATTCAGATCATAAGTCTGTTATATTTGCGCTAGATGATAACGGTTGTAAGCTGATGAACAAAATCTATTCCAAAGCTTTTGTTGACAATGATGGAAGAATAACCTATGAAGAACTCAAGTCTTTCTGGGATGATGAGTCTCTCTGTTTTGTTGTTCCGTTTTATGACAGCTTCATACACCAGAACAATCTATTTCTTAAAAATTGCATACCTCAACTTGAAGGTTTGAATCCTAGGTTTTGGATTGAGAAGAACAACCTGCCATATGATAAGTTGATAGAGCAGAAGGTTATCGAATTTACAGATGACAAATTCCCCGTTAGTTTTGTAAAGTCGATTTACTACAAGGAGAAGGAGGATGTTGAAGCTCTCCAAACATACAAAATTCTCTGCAACCGAAGTTTCGGAAGACAGGCTACATTATCATGCCCGAACTTAAATCATTTTTCTAGCGATGAGTTTTGTCTAGAGTCATACATAGAAAACACCAAGTAATGAATAACGATTTATTAAGATATAATAGAGATCAAAAGTATATTATTTTTGATACAGAGACAGAAGGGCTAAACCTTATAAAGTCAAAGCCATGGCAAGCGGCATGGATCGTCGCTCAAGGAAACAAAATCATCAAGAAGTATGACAAGCTGATATACTGGGATGATTTAAATGTATCAAAAGATGCGGCTAGAATAACGGGCTTCAATCAATCTTATTACGAGAAGAATGCTGAAGACCCTAAAAAGGTTTGGAATGAGTTTTCAAAGTATTTATATGATGATTCTTATAAGATTGTAGGACAAAATCTTTTAGGTTTTGATATTTACATGATTGATGTTTGGAGGAAACTTATTGGAGAGCCGTTGCATCAAGATTACATCAATAGAATTATTGACACAAAATCTATAGCCACAGCTATAGCTAAAGAGTCTCCAGTAGACAAGAAGGACTTCATCTATTGGCAGTATAGATGGTTAAATTACAGAGAAAGAGGTCTTAAAACATCACAGTTAACTCTTCTTAAAAAATATGAGATTGACTTTGACCCTAAAAGGTTGCATGATGCTCTTTACGATATAGAAATGAACTTTGAAATATTCCACAAACAACTTTACGACATAGAACTATGAGATACAAAAACCCATTTCCAGTAGGTGTTAAATTACCAGAAATTAGCGTACCAGATAAAACCTTAGAATCTTTAGGTTTAAAACATGGTAGTTCCAGCTTGGAGATCTTGAAGCAACTGTGCAGAAAAGGTCTTAGAGATAAATCTTTAACGGAAGCTGACAACAGAAAAGATTATTATGACAGGGTTCAAATGGAGATTGACATCCTTGATGACCTTGGTTTCGTAGACTATATACTCCTAAACTGGGATATTATGGACTTCTGTAAAAGGGGTGGAATCCCTACTGGCGCTGGAAGGGGTAGTGCGGCTGGTAGTTTAGTTTTGTTTCTTTTGGGGGTAACTAACATAGACCCAATTAAATATGAATTGTTTTTTGAAAGATTCGTATCTAAGAGCAGAGCTAGGAAAATTGAACATGAGGGAGAGGTTTTTCTTGATGGCTCTCTACTTGCTGATATTGATAATGATATCTCTTATGATCGGAGGATTGAAGTTATTAAGTATATTGAAGAAAAATTCGAAGGCAAAACTTCTAAAATCCTAACTCTAAATACCCTTAGTTCTAAACTATGCATGAAAGAGTGTGGAAAGATTGTTGATGAGCTTTCAGAGATGGATGTTAACCAAATCAGCGATACTATTCCAAAGCATTTTGGCAAGGTTGCAAAACTTGACGTTGCGTATGAGGAGAGTGAATCTTTTAAAAAGTTTGCTGACAAATATAAAAAATCCTATAAAATAGCCAAAAAGTTAGAGGGTCTTATTAAAAATACTGGAGTACACCCTTCTGGCATATCTATCAGCTATTATAGCCAAGAAGATATAATGCCATTGCAGAAAACCAACGACGGAGCTTTGGTTTCTGGTTATGATATGGATGATGTCGCAAGCCTTAGTGTTAAGTTCGATATACTCGGACTGAGGACGCTTTCTGTTGTTCACGATACATGTAATCAAATTGGCGTTAAGGCGTCTGAGATCGATCCTAGTGACGAAAGCATCTACGCTGCTCTTGCTTGTCTTGAGCAACCGAAGGGGTTATTCCAAATCGAGGCTGATACGAACTTTAAAGTATGTAGGCAAATAGCACCTAAAAGCCTTGAACAGCTTTCTGCAGTAGTTGCCATTGCTCGCCCTGGAGCTTTGGACTTTAAAGATAGATATGCCGACTATGCCAGAACTGGAGATTTCCAATCTGTTCATGAGTTTTTCGACGATATTCTTAGTTACACTGGAGGTATTCCGCTTTATCAAGAGCAGTTAATGAAAATGGCTGTTAAGGTTGGGTTCAGTCTTGATGAATCAGAACAGCTTAGACGAATCGTTGGTAAAAAGAAAGTGGAAGATATGCCAGCTTGGAAGGCTAAAATCGAAGATAAGATTAAAGAGAAAAATCTAGATCCAGTTATTGGAGATGTTTTATGGAAGGTGGCTGAAGATTCAGCTAACTACTCTTTCAATAAGTCTCACAGTATATCGTATGCATATCTAGCGGCTATAACCGTTTACCTCAAGTTTAATCATCCTCAAGAATTCTTCTTAAGCCTACTGAAAATGTCCAGGTTTGAGCCTAATGCTCATGAGGAAATAGCAAAGATATCTCAAGAGCTTTCATTTTTTGATATTAAGTTATTGCCACCTGATCTGAATCTTTCTGATTTTGATTTTAAGATTGAAGGTAAGAACATTAGATATGGACTCAATTCAATTAAAGGCGTATCAGAAAAAGTTATAGAGTCTTTGATAGACTTCAGAGAAAGCAGTTTTGAAAACAAGTATGATGTTTTTATAGCCGCTAAAGATTGTGGTGTTAATATAGGAACTATGTCGGCTTTTATTCAGGCTGGGTTGTTGGATTCTTTTGTCACTTCTGATCGTTGTAGGTTGGTGCTAGAAGCTCAAACATTTAATATACTTACGGACAGAGAGAAGAGAAATGTTATCGAACTTGGGCAAAAGTTTGATTACGATATATTGAATACAATCCATTCCTGCAGAAGTGAAAACACACCAGCTGATGATGGTAGAGTTCTTTTTGCTGATAGAAGATTTAATACGTTCAAGAAAAAATATGATCCATACAAAAATATTTACCAGCAAAACTCTAGTCATATAAAATATGCAAACTGGCATTTCGAAAGCAAACTTCTTGGTTATAGTTATTCTCACAATATTAGAGAGATATTTACAAGCGGTGATGAAGCCTCTTTTAAAACCTCAGAAGAGGTTAGGAACAGCGATGAAAGACGCAGGGTTAAATTTGTTGGCGATGTAACAGATATTATTAAAAGGACAAGTAGAAATGGCAATAAATATGCAAGAGTTGAACTGCAGGATGAGCTAGGTTCTGTTTGCGGTTTATTTTTAGATTCTGATAGAGAAGAAAGGTTGACAAACTATTTAAACTCTGGTAAAAAGTTACCTAAGAAGGGCGAGATTGCCATCATTGTTGGTAGCGTCGGCGAAGATGTAGTCTTTATTGATAAGATAGAGACCATCCAAGAAAAAATTTATATGAAATTATCTGAACTAAAATGAGTGTATTTAATAACGTGATATTTAAAGATTTTAACTTAACACCGAGGGCAAAGAAGGCTTACAAAGATGCTTACGAGCTATCTAAAGATTTAGGTCATAACAATATTAATAATTTACATGTGGCTTATGGTTGCGCACAAAACATGCCGTCATCCCTAAGTAATTTAATAAAAAGCATAAACTATCCTTTCGAGTCTGAATTTATTTATGACAAAATTATTTCGTGTCAAGAAAGCACTTCTTTAAGTGATAAATTCTACATTAATAAAAACTCAGACCCTTGGCATAAGGAAGTTATAGATTCAATAACTTCTGCCAACGATGTATCTCAAAGTCTTGACCACCATTATGTAGGTATAGAACATATACTTTTGGGTATATTAGAAACGTCTTTTTACGTTTTTCCTAACGCTGGTTTAAATGGTTTTAAAGAAGCTCTTGAAAATTATGCAGAAGGCGATAAGTCAGACTTGCAAGAAGACGCTTTATATCTTGACGATCTCCTTGCTGATTTTGGTGATCTTACTTCTGTTAATCTAGAAGATGCGAATCAACATAGTCAATCAGAAACCCCTAAGTTTCTAACTAGCCTAAATGATCTTTATTGTCAAGGCAACTTGCCAGATGTTTTTGGTAGGGATGAAGAAATAAAGCTTGTCATAGAGACTATTTCCAAGAAGAGTAAAAGCAATGCCATACTAACTGGTGACGCTGGAGTCGGCAAAACTGCTATCGTTGAAGCGTTAGCTACTCGGATATGCAAAGCAGAAGTACCATCTACTCTTTTAGGTATGGAGATAATGAGCGTCGATCTGGGGACAATGCTTTCTGGAACTCAGTATAGGGGTCAATTTGAAGCTAAGTTTAAAGAGTTGCTGGAGATGGCTAAAGAGAACCCTCATATTATCTTGTTCTTTGATGAGATACATACGATATTTGGCGCAGGAGGCAATCAAGAAGGTAGTGTTGATGCTGCTAATATGCTAAAGCCTATGCTTGCTAGGGGTGAAATTAAATGCATAGGATCTACAACATCGGAAGAGTATGAGAAGATATTCAAAAAAGACTCAGCGATGAAAAGAAGATTCTTTAATATCGAAGTCCAAGAACCAAGCGTTGAAGAAACCAAAAAGATACTTTACAACTGCAAAGCTAAGTATGAAGAATACCATAATGTAAAATACAGTAAGCCCATCATAGATTGTGTTGTGGACTTGGCTGATAATTTAATAAGCAACAAAAACTTCCCAGACAAGGCTTTCGATGTTATTGATCAGGTGGGTTCTAGAGTTAAAATAGCAAACTCCAAACCTTGCAAGAAGCTTGTTAACAGCCATAAAGATTTTGTAAATTTATTATCAAGGGGGGATGTTTCTGTTGACGATGTCAAAGACAAGTTTAATTCTTTTTTGGCTGACTTAAATGAATCAAACGAAGAGCAATCTTCTAAATCTGTTATGATTAAAAAAAGCGATGTATTGAATGTTATTTCTGAGCATAGCAAAATTTCCGTAGATCAGATAAAAGAAAGCAGACAGGGTTTTTGTTCGTTCTCCTCCAGGATGCACAAAGAGGTTTTCGGTCAGAACCATATTCTTGACAAAGTCAATGACTTACTAAGTTGTGCTAAAGCTGGCTTGATAGAAGATAATAAACCGTTAGCTAGTATGTTCTTTGTAGGTCCGACGAGTGTTGGTAAGACTTATACAGCGAAGAAGATAGCTAAGAACTTTTTTGGGAATGAGAAAGCTATATTGCAAATCAATATGAGCGAACTTTATGATAAAACAGGCATTAGTAAACTTATTGGATCTAATGCTGGCTACGTAGGTCATGAAGAAGGAGGATTGCTTACTAAATTCATGAGAGATAACCCTAATTCGGTAGTTCTTTTCGATGAGGTCGAAAAAGCAGATCCTCAGGTTTTAAATTTGTTGCTTCATCTTCTTGATGAGGGTTACATAGAAGACAACAAGCATAACAAGATTGATTTTTCTAAGTCAATAGTCATTTTAACTAGCAATATTGGTCATGAAACCGCATCAAAACCTAGTATGGGTTTTGTGCAGGATGAAATAGATCTGACCGATTCTTATAAAAATTCCGTTAAGGGTAAGCTTAAGCCTGAACTTTTGGCTAGGATAAATGATGTTTTGGTTTTCAATCAACTTGGTGATTCTGATGTAAAGAGAATAATACAATTTGAGTTAAATGAAATCAAAGACAAGCTAAAAACAAAGAATATAGCTATGAACATTAAAAGTGCGTCAATTGATTGTATTTTTAATGATATTAAAAACCAAGACATGCACGTAAGAGATATAAAAAGATACATCAGGGAAAAGATTCAAGTCCCGATTGCTCGTCTCGTAGTTCAAAGCTCAAAAACTTCAGAAATTTGCATAAAAAGTGTTGACAGTAAGATAAACATATCCTAATATACATAACATATGACAAATACAAAACAAAACAAAATCATGAAAGCAATCCGTAACAGCAAAGGTCGTTTCTTCGGTCTTTACACCAAATCTGGAGAAGCTCTGAACGCTCAGTTTGTTGCAGAGAGTCCTCAGTATGTGACTGTTTATGATCGGAATGCAAAAAACAAACGTAAGTTTGCTAAGACAAGTCTAAATGGTCTTAAGCTCCAGGGTTCTAAAATCGGCTCGGTTTAGGTTGTAGGTTGAAAAAATAAAGCCTTCCCATTATAATTACTATATGAACCCATATAAGTTATTTTCTGGGAAGGCTTTTACTATTCCTATGGACAAGGAATTAAAAGATGGTCCCAATTATGATTTAATTTTAAAAATTTTATCGCATTTTGATGAAGCTATTGAAGCTGAAAAAATAACAGATATAGGTAGTAACGAGAGCTTTGATGAATATTTAATAAGCACAAAGGATAAACTTTACAACCTCAAGCTTTCTCTGGACGAAAGCTCTCCCGTTTTATCTAGGGAGATACGTTTCTTGAAAGAAAACGAATCTATAGTAATCTCTAAATTTTATACATCAGGCAAGATAAAGGTTGGTGTTCCAGTGTTGTATTTACTCGCGTCTCATGAAGATGGCTTGTCTGTGGATGATTTTGGGCTTAGTTACATAGATGATAACTTATATCCTTTTTTGTGTTGCTCGTCGGGTTTCAACAAATTGAAAACCGAAACCACCGCCGAAGAATACTTAGAGTTCTTATTTAAAAACTTTTCCATAAAGAATAGTTCTGATTTTCTAATTGAAAACATAAGTAATAACTACGACATCGCAGATATAAAGAAAGCTTTTGATTCTATAGAATCCGAAATAAGAGAAAGTTGCAATTTAGATATATTGAGTGGAGATTCAACTTGTCACGGGTTTTTCTCTAAGAGAAATATTATAAGCAGAAACTCTTTTTTTAAGTTTAAGAATCCATCGTTTTCATTCAGAGGTAATAAACTTTACGATTTTTCATTTCTTTTGGTTAGTCTTGGTGTTTATGGTAGGGATTATGCTTATGCACTAAAAAAATATTGTGATCTGTTTCATATCGATTATAAAGAAAACAAAATTAATTTTGATCATTGCACAAAGATAGCGTCTGGTGTCTTTTTCTATAAATTATTCTTTGACTTTCTTATCGAAGAATCTTTATTTTTAAATTCTAGACCAGAGAAAACGTTAAGTTTGATTTCAGATTATAGCAATTCTTCCAATCATTTGAAAAGACTATCTTGTTACGACGAAGTTTCTGCTATAATAGAGAAAACAATAACTAGACAGGTTTCAGAATAAAATATTTTTAAATATAAAGATTGAAAACCCCTTACTATCATATAGTATATAACTATATGATAAACTTCTACAAACCCAACTCAAAGAACTCAGGCAACGCTTTTGGTTTTCGCCTTGGTGTAAAAGGAAAAACAGACGAGCCTTGCTTGTATATGACGGCGGTTCAGCAACACTCTTGGGACCCAAAGAAGCGAAGTGGCTCGTTCTCTGGTAACTCTAAAAACCCAGAGAAATCTGCATCAATTAAGTTTAATGAGTCTGAGCTTGGCGGCTTTATTTACGCCATAGAAAACTATGAAAAATTTAATGCTTTTCATAGCTTTGACGACAATAAAACTTCAATATCTTTAAGTCCATATACAAAAAACGACGGTACAAAAGCTTTTTCCTTCTCCGTTACTAGAAACTCCGCCAACAAATTTGGTATAGGTATGGAAATGTCTGAAGCTTATTTGTTAGCAAATTATTTTAAATTTGTATTAAACAAAATTTTTACTTACAGAACTCAATCTAAGTAATGAGAAAAAAAACTGTACTTATACACTCTAACTTTTGTAAAGCTTTTACTGGTTTCGGTAAAAACAGCAAGAATATACTTAAATACTTATACAAGACAGGAAAGTATAATGTAGTCGAAGCCGCAAACATGAGGATGTCTGGGGACGAGGAGCTTGATCTTCTGCCTTGGAAAAGTTTTGGAGCTATACCTAAGAATTATTCCTCTCTCTCTGCGGAGGACAAAAGGAAAGCTGGGTACGGTTATTTTGAAATAGACAAGATTGTCGAGGAGGTTAGACCTGATGTGTATATAGGTATAGAAGATATATGGGCTTTCACAGACTACCACCGCAAGCCTTGGTGGAATAAAGTAAGTTCAATGGTTTGGACTACTCTTGATAGCTTGCCCATTTTACCTCAAGCAGTTCAGTATGCCCCAAAAATAAAAAACTATTTTGTATGGGCTAGTTTTGCTGAGAAAGCTTTTAAAGAAATGGGTTATGACCACGTAAAAACGTTGCGTGGCTCTTTGGATACTGAAACTTTTTACAGAATGTCTGACGATGAAAGATGTCAACTGAGAAAGTTCCACGATATTAACCAGGATGACTTCATTGTTGGTTTTGTGTTTAGGAATCAATTAAGAAAATCAGTCCCCAATCTGCTTGATGGTTTTAAGATTTTTAAAGAAGCAAACCCCAACGCAAGGCTTTTGCTTCACACTCACTGGGGAGAAGGTTGGGATATAAACAGGCTTCTGGATGAAAAAAAGATAAGCAGAAATGACGTACTCACAACCTACTTCTGCTCCTCCTGTAATTCGTATCACGTTAAAACATTTACAGGTCAAAAGCAAACATGTAGAGAATGTGGAGAGCAAACTCTAAACACAACCAATGTTTCTCAAGGCTGTTCTGAAGAACAACTCAATCAGGTTTACAACCTTATGGATGTTTACTGTCATGCGTTCACCAGTGGAGGTCAAGAAATCCCAGTTCAAGAAGCTAAACTTACAGAACTCATAACCTTGGTTACCGACTATTCTTGTGGTGAAGATAGTTGTTCTGAGGAGAGCGGCGGTTTACCACTTAGTTGGCACGAATACAGAGAGCCTGGAACACAATTCATAAAAGCTTCTACTGATGCTGACAGCATTAATCAAAAGCTGCAAACCGTATACGAGATGAGCAAAGAGGAAAAAGTTTCTCTAGGAAAGAAGTCTAGGCAATGGGTTATTGACAACTTCTCCATTGAAGTTGTAGGTAAAAAACTCGAGGAAATCATTGACTCTATGCCTTATCTTGATGATGACGTTGATATTAAGAATTTTATTTTTAATGAGTTTTATGAAATGCGTCAAGGTTTAAGTAATGACGATTTTGTAATTGACATTTATAAAAACATCTTGCATGAAGACGTAGACCAAAACACTGAAGGATTTCAAAAATGGCGCTTAGATTTGGAAACAGGAAAGGTTAATCAAGAACAGCTATATCATCACTTCATAGAGGTTGCAAGAAAAGAAAACTTAAAAAAGCCTGTCGCATTTGAAGATATGCTTTCGAAAGATGACAAGGGTAAAAGAATTGCTGTTATCATACCTCAGTCTGGTACAGATTTATTGTTTATTAATTCTCTAATGAAGAACTTGCAAAAAAAGCACAAAAATCATAACATATATATTTTCACTAAACCAGAGTTTTTCGAATATATAGAAGACAATCCCAATGTGTATAAGTGCTTGCCATATTCAGAAGGTCTTGACAATCCAATTTCAATGGAGGGTTTTGGTGAACACGAAGGTTTTTTTGAAGCGGCTTATTACCCATCGACTACGACCCAAAAGGTTCCATGCTACATACATAACGGAAATTAAAAAATGTCTCACATCTTAAAAGAATACTCCAAAAACCTAGAGGTCGACCCATCAAGACCTATTGTTAATAAGCATTACTACCCAGTAACGCCAGAGAAATACATTGTCATCTATAACGAGCAATCAATAGATTCCAAATGTTATCGTTATTACTCATTGGCTATTGATTTGATCAAGCCAGAACTCCACAAGCTTGGAATTAAAGTGGTTCTTATTGGTTCTGGAAAAGACATTACAGACAGGGCTGATTTTATTTATCCTAATTTGAACTTCAGGAAAAACGCATACATAGTATCAAAAGCTGAGTTGCTTATTTCTGTTGATAATGCTATAGCACAATTTGCCAGTCACGAAGATGTTCCTGTGGTTGGATTGTATGGAAATGTTTATTCTTCTGTTACAACACCATACTGGTTGAGCAAAAAAAGAAAAGTTGACTTAGAGCCTAAGTGGAAAGTAAAGCCAAGCTTGTCTCTTTCTGACCCAGAAGATTCTATCAACAACATTCCTGCAGAAAGAATAGCGGAATCGGTTTTTAAACTTTTGAAGCCAGGGTCTAACTTAAAAATTAATTTTAAAACAAAATTAAAAAACAAACATAAAGATTTTGAAATAGATGTTATTCCTACAAAATATGTGCCAGCGCCTGTTTTCGAGAACTCCGTTTTAAATCTGCGTTTGGATAGAGCCGAAATCAATCAAGAAGCTTTTTATACTTATTGTTCAAATCATAAATGTAACATATTAATAGAGGATGCTGTTCTGAAACCAGAAACAATAGATCCTTTTCATTACAATGTGAATTCAATCCAACTTACGCTTACGAAAGACATAGGCGATATACCTAAAGAATATTTTGTTTACTTTAAAAAAAGGAATATAGATTTCAAGATAGTTGTAAAGAACAAAGACATCTTAGATGAAACCCGCTTTAAGTACTTCGATCAAAAGGTTGAATTTAACTGCCCAATACAACAAAAGCCTCAAAACGTAAGTGATGGAGATAGATTTTTCTCTTTTAAATTGGTTGTTGATGGAGGTAAAATTTACAAATCTACGTATCATTGGAAAAATAACATTGACAATGGAGACAATATAGTGGATAATGCTGATTACTGGGAAGAATTAGATTACTTTTATATTTATGAACAAGACAGAAACCAATAAACAACCTAAAGCGGCAGACAAAAAGAAGACAGTAAAGAAAGCCGCAAAAAAAACAACCAAGAAAAGCCCTAAAGCTAAAAAGCCTTTTGGTCCAGATCTCTACAAAAGAGATGAACACGGATTGCTTAATAGTGTTGAGTATAATTTTAATGAAGACGGCTCTGTTAATTGGCGATCTATGATCAAGCCAGAGTTCCTCTATCCAAACAAGGGGTGGTTTGACATGAGAAACCAACAAACCCCAACATCTATAGAAGGGCTTAAAGACAATCAGCTTTTGATTATGCTTGGTGGCATAAAGGACCTTGCTCGTTTGCGGGGTTTTCAGAGCGTTCGCTTTTCAACAGAGCGGGAAGAGGATTATGTTACCGCTAAATGTTCGATACAGTGGAATGGGATTTACGAAACTGGTAATTGCTTTACTACTTACGAAGATGTTGCTAATGCTACGGCAGAAAATACAGACGACTTTTGTTACAAGTTTCTTGAAACCATTGCTTGCAATAGAGCCTTTGTTCGCTGTGTCCGTAATTTTTTAAACATCAACATTGTTGGTGCTGACGAGATTGACAAGTCAAACGGTAAGACGGCATCCAAACCCTCTGTACAACCCACCAGCAATAGCCCTATTACGCCCTCAGGTTTGCTTGAGAAGACTTTAAAAGAAAAGCATGGTGTAGAGTCGTTCGATGCATTCAAGGACCTACTGAGGGATTTATGGAAGTCTGAGAAGTATGTTAACGAATCGGTAAAAGATTGGGGTGGTTTTTCAGATATACCAGCGAAAGAAGCCAGAAAACTTATTGGCATAATCTCTAAATGATTAAAAGGATTACAGACCCAGAAGACCTTAAGAAAGCTGTTGATGATTTACATGTTTTATTTGAGGACGAAGACAAGTCTTTTGCGCATGTTTTAGGCTTAAGGCATAATAAAGAAACAATTATAAATAGCTTCTCGAACGCCAAAATTTTAGCTTTCGATGTGTTTGTCTGGGGTAATAAAGAAGGTGACAATTATGATGCTCTAGGAATTTTCATTAATGACAAGAGTATTAAATTTGGCATAAATATATTGTCTGAGTTTTTGTGGTTATCTAAAAACCCGAAGGCTGGATTCAAAATTCTAAAAGAAGCCACAAACTTAGCAAGAGAAAAGAACATAAGCTATGTATCGTTATCAACAGTAGACAGCCACCCACTGTCTGAAAGAAACGAAAAACTTTACGAGAAGTTGGGTTTTGTTAAAGACTCTACGACATTTATAGGAAAATTATGAACAATAAAGCTGCAAAAAAAATAAGATCAATCATCAATCCCGAAGATGCAATAACAAGAAAAGTGTATCGAAGGGCTAAAAAGCAATACAAGAAAACCCCCAAACCTTTAAGGGCTGAGTTCTTATCTGCTCTGGAGAAGATGCTTGGTGGAAATAAGGAGAACAGAGATTAAAAAGAATCTCTTTTATACTTGTAGTATTCAAATTGATGACCTGTATTGCACACTAAGTACAGTCCGCTTTCGTTGTACAGTATATTAAGATCAACAACCTCTCCAGTATTTTCATCCGTTAGTTTGAACAGTGGCAGTCCACTATTTAACGGGTCTGAAGATGTTCCAGTTGCTGTTAGTTTTATTTTCTTGTTTAAGTTCGCGTAATCATCATCTTTGTCTTTAAACTCAAAATTGTAATCAAAAGATGTATAAAGCCACTTGCCACTTTCATTTGTAGGCAGTGTTTTAAATAAGTATATTTCATCTTGATATATAGCTTTTTCGGTTGTGTAATCTTCTTTATTTATTATTAAAGTGTCGATTATGCCAGAAGAGCCTGTTATATTATTTGTGATCTCCCCTGTTCTAAATTCATTTAGATAACTGGAATCTTTATACATAAAGAGAGCGTCTTGAGCTTGCACTGGCTTGCCAGCTTGTTCTTTTTCAAAGATTTTATGAGGACCGAACCTTACCGAGTTTCCTTTGCCTATTGAAGAATAACCTTCAAGTGCAAAATAATAATCTTCATTCGGTTCTATTTTAAAAGATTCGTTTACTTCCAGGGTCTTGGATACCGTACCATTCACTAATGGTATTTTGTTTTTTAGTGTCGAATCGTTTAGTTGAAACTCCTTTGTTTTTGATGCGTATAAATTTAAGTGAGATAAGTTTATTTTTTCTGATATTGAATCAAAAAGATTAGCTTTTATTTTTATTTTAGGTTCGTCTTCTTCTATATAACCTGATGGTATTATGCCATTAGTTTCTGCATCTTCACTGTTACTCAATGCATTCCAATTAGTTGTTCCTTCTTTGTCTTGTACTGATAACGAATCTATATAAAGAACATTTCCGTAAGCATAAAATTCTACAGAAGAAGTTTCTCCCAGATATTTGTCTATAACTCTGGCTTTAACCCCAAAATCCTTTGTGTATGTTCCAAATATTCTTTCGTTTTCTTCTTCTGTTATTGTTATAGATTGATTTGAGCTTTTAGAATAGTTCTTGTAAATTGTAGTTCCGTTCTCCCTCAATACATCATAATGTATTGTTTTTATAAAATCTTGATTGCTAAAATTAAAATTAAATTTTACGTCTTTTTTCTTGTGTATCGCTTTGCCTATAGCCTGACCATCGTTGTCTTCTGCTTTTAAAAAACTTGGTTCAAAATCATAAACGTTAAATTTATTAGCTTCTGTTATATCTACTGTGTAAAATCCACCAGTATAACTTCCCAAGGGGTCGCACGGATTCCCAGTTTTTACAGATCTGTAGACTGTAGAATCGTCAAAACCAGTAGAGCTTCCTGAAAAAGTCCAGAATCCGCTTCCTGAATTGTATTCAATGTTAACTTCGTGATAGTCGTAATAGTTTAGTCCAGAAGTTCCAGAGTAATATTCATAATATCCACAACTAGGGGCATACCCAGTTCCTCTCTTTAATACAATATCTCCAGATACGCTTACTGATGGTATCTTAATATACTCTGGTGTGCAACAATCGCTCATGTTATTCTATTTCTACTCCTTCTGCTTGTGCTGTTTCTTGACCTACTTGACTTGGGTCTCCTGCTTCTATTGTCGTCAATGCTACTTCTGAATTGTTATATCTAGTGTTGTAATTATCGTTATTAAATTTGTCAGCCAAAGCTTTCAACTTTAATGAATAAATACCAAATGATCCATCTGTGTCAAAAACAAAATCATTTTCCTCTAAATTTGTAGAAAATGAAGTTGAGTTTGATTCAATATTTAAATTGTAACCCGTTGCATCTTCCACCTCTGACCATTCTAAATTTATTTGATAAACTCCGCTCTCTGATACACCTGTCGTTTCAGACAAGAAACTAGGAGTTTGCAGTGTTTTAAATGTAATGTCGTCCACATTGTATTGTAATTGATTATAACCAAACACATCCTCCTCTTGTTCTATATTAATTTCGTCTTCGATTATAGAGAATTTACCACTATCGTATTTATTTGCTATAATATTATAAGAGTGATTTTCTTCTTCTCTTATGGTTTGTATTTTATACACTTGGTCTTCGTATTTTTTAGAATCGAACCTATATGTAGTGCCTTCAGGAATAAAGCTTAGTAAACTGTAATTTACGTCGTTTTCGTCTATGTATACAGTATCTCCATATTCTTTGGCTTGGATTCCGCTGTAACCACCCCAACCAGTTATATTAAAGTTTTTTATTTGCTTTGTCGAAGAAACTGATATTTCATCTTCAGAAACACCATCGCCTTGAGATGCTATTGAATTTAATTCTTCTTGCGTCTGGTTTCCAGAAGGAACATATAATGTTATCTTTGTGTTGTAATCAGAAGCTTTAAATATATCAGATGTTCTTATAATTCCATTTTTAGGATCTACATTTAAAACTGAACCAAAGTTATTATTAAGTGTTTTTAACTCATCCTCAACCAATACCAAGTCACCAGGTTTGCATAGTAATGCTTCAGTTCCAGTTGTAAAAGATATTGTTTCATCTTCTTTCGTCGTTTGGTACATTACATGTTTTGCGGCTCTTATAGCCATTGCTTTTGAAGTTATACCTACAGCTATGATTTCTTTTTTAAACAAACCTCTTTTAGATATATCGTCTTCGTTTTCTACATATTCTATTTTGGATTTGTATCCATCGTTTTTATCTTTGTAGCTAACCTCGACAGCATTGTATTTTTCGTCTCTTCTCGCGCTTGAGTAAGCAAAAAATCCATCTTTTACATTAGAGTTGGAAAACAAAGCCATAGGCTCTTTAAGTCTATCGTCAGAGAAGCTTATCGATGAATCATCAAAATAAACAATCCCCCTGAATATTGCTGATATTGAGTTTATGGCATCGAAAACATTAATCCCTTGGCTAAATAAAATATTGCAACTAAACCTAGGCTCTAAACCGCCCCTTCCGTCACTAACGCCAATAAAACTTCCGTTTTCATCAATAGCATCGCAAAATCTTCCTATTTTATAAAGATCCCATTTATTTACTTGTTCTTCATTTATCTGATCTCCAAGACCATATCTTGGGGAAGTTAGCATATCATATAAAATCCATGCTGGATTATCTGTCCAACCAAATTTAAATGACCCATTCCAATCTCCATTGTAAATTAATTTGTTATAATTTGGAGATTGAAAATCTTCTATAGTTTTATAATAACGTTTATCTCTACCATTTTCTTCAATAGGATAATAGTTTGATGGTATCTTTACTTTCTTTAGTTTACATTTATATGTTCTTTTTGGTATTTCGCTGAAAACTCTAGAGTCGGTTTTGATTCCCACGATAGAAGAAAGTGGGTAAAAGCAGGTTGATTCTATTATTTCAGTAACTTTAAGAAGATCAACATCTTTTCTGATTAATGAAGACTCTGTTTCAGTACTTAATTTAGTGATCTTAACGTATCTTTTCTCCGATCCGTCTTCCTTAAACTCTGTATTTGTCTCTGTGTCTTTTGTTACTGTTGGCAACAAGAAAGGTGTGTGTAACCCATTGGGGTTGTATTGAGAGTTATTTTCTGAATATGGAGCAACTTCTCTTATGTCGTTGTAAAATTCCGCAGAACTCAATGAATCTGGAGAACCCAAATCTATAATGGTTGGACTTTCTACCAACGCGACTATTTGAAAGAACCTGTCATTAAATTTTTCTTGAGTTCCATCTTTTTTTACAGAACCTACTTCTACCCTGATATTTAATACCGTAGGTTTCCTTGATCCAGGATCAATTTTCCTACCATTGAAAGTATGACTGTCTTCGTATACGTCTGAAAGCTGCCTAATAAATAGACTTATAAAACAAGATTTTACATTTGGGTTTTGTATGATATGGGTTATTGCCTGTGCGCTCTCGTCAAAATCTCTAGCATTATCCCAGCTTGAATAACTTTTTTCTTTACCCCCTGATGTCCTTAAATCTTTACTAGTCTCTTCATAAGCTATAAGAAAATTTGCATCCATATCTGGAATACTGTTCGAATCAAAATTCAATAAAGGAATACCATCATTTTTTATTAGGTTTGTATCGTTCTCTAGGGTTTGAACATTATTGTAATTGTATAAGAAAGGATCTTTTTGCTGTGTCGAAAAAGGACCTAATAACTGATCTTCATAAAAATGGTCTATATTTATGTTTTTGAAAAAACCAAGAGGCGATTGATATTCTTGACCTTCTCTAAATTCCATTAAAACATTTGAATAGTTATATTTGTTTGCTGAAATAGAAGCGCTTCTGGCGGATTGTTTTTTTACAACCTGCAAACCCTGCATATTTAGATAGTAATTCATGTATTGATTACTTAATGCAATGTAAAGACTTGCGAAATCCCTATTATTCTTCTGTGGAGATTCTATGTTTATAGATGAATTAAAATGCTGAAGGTCAAAACCTCTGATCTTTCCATTCCATTTACCATTTTCGTCTAATTGAGGTATGATCAAATCATAATTAACGTCACTAGCAAAATTAGGTTTTTCTACTGTTGATTTAAATTGAAATGAATTTCTCCAATTGACCTCAGGCTCATCCAAAACATATAAGTTTAACTTTGGCGACCAACCTCCTATACTGGGAGGGTCGATTTCTTGATCTGGAGTTCTGTTTTCATTTGATGACTGAAGCCAACCTTCCTCACTTATAACTTGATAGTATTTTCCATTATAAGCAAAAATATTTCCAGGCTCATATGAATCGACACTATTGTATTTAGATATGTCTTTATATTTTGGATTTATAAATAAATCTTCATGCAAAGATTGGTTGTAACCATCGATGATTTTATCTTCATCCACTACCGAATAGAACAAATAAGGCGTGTATGTCTTATTAGTCACGCCTCCCGAAAAATTGTATTCCATTCTTGATGCTCTAGCTCTGGTCATCCTAGAACTAAATGAATAATAAGGATAACTAACACTACCCGTTCGTTTGATTAAAGTTTTCAGCTGGTTTTTGGTAATAGAATAGTTAAAATTACTATCTGGCGCTCCTAAGTCCAAACCCAAGTCAAAAAGCTTTTCTTTTAAAAGTTCTTTTTCAAACCTACTAAAAGAACTGGTTGTTAATATTTCAACTATTCTACCTATAGATGAATCTACATCCCCTTGGTCTAAGTAGGGTAATGAATTGTCACTAGATTTAATTTGGCTTGGTGCAAAGAAAAATTCAATATAAAAAGGATTGCAGGTTTGATACCATATTAGCGCCGAGTAGTTAAGGTAGTTGCCAAAATTCACCGCAGATTTTCGGTACCTCCTACTTCTTCCTACTCGATAATCGTCAAGAGCGCCTTCTCTTGACCATAGGTTATCGTCAACATTGGGAGTTGAGTCCTTAAACCAACGGCAGTTTTCAAGGCGACGCCATGATGATTGTGTTGAAATTAAAATTTTATGTTTTAATTGGTGTGTACCACAATAGTCCTTTACAGGATCAAACATTATATTTTTATGAGAACCTTGATCCCAATCGTCTCCTTCCCTACGCATCTCAGCGATTGTAAAGTGGTCTGGTTTTGATTTATACCCTGGAGATAAGTTTTCGGCATATTGAAAAATACCATCTTTTATTGCATCAAAAATACATTGCTCTGTTATCAAAATTTGATTTTGATCATCATCTTCAGAATAACTAGAATTTGTTACAAATGAGTTATTGGAAACCTCAACAGGAACATCGTTAAGGTAGACTCCCTGCAGGTATGATTGAGGCTTTAAAACGTACCCATCTTTATTTGTTAAACCTTCTATTGGTCCATCTGATATTAAATCTATAACTTCAGAATACGAATAAGAAGAAACATTTTTGTAATCTCCCAGATAAGGGGGTTGCAAAACTGGTGGTTTTGGTGGTTTTGGTTTTTTACCCCCAGCACCACCTAAAAAGTTTTTTAATTCAAAATGTTTCATTATGTTAAGAATTGAGTGCTTGACTCTGTTGGTACTTCTTCTTGATTGAATGGGTTGCGCCTGAATGATGCTGTTGTTTCTTGCCCGATTGGGAAAGACTTAATTGTTGATTGTATAACCTCAGATCCTACAATTAGCTCCCCATAACCTACAGGCACTGGTGTACCCTGTGCAGCTCTATTTACTTGGTTAGAAAATGTGAATGATGCTTTTGAGGCATTGGCTGTTTGTGTTATTTCTGGAGGTTTTGGTGGTTTGGGGGCTAATAATATCTGAGCTACTGTACTTACTGCAGTAACGATAGCGGCTACTAAGAATTCACTTCCTCCTGCCCCATTCAACACAGGCACTAGATCTATTGTCTTGGCTTTTTTTACAATCAAGATATCCTCTTTATTTTCTATTTTCTTTTTGTCTACTAAGATGGCGTAATTAAATCCCTCCTTATGCAATTCAAGTACCCGTTTTTTGAATCCACTTCTATTAGCATCTATCGCCTCAAAAATAAGATCGGGTCTTCCGATGTCCATTTTAAATGAACTACCGAATTCATCCGCTAACAATCCATGTATATTTATCTTTGTCATTGTGCTAATTTAAATTTTTCTATTATACTTACATCTAATTTTGCTTTTTTAGGGGTATAAAAATGAAAGTTTTTAGTGTTTAGTGAATATATGAAGAAAGGCAAACAACTATTCTCAGACATCATAATGTCTTGTTCTGATGGGTTTTCATCGCCATCAATATGACTATGGAAAAGTGCAACTGGATTGTATTCTTCGATAAAAAACAAATACTCTAAAGGATCTATAGAAAAGAAATTCCTTGGATCACTCGATTTATTTTGGCAAAGCATAGCTGTATAAACATTATCTTTTTCTCCAATAAAACCACACGTTTCAAAAGTTAAACGTGATTCGCACCATTCAGATATTATCTTTAAGATTTCTGACTGTAATTTTGTTGTATAAATTTCTTTTGTCATTATGCTCCTCTACTAAAGTCAAATCCATCTGTTCCTGGAAATCCTCCGAATGGCAACTTACCTTCGCCGCCTATTGTTATTTGTTCTTCAATATTATATTCATATGAATTGGTGTCTATCTCAAATGCCTCATCTTCAGGTTGGATAGGGCTAACACCGTAGTATGCATCAAGTATCAAGCTGTTTTGTTGTTTCAAATCTCTTATTCCGTCGAATTGTGTTAATCCGTTTAGATTTGTTGGAGGGTTTATTTCAGTGTCCCCTGTAAATGCATCCTGCCACCAGTTTTCGACATCTTCAAGTAAGGAATCTCCTTGTGGTATGTCTTGATATCTCTTTGCTCTCAATCCACCGTCAACAGGTTTGTTGTAAAGCCTTTGTATCTCTGCTTTAGTTATAGCTTTAGACCATAAGCAAATACTGTCTATATCCATTCTTGTTGACCTTATACTTCCAATAGTTGCATTAAATTCGTCAGCGCCAATATAAAAGTTAGATATCCTGTTTTTTCTTAAGGTACCGTTTAGACTGTATTCTACATAACTATCCAAAGAAGGTTCGTAAAGAAATAAAGTTTTGTCGTCTTTTTGCCCAATAAGTATTGGATGATTGACTAGTCCGTCTTGTAATTCTAACCTTGGTGAACTTGTTATTTTTTTAGAACTTATAACTCCATCTAAATCTTCTTCAAAAGCAAAAACAAAAGAGTTATCATCAATTATCAATTCTAAAGGGTTGTCTGTGTATAGCGATCCTTCACTTGGGTTATTCCAAAGAGTTCTGAAAATTGCGTTTCTGTAATCTAATTGCTGTATTTGTTTTAGATTGAAAGCCAATGTCCACTGATTTTTTTGTCTCATTTTCAGAATAGGGTCTGTGCCAGCAGGGTCTGTATATATAAATTCTTGCGGACGTAGAACATGAGCTTTTTTAGTTTCTGGAATAAATCTTGCCGTATCAATTTGTGAGGTTCCCAAGCCTACAAATCTATTTATGACTCCTCCTTCTGGAAAATGAACCTTGCAGGAAGATAATTTTTTGTTACATCCATCTTTATCCCAGTATTTCAAGTTCTCATCGGGTCTTAACCCCCTTACTTCTGTTTTTGCAACATAGTAATTATAAGAAACAGCTGAAGAACTATCCTGGGAGGTTTGAGAATTAATTTTTATGTAAGCTATATCTCCTTGTTCGTATTGCTTATCTTCTGAATACTCGTCATTTTTATCGCCGTAAACAAAAGAATCTACATCTAAAGAAACTGGATTGCCATCTAAGTCTTGAAAATTTTTGCCATTCTCTCTATGAATAGGAGGTCCTTCGTACCTACAGCCTAACCCCCTGTAAGACCAGTAGCAATATTTACCCATTATTCTTCTGTGGTTAAGCTGAAAATTATCTAGGTCAAGCGGAGAAGTTAACTCAAACTCTACGAACACTTTATTTTCTTGCGTTTTTTGAGCTACAATATATTCTTGCGAGGATAACTCAGCGCTTGCATCAGATTGTCCAAACGGGTTACCGCCATCAAAGTTATCATCATCTAAATATTTTACTAATGTTCTTTTTTTGACTATTCTTGCTGACTGAAAATTATTATATTTTTTTAATAGACTAGTAACAAAATACTGATTATTTGAAACTTTTATTTTAGGTCTATTGATCCTTCCATCAGCATTTATTTCGAAACCATCCATTTCCAAACCTATTGGCATGTATGTCACCCCCTGCCATATCACTCCTTTTTTAAAAAGAGATCCGTTATGGATTGCAAAAACCTCATCTGGCTGACCATTGTAGTCTGGATATACTAAAAAAAGATCCAATATAGCTGTTGGCTCTAAATTAAGCAAAGATCTAGCTATTTTATCCTGTCCTTCTCCCATGAAATATATTACACCTTTAATCTTATTATATCATAATTTATTGTTTTTTAAATACCTTAAAAATGTTTCTTCAAAAAGTTCTTGAATTTTGTTTTTTACTTAGTATTATATATCAAATGACAAACGAAAACACAATATATAGAGTTTACGACAAAAAGGGTAGATATCAACAGAGTTACTCCGCTAAGATGGAAGGGGCTAGATCTTGGGCGGTTGATTGTGCGACGCTGCTTAAAGGCTCCGTTAAAGAAGATGTGTTAAACGAAAAGGGCTTAACAGAGAAAAGCCAAAATATATTTAACGCAGGTCAAAATCAAGGTGCGAATTGAGAAAATAGATTTTAATGATAAAGAGTTCATTTCTTTAATTAATTTTTATCTTTTGAGGTCCAGTCCTATACCAAGGATTGATAATCTTCATTCTTTTTCAGCAAAAAGCCTTGCAATAAACGAATATATAGAAACCCTTTCTGGTTTAGATTTGTCTGTTGCTTGTATTGATGATGATGGTGGTTATCTTTTTTTTGTGTTTCTAGATAAACTTAGTGATGGGTGTCTGGATTTAGAATTTGCTTTCCCCAATATGCCGAACAACCCTAGTACAGACTTGATGAGGGATTGTTTTTACCGTTTGTGTTTGTATGGGTTGAATCATTTTGGGTGTGACAAAATAAAAGGAACGATTAGAAGGCAAAAAAAGAAAGATCCGTTTAAAATGTTTTTAAAAAGATACATAAAAGCTATTTCTTACAAAGAAAACGAGGGATCTAAATACGATTCTGTGTATCTAAATAGAGAATCAATACTTACTCACTGTGAAAAACTTAAAATTCAAGGTAATAGGAACTAACTCGACGACCAAACACCTTGAAGATTCTGTTTTCGAGTTTGAAGAGTTTGTTTTTACGCAAAGAAACCAAATAATAACATCAAATTTTAATGGTCAAAACTACCTTTTTGATGTAAAGTCTATAGCTTTGTGCGATAAGGGGGTTTTGATTTCTGGTTTTATTTCTGATGAAAGCAAAAATGTAGGCAGAATATCCTTTAAATATTTGCCATAGGGAATATTTGTGTGTATGTATTTGTATGTCTGCATCAACACAATCAAGTCTTGTAAAACAACTAGGAGGTTATGGTGGCTTAAGGGTCACAGGCACTCAAACAATAACTGGTCATTTTATGGCTATCCATGCTTTAGATGACTGTACAATCGGGTCTGGGACAATAGGAAATATAGACAATTTCTCTGGTTCCGCCATCACCCTTGGGGATTGTATTGTCGGTTATTGGACTACTATAGAAATAAGTGGTGACGCTATTATTTATCACTCTAAATAAACAAACATGAGATTTCTAAGAATGCCTGGCAATGTAATTGGCAGAGCCGTCAGAAGAGCGGTTGCTGCGGTTGGTTGTTGCACTTCTCTATGGAAAGATTCTGTAAAATGGGATGATGACTGTCCTTGGGATGAGTGTTGTACCTCTGTATGGCAGAACCAACATACATGGGATAATAACTGCATATGGAAAACTGATTAAAGGACAAAATGAGCATTTTAGATAACAACCAAAAAGAGCCTAGCGCAGAAAGAAAAGCTGCTAGAATAAAATTTTTGAACTCAGCCATATCTCAGGAACTTATTAAGTCTTGGAATGAAGGATGGGATCTTGTTTGGAGTCACAGCAACCCTCAAGACGTTTTGGATGCATTGGGAGAAGACGCTTCTGAAGTTTTTGAAATAAGTGAACAAACAGTTGCCTATTTAAACAATGTACTCTCAGGAAGAAAGCAAGAAGAAGTCGATTCTATCTTAGCGAAAGTCGCCACTAAACCAGCGACACAAACAGACGAAAACGGAAACGTAACAATAATTTAAAAAATGACTTCACCATACCATATAGAAATAGAAACAGGGGTAACAACTCATGAAGATGTGTTGAGTGGGATTAATGCTAATTTTGATGATTCATATCCAAGAGTTTTGGGTCTTGAAACAAAAATCAAACAAAACTCAATCAGCTCCTCTTCTTCTTTGCTTACTTTAGACGCATCTCTTGGAGGTAATGCATCCTTGGTTTTAACTGAGGACGTAACTGGATTTTCAATAACAAACACAACCACTGGAGACTCTGGTTTTATACTTGTGGAGCAGGATAACACAGCATCTTGGACCTTTTCAAGCAGCTATGAGATTTTAGCGGGTGACTTATCTGACATAGCCTCAATCACAGCCTCTGGCATTGGAGCTGGTGGTATTGGTTGGTATAACGATGGAACAGAAAACTATCTTTTTGTAAGTAGTGTCACATAATAAAACAAAAAACTAAGCAACAAATCAATCATGTCACAGCAAAATTTCATACCAGTAAGCGGAGCTACTCACTTAACATTTAGAAATATTTTCAATGCTAATGCTAATGACGCAGAAAGCAGATTGGGTTCAATCGAACCTCATTTCACTCAACAATCAATTAGCTCGTCAGCAGGGGTTCTTGCCTTGGATGTTACAGGCGGTTACAGCGCAACCACCACTCTTACAGAAGATGTAACTGGTTTCTCTATTACCAATTCTACTTCTGGGGATTCTGGATTGGTTGTGGTCAAACAAGATAACACTGCAGCTTGGACTTTCTCATCCAGCCAAACTGTATTGGTTGGCGATCTTGCTGATGTAGCTTCCATTACCGCTTCTGGAAGTGGTGTTGGTACCTTATGTTGGTATGACGATGGATCAGATCAGTACTTGTACATGAGTGATGTAACATAATTAACTTTAAAAAAGAAAAAAATGAAAACTTATCAATTAATTAAACTAAGCCCATTAAAGGTTCAATACTCAAGTGTTAATGGTTTGCCATCATCCTTGACTAGAGATGCTGCTGCGCCACCTACGCCAGATGGTTACGATTATGTCGAGAACCTCCCAATGCCAGACGACGCACCAGAAGGTCAGTATTACGTTAGAGATCTTACTGTAGACTCTTATGGCTGGAAACTTGAAGATGTTCAAGAAGAAGTAATTGATTCTGTAACTAGAATCCAAATGAGAGACGTTCTTATTGAACAAGGATTATTTGATTCTATCGAGTCTATTATAGCAGGTATGCCAGAAACTTCTGATGAAGAGGTTATCGAGAAAAAGAAAATGAATGATTGGTGGAATCACGCCCCCAATTTCAGGCGTGAAAACGCTCGCGTTGCTATTATGCAAGCGGCATTAGGTCTTACGGATGAGGAAGTTGACGCAATATTCCTAGCCGCATCATTGGTGGAGTAAAAAACACCTAGAAAACTATATTCAAAACCCCGCTTTATGCGGGGTTTTTTATTTTCTAGAATTAGTATTTATTTCTCATATAATATCGTATGAAGGATATGATGTTGCCAGTATTTTTTCACATTCCTAAGAATGCTGGGACTTATGTTTACAACGTTTCGTTTCGTTTAATCAGTTCCAAACTTGATGTTGGGGGCAGGTTGTATAACCTTCAAGTACAAAAGGGTGACCGTATAGTATATCGTTTGATTTGCTCTGCTAAAAATGGACTAAGCGACAAATATAAACTCATGAACAATGCGGGTTGGGTCGTTGTTCAGTACGATGATTTGAATTTAGATGATCTTAATTTGTATTTTGTGGAGGTATGTTCTTCTAGTTTTGGTTGCTACAGAGAAGAAATATATGACAATCTACCAAGTGATGCAGAGCCTTATGAATTTTTGATACTAAGAGAGCCTTACGAAAGAACACTGTCTTTATTTAGCTATTTAACATCGCCCCAATCAGAGCATGAATTAACGAGCGGCATTTTCGATGGGATGGAAATTGTAGATTATTTAAATTCTGATTACTTAGAGGGATCTTGGTTAATTAGAAACTTATTAAATATACCTAACGAAACACCAATAATAAAACAACACTTTGATGGTACTTGCGAAATATTAGATAATTTCTTAATTTCTGATATTAAAAACGTGGACTCTTTACTTTCACAGGTTTTTGGCTATTGCTATGGCATAAAAGACTGTAGTACAAAACAACAAGAAATATATTCAAACAAAACAAAGATTAAGGTAGAATGTGACTTTGATTCTTTAGATCAACAAACAAAAGATCATTTTAATAACCAAACCCAATGGGACAATAAACTATACAAAAGATATGTTAATATCACACAAACATAAATTTGTTACTATAGACATTCCCAAGACAGGAACAAGAACCTTAAGGGAGACGTTGACTCCTCTAGGTGCCGTTGATTTTTTTGGTAAAGGTCATGACCCAAAAGATTTTTTCTATCAACATACTAACTTAATAAAATGTCAAAAGGGTTTTGTCCAAAATGGTTGGGACATAAGCGATTATACAATATTTTCGATGGTTCGTGATCCTTGGAAAAGGTATGTTTCTTTCCTTCTTTATAAACTTTCTAAAATTAAAAAATACGAAGAAGCTTCTGATGAAGAAAAACAGCGAATGAATACTCTTTCTATTAGAGAAGCTTCTGCTTTGATTGTCAGTTTTGATTCCTTTGGTAGGAATGTCAATTCTTTTTTCAAATTCATAATAGAAAGAAAGCAAAGCCAAGATTATTTCTTATTAGACAAAAATGGTCTTTTAGGTATTGACGTTTTGGGCAGCATGGAAAAAATCGAGGATAGTTTCAATACTTTTTGCGATGCAGTTAATATTTCTCCTGCTCCTGAATTAAAACACTCCAACAAAAGTGTCTATAGCAAACCCTATTCTTCTTACTACAATGAAGAACTTATAGATATGGTGGCACAAAAAGAAAAATGGGTAATAGATGAGTTTGGTTATGATTTTGTGTAAATTCTGTGTATTATATACATATGAGCTGTAGCAGTGACAAAACCATTACAGAGATTAAAAGAGGGTCGACGTTTGAGCAGACAATTACTTGCTTAGATGAGTCAGATGTAGCCGTGAACCTTAGTGGTTGGACGGTGGAAAGTGATTTGAAGCAGTCTGCGGGTGAAGATACTTTGCTTTCCTTCGCTATCGAAAGCGGCGGCTTTGCTAGTGGGATTGTTGGAATCTCTGCAACTCCAGCGCAAACATTAACCCTTCCTGCTGATTACAGCCTTCAATATGATATAAAATTTACTGAGCCTAGTAGCTCGGTTTATTATACCGAAACATTGTATTTAAAGACTAGCAGACACATCACAGACTAATGGCTGATCCTATAACAGTTAAAATAACGAATTTAAACAGCCCGATAGCCACTGTAAAAGTGTCTAACAAGGTTGCTGAAAGCGCTGTAACCTCTGTCGCTGGCAGGGTTGGAGATATTCTCCTAACACAGGCTGACATAGCGGGTCTTGAGAATGTTAACAATACGTCTGATTTAGACAAGCCTGTTAGCACAGCCACTCAAGAAGCCATAGACAATATTGATCTTAGTGGTTACGCTTTGGTTGATCATCAACATATTTTGGCTGACATTACCAATGCTGGCACCGCCGCTGCTGCCGATACAGGAGACTTCGCTACCGCCTCCCATACGCATCTTTTGGGTGATATAACTGATGCTGGCACAGCGGCGGGTTCAGACACTGGAGATTTTGCTCCTTTTGTTCATACACATGAAATGTCTGATATTACAGATTTAGAGGCTGGATCTATATCTTTAACTAACAAAACTCTTGCTAGTTATACCAACAAAATACACGCTGACCAAATACATCTAAGAGTTAAAGCGGATGTAAACCTAACAAAAGGTCAACCAGTTAAATACGACAGCTATAATGTCGGACAAAACGCTATTAATGTTGGTTTAGCTGACCAAATGACTGATGTCTCTATTGGTTTAGCGGAGGAGGATATTTCTCAAGGTTCTTTTGGTAATATTATTACTGCTGGCATTTTAGATCATGTTGACACTAGAGATTATAACGAAGGTGAAATTTTATATGTAAATGGAGAGGGTTTGCTTACTGGTGTCGAACCTCTAAGCGGGTTTGCTCAACCAATTGCTTTTTGTCTAAAAAGCCAACAAAACAATGGAGCTTTGCAAGTTCTTGCTGACTATCCTAAACAGCCCTCGAGTGACGTAAGAAACGATTCTGATGTCTCAGGGGTCAATGTAACCGAGGCTTTAAATAATTTGTCTTCTTCTTTAACAGGAGCCTATGCAACAGCCGATCAAGGAGCTTTGGCAGATTCAGCTATTCAACCTGAAGATATAAATACTCTGACTGGTTTGAATTCTATTGTAGCAGACGCTACAATCTTAAGTTCTGGTGAAATTTCATCTTCTTACCAGCCTCTTGATTCCGTATTAACTAATACGACAGCAAGTTTTACAACTTCAGGGCAATCTAAACTCGATTCAATAGCTTCTGGAGCTGAAGTAAATGTTAATGCAGACTGGAACTCTATTGCTGGGGATTCAGAAATACTCAATAAACCTTCTTTTGGTGACATTACTGGTTCTAGCACTGGTGATTTTGCACAAGCCTCGCATTCTCATGTTGTCGCTGATATAACAGATCTTAATACTGGTGTTTTTGCAACTATCGGACACTCCCATTCTGCATCTGACATTACAGATGCAGGAACAATGATTTCTGCTGAAACAGGAGATTATCAATTATCCAGTCAAAAAGGTGTTGCTAATGGATATGCTGGTCTTGATGGCGGAGGTAAAGTCCCCTCTACACAATTACCAAGTTATGTAGATGATATTTTAGAATACCCTTCTTTAGCAAACTTTCCAAATCCTGGTGAGTTTGGTAAGCTTTACGTAGCTTTAGATACAAACAAGATATACAGATGGAGCGGAAGCACCTATGTAGAGGTTTCTAATGGATCAACTGGACCGTCTGTGACATCTGTCAATACCTTTACAGGTGATGTTGTGCTTGATCCAGATGATTTAGATGATTCTTTAACGACTAATAAATTCGTAAACCAAGCACAAATTGATAAGCTATCTAGTGTGGCTTCTGGCGCTAATGTAAATGTAAATGCGGATTGGAATTCCATTAGTGGGGATAGTGAAATTTTAAACAAACCTTTATTCGGCACTATAACTGGAGCTGATACAGGAGATTATTCTCTCGTTGGTCACCAGCATGTATTGGCTGACATAACAGACGCTGGAACAATGGCTTCCGCTAATACTGGAAGTTATGCATTAACTGGTCACACCCATTCAACTTCAGACATAGTAGGTCTAGGAACTATAGCTTCTTATGATTCTGGAGATTACGCTTTATTCTCCCATAGTCATATTTTAGATAATATAATTGATGCTGGAACATCTGCCTCATATGATGTTAATGACGTTGGTGACGCAGGACTAACTCAAGTTGTTTTGGGCAGCGACTCAAGACTAACCGACTCAAGAACTCCTACTCTTCACTCTCATTTGGTTTCTCAGATAGTTGATCTCGACACTGGTGCGTTCTCACAGACGGGACACACACATGCTCTTTCTGATTTAGAGCAAGGTGGAGCCACTCATGGTCAAGCTGTAGTTTGGAACAGCGGCTCTGGATCTTTTGTACCCTCAGATGTTTCCGCTGGTTCTTTAGCCGCTTCAGATATAACTAATGACTCTTCAATTTCAGGAGTTACAGTCAAAGATGCTCTGGACACTATAGAAGCTGGCGGTATAGGTGGAGGAGGAGATGCTGAGACTGCAGAGACTTCCATATACATAGATGCCGCAGCATTTTTAGCAAAAGATGGCGAAGCTGATGCAAGCACAGGCGCAGACAACGGTACGGAAAACTCCGTTGACTGGTATAACGTAGCTACATCAGAAACTCTATACGCAAAAGTAGCAATGCCACCTCAATGGGATGGCGGTGTTATACATGCTGAAGTATTCTGGACTATCGATGGAGGTACAATCGGAGAGAACGTCAAGTGGGAAGTTGCCGCACAAGCTGGTGGTAACGATGATGCTTGGGATATTGCTTTCCCAACCCCTACTGCTACTTTAGATGATCCAATAATAGCTAACGGAGATATACACAAGATAACCGCTGAGTCTATTACAGTTGGAGGTTCACCGCAAGACGGAGACATTTTACATTTCGAAGTTGCAAGAGCAACAGCTGGAGCAACAGCCGCATCTCAAGACGCTAGACTTTTGGGGGTAAGAGTTATTTATTCTAACTCATTGCTTCAAAACTGGTATAGCTGGAAACTAGGAAACGAAACAGCGGATGCAAGTACTGGAGTCAAGGTGACATGGTATGCGCCAGCAGACGGCAAAATACATGGAGTAGCGGCAGGTTCAACCACAGCCACTTCTGGCAGTGCTTTAGAGCTTGACGTACATAAAAACGCAACAACAATTTTTAACACTAAAATAACTATAGATGTAAGTGAATCGACTACAGCTACAGCGGCAACACCCGCTGTGCTGACAAATGAGCCAACAAGTTTCTCTGCTGGTGACAAATTTGAATTTGAAGTGGACACAACCACAGCTGGAGCTGCTGGACTTCATGCAGATTTACTCATATCATGGGATTAAAAACTAAATAATTAATTAAAATGGCTATCACATACCCGATTCAAGAAACAGACAAGTTCACCGTCTACGACACAAATACTTCTGCACCCTTAAAAGATGGTGCTGGAAGACCTATGACAGGAGTTAAGTGGGGTTCTAACGATCTTACTCAAATGATTCCTAATTTGGCTGATAATATTAAGTGGCTAATTGAAGTAAAAGAAGTTCGTCCAACTTTCGACCCAACAACTCAGAAGCTTAAAAGACTTCCTGTAAGTTACGATGTTGCAAACGAAACTGCAACCATTCAGAGCTGGGAAGTTGTTGAACTAACTCAAGAAGAGATTGATGCAAAGTTACCTGCTCATGTGGATGTTGGTGGTATTAAGTATGATGTATCAGAGCAAGCCCAGAACGCTTTTACTCGTATGCAAACCCTTATTGATCATGCAGGTATGGCTCTAACTGATGAGGTATCTGTTAAAGATGTTTTAGGTGTTAATCATACAATTACAGTAGAAATTTTTAACTCAGACATGATTCAGTATGGTCTTCACTGCTATACACTATTTAACGCAGAGCCAGAGCCAGTTGATCCAGATATGATCTAATGGACATAATCAATCCATATATCCACGGAGGTGAATCTGTCCCCTTTGATGGATTCGGCAATGGGTCACGCTCGTTTAATGGGGTTGATGATTATGTTTCCATTCCAGACAACACAGACATTCCAACAGGGGCGCAGACTATTTGCACTTGGGTTAAGTTTAATACATTAAATATTGGCTCATCTGGTCAAGATTTGATTACACACTGGACAACAACAGGTTCTAATAATGCCTCTTTTGCTGTATATATGCCCAATAGTGGTAACGGCAAAGTAAGATTTTATGTTTCAGAAGGTGGTCAACTTCATGTGAATGTAGAGGCTACAGACGCAGTGTCTGCCTTAGAGTGGTCACACGTTGCTTGCGTATTTACCCCCAATGATTCTATAAAGATTTATATTAATGGCTCACTAAGCAACACACTAGCAACTACAAGTATATCCTCGCTGTATGATAGTGCTGTAGATATTGTTCTTGGTGGCAGGGATCAAGTATCAGTTACAACTCCGTTAGATGGTAATTTAGCAGATGTTCGCATCTATGACACTGATCTATCTGCTTCAGACATCTCAGACATATACAATGGAACTAACGTAACCACTAACCTTGTTGGTCACTGGATCAAGGATACTCCATCTCTGTTAGACCACGCTGGCAACAATGATGCTACTAACTACGGATCGAAGTTCTCTTACGACAATCCATCTCCTGCAGTAGAGTTCGGTAGTATGTCACGCTTGTTCAATGGGACTAGTGACCACGTAGACTTAGGCAACTCTACTGACTTTAGTTTTTCGGATGGTTCACAAGATGAGCCATTTAGTCTTTGCGCTTGGATTAAATGCGATGACAATGGCACATTTAGAGTTTTATCTAAAGACAACGGAACGGGTAGTTCACGAGAATGGTTGTTAGCAACTGATGGTGGTGGAAATTTAAATGTCTATTTGATTGATGGTGGCACGTTTAGAGGTAGAGAATATACAACGCCACTACCAGAAAATGAGTGGATTCACGTAGCTTCTACATATGATGGCAGTGGCGGGACAAACTTTAGATTGGGGCTGAAGTTGTATGTCAACGGAGTTCAAGTTGACAATGCAGATTTTGGCTCTGGTGGTTATGTAGCGATGGATACAAGCACGAATAATAAAGTATTTATTGGAAGATATAGCACAACTTACTCAGATGGTAAAATAGCTGACGCACGTATCTACGATGCAGAGCTATCATCTACAGACATCGCCAGCTTATACAACGGCACAGATGTTCAAACCAACCTTATTGGACATTGGCTAACTAACAACGATGATGTTAAAGATTACGCTGGAACTAACGATGGCACTAACTACGGCTCTACTTACTCATATGATAACCCTAATGCACTAGTAGAGTATGGTGGTGCAAGTAGGGATTTTAGTGGGTCAAATCAGTATATCGACATTGGTGACGTTGATGGTTCTGCTTGGCAAGGAAGCAACAAAAAATTTAGCGGTTCACTTTGGATAAAGCCATTTACAGTATCTAGTAATGCCGCTATTTTTAACAAAGCTGGTAATACAAACAATCAATATGAATGGACTATAACAAGAATAGGTTCTGAAATACGTTTTATTTGGGCTGGAACATTAAACCCTGTAAATTATTCATTAAATCAAACGACAAACTCTCCTCTGGTAGCTGGTGAATGGATGCACTTTACTTTCACATATGACGGAACACAAGCAGTTGCAGATAGAGTAAAGCTATATATCAACGGATTACAAGGAACTTATAGTCACACGTTATTAGGATCACCAAGTGAGATCCAAAATGGAACTCAACCACTTTGCATAGGTGGTGAGTGGGTTAGTAACGGGAATATCTCAAACGATTACAGAGGTAATATTGCAGATGTTAGACTATACGACAAAGAGCTAACATCAACAGAAGCATACGAGCTTTACAAAGGCGTTGATCACAGAACTAACCTTATTGGGCAATGGCTAACTAACAGCGATGACCTAGAAGACAAAGCTGGAACTAATGACGGCACTAACTACGGATCTACCTACTCAACAGATTCACCACTATAAACATGAGCGGATTACTACCACATAGAAGGAAAGCATTTAGGCGAGTAGCCCCAGCTAACTTTGACGGCTTCGGGAACAAGTCACGCTCGTTTAATGGTGTTGATGATTATATAGCGACAGCAAATGACGTTGATGTTGTTTTTGGCTCTACTTTCACTATTGCTTTCTGGCTCAAGCTGGATGACGGGCAACCAGCATCTACGCAACAGTTTTTCGGTGTTGATAATGGAACAGACATTGCTCGGATTTTGGTGACAAATGGTGGAGTTGTTCGTGCTGTTTATAGATCTGATAACGGTATAGTAAGTGTTGCTGACCTTACTGCATCACTCACCAACGGGCAACAGGCTTGGGTTCATTATGCTTGGGTTGTTACACCAACAGGGCAAAAAATTTATGTTGATGGTTTAGAGGCAACGCTAGACGGAACTAATGATGGAGATATGACAGGCATCACCATGGGTAATTTTAACACATTGTTAAATTTTTATATTGGTGTGCGCAACTTCAACGGATCAGCAGATCAGTTCACAGCAGGAAATTATGCTGACTTTAGAATGTATGATACTGACCTTTCATCCACTGACATAGCAGACCTATACAGCGGAACAAACATCACTACAAATCTAGTAGGTCACTGGCTCAAAGATACAGATGACCTTTTAGACCACTCTGTTAATTCTAACAATGGTGAGAATTTCGGCAGTATCTTCTCACCCGATAACCCATCACCAGCGGTAGAGTTTGGGAGGGCTTCACGGAGTTTCAATGGGTCAAGTGATTATATTGATTTAGGAAACGTTCTTGATAATGTCTTTACTGGAACTGGTAAGCAGTGGTCATTTACAGCATGGGTAAAAGCTGATACATTAAATGACAGATTGATTTTTTCTAAATGGCATAATACCCTAACAGAAAGAGCATATTTTATTCGTATCCTGTCTAGTGGTGATTTAGGGATAAATTTATCGTCAGATGGTACAACTAACAATAGATGGGGTAAGGTTACAAATACATCTCCAATTAACGCTAACACATGGCATCATGTTGCGGTTAGCTACGATCAAACAGCTACAGGTAATTATATTCGTTTATGGGTTGATGGAGTGGAGGACACAAACCTAACTGATTATTTACAAAGTGGTACATTTACGAGCATTTACGATGGCAATGCAACAATACAAATATCTGGAATCAATGGAACAAATTCACAGGATTTCGATGGTAAAATAGCAGACGTTAGAATTTACGATACCGACCTAACAGCTTCTCAGATCCTAGACCTATACAACGGAACAGATGTTCAAACCAACCTCATTGGTCATTGGCTAACAGATAACGATGACGTAGAAGATAAGGCTGGAACAAATGATGGAACTAATTTCGGCTCTACCTACTCGTATGATGCGCCATTTACTGAGGCAACATTGCCAAATCACTATTGGGATTTGTCAGATACAGGAACTTATGCAGACAGTGGAAAACTAGCAAGTGCAGGTTGGGATCTAAGCGAATATTCCTCAGTAAACTCTAGCGTTCAGAATATAGGGACTTCTACAAAAACAGTTTTAGATACTACTAATGGAGGTCTTCTAGAATACAAAAACGGAACTAACGTGAGCGTTGGATGGGATAGCGAGAGTAAAGAAATCAGCATGGCTTGTTGGTTTTATTGCACTACAATACAAAGCACAGGAAACTGGCTCATTTCTTGGAGGGGTAATAATTCAGACAACAGAATAGCACAGATTTTTGTTAGACAAGACTCTGGCTTGCAAATTTTCAGAGGAGCATTATTTGATGCACAAGGCAATGTTGTTAATACCCCTCAATCTGGAACGAGCATAGCTTTAAATACTTGGTATCATGGAGCAATGACATGGGACAAGACAACAATGAGAACTTATATCAATGGAGAGCTTTTTGGCACTGGAACTAACGCATCTGTAGATGGGCTGGGAACAAACGCTGTAGGCTGTGAGTTTGCTATTGGGGGTGCATCGTGGCAGAAAACAGGAGGTGACAAATACCATGCTGGGTATACTTTCGGGGCTGGAGTTTGGGATGTGGCACTTACAGAAAACCAAATCAAAGCCTTATACAATGACGGCAATGCTTTAGATTATAGCGAAACAACTTGGAGATAACTACAGCTTAACAGATTCGCCACTATAAAAGAATCACCAATTTTGATTCTCACCTCTTGTGTCTATATGTATGAATGACCTATAGAGACCTACGCCGCCTTTAAATATTTTTTTGTTGTCTCTGTAATTTTTTACTACCTTAGATGCTTTCCAAGATGACAGGTTGTTGAACCTTAGGTCTATTGCTTGGTTTTGCATATGAAAAGAGCCTCTATTTCCATGAACAGCTCTGTTATACTTGGGTGATCTGTATGCAGATAGAATTTCTTTGACGCTTATTCCTGTTTCTTTACAGATTTTGTCTATGGCTTTTAGTGTGGGTGCTATATTTTTCCACATTTTCTTTGGTGGCAGATCGTTCATAACACCCCTTCTTGATTTAAAGTGAGGAGCAAGAACCATTCTTGGGGTAATGTTCTCCAATTTCAAGTCTAAGATAAATTCTCCATACCGCAAAACATCTTCGCCCCTTAATTCGACCCAAGATTCGGGAATAACACCAATGTTTTTAGGTTTTTTGGGGAAGAATGCGCTATAAGTGTTAGTTGGGTAACAAACAACAGCACTTGACAGCATACATATGAAATTCCTTTTGTTTATCATGGTTATATTATATACACTTTTATTGTTTTTACAGATATTATTCAACTAAAAGTAGATTTTAGTGTAAATATTTCACAACGGAAGGTTCTATTATGAAAAACATTATATCTATCATATCAATCTCTTCTGCTTTTCTTTTTTTGAGTTGTTCTTGTGCGAATCATACAAAAAAACAAGAAATAGGGAAGATCTCAGCCAAACAAAGTGTTGTTCCAAAGGTGAAAAAATCAACCGAACAGCTCAAAAGTATATCTAAAGGAGCTAATCTGGGTGGGGAGCAGATACTAAAACTGCAAATCAGAACCACAAACGCTTTATTTCTTGCTCAGAAACAAGAAGCCAAAGAGCTTGAAGCCAAACTTCAGGTAATTAGTGATGAGCTTGACTTGTTGAGGAAATGGAACAGAAACCAAACAAATGATCTACGCGCACTTGAATCAAGTCTTATCGATGTGGAGATAGCTTTAAACATCAAAGAGAACGAAACTAAAGAGCTTAGAAAAGCTAACGAGTCCTTAAGAAAACAAGCGGTTGAGTTTCAAGGTCAAGTCGCAAAAGCTCAGGAAGAAGTTCTTAAAGTACAAGCAGAAAGCGAAGTGGCAATAGCCTCGTTGGAGAAGAAGGTTGATTCTTTAAGAAAGTATAGAAACATTTGTTTTGGTGTCGGTGGTTTGTTGGCTTTAGGCATAGGATTTAAACTTTTTGGTCCCAGGATATTCTAATAAAATGGAAACGAAAGAAACTAAGCTGCCTTTTAAACAAAACTTCCTGTTGAAAATCCAGCAAGAAAGTACTTGGCGTGGTATTATATCTATAGCAGCTCTTTTGGGCGTACAGATAGCACCTCAAGCCGCAGAACATATAATTTCTGGTGCAGTATCACTAGTAGCTTCAATAAACATATTAAAATCAGATTAACATGTCTACTAGTGAAGTCGAAGAGATTATAAGTAAAACTATAATCCAGCTCCAAAAGCAGGAGGGCGCAGTACAGTTTAAGAAACCCAAAACAATGCAGGGATGGGTTTATATCTGTCTTGGTCTTGGAAGTGTGGTAGCGTTTTTGTGGACATCTATTGTTTTCTTAAATGATATAGCCAAACACCAAGAAGAAGCTCATCACCATGGAACAGTAGAACTTTTCGAGAAAATAGAAGCATCACAGTTAGCGCACAATACTTCTGAAGACCTTCATCGTAGGGAGGAACAACTGGAGCTTCAGATTATGAAGGAGGTATCTCCAATAAAAAGAGACCTGAGCAACATACAACAAAACCAAATACACTTCAGACAAGATATCGGAGATATAAGACAGGACCTTAAAGACGTGCAAAGATCTATAAATCAAATAGCAGATAAGTTAAACTAAAAATGACAGATACCCTTACTAAAATAACACAACTACAATCGCTGGCTTGGACATTTCCTTTGCTGGCTCTTTGTTTTTTGGTGTTGTTTGAAATTCATAGACCTGCACATCATGCTTGTTTTCATCCTAAAAAGAAGAATAAACAAATGTGTTGGATTCTTTATGGGCTTCTTTTCGCATTTGTTGGAAAGGTCGTTGAGTCAGCGTGGTGGTTTATTCCTTGGACTTTAAGCTATATCGAACACCAGAACTGGAAAAAATACAATGATTTTGGTGTTTACGTTAATATTATATTCAGGCAACTGTTCTTTACCTTTGCCGCCTATTGCCACCTAAGAGCCTTTATGCCACCGACTAAAAACAATGGGTCTTTATCATTTGTTCATTGGGTTTTTGTGACTTCTTTGGTTGCGGGGCAAATATACATACTATCTTTAATGGAAATCAAACCACTTAAATAAAATGAAACTACCAAAAATTAAATTACCGTCAGTAAAATCACCTATTATTAATTATATAAAAAGGTACTGGATTCTACTTTTAGTTATTGCAGTCTTAATCTGGGCTTATACGTCTGGTACTTTAGCTGTAACGATGCGTGGAGCGCTTTTGATACCGATCTTCACACTTATAGCTGGAGCTTCTGGGTTGTTGCTTAGAAACGTCTACAATCGCAAAACCACTGACAGATATGCGGATGATGAAGACAAGATCAAAACAGACTGGGACGAACTAACTCCCCTGCAAAGAATACTTATTACCAAAGCAGAGTTCCTTGTTTATTTTGCTGGTGGGTGTGTAATTGCCGCTGGTTTAGTTATAATTATTAATGTTTAAATTTGGTTCATTATTGGCAGTTTTAACGCTTTTGGCGTCTGGGTTAAATCATAACCCAGATGCTTCTAATGTTGCCAATGAACCGTTCAGACATTCTCCTAAAACACATCACGAAAAGCTTTGGGATTCGGCTGAAATAAAAGCGTCTCAGGTTTTCAGGATAGATAAGGCTATCTCCTTATACCTAGACAATAAAAGCAGGTATGATGGCATAGAGAATATGCGTAATGGCGGTGTTCCTTCTGCCGTTGTTTTTGTTTTGCATGGCAGGGAAAGCACATGGAGTTTTCGCAAGCATCTACACGAAGGTTCTCCTTTAACAGGAAGAACAAGGTGGGTTCCCAAGGGTCGCCCCAAATCTCCACCAGCTAACGGAAGCACTTACACGTTTGAGGAAAGCGCAGAAGATGCTTTGTACAAGCTCAAGGACCTGGAGAATAAAGTTGATTGGTCGGAGTGTAATGACTCTTTGTATAACATAGAAAAATACAACGGTTTAGGTTACCTTAAATACAGACCTATAAACTCCCCATATCTTTGGTCGGGGACAAACCACTATACCAAAGGTAAATACGTTGCGGACGGTAAGTATTCGTCTACAGCTATAGATAAACAGCTTGGCACTTGCGCCATATTAAAAAGAATGTCAGACAGAGGGGTGTCTATTGGATTCTATTAAAATTTTTGTATAAAATTGTTGACTTAGTCTAATACTGATATATTATTAGTATATGACAGCGCCAGAAATTAACCACATAAGAGTTAATCAAAACGACATCTTCAACTATGTTATTGGTAAAGATGGTTATGATCCTATTGAAAAATGCATAGACTGTAGCATTTATGAGGTCTTTGATGAGTTTATTTACAACAATCAAACAAAAGAAAGCTTGACACAAGAAGAGGATTATGTTATCTTCTGCAAGCAAGTTTCAACACTTAAATCAAAAGCAAAAAACATGCAATACGAAGAAATCCTGCGCATTTGCGAGGAGCTTGAAGAGATTGCACCTAAATACGTAAAATTATAATTATGAGATTCGAAGAACTAAATGCAAGAGTAATTGATTGGGCGCAGGAAAAAGGTATATTAGATGCCTCCAACCCAGTCAAGCAACTGACAAAAACACAAGAAGAGCTTGACGAGACTATGGACGCTCTTGTCAAGATAAAAGACCTTCACGATCCTAAGCAACCGTCTTTAATTGATGTCGGCAACAAGCAAGCGCTTCTTGACCAGTACAACGATGAGGTTATTGATGGTATTGGAGACATGCTTGTTACAATTATTATCTTGGCTGAACTATGCGGTGTTGATTCACAGCACTGCCTTGGGGTGGCTTATGATGAGATCAAGGGTAGAAAAGGTAAAATGGTAGATGGTCTGTTTGTAAAAGAATCTAATTTATAATAAGATGATTATCTTACAGTTACCTCCTTGTAGGCTGTATCCAAAAATATGTCAAATTATAAGCAATCAGTATCCAAACAGTCTTTATATTCATGAGGTTTTTGAACTTACACAAGATAAATTCTTTAACAATATAAACAACCGTTTAAAAATAACGCCTAAAACTTTTAAATTTCAAAGATCACCAATAACTTTTGGCATTTTTGATATAAACAAAATAAAAAAACAACCAAACGACTTACATTTAACAATAAAATTTGAAAAATCTGATCTTATCAGAGAGTATTTCGCTGGCTTAAGATATTACGGTTCTCTTAAATTTTACAAAACAATTCAAAGCGAATCCCAGAAGTGCTTATTTGATCTTTTGAGTAGGTTCAATGATTTTGAAGATGAAGATCTCTTTGATTTTATTATAAACGAAAGAAACGCGAACACTTCTTTAAATTACAAGAATATTTCATACAGATTAAGAGAAGAACTGTTACACCAAGATGGTGAATTTGATTACGTAGGTAGTTTTGATAATTGGGCTAAAACAATCGAAGAAATAAAAAACAAAACAGGCATAGACTTGACGGAATTAAAAGAGCAAAGAACAAAAAGTTATAAACAACAATAATTATGGCAAAAAACACACAAACAAAAGACGAACGCAAAGTTAAAAAACGCAAGGGTATTCATTCTAAAACAAAAATGTCTAAACTTAAGCAAAGTAAAAATTATTTCAAGCGATATAGAGGACAAGGGAAATGAGTGATAAATGGCACGGGGGTAAAGGTGACAAATCAAGAGTCTCAGACCCTAAAAAATTCCAAGACGGAATGGAAAGAATCTACGGCAGAAAAGCTTGGCAGTTCTGGGCTGTTTGGGATGGTTTCGATATTGAAAAAATACAATTCGATTGTTATGGGTTAAAAGAAAACGAGCAGATCTCTTATCGAGAATTTATGACAAGACTTAAAAAGTAAGATGGATATTTGCTTCCCTAAATACGAAGAATTTCATACTAAGGTAGTATTTTACAGAATACCGAAAAATGCTGGCACATCAATTTGCGATCATCTTAGTCATATCAATCTTTTAAATTTTCACAAAAGAGATTTAAGGGAGCTATTTGAATACCCAACTTATATAAAGCCTGATGAATTCAAGGATTCTCTTGTGGGTGATAACTTAAGAAACTATTTTTCTTTTTGTGTTGTAAGGAATCCGTGGGACAGGGTTGTTTCTGCTTATTTTTCTGGCTCTAAGGATGACTCTTTTGGTGAGTTTTGTAAAAAGGGAGCTAAAAACCACTTTGGAATAGGCAAACAGGTAGACTGGACTGTGGGTAAATATCCACCTAGTGAAATTCTTTACTTTGAAAATCTTAGTCATGAATTTTCAGAGATGATAAAATCTTACAGAATACTTAATGTTTATTTCGAGCTGCCTGTTAAAAACAAAACAGAACACGGGCATTATTCCCAATATTACGATTCAGAAACCATACAAATAGTTGCTGATGTTTTTTCTGAAGATATCGAGGCTTTTGGTTATTCATTTAAAAAAGAAATAAATATTGAAGATTCAAGCTCTTCTATTATTATTTAATAATGGTTGGTAAGATTGTTAATTGTTTTTATGAGGGATCTGAAAGCGGATTTGGTGATTTTTTAAGAGGTTCAATACACCTCTATGAAAGAACCAAGAGTCATGGTTTAGATTTTGGGATTGATATCAGTCACCACCCTATCAATCAGTTTATAAAAACCAAACATGAAGAAGACTTCGATAAAACTAAGATAAAATGTTTAAGCAATCAACTTAAAAAAGAAGGCTTTAACAATTACGCAGACACGTAC